>VYLK01000263.1_pt1 | contig 85875 bp, 86 predicted proteins | sample 5114321 | NCBI WGS metagenome assembly VYLK01 (sample SAMN12291792, study PRJNA351875) | freshwater metagenome | isolation source: freshwater lake | place: USA: Michigan, MSU2 Lake | collected 2011-08-16
TAAGCCGAGTTTTCAAGGTGCTGCGCCGTCCACTTGGTTTTCGAGACTGGCCTTTTAATTCTAACGTAAAGCCAACCTAGAACGGCGGGGTTTCAGACCCAAAATTTCCGATGATTATTATCCGAATTTCGGAGTTATCCGTTATATTTTTGCTTTTTATTCGGTCGTCAGGATTCGGGAGATAGGGTGATAGGGATTTAGGGGTTTAGGGAAATTTCAGCCAAATGCTCCACTACCCCACTACCCCACACCCCACACCCCACTACCCCACTTCCCCACTACCCTGATGATCGCGAAAAAACTTCATCAAGAGGGGAACAACTTCCAGTAAGATGAAAAATGGTCAGTGAAAAAGCTAACCGAAATTTATTGTCGGAAATGGTAACACCGCCCCATTTCCCCAGACCCTAGAGGCTAGAGTCCGGTAAACCAGCGGATAAAAATTGACATCCATGAGTGCAGAAATTTTCGATCGAGTTAAAAAAGTTGTTGTGGAACAATTAGAAGTAGAGGATCCGGGTACAGTTACTCCCGAAGCAAGCTTTGCTAATGATCTGAAAGCTGATTCCCTTGATGTGGTCGAGTTAGTGATGGCTTTAGAGGAAGAATTTGATATTGAAATTCCCGACGAAGCAGCCGAACAAATTGACACTGTGGGCAAAGCTGCCGATTATATTAGCGGGAAAGTAGAAGCAACCGCCTAATTATTGCGGGAGAATTGACAATTTAGAATTAAATATCTGGGGCAAAATCTGCCCTTATTTTTGAACAAACATGACAGAATTGCCATTAAAAAGGGTTGTCATCACGGGGATGGGTGCGATCACTCCCCTCGGCAATAATCTAGCAGACTATTGGACAGGCTTAATCAACGGCAAAAGTGGCATTGGTTTAATTACCCACTTTGATGCCTCCCGTCACGCTTGTCGCATTGCTGGGGAAGTGCGGGGTTTTGACCCCCACGAATATGTGGATCGCAAAGAGGCAAAGCGCATGGACCGTTTCGCTCAATTTGCCGTCGCCGCTAGTTTGCAAGCGCTGCAAGATTCTCGATTAGTTATCGACGCTCTCAATGCTGATGATATAGGTGTACTAATCGGTACGGGCGTAGGTGGCATAAAAGTGCTGGAGGATCAACAGGAAATTTACTTGACAAAAGGTCCGAGCCGGTGTAGTCCCTTCATGATCCCGATGATGATTGCCAATATGGCCGCTGGTTTAACCGCTATCCACACGGGGGCCAAGGGACCGAGTAACTGCACCGTGACCGCTTGCGCTGCCGGTTCCAATGCCATCGGCGATGCCTTTCGTCTAGTACAAAGGGGTTTTGCCAAAGCGATGATCTGCGGTGGGACGGAAGCCGCCGTTACTCCCCTAGGATTGGCTGGTTTTGCCTCCGCTAAAGCCCTGTCCACCCGCAACGATGACCCCACCCGGGCCAGTCGTCCCTTTGACAAGGATCGGGATGGTTTTGTCATGGGGGAAGGGGCAGGAATCTTGATTATAGAGGAATTAGAAACGGCCTTGGCCCGTGGGGCGCGGATTTACGCCGAAATGATCGGTTATGGTCTGACTTGCGATGCCTATCACATGACGGCTCCAGTTCCCGATGGTCGTGGAGCCACCAGAGCGATCGAATTAGCGATCAAAGATGCCGGTTTAACTCCGGCGGAAATTAGCTATATCAACGCCCACGGGACCAGTACGGGGGCCAATGATCCCACGGAAACCAAGGCGATTAAAAAAGCTTTAGGAGAATCGGCCTACCAAATCCCCGTCAGTTCCACCAAATCGATGACAGGCCACCTTTTAGGCGGTTCTGGCGGCATTGAAGCCGTGGCCACGGTCATGGCGATCGCTAATGATCGGATTCCCCCGACGCTCAACCTGGACAATCCTGACCCCGATTGTGATCTCGATTACGTCCCCTACGAAAGTCGTCAGCAGACAGTTAACGCTGCCCTCTCCAACTCCTTTGGATTTGGTGGCCATAACGTCACCTTAGCTTTTAGAAAATATGCTTGAGTCGATGCCCCCGAAAGAGTAATCTGTGAGTGGCTCCCTCTTTAACTGGGTCTTATTTTTGTAGTTCATTCTAAAAAACATTATGGTTGTCGCCTCTCAATCCCTCGAAGAACTTTGTATTAATGCCGTGCGTTTTTTAGCGGTGGATGCCGTAGAAAAAGCTAAATCCGGACACCCCGGACTGCCGATGGGAGCCGCTCCCATGGCCTTTGTTCTCTGGGATCAATTCCTGCGTTTTAACCCGAAAAACCCCCAATGGGTCAATCGCGATCGTTTTGTTCTCTCCGCCGGTCACGGTTGTATGCTGCAGTATGCTTTGATGTACCTGACGGGATACGATAGCGTTCCCCTAGAGGAAATTAAACAATTCCGGCAGTGGAAATCGAAAACCCCCGGCCACCCCGAAAATTTCGTCACGGAAGGGGTAGAAGTGACCACTGGTCCTCTGGGTCAAGGGATTGCCAATGGTGTGGGTTTGGCCCTAGCAGAAGCCCATTTAGCAGCCCGTTTCAACAAACCGGATGCCAAAATTATCGACCATTACACCTATGTGATTTTGGGTGATGGTTGCAATATGGAGGGGATTTCCGGGGAAGCTTGTTCCTTAGCCGGTCACTGGGGTTTAGGCAAGTTAATCGCCCTCTACGATGATAACCATATCTCGATCGATGGTTCCACCGATATCGCTTTTACCGAGGACGTGAGCAAGCGTTTTGAAGCCTACGGTTGGCACGTTCAGCACGTCGAGAATGGTAACACTGATTTAGATGCCATTGCCAATGCGATCGCAGCTGCCAAAGCTGTCACCGATAAACCCTCGATGATTAAAATCACCACCACCATCGGTTATGGTTCCCCCAATAAGTCTAATACCGCCGATGTTCACGGGGCAGCTTTAGGAGCAACAGAAATCGAGTTAACCCGAAAAGCATTAGGTTGGGAATACGAGCCGTTTGTGGTTCCCGATGAGGTGTTAAATCGTTTCCGGCAAGCAGTGGACAAGGGAACGACGGCAGAAACGGACTGGAATAAGTTATTTAACGAATATCAGGCCAAATATCCCGCAGAAGCGGCTTTATTTGAAGAGTTAACCACCGGTCAACTGCCGGAAGGTTGGGAGCAAGCTTTACCGGTTTATAAACCCGAAGATAAGGCGCTTGCTAGTCGTAAACACTCGGAAATCTGCTTAAATGCCCTCGCGGGGGTTTTACCCGGTTTAATCGGTGGTTCGGCGGATTTAACCCACTCTAACTACACGGAATTAGAGCATTTTGGTAATTTCCAAAAAGGCAGTTATCAGGAGCGTAACGTCCATTTTGGTGTGCGGGAACACGCGATGGGGGCGATTTGTAACGGTATTGCTCTCCATAACACGGGATTGATTCCCTACGGGGCGACTTTCCTGATTTTCACCGACTATATGCGGAATTCTATCCGTTTATCGGCATTGTCAGAAACTCGCGTCATCTGGGTAATGACTCACGATTCCATTGCCCTAGGGGAAGATGGACCGACTCACCAACCCGTGGAACACGTTGCTTCTCTGCGCGCTATTCCTAACCTGTTAGTCATGCGTCCGGGAGATGGTACGGAAACTTCTGGCGCTTATAAAGTAGCGGTGAGCGAAAAGAAACGCCCGACTTTATTGGCTCTCTCCCGTCAAAATCTGCCCAATTTAGCGGGAACTTCCCTTGCGGGTGTGGCTAAAGGTGCTTATGTTATCACCGATTGTGAAGGCACTCCCGATGTCATTCTCATCGGTACGGGGGGCGAGTTATATCTCTGCGATAAAGCGGCTGCGGTGTTAAAAGAGGCAGGAATTAAAGCTCGCGTCGTTTCTATGCCCTGTTGGGAGCTATTCGAGGAACAATCGGCAGAATACAAAGAATCGGTACTGCCGAAAGCAGTGAAAAAACGTCTCGCAGTGGAAGCGGGTTCAACCATGGGTTGGCATCGCTACATCACTGATGACGGGTATGTGTTGGGGGTTGATACCTTCGGCGCTTCTGCTCCGGGGGGTGTGATTCTAGAGAAGTTTGGTTTTACTGTGGATAACGTGGTAGCGAAGGCAAAAGCGTTGTTAGGTTAATTAAAACTTTGGTTTTGTGAAAAAAGCCCGCGCCAGCGGGTTTTTTTTGCGTTATGATCTAAGCCCATCGTGCAAAGGGTTGACCGGGTGATTCCTTTTTTTTTACAAGCTCTCTATCGACCTTGAAATAGCCCTACCCCCAGAAGGGGGAGGCTTTAAACCCAAATTTTCGGTAACTACTGGTTTAAGGTAAATCCGTCGCCCCCATTAAAAAGCGATCGCATTCCCTGGCGGCCCCGCGACCTTCATTAATCGCCCAAACCACCAAACTTTGACCACGACGACAATCCCCCGCTGCAAAGACTTTCGGTAAGCTAGTGGCAAATTGACCGTGTTCGGCCTTGATATTGCTGCGGGCATCCTTTTCTAAGCCCAAATCATCGAGTAAAGGCTGTTCTGGTCCCAAAAATCCCATGGCCAATAGAACTAACTGCGTCGGGATGACTTTTTCGGTTCCTGCCACCGGTTGGGGGATAAACTGCCCTTTTTCGTTGCGTTGCCATTCCACCTGTACCGTGTGAATCCCCGTCACGTTGCCCTCGCTATCCCCCTCGAATTTAGTCGCTGTGGTGGTATAAACCCGGGGGTCATCGCCAAAGCGGGCGGCCGCTTCCTCTTGTCCATAGTCCAGACGGTAGATTTTCGGCCATTCGGGCCAGGGATTATCGGTGGCCCGTTCGCGGGGCGGTTGCGGCATAATTTCTAATTGGGTGACGCTACGGCAGTTATGACGCAGGGAAGTCCCCACACAGTCGGTTCCCGTGTCACCACCGCCGATAATTACTACGTCTTTACCCGCAGCCGAGATAAAATCTTCCCCCGGTTGTCCGTCTAATAGTGCTTTTGTATTAGCAGTGAGAAACTCCATGGCGAAGTGAATGCCCTTTAATTGGCGACCTTCGATGTTTAAATCCCGGGGTTTGGTGGCTCCGGTACAGATAACCACGGCATCATATTCGTTTAATAGGTCTTGAGCGCTGATGTCCTTGCCCACTTCCGTGTTACAGACCATTTTTACCCCTTCCTGTTCGAGCATCTGGAGACGACGCAGAACCACTTCTTCCTTATCTAACTTCATGTTGGGGATACCGTACATTAATAGGCCTCCGGGACGGTCGGCCCGTTCGTAAACTGTCACCCAGTGACCGGCTTTATTTAACTGGTCGGCGGCCGCTAATCCAGCAGGTCCGGAACCGATCACAGCCACTTTTTTACCAGTACGGATTGCGGGGGGATTGGCAGTAATCCACCCGGATTCCCAACCCTTGTCGATAATCGAACATTCAATATTTTTGATCGTAACGGGGGGATTATGAATACCGAGAACGCAGGAACCCTCACAGGGAGCGGGGCAGACTCTACCGGTAAATTCGGGGAAATTATTGGTTTTATGGAGGCGATCGAGGGCTTCTCGCCACAATCCTCGATAGATTAAATCATTCCATTCGGGAATCAGGTTATTAATCGGGCAACCACTGGCCATGCCACTAATTAGGGTTCCCGTGTGACAAAATGGTGTACCACAATCCATACAACGGGCGGCCTGATTGCGGAGTTTATCTTCTGGCATGGGAAGATGAAACTCATCCCAATTATGAAGGCGATCGAGGGGGGTAAGTTCGGAAGGAAGTTCACGCAGGAATTCGATAAAGCCAGTCGGTTTGCCCATAGTCTTTGTTATCTCTGTCGTTTATTCCCTATCTTCCTTCAGAGTTCGATCGATCCTCGCAACTTTACCGATTTCTTTAATCTTATCGGCAGCTCGGTGGACTAACCGGCGGTAATTTTGACAAATTTGGGAATTAACTATTGAGTTAAAAACAGGCGATTTCAAGAGGAAGGGGGCAATTCTAAGGATATAGCCCCGATTATTCCCTTACGAAAATCATTGAGTAACTGCATGGCTGCCCTTTCTTTATCTTCTTGATATTTGAGATTGGCCAATTTTTCGATAAAATCCTCCCCGGTTATGTCTAGGGTATTCAACCCATAACGAGATTGTAAAAGTCCTTCATACTGTAATTCTATTAATAAATCGACAAAAGCCGCCGCTATCCTTTGGTTATCATAACCAGCATCCCCAATATCCTCACAGATAGCTAATTTCACCGCATCCTTTTGATTTTCTAAACGGGAAGGGATCACCCCCGGCGCGTCTAATAATTCTAAGGTGTCGGAAATTCGCACCCATTGTAACTGTCGCGTTACTCCGGCCCTGCGGGCGCTGGCGACGACTTTTCGCCCTAATAAACGGTTAATCAGGGCAGATTTGCCCACATTGGGAAACCCGATCACCACGGCCCGCACTGGACGCGGTAACATTCCTCTTAGTTGACGTTTTTGGTTAATTTCATCGCCAATTTTTTCCGCCGCTTTGATAATTGCTTTAACTCTTTCTCCCTGTTTAGCGTTAGTAAAATAGACGGTTTCTCCTTGACTTTTAAACCATGTTACCCATTGTTGCTGGGCAGATTCGGGAATCATATCGAGACGATTTAAGATTAATAAACGCGGTTTATTGCCAATCCAATCGTCCACCTGGGGATGATGGGAAGCTAAGGGAATGCGCGCATCGCGCACTTCTAGGACCACATCCACGAGTTTAAGATGTTCCTTGAGTTTTCTTTCCGCTTTGGCAATATGACCAGGATACCATTGAATTAACGACATGGGAGATGGGAGTATAAAATTAGATCTTATCAGGAATAGTCCCTAGATAGCTAAGTGGGTAGGTGTTAAAAATTATCAGATTCCTCCTTATTAAGCTATCCATTAGTTACATCTTTCTTAACATAAAATTTGACAAAAAGAGAAAAGTGTGCTAGATGGCTCAAGGGAGTTCTATGGAGGAACTAATTTGATCAGATAGTTTGCAGGTCCTGCCGATATCATCTAACCTTCACAGTACCAACCAAATAGTTTTAACGCTGATCTCACGGTGGAAGCCTGAGAGAAGCCGAAGGGTCGCCTTTTCTACCTAAAAAACCCCCAAGAGAAGCAATTATTAAGTCTAAACTGGTTGTGTCTTGAATTGCCAAAACTATTGGATGTTCTTTGATTCTTTCTACTGTACTTTTGACTTGGGCGGCAATTAGCTCTCAAGGTTGAAAATAGGGTGAGTTCCAAAAGTCGGGTGTGGCACAAGCTGCGGCTAGATTTACCGAAGCTTATGGTATTTTTGTATTCAGTTGTTCAGCCAAGTTTTCCACGATACTGATTAACCTTTTCTTGCTCCTGGTGTCCCCTAGGTCTGCATACTTTAGTTCTTTGGCTGCCCATTTCTCTATTTTCTCGATCTTAATTCCTTCTTTCAAAACTATGTCTATCAATCGTTTCCCTTTTGGCTCTCCTCGACTTTGTGTGATAATCAGTGCTGATCATTTCTAGTAGTCTTGTCAGACAAGACTTTAAAAAATATATTCCCAGAAAATTATCGGCTGCATCTCCTAGGTGAACAGCAGAAGTTATTCAAAGAGGGCGAATGCAATTCGCCCCTACAATAATATTATGGTTCTTCGGTTTGTCTTATGCAATGGACGGGTTTATAAGGAATGAAACCCTTATAGAGACAGACGTTGCTGTGATTTTTGTCAACTGTTTTCGATCTAGAGCGAACTAATCCGTGGTCAGTGAGTTTATCGAACCGCGTGCGCCCAAAACGTCCTCTAGATATTTCGACTAAATTAAGATGCACCCAAATTATCCCTATTCTTCAGCTTAATAAGGGGGGTTGACAATTTTTAACACCTACCTACTTATTTTTTGCCTCTTGCCTGACTGGGAGTCGCAAGTCTAAGCTAAGGATAGCCGGCCAACCCGTACCGACCACCGGATAACTGATAGAATGAACGATTCTAACGCTAATGCTCCCGCTCAATCCTCAGAAGAGACAATGGATGAAACCAATTGGGTAGATCTGGGGGAAGAGGGACAACCTCTAGATAAACCCACTGCTAAACCCATCCAACCATCTCCCCTCAAGTCTATCGCTACCCTGATCACGGTGGAAACGGCTTTTTTGGCCAGTGCTACCAGTTTAATCTGGTTAATTGATTATTATTTTCCCCTCGGACCGTTATTAAGGGTTTTCTTCCCGATTCCTATCGCTTTAGCCTATTTACGTTGGGGCGCTCGCTGTGCTTGGATGACAGCATTAGTTTCTAGTTTACTTTTGTCGGTGTTGATGGGACCGACTCGCAGCATTGTCTTTTTGATTCCCCACGGCTTGATGGGGGTACAATTGGGGCTATGCTGGCGCCGGGGTGCGCGCTGGGAATTTTCCATCTTGACTGGGGGACTGTTGGGTGCTTTTGGTTTATTCTTTCGTTTTTGGCTGTTTTCAATTCTTTTAGGCGAAAATCTCTGGTTATATGTGATTACCCAAGCGACTAATTTTATTGATTGGATTTTCACCCAGTTAGGGATTCTCGCTAAACCGACGCTGCTGCAAGTGCAATCGATAGCAGTTGTGGGCATATTTGTCAATAGTTTATTATACTTATTTGCCGTGCATTTGGTGGCGTTATTAGTTCTTGATCGCCTCGGTAATCCGATTCCTCGTCCGCCCAAATGGGTGCAAGTCATACTAGATTATGAGTGATTATTTAGCGCTTTATCGTCAGTATCTCCAGTCAATTAATCCGGCAATGGATGGAGAGTTTTTAATCGCCGAAAATCTATCTACTAATTGGGATGAACCAGAAACTGCTTTAGATTTTCATAACTGTGCGGTGATGGCTTTAATTGAAGCGGAAAATTCCCCAATGCGATCGATGTATGTGGAGATGGCTTTTCAATCTCTGCAAAGAGTCCTAGAAATGGCGGTTTATCCCCTTGCTACTGCCCATTTAGCTTTAGTTTATTATCTAGTGGGCGATCGAGATTTAGCGGCACAAAATGCTTTTAATGCTTTAGTCCAAGTGCTATCATCGGTAAATGCTAATTATCCCCAGGGGTTAATTTATTATTTTCCTGGCCATAACCGACAGGAATTATTAAGAGATTTATTGGAGACTGCTAATTATAGCGAGCAGACCTTGTTCTTATCTACAGAAATATTATATCGCTCATCCCTGGCTTTTTATAATCAAAATGGGATAAGATTTTTAGAATTAGCTAATCATGTTAACCCCAATTCCTGTCATCTCAATCGTCAATTAGGTATCGCCAAATTAATTAATCAACAGCTAGAAGGTTTATTTCATCTCCATCGCGCCGTTAATCTCGATCCGGAAGATGCTGACAATTTGCAAGCCCTTTATTTAGCCTATCGGGGATTAGGACAACAACAATTAGCTAATTTTTGGTTAGAAACAGCAAAAGTAACGGGAAAAAGTTGGACAAATTTAGATATAAATCAGCCCTTTACCTATCTAAATTTTGATCGGAATATTACCCTAGCTGTAGAAGCAGGTTTTCGCAGTTTTGTCACGGGAGTTTTACTCGCTCAAGGAGATTGGTTTGAAGCAGAAATGGAATTTTGGCGACATAGTATTAAGGAAGGAATGACGGTTATTGATGTGGGAGCAAATGCGGGAGTTTATACTTTTAGTGCTGCTCATCGAGTCGGTAAGACGGGAAAAGTTATCGCTATTGAACCTTTTTCCCAATGTATCCAGTTACTAGAAGAAACCTGTCGGGTTAATCAATTTTCTTGGGTTTATCCCTGTGGAGGAGCGGCCAGTAATCAAGGGGGAAATGTTTATTTATCTCTTGAGCAAGCTAGTGAATTAAATGAAGTCGTTACTGATGCAGCCCAATTAAAGTCAGACAATTACGAACTTGTCCCCTGTTTTACCCTCGATAGTTTAATTGATACCTATCAGTTAGAAAGGGTGGATTTACTCAAAATTGACGCGGAAGGCCACGAAGTACCGGTTTTAGAAGGTAGTCAACTTTTACTTGAGCGTTTTGCCCCGATTATTCTCTACGAAAATATTGCCGGTAATCAAGGCAGTAATTTAGCCGCAGCCCGATGGTTAAAGGGGAAAGGTTATCGACTATACCGTTATCGTCCCTACCTGCAAGAATTACTAGAAATCGAGTCAGAGGCAGATTTACAGGGAATTTTGAACGTTATCGCCCTGCCCGAACGGGAATTATAGGGATTAAGGAAACCGTCAATCTGGTCATCTCGTCGATAATCCTAACTAGACTAGCGGGTTAATTAATTCTTGAGAAAGCCAAAAGGGGATAAAAAGGGAATTTTAGCCTAAAAAGTCAGCTATATAGCTTTTTAGGTCTATTTTATTGCCTCTCATTACTCCTGACTGCTGAATTTGAGCCACTGACTCCTTTCTTGCTCCGAAAAATTTATCTTGGTCAGGGGATCATCGTCTTGTCAGAGAGTGACCCGGTGAGTTATAGTCGTCTATAAGACTCGATTAAAGCATTTCTTAAAAGAATCGTGGTTTTTGGAAAATCGAAAAGTGCGCTATTTTTCCCGTCCACAGAAACCTGTTGCCGAGGGGAGTAACTCAAAAACTCCTTTTTTCCTAGATTCTGATAGACAGAACCGGCGGAAACGGATAAAAAATGCTGTTATCGAGCAAGACTCAGGGATTAATTGAAAATCTCGTCTCTTGGCTGTGCTTGTCTAATTGTGGGTCAAGCCGGCAGTTGCCAAACAGACTTAACAACTGAAACCAAGACTCAGTTCCCACGTCTGGGGGGCAGATGAATATCAAGATGAGGCTTTAACGATGCGGACTCATCTTCTTAGAACTTTCTTAACAAGACCAGATTTCCAGAAGTAGCCTCAAAGCATAGACAAATAGCCCATGGTCAGTCGCTTTTGAAACCGAAAGATTGAGGAAATTGAATGCCAAAACAAATAATCATAGCCGAACAACACCATATAGCGGCTGTTTTTTGGGAAGATCAAATTCAGGAATTAGTTGTAGCCACAGGTAATCAGCAGGTGGCCGACATCTATCTAGGATTAGTAGAAAACGTCATCCCCGGGATAGATGCAGCCTTCGTCAATATTGGCGATGCGGAACGCAATGGCTTTATCCATGTCACCGACCTGGGCCCCTTAAGACTGAAAAAAACCGCCGGTGCTATCACGGAATTACTGGCCCCCCAGCAAAAAGTGCTGGTACAGGTAATGAAAGAACCCACTGGCAACAAGGGACCGCGACTAACGGGAAATGTCACTCTCCCCGGTCGTTATCTGGTATTGATGCCCAATGGTCGCGGGGTGAATCTTTCCCGTCGCATCCGCAGTGAAGACGAGCGCTCCCGTTTACGAGCTTTAGGGATTTTGGTCAAACCGGCGGGGATGGGGTTGCTGGTACGCACCGAGGCCGAAGGCAAAGCGGAAGAGGCGATTATCGAGGATTTGGAATTTCTGCAAAAACAGTGGGAGAGCATCCAACAGATGGCCGTCAGCAGCCGCGCCCCGGCCCTGCTAAACCGCGATGATGACTTTATTCAAAGGGTTTTGCGGGATATGTACAGTGCCGATGTCAATCGCATTGTTGTGGATAACCCGATGGCGGTAAAACGAGTTAAACAGCAATTGACGAACTGGGGCGGCGGCAAAGCTCTCGAAGGGGTTTATATCGACTCCCATCGGGAAACCCAGCCAATTCTCGACTATTTCCGGGTTAATGCCGCCATTCGCGAGGCCCTGAAACCCCGGGTTGATTTACCCTCCGGCGGCTACATTATCATCGAACCGACGGAAGCTTTAACGGTAATTGATGTTAACTCCGGTTCCTTTACCCGTTCGGCCACGGCCCGGGAAACCGTACTCTGGACTAATAGCGAGGCCGCCACAGAAATCGCTCGACAACTGCGCTTGAGAAATATCGGCGGTGTGGTGGTGGTGGACTTCATCGATATGGATTCCCGTCGCGACCAGTTGAAACTGTTGGAATTGTTTAATAAGGCCCTGAAAAGCGATAAGGCCCGGCCCCAGATTGCCCAATTATCGGAATTGGGGTTAGTGGAATTAACTCGTAAGCGTCAGGGGAAAAACATTTATGAATTATTCGGCAAAACCTGTGACCATTGCGGCGGACTGGGCCATTTAGCCCATCTACCCGGAGAAGGCAACGCCATCGCCCTGGAAACCCCCACCCTTAGCCGCGCGGAAAAAGAAACCCTTGTTGTTGCGCCGATTAATACAAAAGTTCTACCAGATAAGAGCGCTCCTAGCGTTGCGGCGGCCGAACCCTATCTAGAAGTTTTCTCCGAATTTGAGGCCGAAGAAAACGCCCAAGATATAGATCTTTCCTTCCATCCCAACTATCAAGAACAGGTTAATAATTCTCGTCGTCGCCGTCGTCGTCGTCCCTCGGAACTGTTACTAAAAGAGGAACGGAGCGAAAAAGCCGCTACTAACGGTGTTAACAACGAAATCGAGCCGGAATCAGAACCCCAACGCCTTGAGGAAAAACGAGAACGCCCCGCCCGTCTCTCGAAGCGGGGAGAAGATGCCACCACCGCCAAAAATATCCCCGTCACCGAACGGGAGCGGGTTTCCGTGGAAATGACCCCCGTAGAACAGGAAGTTTATTCTTTAATGGGCATTTCTCCCCTGATTCTGGTGGATAAGGAGTTTAAAGACCCGAAATCGGTGATTGTTTCCGTGAAACTGGCAGGGGAAAGAGAAGCGGAAAACCCAGAAACGCCTGCTGCCACTCCTGAAATATCCTTGACTCCCACCCTAGAGGCCGAGGTCGCACCAGTCGAAGGGATGGAAACCGGTGAGGAAGCCGAAAATCGTCCCTTAGTGCGCCGTCGTCGTCGTTCCACCACTAGCGAAGTTAGTCAGGAAATCGACCAAGAAGCTAGTCCGCCAGCGAGTTTTACGCCCGAACCGATTGCGCCCGAAACTCCAGTTTTTCTCGGCGAAGTCATTCCTTTAGAAACCCCGGTGAGCGCCGAGGTGACAGAGGAGCCACAAGTAGAGGCTGAAACTGCGGTGCTGCGTCGTCGTCGCCGTCGTTCCTCCGCCACTGCCGATGAGTCATGAGCGCAGAACCCTTAATTGCCGGTGTCGATGAAGTGGGGCGCGGGGCTTTATTTGGCCCCGTGGTGGCGGCGGTAGTGGTCACTGTCCCCTCTGGTTTTGCCAAGCTGTGGGAGTTGGGGGTGAAGGATAGTAAGCAACTTAGCCCCCAAAAACGGCAAAAATTGAGCCAGCAAATACAACGGGATTTTGTTTGTCGCATCGGTTATGCTACGGTGAAAGAGATTGATCGCTTGAATATTCTTCATGCCTCCCTACTGGCAATGAGCAGAGCTATCGGGAAATTACCCCTTTCCCCCAGTCTCTGTTTGATCGATGGCAAGCACATTATTAAAGATTTGTCAATCCCCCAAAAGGCGGTAATTCAGGGAGACCAACAATCGCCGGTAATTGCGGCGGCTAGTATCGTAGCCAAAGTCTGGCGCGATGACTTAATTACTCGTTGGCACGGACGCTATCCCGATTATGGACTCCCTCGTCACAAGGGTTATGGCACTGCTCAACACCTAGAAGCGATTGGCAACCATGGACTTACTTCTCAGCACCGGCTCTCTTTTAGTCCCTGTCAACAAATCCGCGTCATTCCCCACTCAAGGACAGAGTGGGGTGGGGATGGCGATTGAGGGGTTTACTCACTGATAACTGATGCCAGGGCCTGACGGGCAATTTTTGTGACGTAGAGGGTGACGGCAACGGTAGCGATAAAACCGATAAGGCGAATAGTCCATTGTAAAACTGGGTTAGTGGCTGGTGCTGAAGTCCCGATAGTGGCAAGACTGCCCGCTAAAGAGCCAATATAGACATACATTATCGTCCCCGGAATCATGCCCGCGCAACCTAGTAGATAATCTTTCAGGGAAACCCCGGTGACACCATAGGCATAATTAAGCAGAGTAAAGGGAAATATGGGAGATAAACGGGTTAAAAGCACTATTTTTAAACCTTCTTTCCCCACAGCTTCATCGATAGCTTGAAATTTATTATTACCTTGAATTTTTTCCGCCACCCACCCCCTAGCCAGATAACGTCCCACCAGAAAAGCAGCAGTAGCGCCGATAGTTGCCCCGATAAAGACGTAAAAAGAGCCTAAAACCAGGCCAAAAACCACACCAGCCCCTAAAGTCAGGATTGAACCGGGAAAAAAGGCCACAGTAGCTAGAATATAGATAATTATAAACGCGATCGCTCCTATGGCTCCCAAACTATCCACCCAAGTCAAGGCATGGAAAAGAATAGTTTGAGGATTAAAACCGGTGGAGGCACTGGATTCAACAGCAAAAGCGGGGGAAGTAGTCAGGAGAAAAACAAGGCTAAATGTAGTTGATAACAGTAAATGCCTGATAGTCACAGTTTTTCCCAGTGGCAAAAACTTGGAAATAATCATAAAAAGTCCCTATAAGGAATGAAAAAAGAGAGATTGAACCATAGAAGCGAATTAAATAGAACTGGGGGCTATTCTACCGCGATTATCATTGTTTAGACCAGAAAGCCAATCCTGAAAATTCCCAGAAAATCCCAGTCTCTCCCAGAAGATAAGACAAGGAACAGCCCGGTAATTTTTGCCGTTTACTTGATATTACACCTTGCCGTCTCTGGGAAAAAAATGTCACAATTAGAAATAATTAGTATTCGATATAGCAATTAATCTATGAAAATCATCCCCAAGGTCAAAGCCCCTACCTTCGTGCAAATGGCACAATGGATCATTAATCCCGTAGCTTTTATGGAAAATGCCGCCCGTAAGCATGGCGATATTTTTAGCACAAAAGTGGGTTTAACTGTAGATAATTTTATCTTTGTCAGTAGTCCTTCGGCCCTACAACAGGTTTTAACTAATGACCGTAAAAAATTTTCGGCACCAGGGGAAGCCAATCGGATTATTGCCCCGATTATTGGTGATTATTCCGTCGTCATGTTAGACGGAGATATCCACAAAAAACGCCGTCAGCTTTTATTGCCACCTTTTCACGGGGAAAGAATGCGTTTCTACGGCGATTTAATCCGCGATATTACCCTAAGAGTGATGGCAGAATTGCCCGAAAATCAACCTTTTAAGGCCCGTTCAGCGACCACAGTGATTGCTTTACAAGTAATTATGGAGGCAGTTTTTGGAATTAGTCAAGGGGAACGTTATCAAACCCTGAAAAAAATTCTGGCTGAAATGCTTGATATTTTTAACTCTCCGGTGATGGCTTCTTTGCTATTTTTCCCAATTTTGCGGGCTGATTTGGGTGCTTGGAGTCCCTGGGGAAAATACCAGCGTTCCCAAGAAAAAATTGATGATATTATCTATACAGAAATTTCCGAAAGAAAAGCTAATCCTAACCCCAATCGTAACGATATTTTATCACTACTGATGTCGGCCCGGGATGAAGAAGGCAACCCGATGAGCGATAAGGAATTGCGCGATGAATTAATGACCTTATTATTCGCAGGTCATGAAACCACCGCCACCGCTATGTCCTGGGCGCTCTACTGGACCCATCGCTACCCAGAAATTAAAGCAAAAATTCTCCAAGAAATAGCCACTTTAGGAGATAATCCTAACCCCATTGATATAACTAGATTACCCTATCTTTCGGCGGTTTGTTCGGAAACTTTACGCATTCATCCCGTGGGAATGTTAACTTTTCCGCGAGCAGTGGAAGAACCAGTAGAATTAGATGGTTATCCTTTAGAAAAAGGGACAATTCTTATGGGTTGTATTTATCTAGCTCACCACCGCGAGCAAACTTTCCCCGATTCCCATACTTTTAAACCAGAACGCTTTTTAGAAAAACAATTCACCCCCTACGAATATATGCCTTTTGGTGGTGGAGCGCGTCGTTGTATCGGGGAAGTTTTAGCTATCTACGAGATGAAAATCGCTATCGCCACAATTTTGACCAATTATCAGTTAACTCTAGTTAATAATACCCCCGAAAAACCCAGTCGTCGCGGTGTCACCCTTGCTCCCTCGCGAGGAGTTCCCATGATTTTAAAAGGACGACGGGAACCTCTGGTGACTGCCCCGATGCTCGCCGAAATTTCTTAAAAAAACTGACAAAATATTGTACAATCAGAGTTGTGGTATCCCATATCATAACTCTGCTTTTTTGTCAATAAAATTGGGGATAATTATGGTCTTAATTCGTTTAGCTAAATCTTGGCAAATTTCCGAAAATGAAGTTACTTCCGAAAGTGTTTATTTTAACCGTCGTCGATTTTTACAGGGGTTAATCGGGACAGGAATTGCGGGGAGTTCCCTATTATTAACTGCTTGTGGTAAATCCTCCTCCTCGGAAGCTTTAGAAAAAAGTTTGCAATTACCTAAAATTGAAGGGTTCAGCAAAAATCCGCAGTTTTTAACGGTAAATCGCCCTATAGTTGCCGAAACTGTAGCCGGGAAATATAACAATTTTTATGAGTTCGGAGGGGGGAAAAATATCTGGTTAAAAGCGCAGAAATTACCGACGAATCCCTGGACGGTAGAAGTGGGAGGATTGGTAAAAAATCCCCAAACCTACGATATAGATACTATTAAAAAAACCTTTCCTCTCGAAGAAAGAATCTATCGTTTTCGTTGTGTGGAAGCTTGGTCAATGGTCTTACCTTGGCTAGGGTTTCCCATGAGTGCTTTAATCGCAGCAGTGGAACCAAAACCCGAAGCTAAATTCGTCCGTTTTACCTCCTTTTATGATCCCGAAATTACTAAAGGGCCAGGATTACATTTAGGAGCCTTACCCTGGCCCTATACAGAAGGTTTAAGAATTGAAGAAATGACCAACGAATTAGCTTTCTTTGCTGTGGGAATTTTCGGGCATGATTTACCCAAACAACACGGCGCACCCTTGCGAATGGTTATTCCTTGGAAATACGGTTTTAAAGGGGCAAAATCAATAGTAAAAATTGAATTTACCGCCAAACAACCCGCCACCTACTGGAACACAATTGACGCTCATGAATACGATTTTGAGGCTAATGTAAACCCCAGTAAACCCCATCCCCGTTGGTCGCAAGCAACGGAAAAATTTATCGGTAGTAGAAGTGATTTATCTTGGGAAATTATCGAAACTCTGCCCTATAATGGCTACGGTGAATATGTGGCTAGTTTATATAGTTAAGTTCTATAGTTGCCCCCATTTTATTTAGTTTAAGTGAGTATTTATGGACAATAAAACCCTGTACGAAGAAGACTTTTATCTCTGGATTAGAACTACTATTAATCAACTGCAAGCGAGACAGTTTGAGCGGGTAGATTTAGAGAATTTACTGGAGGAATTAGCAAGTATGGGAAGGAGTGAAAAGCGCATAATTAAAAGTCTGTTAACCCGATTATTAGAACATTTACTTAAACTCAAATATTGGACAGCAGAAAGAGAGAGAAACGAAGGTCACTGGAAGGGAGAGATTAGAACTTTTCGTCTCGATATATTAGATGAACTTAAAGATAGTCCTAGTCTGAAACCCTATCTTTTGGAAATTTTCGATGAATGTTATCTTTCAGCCCGAAAAAATGCCAGCGATCGCTCTCAATTACCCCTCGATACTTTCCCCGCTATTCCCATTGGTTCCCTTGAACAAATTCTCGATGAAGATTGGTTTCCCACTAATAACCATGAGTAATATCTAGAGGTCAATTATGGACAATAAAACCCTGTACGAACAAGACTTTTATCTCTGGATTAGAACTACTATTAATCAACTGCAAGCGAGACAGTTTGAGCGGGTAGATTTAGATAATTTACTGGAGGAATTAGCAAGTATGGGAAGGAGTGAAAAGCGCAAAATCGAAAATCTTTTGATTCAATTACTGGTACATTTGCTGAAACTAACTTACTGGACAGGAGAAAGAGCAAGAAATGAGGGTCACTGGCAAGGGGAAATTATCAACTTTCGCCGACAAATAATCAAAGAAGTTAAAGATAGCCCCAGTCTCAAACCTTATATTCTCGAAATCTTTGAGGAATGCTATCAATTTGCTAGAAAAGAGGCTCAAGTTAGAACTCAATTACCCCTTAATACTTTCCCCGCTATACCTATTGGTTCCCTTGAACAAATTCTCGATGAAGATTGGTTTCCTACCGGCGATAATCTGGAAATATAGCCATCAGTTAGACTGCTTCATACTGCTGTAACAAAAAACAACTATCTACCGATAGCAATCCCTAAAGGTCGAATAATTATAAATTTTTGTCAAGGGGTGCGGTCAGATCGAAGAATCATCGCTAGAACGAGCCTAATTGTCAGGAATTTAGTTAAACAAGGTTTTTGGCAATGCTAATCTGGCTAACAGGCTTTTGGGCTTAATATAGGGAAAAGTTCTGGCGATTGCACCTAAATGGAGTGTTATACAGAAAGTTGACCCATATCGTTACTCCGGAGAGTGTTATACAGAAAGTTGACCTATAATATGTAGTTGGGCTGCTTCGTTTTTTGGTTGTGGCTGTCCTTGAAGGTGATTTGTTAGAATCACAAAGTTTTCGTTATTGAGATTTTTTATGCAATCCGGTCTCCGCAGTGGAAAGCTTACAAAATGGAAAGATGAGCGTGGATTTGGTTTTATTCAACCCGTTGATGGGAGTCAAGAAGTTTTTTTGCATATTTCTGAAGTTAAAGATGCAACCCGTCGTCCACAAGAAAACGGGCGTTGTCAAATCGAAAGCAGTTTTCCCACTTGTTTGACCCAATTCATAATGGTTGTTCGTGAGACTCCCGTCACTCTCTCAATGCCTCGAAATCCCATGCCATTCACATACATTTTCAGACAGGTGCGCTTAACATCATCGCTATAGCTCTTGGTTTCATAGCTATCGATAAACTGACGACCACAGTTTACACATATATAGTTTTGTTTTTGACCACAATGACCATTTTTATTGATGTGTTCACTTTTACATTCTGGACATTTCATCGTTTTTTTTCCTTCATTGAGTTTCTATCTATTTTGCCTTCTCATCTCTTTATCTGACAACGCCTTTATTAATTGTTTTGCCCATACTTTATCGTTACATCTCTCATTTTTCTGATACCATACTGTCACAGGTACTTGCATAAATGCCTCAACAATCATCATTATTCTTCCAGCCAATTTCCCAGATTCCTTCTCGGAAGCTTTCAGCCTTTTCCTCTGCTGCTCTAGGGTTGAGCCATCGGCTATCCAAATAACACTGAATTTTTCTCTCACCTTTTGCCATTTCTCAGCTATGCTAATTTTACCTAACATTTCTTTTCTTTTTTCTCAAATATTTCTCAGCAGCAATACAAAGATTTCCGTAGGTAAGCTCATCAATCTTTTGGATACAGCTTGCTTACTTACTTTTAGAGGTTCTACCCAGAGTAATCCTTCCTCTTTTAAGACTCTTACAGCTTCACTTAATCCTGCTATCTGGCGATAGACTAAGCTTACCAATAAGGCGACCACCACGGGTAAGGTTAATAATCTATCTCTCATGATTTTTTCATGATTTCCCCGCCTATATTTTAGCGGCGTAAATAATCTTGGCTCTAGATATTTTTTAAGTTCTTCTATTACTTGTGGGATTTCTGGACTTGGGCATTGATGTGGTCGCCGCAAATCTGGATTCCCCTGTTTTTTCGGTCGTTGCTTAGAGCGCTTTTTCACTGACCCACCTCTGACTTCTCCGCCTTATTTTACCATTTTTTACTTCCTTCCTCTTGGATAATCAGCTACTTTTTATAATTAAGCTTCTTGCTTAAGTTGACACCAATGGAATGCAATTCGCCCCTACAATAATATTATTGCGCCAATTGCGTGCGCTCAAAATGTAATATAGACATTTCTACAAAACTGAGATCTACCCATATATTACTCCTATTGCTGAATAACTATTTTAGGCTGTAGGTAGTATTCATCTTCTGCGACAACTATCTCACCAATACCGAGAAATTGAGCTTCTAAAGACTCCACGGCAACCGGAGAACCAATCATAACATTTGTATGGGTGAGATTAATTTTTCTGCCGTGAAACCAATCGATAACTCTCTCTGACGTGAAAGAAATCCAGTCTAGATGTGCCAAGGCAAGGCGAGGCGAAATTAAACCCTCGGAATTAGCCATTAAAGCTTCCAGATTAATACTATCGGCTAATTGAAAACCACAGCTTTCCGTGCGAGTTAAACTGGCTAAAGTGCCACCCACAGCTAACACCTGGCCCAGATCTCTGGCCAGGGAACGGATATAAGTCCCCGATCCACAGTGAATATCTAGCTCTATTTGCGGAAATTCGCCCTCTAACCAGCCTAAAACCGTAATTTTGTCAATTTTGACCTGACGAGGCTCCACTGCGATTATTTCCCCTTTGCGAGCCAATTCGTAGAGACGGCGACCATCCTTGTGAATAGCACTATACATCGGCGGAATCTGGGCGATATTACCGATAAATTCCGCTAAATAAGGCTTAACTGCCTCTAAAGTTAAATCGGCACAGGGACAAGTAGCGATCGCTTTTCCCGTAATATCATCGGTATCGGTGCTGAGTCCTAACTGGATTTTTGCCCGATAAGCCTTATTTTCGGGTAAATAAGGCAGTAATCGGGTGGCAGCACCGACGGCGATCGGTAAAACTCCCGTAGCCATAGGATCTAAAGTTCCGCCATGGCCGACTCGTTTTATCTTAAGAATTTTGCGGACTTTGGCCACGCAATCGTGAGAAGTCCAATCGGGGGGTTTATTGAGATTTAAAAAGCCAAACATTTGATCAATTGTAGGGTGGACTTGTGCCACTATAGGTCAGACTAAATCCTGTTTAAAAGGTATAGGAGAGTGGGGAGCTTTTTTCAGTGATCGGTCAACAGTAAACAGTGAACTGAAAACTCATATCTGATAACTGATAACTGATCACTGATCACTGATTCAAGGCTGATAGCTAAAAATCTGACGTATTATATAATTGCATAACTTCGCTTAAAGGTAAACGGGAACGAACACCGAGGGAAAGGTCAGAAAAATGACCCAGATCATAATGATCAACGGCAGCGCGAGCAATCATAGCGGCGTTATCGGTACAGAGTTTAAGCGGCGGAAAATAGACGGTTAAATCATGATTTTTGGCGGCAGTTTCCAGATGATTTCTCAAGGCACTATTAGCAGCCACTCCTCCCCCGATCGCGATAGTTTTTAAGCCATAATTTAAGGCACAATTGATTGTCCGACGGGTTAAACTTCTGGCTACCGTATCTTGAAAACTAGCGGCTATATCAGCTACGGGTAAATTATCTGGCTCGAATTTCTCTACTAAGCGCAAAACAGCAGTTTTTAAACCACTAAAACTGGAATCGTAGGCATGAAAACCGCCGGTTGGTAAAGATATTTTACCTTCAGGTAAGGGAAAAGCTTGGGGATTACCATCTTTAGCAATGCGATCGATTATCGGACCACCCGGATAACTTAAGTTTAATAATCGTGCCACTTTATCAAAAGCTTCTCCGGCTGCATCATCTCTAGTGGTTCCTAATTGTTGATATTTGCCGCAGGCCTGCACATGGATTAAACTGGTATGACCCCCGGAGACTAAAAGAGATAAAAAGGGGGGTTTAAGATCAGATTCAGCGAGATAGGAAGCATAGATATGACCTTCGAGATGATGAATGCCGATAAAGGGTTTATCGTGGACAATAGCCAGGGTTTTGGCTGCTGTCATTCCCACCATTAAAGCACCTACTAAACCGGGAGCAACTGTGACGGCTATTCCATCAATTTCTGACCAAGTTAAACCCGTTTCTTGCCAAGCTTTTTCTAGACAAAAATTAATGGTTTCTAGGTGTTGTCGAGAGGCCATTTCTGGCACAACACCACCATAGAGACGATGGAGATCAATTTGAGAAGAAACCACACTACTCAACACTAGGTTATTGTTAACAATAGCCACAGCCGTTTCATCGCAACTGGTTTCGATCGCTAAGATAATTGTCATAAATTAATCAGTAAATCGTCAAACACACCCCTTATTAAGGGGGGATTAAGGGGGAATCCGTCTTTAATTTAATTATAACCACTTACTTAATTTTACTTAGGTACTTAATTAAAATTAAAGTTATCGTTCAGCAATTTCCATAGCCACCACCGCCGGGAGTTTCAATAATAAAAACATCACCAGGGTTCATTTCTACAGTCGCTGTGCCGGGCAATTCTTCGATAGTTCCATCGTTTCTTTCCACGGCATTACGTCCTATTTTACCAGCTTTTCCTCCCGCTAGTCCAAAGGGGGGAATCTGGCGATTACCCGACAGAATATTAGCAGTCATAGCCTCTTGAAATTTAATCCTTCTAATCACACCATCACCTCCAGAATATTGTCCCTTACCGCCACTATCTTGGCGAATGCTAAAACTTTCTACTAACACAGGATAGCGCATTTCTAATACTTCTGGATCAGTGAGACGGGAATTAGTCATTTGGGTTTGTACGGCAGCGGTTCCCGCAAAATTTGCCCCCGCACCAGACCCGCCACAAATAGTTTCATAATATTGATATTCTTGGTTGCCAAAAGTGAAATTATTCATCGTTCCTTGGCTGGCTGCTTGAATGCCTAAAGCACCGTATAAAGTATTAACTATTGCCTGGGAAGTTTCCACATTTCCTGCTACTACCGCCGCTGGATAAATGGGATTAAGAAAACAGCCAGATGGGATAATTAAATGGAGGGGTTTGAAACAGCCAGCATTTAAAGGAATTGCCTCCTCCACAAGGGTACGAAAAACGTATAAAACCGCCGCTCTTGTCACTGCCAGGGGTGCATTAAAGTTATTATTTAACTGGTCAGATGTGCCAGTAAAATCAATGGTTGCTTGACAATTATCAATATCTATGCTAATTTTCACCTTGATGACAGCACCGTTATCTAGATAATAGGTAAATTCACCATCTTTTAAGACAGATATAGCTTTTCTAACCGCTAATTCGGCATTATCTTGAACAAACTGTTGATAGGCTTTAACCATAGCTAATCCGTAGCGATCAACCATATTATGTAATTCTCTTTCCCCCTTGGCATTAGCGGCTATTTGTGCTTGAAAATCGGCAATATTTTGGGCGATATTGCGCGCAGGAAAAGGACTATTAGTTAAGTGATTAATTAATTCTTTTTCCCGAAACTGTCCCGCCGCTACCAGCAAAAAATTATCGAATAAAATTCCTTCTTCGCTAATATGGACAGAGTGAGGAGGCATAGAACCGGGGGTAATGCCACCGATATCAGCTTGATGTCCCCGGGAGGCAAGATAAAATAATATTTCCTGATTTTGGCGGTCAAAAATAGGACTAATTACTGTGACATCTGGGAGGTGAGTACCGCCATTATAAGGATTATTAGCTAGATAAACATTCCCCGGACGAATCGTCTCCCCCTTATCCTGAATTAAGCTTTTAACACTATCGGCCATAGAGCCTAAATGGACGGGAATATGAGGAGCATTAGCGATTAAATTTCCCACCTCATCAAAGATAGCACAGGAGAAGTCTAGACGCTCTTTAATATTGACACTTGCTGCCGTATTTTGGAGAGTAATCCCCATCTGTTCGGCAATAAATTGATAGAGATTTTTAAAGATTTCCAGATAAATGGGATCGGCAACGGTAGTTATTTCTGTGCGGGAAGAATTGAGAGGGGACATAGGAAAATCAGTTATCAGTTATTAGTTATCAGGTGCATCTCATTTAAAGAGGGCGAATGCAATTCGCCCCTACAATAATATATATTATTGCGCCAATGGTAGGGGCGCACTGCGTGCGCCCAAAATGTCATCTAGATATTGATCCAAAATTGAGATGCAGCCTCAGTTATCAGTTAGCTGTCTCTTGTCTTTTTTTATCCTCCTGTCTCGGAGTTTACTGTCTCCTCACCCAAGAGAAGATTTTTGATTTTTGCAGGAGAGCCACTGATAGGGGCTGACTGAGATATAATCGCAGTCAGTACCAGAGGGTGAATTATGGATAAAACCAGCTTGATCGATAAAGTGCAACAAATGGCTAGTAAACGCGATTATTTACTGCAATTGCGCGATAAACCCGACATTGGCGGACTGAGATTAGATGTTAATCAAGCTCTTGAGGAGTTGGATGAATTGCTCGATGAGTTTCAAGCAACTTTTCCTGAAGAAAAACTTAGTTAACTATCCGACTCGACGGAATTGATCTTTGTCCGATTGTGCTAATTTTCCCAAGTCATCGATCGCTTTGATCAGAGCTTGGGAAGATATATCTTTAGGGTAGTATAGGTCAAAAGCTATACTTTGATTATTTTTTTCCATTGGAAGCTTTGGCAAGGAACTATAGGCGATAATGCGAATATAAGGGTCGAATTGTTTGATTTGAATAGCGGCGCTGTGTCCATCTAAGACAGGCATCTGTATATCTAAAATAATTACATCTGGTTGACAACTTTTCGCCAAGTTGATCGCCTGTTGACCATTAACCGCAATTCCGACCACCTGACAATGCGGCTGCTGGGAAATTAAAATCTTGAGTCCTAAACAGGTTAACTCTTGATCGTCAGCAATTAAGACTTTAATTAGGTCTCTTGGCTTCATTATAATTATTTTGCATTCCCTAGAGGTCTCACCTTTTATCATTGTAGAGGCTGTTTGTCTTTTTGCCTTCACTTCACGACACTTCCCATCACCCCATCACCCCAATTCAGGTTCTTCGGTTTATGTGATGCAATGGACGAAGTTATAATGTATGAAACCCTACCGTAAACTTTTGTAAAGTTACCGCTGACAATCCGAAATCCGGAATTTAAAATTGTGGCCATTTACAGAGTAGTAGTGAGGCGCTGGTTATGCAGAGAGAACAGATACTAATACAGCTTCGCAGTCTCAATCAAGTCAGCAAGACTCTCATCCGCTGTAAGAGTCAGGAAGAAGCCATACAGGTAGCACTGCAAGAAGTGCGCGAGAGATTAAACGTGCAAGTGGCATCGATTTTTCTTTTTTCTAAGGATGGTGTCCTCAAACGCTTTGGTATTGATGGCGTTGATAGAGAGGGTAATCCTCTCCCTGCGTCATGGCTGGCTGACGAAACTTACAAACCTGACGAAAGTTTTTCTGGAAAGGCAGTACCTCCTACTGGCTTAGATTTATTGGATTCAACTTATGGAGAACCACAATATTCTAATAATATTATGAGAGATTTTCCAGATATGAAGTATGGCAAAGAATATCAGGATACTTTAGGATATTTAAGGTGCGGTATTTCAGTTCCTCTCAATGGCTTGAATAGAACTTTTGGTACATTAGAAGTGTTAAATAAAAGTGACAGCAATGGATTCCAAAATGAAGATTTATCCTGGTTAATGCTAATTAGCACCACTGTTTCTAAGATCATATCAGATTTTGGTAGAAGGAAAAATCTAGAAGAATATAATAAAATCACTCAAGAAATTATATCTTTAGGAGCGGAGCATAAATTCAATCAAAATGAATTTACAAAAATACTAGAATCAATTGCCGATGATCTGGTTTCAGATCTGACTCCTTATAAGGTTTGTATCTTGCGTATCAAGAATAAAAACAATGAATTAGAAATCGTCAAAATATCTACAACAAATGATATTTGTGGAGAACGCGACAATAAGCCAGTAAAAGTGGTAGATGGCATTGTAGGACAAGTATTTAAAACCAACACTGCCGAGTATATCAATGATATTGAAAACTACAAAAAACCATATTTTAATAAAACATGGATAGAAAAAAATAGCTTAAAATCTCATGCGTGTGTACCACTTTCAATTGAAGGTAATGTTGTTGGCACTATCTCTGTTTACACTGGCTACAAGCGTGAATTTTATGATAGCGATAAATCATTTTTGAGGACCATATCATTTTTGACGGCTGCGATTATATACATAGTTCAGTACAAAGAAGAGTTATCTAAAGAAAGAATAGAATTAGAAAATGAAAAGCGTGAATTCCACAATAAGGTTTATGCTCAAGGATTTGACACTAATTTAAAGAGCTTCCTTCACGAATATAAGAATGAATTAATTGACATCTCTTATAACCTACAAAAACTGTTGAATGATAGTGGCAAAAGTAATAGAGAAAAAGAGCGAATTGTTAGTGAGCAAATAGAATGGATAGACAGGCGTATAGAAGGTATAATATCTGAATTTGAATCAGAATCTAGCGTTCCTACCGCTATCGATATTAATGACTTAGTAAGAAAGGCTGCCAAGTTTTTTGATTTGGCTTCTAGAGACATTGAAGTTGTAATTATACCAGACAAAACCATACCAATCATTGAGGTTGATGAAACGAAATTTAAGCAAATCATCCACAACTTAATTGCCAATGCGATAGAAGCGATTGAAAAAGCCAAGCCCAAAAAAGCAAAGATTTTCATCAAAACTTTCATTGTGACATCTGATGGTATAGAATATATACAGATTAGCATTGAAGACAATGGATCAGGCATACCCAATGAAATCAAAGATGAAGTTTTCAAAAAAGGATTTTCGACTCGCAAATCTGAAGGAGGTACAGGCATGGGGCTGTATGTCGTCAGTGAAATCCTGCGCGAACATGGTGGTAAAATATACTACGACTCCACCGTTGGCAAGGGAACCACATTTTTTGTAAATATTCCACTCAAGTGGTATCAAAGTTGATCTATAATGTAAAAACACAACAAAAGGAGAATTAAAATGTCAGCAGCAATATTTGATAATCGATCTATGTGCAAGGCAGTCTTGAAAAAAGAAGTTGTAGTAATGGAGGATAGCCTAGCAGCAGAGGAGGCTATCAAAGAGGTTATAGAAGGGAAATTAGGCTGGACAGTCAAAATGGCAAGAAACAGTGATGAAGTTGCTGCGTATGCCAGAAATAAAGAAGCGGGAATTTATATTCTTGATAATAAAATTGGGAACAATCCCGCTGAAGGTTTAGATGCTTTAACAAAACTCAAAGCAATAGATGAAAACATTCGTGTAGTAATGTGGTCAGCATATCCTAAGTATGAAAGACAAGCGCGTAAAATAGACAAAAACTTGGTAGCTTATAAAGAGAAAGGAACTAAATTAAAAGAAGGTGCCTGTAGGATTGCTGCTGATTTTATCAAATCCCTACGGCAACTCATTGATGAAATACAGAATAAAATTAAGAATAGTGATGATGAGTATCGAAATATATTTATTGAACTGCTTGAAAAAGAAAAGTTAGAATTAGAAAGAGATCGACAAAAACTTGAACTTGAACAACTACCGGCAAAAAATACAAGTGCTACATTATCTATACCTACAGATATAGATGGCAATTTTGAAGCATACGAAAAATGTCAATCAGATAGGGAGTGGTTGGCAAAATACGAAAGCAAGTATGTTTCTTTTGTAGGTGGCGAGCAAGTTTTTCCAGAAATTACAGATGAACAAGAACTGCTGAAATTAATAAGGGAGAATTATCCTAAGCAAAGGCGGCTTTTTACAAAAGTTACAAAATCAGGAAAAACAAGAGTTGTCAAAGCGCCAAGTGGATATTCCAAAATCAAGAAAATTTAACAAATCAACTCTGGGGGGATTGAATTTATGTATCAATTTGGCAATCTGCAGTCAGAAGAGTATGCTTGTCCAGAAGTATCAATTGTCATTTATAATCCTCTAGATGATTATAAAGGCGATACACAAGGAGAGAAAGTTAACGCTATTGTTGATACTGGGGCAGAAATGACTGTTGTGCCTCAATCGACAATTAATGCACTTAGAAGGAGAAGTATAAACGAATTTGAGACTTATCCTATTATAATGGAAAATGCAGATGGTTCAACCGTTATATGTGACGTATATCGCCTTTGCGTAAGGCTGATCGAATCTGAAGAATCGGAAAGCAGTGGACAAGAAAATTTACAAATAAATTTTATAGAAAGGGAGATAGAGATTGTATCATTACCAGACAAAGAATATGCTTTAATTGGTAGAGACTTTTTGGATCTATACAAAGTTGTATTTAATTTTAAAAACAGACTATGGGGGTTTTGTGATGAAACAAATTGTCAGATTTCTTAAATACACTTTTCTGGGAGAAATTGACGGACGTACTATTCGTATCGTAAGAGTTGAAGCTTTTGGCAGAAAAAAAGCTCAAGAAAAAGAGCAAGAATTATCTCCTAATGTTGACACGAAGAACAAGAATAGAATAATTCTTGGAGTAAATTGGATTTTGGCAATCATTTTAGTAGTTTGCTTATTAACTATGGTTATTTATGCTGTTTTCTATAGGAGTGAAAAAGTACCTGACTATATTAGCAATCCCTTCTACACGGTTTTAGGATGGTTTGGGAATGCTTATGCATCTTTCCTAAGAATCGATCAGAAATAAGCAACGGAGTTGACTTATGAGTAAAGAAGACTAATCTGAGTGGTGCTATACGATTGTAGAAAAGAAAACCTACTACGTTAGAAACTCGCCTCCCCAGTTAGCAAATTGTCCCCTTGACTGAGACAATCAGCCATAAGCAGCTAGTTAAAACTCACCATAACAGCACCCACCATTGAATCCGTCTTACAATCTAAATACAATAGTGCGATCGCCGCTCTTGTAGGGTGCGTTCCCTAATGCAAGTCCTATCGCTCCAGCGATCGATTTTGGGGAACGCACCATGCCCATGGATTGAAGTTGTGGGTTTAAGTGCGATGCCGCTCTTGTGGGCCTAGTTGGGGCAGCAATTCTCATTTTGAAAGGATTTTGCGTTGTTTCAGCGATCTAGAGATTCGTTAAGAATTATTAACCCCTCTAGGTGCAAGGGTTTTAATGTCATGAAACCTTAAAATGAGTGATCACTGATCACTGAAAAAAGCCCAACTTTGGGCAAAAATCTGGTTTGTGTCCCCTCTTAGCGGTAAAATTTCTACATCTGGACCGTCGAAAAGCATAAGTTTTGTAAAGTAAAATTAAGAAGGGAGACAAATTTAAGATAACCAACGTATGGAAGTAACTTTTACCGCTGCCGAATCCCTAGAAATTGTTGTTGCTGAACAAACCGTCCCGATTCAGCATTATCTGCGTCAACCGCAAAGATTAGTACAGGCTATCGTTGAGACTAGCTTGACTGAAAACTTGTCTGAAAATCGGTTTCGCCTGAAAATGCGTCCCCTAAACTTTTTGGATTTGTACTATTTTCAGCCCACGGTTATTCTTAATGTCTGGGCTACCTCTGAGGGGACGATATTTTTGCAATCAGAAGACTGTCAGATCAAAGGTATTGATTATATCAACGATCGCTTTAGCCTCAATGTTAAAGGCAAACTCGCTCCTGTGGAAAAAAATAATCAAACCTATCTAGCGGGAAAAGCCAATCTTGAGGTGAAAGTCGCCCTACCACCGCCATTATGGTTAACCCCGCGTCCGTTATTAGAAATCACTGGCAATAGTCTCTTAAAAGGGGTTTTATTGCGGATTAAACAGCGTTTAATGAGTCAATTGTTGCAAGATTACCAACAATGGGCCAAACAGGACATTATTGCCCAAAATTACCCCGAAACCATTCTTGATCTCTCCCTTAGTTAAATAAAAATATGAGTTGGACAAAAGTATTATCTGTAGATTCCCTTGCCCCCGGCGCCCGTCAAGTGGTAAAAGTGGGGGAAAATTCCATTCTCTTGATTAATAATAACGGTCAATTCCACGCCGTCGGTAATCGTTGTCCCCATTTAAAATTATCGATGACGAAGGGCAAAATTAGCGAGGACGGCGCGATCGTTTGTCCCTGGCATCGTAGTTCGTTTGATCTCTGTAGTGGTGCTGTCAAAGACTGGATTACCTGGCCCCCTGTGGTTAACAAAGCGATGGCGGCAGTTTCTCAACCCCAAGCTTTACCCGTTTATCCCCTTCGCATCGAAGACGGCAGCATCTGGATAGACGCATAACCGCTCACCGAGGGGGGGTTTTGGGCAACCTAAAGAGCAGTTCACTCGACAATGGGGTAATCTTTGAGAATGCCAAACGCACCTCGCTCGCTTCCGTAAAAACTCAGTTAGGGACTTGCGTGGGAATAATATCCCAATTGATCGGAGGGCGCAAGCTTTGCGCCCCTACAGTAACGGATTTTGTCCACAATGTAGGGGCGAACTGCGTTCGCCCAAAAGGTATATTATCAAAGCGCAAGTCCCTTATGGATTGTTCCCCCCCGCTCCGGTGATCCCCACTCTCCTATACTTTTACTAACTATGAAATCCCGTCATGTCAGCCTAGGATCGGACGGCTTTGCAGTATAAATAATAAGTTGGATATTATTTAATACAAGTGTTTGCCTATTTTAGCCGATAATTATTAACCCTAATTGGTTCCGTTTAAAAGTTGAGAACGAAGCAAATCGATCGCATCTAAATAACTTGGCATCGGTTCATCACCTAACAGACAAGCACTGCGATCCACGCTAATCATATCATCACCCCAAAACACCTGACCCAGAGGAATAGATTTTCCTCGATCGGGTCGCCAATTACTACTAAAATATTTAAGATTAGCGTCCACCACTGCCCCATCAAAAAGATGACCGATACAAAAATAAACATCCTGTAAAATTAGCGGTACGGAGGGGCGATGTAATTGCCCTCGCGAGTTGGGACTACGGGCTTTATAATGACTACGGGGAAAGAGTCCATAGAGATTTTTTAAAGAAGCAGAAATCAGGGGTTTATCCTTTAAATGGGTGCGTTTTAAGGTTCCAATTGTGATCCGACAATCCACTTCTTCGATAATTTTAGGGGCAAACATCGAGGGAAAACGGACAGGAAAAGGAGAAAGATTCGGATATTCTTGCTGGGGTAAACTATCAGCATCAAGGATGGTTATTCCAGTATCGAGAATAGATTTTACTCCCAAAATATCGATAATTTCTCTCAAAGAAATAGCAGAACAAACTCCCTCTAATAAGATAATTTCTGCCCCAGGATTTACCCCTCTCAATCCTCGCAAAACTTGACTTAATACCGGCAGACTAACCGTTACCGGTGGTGGCACAGGATAACCTAAATTAGGTTTAATTAAAATACGTTTAGCTGTGATAGCTGCCGGGGGAGGTTGATAAACAAAATCCGCCATAGCTGAACTTTTTACCCCAGCAGTAATTGAGGATTGGGTAATCATAGAAAAGAAAATAAATCAATAGGAATTAGCCAGATCATTTAGGGAATTTACCTGCTGTAAAGCTTGCCAGATTACCCCAGAATCGGCCCCAGGAAAATGGCTATTTTCACTAATATAACGCTTCCAGGCCTTAGTTCCGGGCTGACCGGCAAAAAGCTGTAAAAGATGCTTGCTGATCTGGTGTAATTTATAACCTTTACTCACCCACTCATCGATGTAGGGAAGCATTTTTTTGATTACTTCTTCCCGGGTAGGAGGAGTAACCGATTCCCCATAAAAATCTCGATCGACTGTGGCAAATAAATAGGGATTATCGTAGGCTGCCCGACCGATCATAACTGCATCTACTAATTGTAAATGTTGTCTAGCCTGTTCTAAATTAATGATACCGCCATTAATTTCAATAAACAAATGGGGAAACTGATTTTTTAGGCGATAAACATCATCGTAACGTAGGGGGGGAACGGTGCGATTTTCCTTGGGACTTAATCCCTGTAACCAAGCTTTCCGCGCATGGATGGTAAAACATTGACAACCCGCATCCGCGACAATACGGACAAAATTCGCCATATTTTCGTAACTATCCTGATCATCAATGCCAATTCTCTGTTTTACAGTCACGGGAATCGATACAGCTTGATTCATTGCCGATATTCCCCTAGCGACTAATTCCGGGTTAGCCATCAAACAAGCGCCGAAATTGCCCTCTTTTACCCGAGAACTAGGACAACCCACATTGAGATTTACCTCGTCATAACCCATATCTTCGGCTATTTTAGCGCATTCTGCCAAAAGATAGGGATCATCACCCCCTAACTGCAAAGCTAGAGGTTTTTCTGCTAGGGAGAACCCCAGCAACTTATAGCGATCGCCGTGTTTAATCGCCATCGTCGTGATCATTTCTGTGTAGAGAAGGGGACGACGGCTAATTTGTCGCAAAAAATAGCGAAAATGGCGATCGGTATAATCCATCATCGGCGCCACACTTAAAATACTGCCCATCTTTCCCTTGATTTTTTCGCTGATCGGGACATTCTCTGGTGAACCCCAGAAAATAACCAGTCTTCCTCTCAAGATATTTTAGAGCCTTTTGGTAAGTTGACTATCTAAATTACTGGTTAAGACTGCACCGGAGAAAGGAGAAGAGGACTTTTTTGACTTATCTCCGTGGCATATTTGCCCCTCTAATCGTGTCGCGGATGACGATTTTTTGTTCTTTGGAATAACCAGCAAAAGAACGAGTAGCAAGTAACTCGATTTCTACCCCCGTACCCGATCGCAAGGATTCCACGGGTAAGGGTAATTGACCGATATCCAGAATAAATTGATTGCCCTCCTGTCGGATTAAATTAGCAGGCATATCTCCTTCATAGCGAGTGACAAAATCGGTTCTCGGACTGGTTTGTAGGTCATCTGCTTGCCAACGAGTGACGCGATAACGCAGTTTAAATTTAGTGCCAATTAAATTCGATTGGGAAGCTTTATCTTCAAGAAAAAGCCTTAAATCAGTACCATTTCCTGTAATACCTTTTGCTTCTAATTGGGTGACATCTCGTTCAAAAACAGCATTATAAACGACAAATTCCGTAACATTATTGCGTTTTTGAGTGGTTCCCTCGATCCAGAGTTCACTGGGAACAGTTACCTTCATTTCCTTTTGATCATCAAGGGTTAAAGTAAAACGCTGATTAGCAAACCGGTTAAACTCTTGGGGCGCATTCCAAATTAAAATAAAAGAACGTTCCGATCGATCTAATAAAATCCGATATTGATCATCGATCAGGGAACCGGGGGAAAATAAAGACATTGCCCCAGTGCGAGTTTCCCAACTATTTTTAGAGAGAATATAACCCCGTTCTTTTAACTCCGAAAGAGGAACAGTTGCGCTCGGTTGATCGGCAGTTAAAGGGCGATCAATTTGAATTAAAGTTAACTGTCCTAAACGTCCCTCGCGACCGTTACGACCACTATTACCCGTCGCCCCATCCAGACCATCCTGACAGCTAAATTCTCTAGTGGTACAGCTATAATTGGCATCACCCGGCCTACCGCTACAGGTTTGAATTGTCCAGAAAGGTTGGGAACAGCGACAACCCTTGCCCCCTTGGCCTCCCTGACCCCCAAAACCCCCGGCGCCTCCGGCCGCATTGACCGTTACTTGTCTTAAAAAATCTAAATTAGTGGCATAGAGGGTTAAAGCGCCGCCATTGCCCCCATCACCACCATTACCGCCATTGCCACCGTTACCACCACCGGCCGCCTGAAGATTTCTGGTGACGTTGCCCGGTTGACCGCTACAGTTGCCATCGCTGCCGTTGCTGCCATTTTCACCATCGACCCCTTTTTGTCCCGAAATATCGAGTTTTAGGGGAGAACCATCGAGAAAAAGGGTTAAACTGTCACTATTTTTGCCTTGGCTGCCGACCTTGCCAGCTTTCCCACTTTGGCCTTGTTTACCGAAAGTTTGTACATCGGAACCTTGGGCTAACCAAGAACAGCGATCGCCCGTAACCGTGGCGGGCATTAGGTAAGGTAAAGGGAGAAAAAAGGTGAATATTAATGATTTAGCCCAAAAATTCATGATTTTAGCGAATTTATCCGCAAAGACTCCGATCAATTCCCTCTTGATGACTTTTGGATCTAGATTTTTGTTTCCCCTCTATCAATAAGGTGCGCTATCATCCTACACTTACTTTGAGAAGGAAACAGCCAATCGCGAGGGTTACGCGCGTGAAAAAAGTATTAGCTATTATTTTGGGTGGCGGGGCCGGAACTCGCCTTTATCCGTTAACGAAACTGCGGGCAAAACCTGCCGTCCCCCTAGCGGGAAAATATCGCTTAATCGATATTCCCGTCAGCAATTGTATTAACTCCCAGATTGACAAAATCTATGTGTTGACGCAATTTAATTCCGCTTCCCTCAATCGTCACCTCAATCGTACCTATAATTTTACGGGTTTTAGCGATGGTTTCGTGGAAGTTTTGGCGGCTCAACAAACCATGGAGAATCCTCAATGGTTCCAAGGCACAGCCGACGCAGTACGACAATACATCTGGACGATGAAGGATTGGGATATCGATGAATATCTCATTCTCTCCGGAGATCATCTCTATCGCATGGACTACAGCAAGTTCATCGAACGCCATCGGGAAACCAACGCCGATATCACTTTATCGGTGGTTCCCATCGATGAACGTCGGGCCTCCGCTTTTGGGGTGATGAAAATCAATGATTCGGGGCGAATTGTCGATTTTTATGAGAAACCCAAAGGGGCAGAATTGGAAAGAATGCGGGTAGATACGACGATTTTAGGCTTAAGTCCCGACCAAGCTCGTCAAAGTCCCTACATCGCTTCCATGGGAATTTATGTCTTTAAAAAGAATGTTTTAATCGATCTGCTCGATGCCAATAAAGAACAGACCGATTTCGGCAAGGAAATTATTCCCTCGGCGGCTAAAGATTACAATCTCCAGGCTTATTTATTTAAAGGTTACTGGGAAGATATCGGGACGATTGAAGCATTTTATGAGTCTAATCTCGCCCTGACCCAACAACCAAATCCCGCCTTTAGTTTCTACGACGAAAAAGCCCCCATCTATACCCGTTCTCGCTATCTGCCACCCACAAAAATGCTCAATTGTACGGTGACAGAATCGATGATTTCTGAAGGTTGTATTCTTAAAGAATCTCGCATCCATCACTCGATTTTAGGTATTCGTAGTCGAGTGGGCAAAGACTGCACGATCGAGGATACAATGCTGATGGGAGCCGACTTTTATGAGTCTTTCCCCGAACGGGAAAGTCTGATCGGAAATGCCAAAATTCCCGTGGGTATCGGTTCCGGTTCCACTATTCGTCGGGCAATTGTGGACAAAAATGCTCGCATTGGTTCCAATGTTTTAATTGTTAACAAAGATCGTGTGGAAGAATCTAATCGCGAAGATTTAGGTTTCTATGTTCGCAGCGGCATCGTGGTTATTTTCAAAAATGCCACTATTCCCGACGGCACGGTGATTTAATCTATCAGTTATCAGTTATCAGTTATCAGTTATCAGTTATCAGCCATCAGCTTTTATTTATCCGATTAATTAGCCATTTTTCTAGTTATTATCGCCTTGCTCTAGCTGAAGGCTGATGGCTTCAGCTAATTACCTAGACAATTCCCTTGAAACCATAAGTAGCTGGTTATAATTAAATTAAAAATGGATTTTAGGTTCGATCCCCCCTGCCCCCCTTAATAAGGGGGGTGCCGATAGGCGGGGGGATCCCCCCTTAATCCCCCCTTAATAAGGGGGGCATCTGAAAGTTTTTAATACCTACCTACTTATCCTTTTCTAGAAGTGATGGCAAAATCTCCCGAGCAGCTCTTCTGAAAATCAGAAAAATTTCTATATTTTTGGATCCGATTCTAGGTTTTCAATTAACCTTAAATTAAAGCCCTAGGGCTTAGATAGAAGCCATTCAGGAGACAAGGATATTTATGAAAACCAAAATCGCGATCGCTTGTCAGGGAGGTGGTAGTCAAACTGCTTTTACTGCCGGCGCCTTGAAAGCATTATTTGACAATAAAGTGCAAGATTACTTTAACATTGTCAGTCTCAGTGGTACTTCTGGGGGTGCTATCTGTGCCTTTTTCACTTGGTATGCTCTCAAAAAAGGTGATAGCATCGTTTGGAAAAGAATGATTGATTTTTGGGAAGATAATAGCGCTCGAACTCCCCAAGAACAACTATTTAATGACTCAGCTATTAAAGCTCTAGAATTGGCCAGCAAAGGATTAATTCCCCAGTATAATCTCAGTCCTTCCTCTCCAATTACTAAAACCTTATTTTCTATAGCTACCTATGGTTTACGCAGTCGCTTTACCAACTTTGATCAGTTACTAAGAGCGCATATTGACTTCTCGGAATTAGCCACTTGGGGAGCTAAACCAGAACCCCCAATTTTATTAATTGGGGCCTGTAATATCCTGACAGGAAAATTAAGTAAATTTAACTCGCGCCAGGAAGCAGTTAAAATTGAACATATCCTAGCTTCTGCTTGTGTTCCTAACATTTTTCCTGCTGTCACCATTGAAACTATGGCCTACTGGGATGGACTATTTTCTGATAATCCCCCCATCCGTTCTTTAATTCGCCGTGAATTTGTTGGAATCGAAAATATTCCCGATGAAATTTGGGTAATTAAAATTAATCCCACCTCTAGAGATAAGATCCCCGTGCAATCCGATGATATTGCTGATCGCCGCAATGAATTAGAAGGCAATGTTTCCCTATTTCAAGGTCTCGATCAGATTGAGTTGATCAATCAATTATTTCTCAAAGGAGCCTTTAAAGAGGAATTTTTGAGCGAGATCGGATTAACAGAACCATTAAAAATTCCTAAATCTTTCCCAGAAGATCCCGATCAGAATTATCATATTCCTATGATCGAAATGTCGGCGGACTTAGCCAATAGTCTCAACTATGAAAGTAAACTTGATCGCTCTCCTGCCAATATCCAGCGTCTGATCGCTGACGGCGAAAAACAGGGAAAACAGTTTCTAGAACATCGACTAAAAGCTATGGGTTTAGGATAATTTTTGAGGGTTCAAAAACGGCAAAGATAAGGAGTAAATGGCATGAAATCTGTCAATAGACTATTTAATTGATTATTATTCATTCTTAATTCTCCTGGCTACTGACTACGGACTCCTAACCCTAACAACAATTTTTGATTTTTACAAGAGGTCTAATAATCACTGATTTTCATTGACTAATACCCGTCCGGATAGATCGTAAATCATAATATCCCATTGCCCATTTTTTGCCGCTTCAAAAGCCACTTTAGAACCATCAGCACTGATGATCGGATTGCGTACTTCCGCGAGGAGATCGGGAGCAATTTCCCTTCTCTGTTGAGTTTGTCGATCGTACAGATAAATAGCCGTTTTTCCCTGACGACTAGCAGTAAAAACGATATAACGACCATCTTCACTAATGGAAGGATTAGAAGCGATCTGATCGAGAGAATTTAGGCCGGGTAAAGGCAATAAACGGCGATCGATGGCATCAAAAAGATAGATAGCTTGGGAACCATTGCGATCGGAGGCAAAAACGAGATAGCGAGAGGCAAGATAGGGAGTTAATTCACTAGCAGCACTATTTAAACTTCTCCCCCCTCGATCGAAAGGAAAAGACAATAAACTGGGATAACCCGCACATCCAGTTAACAAACTAATTACAGCAACAAGACTAATAAAAAAATAACGTTTCACGGTTTGGGACTGTCAACGGGACTGCCATCGGGAAGATCTAACTCGATATTCGGACCGCGATCGAGAACCTCCACATCCCATTGTCCCCGACGAGCGGATTCAAAGACAAGATAACGACCATCGGGACTAAGACGGGGATTTCGCAACCAACCGCGATAATTTTGACTCAATAACTCAGAACGATCGGTAATGCGATCATATAAAGCGATGACGGGACGACCTTCAATAATCACCACATAAGCCAGATAACGCCCCGTTTGGCTTAAACTAGGGCTATCGGTAATTTCTTGACCCGTATATAATCCCCCTAGGGCCTGGTATTGTTTTGTCTGCAAATCATAGAGCAGTATCTCATTACTACCGCGACGATTAGACAGCAAAGCAATCCAACGACCATCACCGCTCAGGGCAGGTTTTTCGTCATTATAGCGACTATTGAGGGTTCCTGTAGATAAACCGGGGTTATTGAGATTACAACCGCCTATAACCCCTAAAAACAAGCAGATAAACAGGAAAAAGGGAGCTTTGGTCATAGGACCTACTCCTTAATAATCAAACCTAGTCGGATGATCATTACTCGACTCCCGTTCACTATTATCCGGTCTCTCCCAATCGTCTCGATCGCTCGTATCGCTAGGATCGATCGGTTGATAATCGACGTATTCGCCTTTAAATGGTGGATCATCCTCAATTATCGGGCGAGGACGACGTTTTTGGCTAGTGCGGGGCGGTTTACTGCTCGTCTCTTCACTAGCGGGACGACGACGGGGACGGGGACTGGTTTCTTCCCAATCATCACCACTACGGCGCTGATCATAAACATCTCGATCGCTAGTGGGGGAACTATTGCGGGGACGACGATTAGCCGTTTTTCGACTGCCGGTATCGGCCGGCCGACGGGTGCGGGTGCTACGGGGTTCCTCGTCCTGATAACTAGAAGTAGAAGTGCGCGAAGAGCGGGGATCCTCGTAACCGCGTAAACGGGGATTATCTTCGTAACGTTCCTCCGGTTCGTAGGTGTCGAGGGGTTCCAATTCGGCCCGATATTCCCGACTCACAGGACGTTCATCCACAAAAGACGTGCCGCGGCGGGCCTGTTCCGTGGTTAAACCCCTTAATTTTACCGTCTCGAAGGCAAAAAACACCGCTGCCCCAGTCAGCAAAAATTGTCCGAATTGCAAAATCGGATCCAGTCGCCACCCTTGAAAAAGTAGAATTAAACCGCACAGTAAACCAACGGCGGCAAAAAATATATCATGATCGCGGGAAAGTTCCGGCCGCACCGAGCGCAGGAAGTATAACCCGGCTCCGGCCACTGCCAGAAAAATTCCTAAGATACTGGCCGAATTCAGCCCAAAATTGACCATCTTTATCTCCCTTCTCGGTGCTTAAATTTAAGAATCGAGTCTTTATCTCTAGCCCTCAGCTTTCAGAAGCAATCCTGCTGTTTTTAACTCTAGGCATCGAGCTATATTCTAACCCCAAAGTCTAGCAATATATTAACCACCCTCGTTCACACAACTATTGTTAGGGGAGTGGGGAGATTTTATCAGTGTTGCCAAAGGCACGGCGTAGCCGTCCAGTGAACAGTAATCAGCTACTGAAGGCAAGAGGCAACAGGCAAGAGGCAAAAGACAGAATCTGACAATTCTTCTACCCAAAAAGAAGGTTAGAAACTAAGCACATCAAAGCTTTTAGCTTAACTAATTAGGTCTTAGATTCGTCCCTCGTGAACTGAAAACTCACATCTGATCACTGATAACTGATCACTGATAACTGAAAAGGCTGAGATTTTAACAAAATCTTTAGGTTTTGCCTATTGACAGGATTGACTAAATGTGATAGGCGGGCTTCAGGCATTTTAACCTGATTTCTTGATCACTTTTGAGCGATCGCTATCGTTGGGAAGTTAATCGCCGCAAGTCTGAAAGGAGAAATTTTCCTCAATGCACATCATGGTTAATTTGTCAAGTGCCTAAGTCCTAATCTTAATAATATTCAGACAGAAATTTTTCTGTCATATCATAAAATTAACTTAACCCAGGCAAGGGGGAATTAGCATAGAATGTGAATATAATTCAGGCTAAACATATAGTCTGTTTGTATTCATAGTCCATTCAATCCATAGAGTAAGGTGTGAGGATTGACCCATGTCAAAACTATTCAAGAATTTAGTCAAGGTAACTCCTTTAGTATTAGGTGCTTCCGTGGCGGCTGCTGGCAGCGCAGTGGCTCAAACTATGCCAGGGACACCTCAACTTAAAATTGATCCAGCTGCGCAGCAGCAACTCGATCGTATTCAGAGTGCCCAAAATAGTCAGCAGATCAATACGAGTGTCTATCAAGGTTCCATGTCCCAGGTGACTAGCGTTAACCAACTGCGGGACGTATCTCCCACGGCTTGGGCTTACGAGGCATTAAGAAGTCTTGTGGAACGTTACGGTTGTATCGTGGGTTATCCCGACCGTACCTTCCGCGGCGATCGCGCCACCACTCGTTGGGAATTTGCCGCCGGTTTAAACGCTTGTTTAAACGTCATGGAGCGTTTAATTCAAGATGGTGTGGGTGTACTCAGAGAAGATATCGATAAATTAAAACGTCTTGTTCAAGAATTTGAAAGCGAACTAGCGGCTTTAGGGGCCAGAGTAGATAACCTCGAACAGCGCGTTTCTTTCTTGGAAAATAACCAATTTTCTACCACCACCAAACTCAGAGGTGAGGTAATCTTCAGTGTCGCCGATAGCTTCGGTGGTCGAGCTGCCATTAGAAACACCAACGGTACGGTGACTAATGCCAGCAATCAAGATCAAAGTCAAACAGTATTTAATAATCGGGTTCGTCTTAACTTTGAAACCAGCTTCACCGGTAAAGATTTGTTAAGAACCCGTTTACAAGCGGGTAACTTTAACAACACTTTCAACCAAAGTGGTCCGACGAGAACCAACATGACCCGTCTAGCATACGATAATGGTCGTGACAACAATGTCACCATCGATGACTTGTTCTACCGCGCTCCCATCGATACTCCCTTCGGTAAAATCACCGTTTGGGTTGGTGCTAACGAGTTAAACCTAGATGACGTTTTCATCACTACTAACCCCTTCCTCGCCGATAGCGGTACAGGTGCTTTATCTCGCGGTCAACGCTACAATAACATCGTCTTCCGCGGTCCCGATGGTGTTGGTGCGGCGGTCAGATTTAATGTCGGGGATGTTTTCCAAGTCACAGGAACCTACCTAGCTAGTGGTGGGACTGATGGAGCCAGCAATCCTAACCCGGGTAGCGGTTTATTTAACGGTTCCTACAGTGCGGGTGCTCAGGTTGGTTTCTCCTTCATCAAATTTGCCGATATTAACTTCGTCTATGTTCGCAGTTATCAAACTGCGGATAGTATAAGAACTGGTGGTTTATTCGGTAGCGTCAGCAGCCCTCTGACGGAGCGTCCCTTCGGTAACGTTCCCACTGTAGCTGACCGTTTCGGTCTTCAAGCGAGCGCCCAGGTTATCCCTGGAGTCTTAAATCTAGGGGCATGGGGTGGTTATGCCAATGCCTCGGCCACGGGAGTTAATGCTGCGATCGGAGACAATAACACTGGTATCTGGTCTTGGAACCTGAATCTTTCCGTCCTCGACCTCTTTGCCGAAGGTGCGGCCTTCTCTTTAGGTGGTGGTCAAGTACCCCGTTCCGATAAAGAAAGCAGAACCTCTTACATGGTAGAAGCCCAGTATAAGTTCCCAGTCACCAAAAACATCCTGATTACCCCTGGTGCCTATGCGGTCTTCAACGGTAACAACGAAGGTAACGCCATTTTGGTTGGTGTCATCCGGACAACTTTCCGTTTCTAAGCTGAGTTGACGGACTTGAAAAAACGGTGGGATTTGTAGATCTCACCGTTTTTTTACTTTTAACTTTTCACTGGATATAGCCATTTATGAGAAGATGATCGGAGCGTCCCAAACGCTGCTATATTTACTTCGCCTATTTAGTTGCTTATCTATGCACTCTCTGTCTTTCCCCCGTCGCACTAAAATTGTGGCCACGATTGGCCCAGCCTCGCAAAATAAGGAAACATTACGTCAGATGATCAAGGCGGGGGCGACGACATTTAGATTAAACTTTTCCCATGGCGATCACGATTATCATCGTCACAGCATTAACCTGATCCGTCAGTTAGCCTTTGAACTCAATCAACCGATTGGCATCCTTCAGGATCTACAGGGACCAAAAATTCGTTTAGGTAAATTTGCCTGTGGGTCGATTACCCTGAAACCCGGGGAACCCTTTATCCTTACTTCTCGGGATGTGGAATGTAATCAGGAAATAAGTTCCATTAGCTATCCCTCTCTGGCCCAAGAAGTCCCGGAAGGTTCGAGAATTCTCCTCGATGATGGTAAGGTCGAAATGCGGGTGGAATCAGTGGATCGTCTGAAAGGTGATCTTTCCTGTCGCGTGGTGGTTGGGGGTGTCTTATCCAGTAATAAAGGGGTAAATTTTCCCAACGTCTATCTGTCGGTAAAAGCTTTAACCGATAAGGACAAAAAAGATTTAATGTTCGGACTGCTGTGGGATGTGGATTGGATCGCCCTTAGTTTTGTGCGTAATCCCCAAGATATCCTCGAAATTAAAGAATTAATCGCCAGTGCGGGTAAATCTATCCCCGTAATCGCTAAAATTGAAAAACACGAAGCGATCGAGGAAATGGAGGCAATTTTATCCCTCTGTGATGGTGTAATGGTGGCTAGGGGGGATTTAGGAGTAGAATTACCAGCCGAAGACGTGCCAATCCTGCAAAAACGCCTGATTAACACCGCTAATCAGCTAGGCATCCCGATTATCACCGCCACTCAAATGCTTGACAGTATGGCCAGTAATCCTCGTCCCACCCGCGCTGAGGTTTCGGACGTGGCTAATGCGATTTTAGATGGCACTGATGCGGTCATGCTTTCCAATGAAACGGCTGTAGGTCATTATCCCATCGAAGCGGTGGCAACCATGGCCCGCATTGCCGAAAGGATCGAACGGGAACAGATCAACAGTGCCGCTCGCTCTAACAATAAACAATCGATTCCTAACGCTATTTCCTCGGCAGTCAGTCAAATTGCCGAACAATTGGGGGCAGCGGCAATTATTACCCTGACAAAAACTGGCTCTACTGCCCGTAATGTCTCCCGATTTCGCCCTAAAACCCCGATTTTAGCCGTTACTCCCCATCGGGAAGTGGCACAGCAGTTACAGCTAGTTTGGGGCGTAAAACCGATGTTATTGCTCGATTTACCCTCCACCAGCCAAACTTTTCAAGTGGCGATGAATCTTGCCCAGGAAAATAACCTCCTTGCGGATGGTGATTTAGTGGTGATGACGGCGGGAACTCTGCAAGGGGTGGCCGGTTCCACGGATTTAATTAAGGTGGAAGTGGTAAAATCCCTTTTGGGCAAAGGTACGGGTATCGGCCAGGGTATGGCTAGTGGGCGGGCGCGAGTAGCCCATAATGCCCGAGAAGTGGGTAGTTTTAGTAGTGGGGAGATTTTAGTCGTTCCCACCACCAGCGCCGAATATGTGGATATGATGCGCAAAGCTGGCGGAATTATTACCGAAGATAATGCGATGAACAATCACGCCGCTACTATCGGTTTAAAATTGGGTATTCCTGTTATTGTCGGGGTTAAAAATGCCACGAAAATTATCCGCGAAGGGGTGATCATTAGTCTCGATGCTCAACGGGGTTTAATTTATTCTGGTATTGGCAATGGCGCCGCAACTATGAAAAACTGAGTCGGTTATCAGTATTCTCCGAGTAAGGAGACAGGAGACAGGGGACGGGAGTCAGGAGTAAGGAGACAGGTTTTATTTATTCTCCCCATCCCCCCACTTCCCCACTTCCCCACTTCCCCACTTCCCCACTTCCCCACTTCCCCACACCCCACACCCATTTTCACTTGTCTATGAGCGATTCTTACTCTACTGCCGTCGATAATCCCGCCTATACTGTTGAACAAGCGATCGCTAATATCCAGCAAAGAGAAGACCTAGGCGCGCGTTATTATGCTGCTTGGTGGTTGGGTAGATTTCGTGTTCGTCAACCGGAGGCGATTTCGGCGTTAATTGCCGCTTTGGAGGACAAAAGCGATCGCACTCCCGATGGCGGTTATCCCCTGCGACGCAACGCTGCCAGCGCTCTAGGGAAATTGGATGATCTCAGTTGTGTTCCCGCTTTGATTGCTTGTCTCGACTGCGAAGATTATTATGTGCGCGAATCGGCTGCCCAAGCATTGGCAATGCTTAAGGATCAAAGAGCGATCGCACCTTTGAAGAAACTATTAGAGGGTGGCATCGAAGTGGCTGTTTTAGTGGCGGGAAAACCCCATTTAGTCCAACCCTACGAGGCGATTATCGAGGCCTTGGGAACCCTGCAAGCGACGGCAGCGATTCCCCTGATCGAGCCGTTTTTACAGCATTTCGTCGAAAAAGTGCGTTATGCGGCTGCCCGCGCCCTCTATCAACTAACGGCTAACTCCTACTATGGCGATATTCTGATTAATGCCTTGCAAGGGGAAGAATTACAGCTGCGTCGTTCTGCTTTAATGGATTTAGGCGCTACGGGTTATCTGCCGGCTGCTCCTGCGATCGCTAATACTTTGGCGGAAAATAGTCTGAAACTGGTTGCTCTCAAGGAACTTTTAGAAAACCATCTGAAAACCAATTCTAGTCACGAAAATATCTCGGAAATTCTCACTTTAATGGATGGTTTATTGTAATTAATAATTGGTTATTTTTTATCTAAATTCAAACCGATAAAATCCAGAGTTTTTATGATAATTCAAACTGATTATGTTGGCTGGCTCAACGAAACAATCACTCTGTTAAAACAAAAAAACTTTGATAAAGTTGACTGGGAAAATTTGATCGAGGAGATAGAAAGTTTGGGCAGAAGTCAAAAACGTGAACTCCGCAACCGGTTAACGACCATCTTAGAACAATGCCTCAAACTTTGCTATACTGATTACGTTGAGGATTATCGAGGTTGGCAAGAAACTATTAGGCGCAGTCAACGAGAACTAGAAGAACTTTTGAGCGATTCTCCTAGTTTAAAACCCTACTGGGAGCAAGTATTTTTAGATTGCTATGCCACGGCTTTAAAAAGCTTGCGAGATAACCCCGATTATCAATCCTTTAACTTTCCTGATGATTGTCCTTTTACCCAAGAAATTAGTCAGATTTTACAGAAAAAAGTTTGGCGATAAAATTATCTTGAAAAGTTTTTTGGTGGGGTTAGGATATAGGAGTTAGGAGTCAGTATTCTCCGAGTCAGTATTCAGGAGATTATTTTTATTTATTCTCCCCACTTCCCCACACCCCACACCCCACTTCCCCACTTCCCCACTTCCCCACACCCCACACCCCACACCCCACTTCCCCACACTCTAACCCCTCTACTAATAACCAATGCTTCCCACCGTTGAGACTTTAATTATTGCCGTCGAAAAAGCCGACTCAGCCAATGGGTTACTAACCGCCGTGGAAAACTTAGCCGCCGCCAAAAGTGAAGCGGCAATACCTACCCTCACCGATGTCCTGAAATATAATAACCCTGGTGCCTCCGTGGCAGCCGTAGATGGTTTAATCGCCATCGGCAAAGCGGCGGTTCCCTATTTACTGGCCAACCTAGACGGTTATAATTATGGGGCGAGAGCTTGGGCAACCCGCGCCCTAGCAGGAATTGGCGATGTGCGAGGATTGGACTTATTACTTGATGCGGCGGTGAGTGATTTTTCCTTTAGCGTGCGGCGAGGGGCGGCTAGGGGCTTAGGAAATATAATTTGGTCTGATTTGGAGGAAAGTCGGGTTTCTGAGGCTCAGAATGCGGTTTTTACGGCACTGGAGAACCTTTCGCAAGGGGATCCAGAGTGGGTAGTTAGATATGCGGCGATCGTCGGATTGGAGGGATTAGGAATTGCGGCGGCGGCATTTCGCGGGGCGATTCGGGAACTTTTAGGACAGATTGGGGAGACAGAAGCGGAAATAGTGGTAAGATTGCGTGCCGATCAAGCTCTGGAACACTTACAATAACCCTAAGTCACAAAGTAGAAAAACTCATTTCTCTACAGGGAGAAACAATTACACTAACATTCTATGAAATATTGGCAGGAAATTTTAGCGATCGCTCAACGAATTTTAGTAGAATTAATCCGGCGCGGGCGTAGCTTAATCCTCTGGGGCATTTTCCCGATCCTTGTCCTGCTCTTAAATGGCTATATTATGGCAGAAAAAGGCAAAATTGAGCTTGCCGAGGCTATGGCTCTGGCTACTCCTCCCACCCTCGTCGGGGCGGCACTTTTCTTTAGTTGTTTGGGGGGAACCGTGGCGACGGTAGTAGCAGAAAGGGAACAACAAACGATTAAACGGTTATTTTTATCACCTTTAAGCGGTGTTTCCTATTTTATCGGCATTTTTCTCGCCCATTGTGTGATTGCCGCCTGTCAGACAGTTTTAGTTTATTCTATTGCTAAACAGTATGGAGCCACTTTTAAAGGCTCAATTCCTCTAGAATTATTAATTATTTTTCTTAGTATCACCGCTTATGTGGGTTTAGGATTTATCCTCGGTACTCAACTGGCGAAGAGAACAGAAGATGTTAATGCTTTGGTGGGAACTTTTGGGGTTCCTTTATTAATTTTAGGCGGCGTTTTTCTTCCGACTGCTTTATTCCCCGAGAATATTCTATCTCTGGCTAAATATAACCCGATCTACCACATGAATGAAGCTTTAATTGCTGTTTGGGCAAAGGGCGAAAATCTCCAAGATATTAGCTCTCATTTTCGCTTTCTCTGTCTTTTTGCCCTAGCTATGGTAGCAGGTGGTTGGCTTACCTATCGACAAATGTTAAACCTTGAACGCCGATTGTAAATCAGTGATCAGTGATCAGTTATCAGTTAGGTAGGGTGGGTTAGGCGGAGACAAATTATCAGACTTAATCATTAATTTATCTATTCGCCGTAACCCACCATCAGTTATTCAGCTTCTTAGTTTTTCAGTGTAATTAGCCAATTTCCCTGTTATTCGTACTATTACCTAGCTGACGGCTGATGGCCTAAAAAAGCCTGACTATCCTTGTTACTTTATTAAAAATGCTGACTATCAATAATGTCAAAAAAAATTACGGAAGACGCTTAGTATTAGATCAATTAAACTTTCATATTGAAGCGGGAGAAATTTACGGTTTACTCGGTCCCAATGGTGCGGGAAAAACCACTACTATTAACTTAATTTGTAATTTATTAAAACCCTCATCGGGAGAAATTACCTTTAATTATTTGCCAATTTCGAGAGTTACTAAAGAATTAATTGGGGTTGCCCCGCAAGAAAATTTATTGTACAAATCCCTTACTTGTGAGGAAAATCTCAACTTTTTTGCTCAGATTTATGGACTCGATCGCCCCCAGCGTCGTCATCGGATTAAAGCCAGTTTATCGGCAGTAAATTTGCTTGATCGCGCCCGTAGTCCAGTGGAAACTTTAAGCGGGGGAATGCAGCGCCGGATGAATATTGCTGTGGCTATTGTTCATCAGCCAAAATTATTAATTCTTGATGAACCAACTACCGGTTTAGACATCGAATCTCGCTATGAAATTTGGGATTTAATCGGAGAATTACGGCGCCAGGGAATGACAATTTTATTAACTACCCATCTCCTCGATGAAGCACAGCGTCTCTGTCAACGTATCGGAATTTTAAAACAAGGTCGTATTATTGCCGAAGGTAATTTAAATCAGCTGCGTCAGCACATTCCCGCGAAAGAAATTATTATCATGGATACCCAGGATCAAGAAGCGGCAATCAATCGAGGGAAACAATTAGGATTTACTCCCAAATTTTACGGCAAAGATTTAGCTTTTTGGTTACATGAACATCTAGAATTAAGCGAGATTATCCAGGCATTCGATGGCATTAATATTGATTCTATCGCCCGTCAGACGGTACAGTTAGAACATATTTATATGGAAATTATGAATCAATTTTAAACCCGTTTTTGATAATTCAAGTTGATTATCATCATTTTTTCAGTAATTGCCCTCAATTAAGCTAAATCGCCGTTTTTTGCCATCATGATCATCTCTGATTTTTAGGTAGGTTCTATCTAGGGCTTGGTGAATAAATCTAAAAACCTTGTTGGGTAAAACTTTTAGACTTTTTGTCAATCAAAAAGTACCAGATCTGGGAGTGATCGGCGGGAAAATTCAGATACTTTTTCCCTGAAAATTAGGTAATTGACCCCCTCAAAATCGCTAAAACCCTGGCTCTTCTCGACTTTGTGTGATAATTTTTGCTTATGGAACCCTGAAGTGCTTATTGGGCAAAACTTTTAGGACTATTTTGCGGAAGAAACTATCGGTATAGACCTCGTTTGAGAGTTCGACAAAAGCTCACGCAGCCCGACTGAGCTCGCCGAACGTCCGAAGTCTCACTGCCGAAGCCTGCCCCCACGAAAAACTTTTTCAGCAAACCCTATATAAGCTTCTCAGATTACCAATACTTCGGATTTGAGGCATAATTAATTTTTCAAGCATAAAAAAACCTAGAAATCAGATTTTAGGATGGGAAACAAGTTGAATATCGATTTTACTTCTCTTGAATTCCCACTCTTGACCTCTCAGCCTTCTGATCTTCCAGAAATTTTCCTTGTTGCTGGAGAACTATGATACAATGGCATCAAAAAATAGAGGAAAAAATTTTTTATTATGGACAAGGTGTCAACACCAAGCCTATCAATTGTTATTCCGACCCGAGAAGGATTCGCTGACCACTGGTTTAATGCGCTGACCGAGGTCAAGGGAGAAGTAGAATTTATCTTGGTTCATCCACCAGGAGCACCTAAGTATCCCACGTCCGACCCCAGGGTACAGCAAATAGTCAGTCCCTTGCGGGGAGAAATTATTCAAAGAATTAGTGGATTGATGAATGCGACAGCACCTTACACACTAACCATTAATTGTGATGAGTTTCTTCATCCCGATATCTTGACCATGGTTCTACAGTATTTCCAGCGATTTCCAGATAGCTGGGTGATGAGACTCTGTACTAAGCGATTTCAGTATGGGGAAACAAAAGAACTGACCGCTCCTTGGCAACCGCTGCCCCAGATAGAAGAACTACTGGTGTGGGATAAAAGCTCCAAAAATCAGGATGGCTCAGATCGAAGTGGCTACTTAAAGGAAATTCCCATCGTTCCTTTTGACAAAAGAAAGTTAGATTTGATGTGCTTTGTGCGCGAAAGAAAAGATCATCACGGCCCTCATACTGAAAATTTTGATAAAAAAGTCTGGCTCACTCAAATGGTACAGGCAACCTGCAAAGATATCGTTAGTTTGTTACCATTAATGGGTCCGTTTAAGTATATTCCCTTTTGGTGTTTAGATCGTCTTTTGGGTTTATTTATTCAAGCTAAGTTTTTCGAGCAAGGCCAAGGGAAAATCATCGGTCATCTCATGCCATCTCCAGAACAGTTACGCATGGAAAACAATCCCCCCGAATATAAAAGACTAAATCGCTATGGAATTTTATCAGAAATTTTCCTAGTCAAGTGTTTTCCTCAGTATGGATATATGTGGAATCTGGTGATTACCAATCTCAGGGAAGTTCCCAAAAAATATGTGCTTTATCGACTAGGAAAAGAGGGATAGTCAGCTAATCATGACCAACTCACCAATTCTATCAATCGTTACTCCAACTCTGGGCAAATTTTCCGAATATTGGTTGCAACAACTGCTGACCATTCAAGGGGAAGTAGAATTTATTTTGGTTTATCCTCCTGGGGCCGTTACCCCTTCCCTAGAAGATCCCAGAGTGAAAATTTTTCATAGTCTTTATCAGGGAGAAACAGCCCAGAGGGCCGTCGGTCTTCTCAATGCTTCCGGTCAATATGTGTTGGCTCTCGATGATGATGATTTCTTGCATCCTCAGGTGGTTGCCTTAGCGAAAGATTACTTTGATAATTTTCCCCAAAGTTGGCTCTTGCGTCTCCATAAGGAGAAAATTGACTATCTCGATGAGGAAAAAATTAAAGATCCTTGGCCGGAGCTACCCGCTATCAATCAGTTAAATATCTCTAGAAAAAGACAAGATAAGTACCAAGATTTAGTGGAAGTTCCTATTGCTCCCCTAGATAATCCTTTCGAGTTAAGACTAGCTTTATGGCCCTACGGCAAAAGAAAAGATATTCATGGCTGTCATCTAGAACCTTTCAATAATAATATTTGGAAGACTGCCTTAGTGAAAGAAGCCTTAGATGATTTTGTCCGCAACATGAGGATAGGAGAAATTTTAACTTGGTTGCCTCTCTGGGGATTTGATAGAGCTTTAGGATTATTTCTGCAAGCGAAGTTTTTTCAAAAAGATATATATATTGGCCATTGGATGCCCGAACCCAGTCAAATAAGATATATAGTCAGACCTTATTCCATGAAAAGCCCAAGAATTCTTTTTCCTTCCGATGCTTTACTGGTCAAAAGATTTCCCCAGTATGGTTATTTCTGGAATCTTTTCTTCGAGGAGTTATACAATGGCATCAAGACCAAAATCAAAAGTCTCTGGAAAGGATGACTAATTATTCTGTGATACTTTACTAATCTGGTTTTATTTCCCATGAGTTATCAACAACCCCCCATCTACTTCGTAATCCGCAAAATTCCAGAAAAGCTAAAAAAGCTGCTGAAGGAAAATCAAGCGCTCCCCCCAGTGGAAGAATTTATGGGGTCTTATATTTATAGAAATACTATTTCTACTGGTGAAGCTAGTTGGATAGTTCAGACCTTTCTCTGGATGAAGCAAGCGGGGTTAAATGTTTTTCTCGTTGAAGAACCAGTTGCCAATGCTATTTGCGTCGCTCACTGCGATACGATTCGAGAAAGTTGTTTCGCTCCTAATTCATTTGTGGTTGGCATTAGAGGGGATCGTCCACCGCTCAAAATGTGCGAGATTGAAATTGTACAAAATCCTAAAAACCTGCGTCATTCCAATTTTGTCTATATTAACCATTGGCCGCAATTTCAATTACTACCACGGGACTCCACCAGAGAAAATCGCTTAGAACGCCTTAGTTTTTTTGGTAGATCCAAACACCTAAATACAGAATTTCAATCTACTACTTTTATCAATGATCTAAAAGATATGGGTGTAGAACTTAATGTCTGTTCCCATTCTGACAAGTGGAATGATTATCGTGAAACCGACTTAGTTTTGGCAGTGCGAAAGTCCCATCCTCTTCTTTTGGATACAAAACCTGCCTCCAAATTAATCAACGCTTGGCGAGCCGGTTGTGTGGCACTTTTAGGACAGGAATCCGCCTTTCGAGCGCTCGGACAACCCAGCCAAGATTACTTTGAGGTCAACACTCCCCAAGAAGTTATCCAAATTGTCGATCATCTGCGACAGAATCCCGAGGTTTTCGAGAAAATGAGACAGAGAGGAAAGGAGCGCTCTCAAGAATTTACTTTTGAGCAAATACAAAAAGAGTGGATAGATCTGTTAACAGGCCTCGTAACCCAGTCTTTTCTGCGATGGCAAAAGGGTATCGGAGCAAATCACTATGCTTGTTTAGCTCGTCGCTACGGGCAAATGCTCGAACAGTCACTGATCCACAAAGTTTTTTGGTATCGTGTTTACAAAAACATCTAGAATTTTACTTGAGTGAAGGAATCTCTGTTTGACGCAACAAAACCAGTCAATCAAAAACAAATTATACAAATTGTTCCATTTATAAGTCATGATGGAGATTTCAACATTACTTTAGCTGAAGCGATTAGATCGGAAACTGGTATAGTAAGCCGCCTGATCGACTATAAATCTTTCAAGAATATGGACGCTTCCAGTGTTTTGTCTTCATTGATAACTCCAGATTGTTTGGGGGTTCTCTTACATTATAACTTTAGATACTACGACGTTCCCGATTGGCTCTTGAGAGTATTACAAAATCTCACAAGAACTAGAGACTTTAAATTAATTATCCTAGTCCATGAGTTCAACGCAACGTACACAAGAAAAGGGATAATTTTCCCCGCTTTCAGATTTTTACTAACTTCTTATCAAATCTTAAGATTAGCTGATTTAATCGGTTCTTCGGTTTGTGTTATGCAATGAACGGGGGTTATAAGAGATGGAACCCTTATAGAGAAAGACATTTGGCGATTTTTGTCAATTGTTTTTGATCTAGAGCGAACTAATCAATTAAATCTCTTGCCAGATAAGGATTTAGTCGATTTATGCCACCCTATCGAACCATAACAAGTAACGAAGAGCCATTTAATCGTGACTACTACTTCCAGGATTAAAAATATAGTTTCACGATTGACTGGAAAAACCGAAGTTATTTGCTTACCAAATTTTTCTACCATGGGTGAACCTCAATGTATTCTTCCCCTCAAGGAACGCCCACCATACCTTATTGTTTTCGGTTCCAAGCACAATCGTCCCCTAGTCTATACAAAATTCAGTAAAAACCTCCTAAAAGCCTGTCGAGCTTTAGGCATTGAACGCATTTATGATGTTGGTTATCCCTGTGATTTGAGTACCACAGAAGGTCAGTTCAAAGGAATAGAGATAATCCCTATGGGATTTCAGCCTCATCAGGTTGTTAGTGAATTAATGTTAACTTCACGGGGGGGCTTTCTAGATTATAGCCGTTTTCCAAGAGATTTAGGCAAATCCACTGTCTTTGCCGCCTATGCCGCCCACGGTTTGGTTCCAATTCTAACAGACTATAAGGCTCTTCTCGACTTTGTGTGATAACTGGTGCTTATCATTCGCAGGAGTCTTACTAGGCAAGGCTTTGAAGACTATATTTCTGGAAAATTATCCATATTCTTCTTCCTTCCACACAGAAACGAGAAGAGCCACTATAACCCTTCTGAAGCGGATGGAGTAGAAAATAATATAGCGTTTCTCACACCTGTGTGGCACATTTAAACCGTTGCTAATTAAACTTTTCACCATCGATAATGTACCTCTTGTGAGCAGGAAACGCTATAAACATTATTTAGTAGCTGATGAAAATCTGTCTAGTCTCGATTTGAGTCAACTTCAGCAAATTGCTGACAACGCTCACAGATGGTATCAAGACCATAATTTGATCAAAGTCGCCAAGTTTTACAGTTCGTATTTTAATCCTGAGGTTAAACCCGATTTCGGGAATTAAAAAGTTCAGGTAATTCAATCTGACTTTTTTCGTAATCTTGGGGGATGCCTATGTCAATAAAATATTCGTCAGAAATAAAGCCATACATAGGAATTTTCTCGCTATAAACTTTGAGAAAGTCGTCCTCAAAAGAAAATTTTGATGGCAGATCAAAGCTAGATAATATGTTTTTCCCTACACAATATATACCGCCATTAATATAGCCTTTATCTTGATATTTTTTGGATTCAAACCCGATAATTTTTTGGTCATCGTCTAGGATAACATTATTATAACGATCGAAGTCAGTTAGCGGCTTCAGAGCAACAGTTATCAAGGATTTCCTTTGATTATGTAAATTAATTAAGGCGGATAAATTGACATTAAACAGGGTATCGCCGTTGACAATTAATGCTTGTTCGGTTTCAATTTTATTTAGTGCCAACTGGATCGCTCCTCCAGTTCCCAATGGTGTATCTTCTATCAGATAATTTAGCTCGTATTCCTTGTATTGATCGCCAAAATGATCGATAATTTTCTGATGTTCATAGCCCACAGAAACTAAAAATTTGTTGGTAATTTTTTGAGAGATTAGGTAATCTAATAGATATTCTAAAAAAGGCCTGTCGGCAACGGGAGCCATGGGTTTTGGTAAACTGTTGATCACCGACCGTAACCTGGTTCCTAACCCACCCGCCAGAATAATTACATCCATAGATACACCTCAAAAAATTTAATTATTGCCAATCTTTTCAAAACTATTTTTAGGCTTACAGGGATAATCCTGCCCCGTCGATCCTTGGTTTGCTATAATGTCCATGCTTGGGTTCCGTATTTAGTAAAATGAAAATTAATCACTTGGCCTCCTTCTGCTTTCAAAGCTTTTATTACTTCGATTTTCTTGGTAGGATCGACCATAAAGATAATAAAACCACCGCCACCGGCTCCCGATATTTTGCCTGAATAGGCCCCAGTTTCCCTCGCTACCCGATAAATGCGATCAATCTGCGGATTACTAATTAATTTGGATAATTTCTTCTTCGCTTCCCAAGAAGTTCTCAGAATTTCTGCTATGCCCATAAAATCTGATTTAAGCAGTGCTTCTTTAAAGAGAATTGCCTCTTTTTTGAGTTGATGGGTAGCGGCGATCGCTTGCTCATTTTTTTCTTGGACATTCTGAATTTGATCCTCAATTACTTGAGATGAGTAGCGAGAAATGCCTGTATAGTAGAGGATCAGAGAGACTTCCAATTCATTGATCACCCAATTTTTAATCCGCAAAGGATTAACTATGACTCGATCTTGTTCATAAAATTCCATAAAATTAAAACCGCCAAAAGTGGCAGCGTACTGATCTTGCTTGCCCCCTAACCAGCCTAGGTCAATTCGTTCGATCTCGTAGGCTAAATGGGCGATATCATACTCGCCTAGGGGTAATTTTAACAGTTCCACAAAGGCTTTAACTATGGCCACGGCTAGGGTAGAAGAAGAACCCAATCCCGAACCAGCCGGCGCATCGGAAAAGGTGGTGATTTGCAGCGGTAAAGGTTGCCCTTGATTAAAGTCTTTAATCAAACGATTATAGACTGCTTTATGCAGATCGAGAACACCATTATAGGGGAGAGGAAACTGAAGGGTTTCTATTTGTTGTTCTCCTCGATCAGCGGCAACAAAAATGACCTGTTTGTCGGTAATTTCCGTGACTGTACAGTAGGCATAGAGATCGATAGTAGCGTTGAGAACGTAACCCCCATAAAGACTACAGTAAGGCTCGACATCGGTGCCGCCACCACCTAAACCTAATCTTAAAGGAGCTTTGGTTCTGATGATCATGGGTATGCTGTTTAGGTTGATTTTTTGCTAGGAGATTTTAGTTAGGAAAGAGCGCTTCTTCGATCGCTAAACAAATAGTATGGAGAACAAAACCATGACCTTCTTGAATGCGAGGGGTACTGGTACTAGGAATCATCAAACAATAATCGGTTTTTTCCTCTAGAGCTAATCCCTTCGCCCCAGTTAAACCGATGCTAGTGATACCTTTTGCTTGACAAACTTTGAGAGCTTGATGGATATTAGCGGAATTTCCCGAAGTGGAAATACCGATAAATACATCACCCGGATTACCTTCCGCTTCTATCTGGCGGCTAAAAATATATTCGTAACCATAATCGTTGGCGATCGCTGTTAAACTAGCGATGTCGCTGTTGAGGATGCGAACCGGTAAAGACTGTCTTTCTTTCAGAAATCGGCCGTGCAGCTCACCGCCAAAATGGATAGCATCGGCGGCACTGCCTCCATTACCGGCGACTAATACTTTGTGGTTATTGCGATAAGCATTGATACATACTTGGCAAATCTCTTGGATTTTTTCTAGATATTTTGTCTCGGTTAGTAGGTTTTTTTTCAGGTTATAAGCCTCCTCCAATTCAGTCTTGATTAAAATTGACAGAGACGGATCACTCTGGAAACCATCTAATTTTTTGTTTGATTTTTCCACCATCGGCATAGGTTTGATTTTTCCAATTTTTATTAGTTGAATAAATTTAACTCTCAGTCATTCTGTCATTGACATTGAATAGTATTAAAAGATCAGAATCGCTCTCCATTAATTGAGCATAAAACCCCTAGCACGGTAGAATTGATCACGGGACAAGAAGAACAGGCTAATGATAGTTCTAGAAAAACCTAGAGCGATCGAGTCAAAAGAGTGAACTTTTGCCAGTTATTCTGGGAATATACCACAAACGCCCCAACCTTAGCACAATTTGTTTTGTTTGTAAATAAACTTTTGATCTATTCTGGCCGAGACGAGGGATTTCTGAACGGGGGGTTCAACCCTTGCCAGTCTCGGCCTTTTGTTTGGCTGGACAAAAATGTTAACAATTCATGACAATACTGCTGATATAATCAAAAGTCCAAAGGCCTGACGGCGTATAATATGCCCTGATTGCTATACTCTGACATCTAGATAGTAAAGAGAAGCGATTTAGCCGAGAAAACTAGCACAAATCGCGACAATCCCTCGAATTTTGTCTGTCCATCGGTTCAAGCTCTCGTCCCTGACAGAAGAACTGAGAATTCTAGTCCCCGACTCGAAAAAGTCCAACATAATGAATCCTTTCCCCGCAATTTCCGTCAATGACGACGACCTAAAATACCCATCTCCGCCATCTCCGGGCAATTCTGACCAGAAAAGCGAAGATAGAGCGAAAAAGAACAAAGCCTTATTTCTCGATCGAGATGGGGTAGTTATTGACTATATCCCCTACCTGAGCAAACCAGAACAGGTGAGCATTCCCGCCGGGGCAGCGGCTGCCTTAAAACAGTGGCAGGATGCCGGTTATCTGCTGATCATCATTACCAATCAATCGGGACTTGCTAGGGGCTATTTCACTTGGGACGATCTGGCGGCGATTCACGGGCGCATGATTGAGGAATACCGACAATCGGGCGTGCATTTTCACGATCTTGCCATCTGCCCGCACCATCCCGACGAAGGATGTCCCTGCCGCAAACCCTCCCCCTATCTGCTGCTGACAGCCGCCCACCGGTACGGAATCGACTTAGCCGGCTCGTTGTTTATCGGCGATGCGCCCAGCGATCTAGAATGCGCCCTAGAAGCTGGTTGTCAGCCCGTATTGCTCTTAACAGGACGGGGAAAAGTCACCCTTGGGGAGATCGAGAAATACCCAGTTGAGATTCCCGTATATAGCCAACTAAAGGAAACGGTAGAATTATTGTCAAAAACCGCTGCCGAGATAGAATTATGAGAATATTAGTCCTTTCTTGCCATAACTTTCCCTATCCACCTAGTCGCGGGGCAACCGAGGGTAGAACTTTTAACCTGATCAAATGTCTTCATCAAAACCATGATGTCACCCTGTTTGCCCGTCGGGTGGAGAATGTCACAGAAACTCAGATCGAAGAATTAAAAACCTTTACCAATCATCTTGTCTTATTTCCGCCCCAGGAAATTCCCGAACCGGGCAAGGGACTGACAAAACTAATCGGTAAAACAGGGCGCTTTCTGGAGGCAATAGTACAGATGACCCCTGCTAATGTTCTTAGTTATCGTTCGCCGCTCATTCAAAAGCGAATAGATGAATACGTCGAGCAGCAAAAATGTGATGTAATTATCTGCGCTCAGAGTGTCAGCGAGATTTTTGTCCGGCCGGAATACCGTCAGCAAGTCAAAACAGTAGTAGATATTCACAGTTCCGTGTACGGTTGGACACGCAATCATCTAGATAGAGGAGCCTCCGCCTATCCGCTGCGGGATTTTCTCTATCTGCCCCTACTCTATCAGTACGAAAAACGTTACTGTGCCAAGTTTTCGCAGTTGGTGGCCACGACCGATTACGATCGCGAACAATTACTAAAAATCCTCCCGGATGCACGGGTGGATATCGTGCCTAATGGCGTGGATTTAGCCCTGTTTCCCTATCGTCCTCGGGATCCCGGCGGTCATAATTTGGTCTTTGTCGGTGCCATGAGTTCTACCCATAATATCGATGCCGCCCGTTTTTTTGCTTTAGAAGTCCTGCCAGTCATTCAACAGCGATATCCCGACACCACTTTAACCCTAGTGGGGGCAAACCCAGCACCGGAAGTTCTCGAACTGGCCAAGTATCCCGGTGTGACAGTGACGGGAACCGTTCCCTCGACAGTGGAATATTTACACCGAGGAACCGTTTGTGTGGTTCCCCTGCGGGTGGGATTGGGAATCAAGACCAAAACCCTAGAATCCATGGCCGCGGGGATTCCGATTGTCGCCAGCGATCGCGGTTTAGAGGGTTTAACGGTGGCAGCCGAGGGAATTGCTCCTAGGGCGCTGCGGGCTAATAGTGTTGCTGAGTACGTCACAGCGATCGCTAGGTTGTTCGATGATCCTTCTGTGCGAGAACAACTGTCCCATAATGGCCGGGCGATGGTGGAATCGGAGTACACCTGGGAGCGAGCGGGACAAAGGTACGAGGAAATTTTGCGGGACTAAGATTATTCTTAACCGCTGAATTTTACTTGAGACTGTTAGAGAGTTTTACCGCCATAAAAATTGATTTTTTGGAGCCTAATCATGAAAGTTTTAATAGTAGGAAATTACGTCAACGATCGGCAGATCAGTATTAATCGTTTTGTCGGTTTAGTGGAGAAAGGACTCAGACAAAAAGGACACGAAATTCGGCGAGTGCAAGCACAGCCTATTTTCGGCCAACTAAAATCCTCTCCCCAGGGAATCGGCAAGTGGTTAGGGTACATCGATAAGTTAATTATTTTCCCAGTGCAGTTACGTCAGCAGCTGGATTGGGCTGACATCGTCTGCATTTGTGATCAAGCTTTATCCTATTTAACTCCCTATCTAAAAGATCGCAAATATTTTGTTATCTGTCACGATCTGCTGGCCATTCGTTCCGCCCTAGGAGAAATTCCTGAAAATCCCACCAGTTGGACAGGAAAACAGTATCAGGCGATGATTTTGCGAGGATTCAAACAGGCTAAATATGTTGTCTGTTCTTCCGAAGCTACTCGTGCCGATGTTCTCCGTTTAACCAAAATTACCCGCGAACAAACGGAAGTGATCGAGGATTGCTTGAGCGAGGGATACGGTCCGATGACAAGAGAAGCGGCGGTAAATCTAGTGGCCAAATTTAACATTAATAGTGATTGTCCTTGGCTAATTCATGTCGGGGGCGACCAATGGTATAAAAATCGATTGGGATTGCTGAAAATATTCAAGAAGTTAATCACTTTCCCTGGTCTGGAAAATTGCCGATTGATCCTGATGGGAAAACTTTTGCTGCCAGATATGCGAGAATTTGTTAATCAGAATAACTTGTCCGCACAAGTAATCGAATTAGGAACCGTCTCTGATGAGGATCTCCGCGCTTTTTATTGCCTAGCAACTGCTTTAATTTTTCCCTCCTTTCAGGAAGGATTCGGTGTTCCCGTTATTGAAGCTCAATCCTGTGGTTGTCCCGTCTTTACCTCCAATCGTCTCCCCATGACTGTTATCGCTGACGATGCAGCCGTTTACTTTGATCCCACCGAACACGAGGCTGCCGCTACTATTATTGCAGAAAATCTTCTCGCTCCCGATCGCCTAGAACAATTGAGGCAAAAAGGTTTTATCAATGCCACTCGCTTTACTTACGAAAGAATGATCCAATCCTACCACCAGTTATTGCCAAAATTGTAGTCTAGTGGAGTTTAGACTAACTCCCCCCAATCATAAGCTAAGACGCATTTAAACCGCTGATTCTTAGATTAATTGATGTCTGCCATGCCCACGCCCAAATTATCTGGCAATTAGCGATTAATTACGCTACTCTAACTAATATCCCCCCATTAGCCTCGATGTAGAACTGGCTTTTATCTGTCCCCACCTTATCATCGATTTTTTTCCAGAATCTTATGTCTGAAACTATCACTTCCGCTATTAGCGATCGCATCTGTAAACACAGGAACAAAGATCACGGTAATGCCGTGCTTTTCTACTTAGGTCTATCGGCGGTATTATTAAGCTTACATCTACCGGCAGCGGCGCAAAATTGTCGGCCACTTTCTTTATTAGGGGGTGAAGGTAGTGAAGTTACGAAAACCGTCTCACAACCCACTGTTCCGGGACCCTTCGGTGTCACCATAACTCGTAATAATTGGAATACCGATTGGGCAGTTCCGGGGGGGAGAAGTTTTCAGAGGTTCATCGTTACGATTTCTGTCCCCCGGGCTGCTTCCTTTGATATCCGGCTGTTTCTCAAGTATAGCGATCAAACTAACGAGGAATTTTTTAATACTAATGGAGTACGAATCGAACCCGATAAACCCTTAACAATTACTGCCACAGTCCGGGCAAATGATCAACCTTTCTTAGTCAATCTTTTTGTCAATGGTATTCAGCATATCGGTAATACCTACACCGCTTCTGTTGTCGGTTGTGAACGATAAAATATATAGGGTGTACTGAAAAAGTTTGTTGGTGGGGATTGGGTGTGAGGTTTTAATCTAAGAGGCATTTTAACCACCTATCCTGAGATTAGCTGAATCTCTCCCCATCCCTTTACTGTTGCCTCTTGTTTCATCTCAACAGGCAATTTAACTGCACGGGCAGCCCTGGATCTTACTCTTTGCCCCGATTGACCTTAAGTGGGACAATTAGAGCAATGCACAATTAAGGATTTTTGTCAAGAAAATAATATTAAACTTATCATTGATACCTGCCATCCTCACGCCCAAATTATCTGGCAATTAGCGATTAATTACGCTACCCTAGCTAATATCACCCTATTGGCCTCGATTTAGAACTAGCTTTTATCCGTCCCCACCTTATCATCGATTTTTTTCCAGAATCTTATGTCTGAAACTATCACTCCCGCCATTAGCGATCGCATCTGTAAACACATGAACAAGGATCACGGTGATGCCGTGCTTTTCTACGCTCAAGTTTACGGTAATATTACCGATGCAGAAACCGCTCAAATGCTCTCCATCGATCCCGAAGGCATGGATTTAGCCGTAGAAAAATTAGGGGAGAGTCAAACAATTAGAATACCTTTTGAGCGCACCCTAGAATCAGCTAAGGATGCCCATAATATTCTAGTTGAGATGCTAAAAGTTAATCAAACCACCCCTTGACAAAGCTCGATTTTGCGACTATCACCGAAAAAGATCAACCTAGAGAATTAGCCCATGAATCAGGTTAATAGTACGGTAATAAAAATACCCAAGTCTGGCTGGCGTTTACTGCCTTTTTTAGTCTTGGGTGTGCTAGTTTTTGCCTTTAATTCCTCCCTAGAATTAAATTATCTAGTCAAGGGTTATATTACTCTCTTGGAATTACAGACAGGCATCGTGGTTTTATACTTTCTTTTAGCTAAATTAGGGAAATCTCAAAAATTATGAGAAATAGAACTATAGCGGCTTTACTAGCCTTTTTTCTCGGTTATCTTGGCATCCATAAATTTTATCTAGGGGAGAATTTAGCAGGTATTCTCTATCTACTTTTCTTCTGGACTTTTATCCCCGGCATCATTGCTTTTTTTGAATTTATTGGTTTAATCATCATGTCAGATCAAGCTTTTGATGCTAAATACAATCCTAACTATCTCGCCAGCAGTGGAGAGCGAAGACTGCCAGAATCAGGTCAGCAAAAAACCGCTACTTTACTCCAGCTTAAAAAACTTTATGATCAGGGAATTATTACTGCTGAAGAATACGAAGAAAAACGCAGAAAATATTTAGATTCTCTTTGAAAAAATATGTCTAATCTATCTCCTCGCCCTCCCGAATCTTCCGAGTGGATCTGGCTGTCCTTAGTTCCAGTTTTTGGTGGGCTTGCCATTGCCAATGCTGGCAAAAAAACTAATAACCAAAGTTGGTTATCCGTCGGCATTGCCTTGACAATTATCTCCCTTATTTTCCTTACACAAGAGTCTTTTATCGTAATTTGGTTTGCCCAAATCGGCCTAGGTTTATACATCCGTCAACAGCTTAATTCCCATCCAATAGCTTCGGGAAATAGAACCAATTCTGGACAGTCATCCTCTCCTCTCGAAAAAATTGATATTAACAGCTGTTCCACCAACGATCTGGTTTATAAATTAGGGTTGCCGATTGTCTATGCTAATGATATCGTTTCTGTCCGTAATGAAGGACATATTTTTACCCATTTAGAAGAATTACACTTCCTAGCTGGTTTACCAGAAAATTATCTCAAAAAATTAGAACCTTTGGTTATCTTTGCCTACGATATTCGCCAAGAAGTTGACATTTCTTGGCGTTGTTTAAACTACTACTCCGTTGCGGAATTAGTTAATCTTGGTCTTGACTTTTCCGTGGCTGATAAAATTGTCGCTGAAAGAGAAAAAAACGGTGTCTATCGTTCGGCGATCGAATTGAGAAACCGGACAGGTATTCCCTTAAAATCCTATCAGCAATTGCTTTAAGTAAGTAGTTATCATTAAATTGAAGATAGATTTTGCTTCTGATCCCCCCTGCCCCCCTTAATAAGGGGGGTGCCGATCCCCCCTTAATCCCCCCTTGATAAGGGGGGTGTCTGACAACTTTTAAGACCTACCTACTTAATTCGCTTGATTCTAGTTATAGCTTAAATTGCTTTTCTATCAAAGACACGATCCAACTTCTAGGTAAAAAACGGGGCAGATTGACGATAATTTTATTAGCCAATTTACCTGCTACCACGTTGGGGCGTTTGTTTGCCAAGGCAGTTAAAGCCTCTTGTACCACCACTTCTGCCGAATCTAACCGGCCGTTTTTGCCCATAAAGGCACTGGGAAATCGGGCCACCTCAAAAAAATTAGATTCCGTCGGACCGGGGCAAAGAGCGAGGATTTCAACGCCTTTGTCTTTATTTTCTGCCCAGAGAGACTCGCTAAAACTGAGGACAAAAGCTTTTGTCGCTGCATAAACGGAAAGATAGGGCAGCGGTTGAAACCCAGCAATGGAAGCAACATTGATAATTGCCCCCCCAGCACCAGCAAGCATCGGACGGAGAAAATAGTGGCTTAATTCCACCAATACCAGATTATTTAACTGGATCATTTCTAACTGTCGGGCTAAATCCTGCTCGCTAAAAGCACCATAATCACCAAAACCGGCATTATTTACCAGTAAATCAACGTTGATTCCTTTTTGGTTCACCGTATCATATACCAGCTTTCCCGCCCCGGCAACGGTCAGATCTTGGACGATAACCGTCACTTTTACCCCGTATTGTTCCTCTAATTCCGCTGCTAATTGTTCTAGTTTATCCCTAGATCTAGCGACTAAAATTAGCTCCATTTGCCGTTGAGCAAGTTGACGAGCAAAGACGACACCGATACCAGTGGAAGCGCCAGTAATGAGGGCTGTTTTCATAGAAGATCAACCAAAAATAGCTCTTTTGCTGGAATCTTACCACAATTACCCTTTCATTTACAGTTCTTAACTTAGGGGGGAAGACATTTTTTCAACTCAGAATATATGTTAGGCTAGAAATAGAACAAAGGTCGAGAGAGGTGCAGAAATGACAGTTATAAGCTTTACTGATCAAGATATTGCCAAATATACCGCCGCTGATATTGCTTCTTTAGCCGAACGACTAGAAAAAGATGAGTATAGCAACCCCTTCGAGGCTTTGCGGGATTGGCATCTGTTGCGAGCGATCGCTTTTCAAAGGCAGGAATTAGCCGAACCTTATCTTTATCTGTTGGATCTAGAAGCCTACGATGAGGCTTAAAGTGGCTTAGTTAAACAAAACTTAACAAAAATTACTGGGGGTGTGAGACTAGCACACCCATTATTTTTGATTATCGTATTCTCCGGCTGAAAACAGCCCCTAGCTTTTTGCCCCTTATTTCCCTACTATCAATAACAAAGTATTTTTAGGCGATCGACTAAATTATGGGCAAACAATACAACGTTTATGGGATCGGTAACGCGCTCGTCGATATGGAATTTCAAGTCTCTCCTGAATTACTGCAAGAATTAGGCATCGATAAAGGAGTGATGACGCTGGTGGACGAAAATCGTCAAACCCAGTTGATGGAAAAATTGGCTTTTGATTGTAAACGCAGCGGTGGCGGATCGGCGGCGAATACCCTAGTAGCGATCGCTCAGTTGGGGGGTAGAGGTTTCTATTCCTGTAAAGTGGGTAATGACGAATTAGGTAAGTTTTATCTGCAAGATCTGCGGGCCTGTGGTTTGCATACCAATGAACATGGTGGCGAAAAAGAGGTGGGAATCACGGGAAAATGTCTAGTTTTCGTCACTCCCGATGCCGATCGCACCATGAATACTTTTCTCGGCATCACCGGGGAAATTTCCGAACGAGAATTAGTCCCTTCAGCGATCGCTAATGCCGATTATCTCTATCTCGAAGGTTATCTCGTCACCTCTCCCACTGCCAAAGCTGCCGCTATTAAAGGGCGAGAAATTGCTCAGGCTGCTGGAGTCAAAACCGCTTTATCTCTGTCGGATCCCAATATGGCGATCTTCTTCCGGGAGGGATTACTGGAAATGATTGGAACTGGGTTAGATTTCGTTTTCGCTAATGAGTCGGAAGCTTTGACTATTTCCAGCAGCGACGAAATTGAGTCAGCGATCGCCTATTTTAAAACCATTGCCAAAGGATTCGCTATCACCCAGGGTGCCAGTGGTTCTTTGATCTATGATGGCGAAAATCTCCTGGAAATTGACCCCCATCCCGTACAGGCGATCGATACCGTCGGCGCGGGGGATATGTATGCAGGTGCGTTTCTCTACGGTATCACCCACGGTATGGGTTACAAGGGAGCGGGAAATCTCGCTTCTCTAGCGGCTGCCCGGGTGGTTTCTACTTTTGGAGCGCGTTTACAAACCGAGGAAATTCAATCCCTGCGCGATTCGATCGTTTTGGGATAGGTTTTGTCGGCGATCAGCTTTCAGTCAGTAGTCAGGTTTTTTCTCCCTGCTCCCTGCTCATAGACAGTCTTAACCAGTAATTTAGATAGTCAGACTAAATCCTGTTTACAAGGTATAGGAGAGCGGGGAGAAGGGAGCGGGTTTTTCAAGTGGGATTGGGAGTTAATCATACTATTAAAAACCGATTCAGTATAACGGTAAAGTTAGACCGTCTTCACCGATAACTTTGGCTGAGTCATAACGCTTCAATTGTAACGCGCCCACCTTCCACTGCCTCAATCTGAAGTTTAAAGCCATACAAAAGACCCATCCCCACACATCATACTGGCTTTCTCTGGCTGCGACTGCCAAAACGGAAGACGGCTCTATGTCCAATCCGAATCACCCAAGGTTGAGCATCAGGGACACGCTCATAGAGATGATCGGTAGCAGTAATCGTATCGTCGGCAAGCTCAAACGCTCCAGTTTCGATGTCGATCGCCACAATTCTCCCCTGATTTCCCTCCTTCACTTGAGAACGTACCTGAGATTCATAAATCTCATTACCACGTCGAGCGAATTCTTCTTTGCTGTAGCGGGGTTGACGAACTGTCATTGAAGCGACCCTGGGGCAACTTTTGCCCTCTATTTTAACCTAAACATCGGGAATCTTCGCTAACATCCCCCAACTAGGCCCACAAGAGCGGCATCGCACTTAAACCCACAGTTTCAATCAATGGGCATGGTGCGTTCCCCAAAATCGATCAGTGGAGCAGTAGGACTTGCATTAGGGAACGCACCCTACAAGATCGGCGACTATGTACAAGAAACAGTGCGATATGATCGCTCTTTAGTCAATTTCTCTTACAATCTGCTGTTGAATTAATTTTAGCAAGGATTTTCGGGATTTTTCAATACATACTCTTCTATTTTGACCCCGTTCAAAGCTATCACTGGAAAATAAATGGTTAGACATTTTCCGATAACTACCGCTCCATCTACCATCTTCGAGATTCCTATAGCTTAATTCATAAATAATATAGTCTCCTGCATAATATTGTGTATATGATTGCATCATTATTCTTTCCCCATCGGGGGTAATCAAGGCAATATTACATAAGCCGGGACGCTGTTGTCTTTGTGATAATGCCTCTGATCTTTGTTTTAATTTTTGGTTGAAAGTCTCCTCTTTCTCTTTTCTCTCTCTTTGAGCATCAAGTGATCCTGCTATTGAAGATATAACATCTGGTATTTTCCCAACAGCCATGTTACCTAAAGTCCCGATTAATGAACCGATCAATTCATTCATTTGGTCAAATCCTTAATTCTTTAAAACAAATTTCCGTCTAACCACATATTGTACGGAAACTTTCTGCATAACACTCTCCATAGTAACGATATGGGTCAATTTTCTGTATAACACTTCATTTAGGCGCAATCGCCAGAACTTTTCCCTATATCACCCCCAAAAGCCTGTTAGCCAGATTAGCCTATTGCCAAAAACCTTGTTTAACTAAATTCCTGACAATTAGTCCTATTCTAGCGATGATTCCTCTGTCTGACCGCACCCCTTGACAGAAATTTACAATTATTCGACCTTTAGCGATCGCTATCGGGGGATAGTTGTTTTTTGTTACAGCAGTGGGGAGAAGGGAGCGGGTTTTTCAAGTGGGATTGGCAGTTAATCATGCTATTAAAAACCGATTCAGTATAACGGCTAAGTTGAGCGGCGGCTAATATCCTTTGCACCACTATCAATATCTCTCGCTCGTCCGCTCCAACGTGTTGTTAGACCGTGTTTTCGAGATAAGGTAACAACTTCTCTGCCACTTTCAGCTTGTTGCTTTTGCAAATCAGCAAAGATGGCTTTCAAGTCATGATTGAATGACCGAGAGTACTCTTCACGAATTTTGTGGATCTCTTCCACAATCTCATCCTGAAACATAATCAACCTCCGAGAAGTTCATAGGGTGTACAAAGAATTGGCAACTCGTAGCCAAAATCAAGGCTGATCTCTGCCAACTTTCCCTGAATTTGAGCATTGGCGATGTGCTTGCAATTCCAGGTGAGCAGGTAATCCATGCCGTGAACGGTTGCGACGGCGATATGAACAGCATCAATATCAGCTTTTGCGGGAAGGTTGCTGCGTTCCAAAAATTGCTCTGCTAAATCTAGCACAGCTTGGTTCAAGTCGAGTAAAGATAGATTAGCAAGGATTTCTAGTCATAGACGGTTTCGCTCACGGCAATCTAGAAAATCTATCCAATGCCTATCCTACCGCATTTAATCTTGGTTCTGAGGGTGTTGGGTAATAGTCGTCAACCCAACCTTGTCCGTGAAATATTCTTGTCAGCATAAAGTTGCCGCAGAAAGCGGTAGTCCCTGATCAAGCAACAGCTTCATAGGGATTAGGAAGTTCAATGATGCGATCGTCCAAGTAAGAAGAGGCAAAAATTAGGGCTTGTCGAATATCTTCATCCTCCAGTTCGGGAAACTCTTGATGTAATTCTGCTCGATCGGGATAAGTTGCCAGTAGCTCAATCACTCGACGAACCGTAAGGCGAAGATTACGAATGCAGGGTTGCCCATTCATACGGTTTGGATGGCTCGTAATACGATCTAGTTTCATTAGAGTAATTCTATCGCTTCATGATCATTTTAACCTTTAGCGGGGGTAAGCAATGCCTGAAAGACATCCTCCACATATCCATTCTCTGTCATCAGATAAACCGTCACCCATACTATCTTTATATCACGCCCAAAAGCGTGTTAGCCAGATTAGCCCACACCGCACTTTAACCCACAGCTTCAATCAATGGGCATGGTGCGTTCCCCAAAATCGATCGCTGGATCAGTGGGACTTGCATTAGGGAACGCACCCTACAGTGATGGCTTTTCCTATTCTCTAAACGCGATTGTATTTTATCAAAAATATAAAGTTGCCGCAGAAAGAGGTAGTCCCTGATCAAGCAACAGCTTCATAGCGATTAGGAAGTTCAATGATGATGGCTCTCCTAGCTTTGGTGGGTAAAATGTATTCTAAGATACATTTCTCCTAGCGAGGGGGTGGAACGAACCACAAAGACACAAAGGACACAAAGATCGATCCTATGTAAGTTAAACTTATCACACAGAACCTAGAAGAGCCCAATGATGCGATCATCCAAGTAAGAAGAGGCAAAAATTAGGGCTTGTCGAATATCTTCATCCTCCAGTTCCGGAAACTCTTGGTATAATTCTGCTCGATCGGGATAAGTTGTCAGTAGCTCAATCACTCGACGAACCGTAAGGCGAAGATTACGGATGCAGGGTTGCCCATTCATTCGTTATATACGGTGCAGTGGATGCGGTAACATTTGAAGGATTTATTCTGAAGGAAGTGCTGCCAAAAATTAAAGAAGGAGACTGTCTGATCATGGATAACGCCAAGATTCATCTCGGGAATTGGCTATGTTAGAAGTTACTCAAAAAGATATTCGCAATTGGTTTACTCACTGTTGCTACTGTACCTCATAAGTCAGAGAATTGCTATAATTGATTCTCTCTGGGTACTTAATAAACACTTTTTCTACATCTTAAGTATGCTTATCCAGATAAACTAAGCTTTTTTATCAACAGTATAAACCCACTGATTATGATTTTTTTTGGCGACTATTTTTTTAGAAGCAACCAAAGATTTTAGACAGAGATTGAGCATAGAAACGGGACGATTTAAGCGTTGGCTCAATTCTTGAACTGTGATTCCTTGGGGATAAAATTGCATAAGTTCAAAAATTTGTGCGCTAGTATTTAATCCTTTTGTCGGACTAATAATCTTGATAGCCAAGGCTAGTAATCGGGAGAAACGACAGGCCATTAGACCCTTGTTTGTCGCTGCTTTGTTCCGATCAATCTAGCCTTCTTTTCGAGAAGTTATCAGGGTTTAAAATGCTAATAAAACCTTGACGGAAATAGAGATTAATTTGTTCCCATAATCTCTTGAACAGCAGATAAAAGGCGATCAATTTCCCCATCAGTCCCGATAGAAATCCGCACATAATTCTGAATGCGAGGATGTTTAAAGTATCGCACTAATATCTGACGCTCTTTCAGTTGATTATATAACTCACTGGCACTAATTTGGGGGGGAGAAGCGAGGATAAAATTAGCTTCCGAGTCAAAGACAATAAATCCCAACTCGCGCAAAGAAGTAATTAAACGGCTGCGGGTTTGACGGACTTTTTGCCAAACTTGCTCAAAATAATTATGGTGTTTTAAAGCTGCTGTGGCTAAAGTTTGAGCGATGCGATCTAAATTATAGGAATCACGCACCTTATCCATCTGTTCGATAATTGCCCTCGAAGCAAAACCGAAACCGACTCTTAACCCCGCTAAACTATAACTTTTCGACATGGTACGACTAATGATGACATTATCGTAACGGGAGAGAAAATCGAGATGATTGTCATCACTAAAATCCACATAAGCTTCATCAATTAATACCAATCCCGACGCATTAGCACAGGTTGCCTCTAAATAGTCGCGCTCAAGATGTTTACCGAGGGGAGGATTAGGAGAAGCGAGAAAAATTAATTTCGCTTCTGGACAAATAATCGGTGCTGCTAATTCAAATTGATCATTAGTGGGAAATTCGATAATATTTGCCCCGTGTACCCGGGCAATTGTCTCGTAAAGGGAATAGGTTAAATCCAAAAAAGCGACGCTTTCACCGGGGTTAACAAAGGTACGCAGGGCGATATTGAGGATATCATCAGACCCATTACCTGCGATTATCTGATTGGCTGTTATGCCGTATAATTCCGCCGCCGTTTGCCGTAACTCTTTGGAGATAGGATCGGGATAGAGTCGGACTTTTTCTAATTGCTCTTGCAAGGGGGCAAAAATTTCCGCCGGTGGGGGATAGGGGTTCTCATTGGTGTTAAGTTTGGTAAATCCCGCAGTTTGGGGCTGTTCTCCCGGAGTGTAAGCGGGGGTTTGACGAACACAATCGCGTGTAGGTAGCATGAACTCTCTGGGGCGGCAATTTCTAGCAAGCTTTTTATTATAGCTGATTATCAGGGGTTGAATAGATGTCAACCCCTACTGGCAAAACTAATTAAGGTTCTACCCAACGGCCATCGGCTTTAATTAAATTAATCAACTCGCTGACTCCTTCGCTTTCGGGGACCCGTTTAATTTCCTCGCGACCGCGATAAAGGGCAATATAACCGGCCTGTTTGCCCACATAACCATAGTCTGCGTCGGCCATTTCTCCCGGTCCATTGACAATACAACCCATAACGGCGATATCGAGTCCGGTGAGGTGTTGAGTCGCTCCCCGCACTTGCTGTAGGACATCTTCTAAATTAAAAAGAGTGCGACCACAGGAAGGACAGGCAACATACTCGACCATAGTTTTCCGCAGTCCCAGGGCCTGGAGAATACTGTAACAGACGGGAATTTCCTTTTCGGGAGCTTCCGTCAGAGAAACGCGAATCGTATCACCGATACCGTCCGCTAAGAGAGTGGCAATCCCAGCAGTGGATTTAATTCGTCCGTATTCCCCATCTCCTGCTTCAGTAACACCCAAATGCAGGGGATAATCCATACCTAACTCGTCCATGCGCTTAACCATGAGACGATAGGCGGCCACCATCACCGGCACTCTGGAAGCTTTCAGGGAAATGACCAGATTGCGAAAATCGAGGGATTCGCAGATGCGGATAAATTCTAAAGCCGACTGTACCATTCCTTCGGGGGTGTCGCCGTAGGTAAAGAGCATTCTTTCGGCCAGAGAACCATGGTTAACGCCGATTCGCATCGCTTTACCTTGATCCCGCAGGGAAACTACTAAAGGTTTCAGGGTTTCGGCTATTTTTTCGCCAATTTCATCAAATTCTGCTTGACTATACTCGCTGCGGTCAGCTTTCGGTTTCTCGAAAACGTATAAACCGGGGTTAATTCGCACTTTATCGACGTGCTTGGCCACTTCTAGGGCGATTTTCATGCCGTTGTGATGCACATCGGCTACTAACGGCACAGGTTGATAGGTGGTCAGCAGTTTTTCCCTAATTTTAGCTAAAGCGGTGGCGTGAACCAGACTCGGCACGGTGACGCGGACAATTTCACAACCGACTTCATGGAGGCGACGGATACCAGCCACAGAACCATCTATATCAAGGGTATCCTCGTTAATCATCGACTGCACGACTACGGGATAACCACCACCGATGGTAACGCTACCTACCCGGACGGGACGGGTTTTGCGTCGGTGAATCGTGGTGTCGAATTCGGAGGCAGTTGCGGGGGGGTTGAGCGTCGATTCCAAGGTTTGCATAGGACTATCACCAACAATCACTCTCCCTATTCTCTCAAAGAACAGGAACAGATTCTAGCCACTCTAATAAAATTGGGTTAAAACGGTCGGGACATTCATCCTGTAAACAATGACCGGCCTGGTCAAATTCTACATATTTAATTCTAGGATTAAGGGAGACAAAACCCTGGGCTAACTGGACGGGAACCATCCGATCTTGTTTGCCCCAACACAATAAAATCGGGATTTCTAAGCGTGGTAAAATTAACTTTGCCGGTGGACAATATTCGGGATGATTGACAGCTTGTGCTAGGGAAATAAAGGCCTCGGCTGCCCCCTCATCTAGGGTTGGGGCGGCGATAATTTGTACTAATTCCTCGCTGACTGCTTTCTTGTCTTCGTAGGCGATTCCTGTCCATTTTTTCAAGACTTGCGGACGACGCAGATAGTAAAAAATCGGTTTTAATAGCCAAGGCGAAGTGAAAAAGTTTTCGATAGGAGTGACGATATTTAATAACCAATCGGCAATCATTTCCCTCCTGCGACTGACATCGGGTAAACTGAGCATAACTAATCCCGCTACCATTTCCGGGTATTTACCCGCTAATGCCATACTAACTAAAGAACCGATCGAATTTCCCACTAATACCACTGGTCTATTGATAAAAGTTTGCCAGAAATCGTGTATCTGTTCCACCCAGAGATTAACGGTATAGGGAACCTTCACTTTACGCGAACCACCGAAACCTAATAAATCTACCGCGTAAACTCGATGATTTTGGCTGAGGATAGGAATATTATGACGCCAATGTTCGATCGCCGCTCCAAATCCGTGCAGTAAAATTAAGGGGGGATTATCGGCATCGTGGGGGTTTTTTGCCGGCATAAAACTATAACGAATTTGCCAACCGCGCCACACCCAATCCCGTTGATAACCGATACGTTCTGTCCAAGCTGGTGAAGTTGTCACTTAAGTCAAACAATTAAGAGGTTTTCAGGAAATATCACTCTAGTTTTATCATACGGGTTTCCCCCTGCCTAACCCGCAGCCGAATAACATTTTTGTACTACTTTTTCCAAATATATTTAGGTCTTGCTGAATAATGGTAAAACCCTTTTAAAATAAGGCTTTTGACCTGCTAAAATTCGATGTTAGTGCTGCGAAAATAGGATTAAGACCTTCAAAAACCTTGTATTATCCTTCTTTAAGTACACAAACTGGTACAAAAAAAAGAGGACAACAAAGCCTGAAACGACTGGCTACTGACTCCTGACTCCTGACTCCTAACCCCACCAACAAACTTTTTCAGCAGCCCCTATTTAAATCTAGGGTTGATCTAGCCTATGCTAAAAAGAGGGGGATTAAAATCGCTCCTAGACTTTAATTGCAAATTTAGGATACTGCACAGATGGGCAATCTATTTGATGATGTTAGTCGCTTTCTTGAAACCCAACTGGAAGAATTTCTCAAAAGTCATCCCCAATTAGAATTACAGGCGCTGGTGGAACAACTGCGCGAACAGGAGCGCGATACTGCTAAACTGATTACCGCCCTAGAAAATGAGCGTCAACGTCTCGAACAGCAAATTTTGGCCACTGCCCAAGATATCCAAACTTGGCACGCTAGAATCGATAAGGCTAAGGCTGCTGGACGGCAGGACTTGGTTAAGGCTGCCAGTGAACGCGAGGCGGCTCTATTTCGTCAGGGTAATCAACTTTGGGGACGGATGGAAGGGGTGAAAAAACGTCTGACTCAATCCCAAGAGTTACTGCAACAAGTCCAACAACGTCGTCAGGAAGTGCAAATTAAAGCCGAAAAAGCCCCTAAAAATCAGTCCCGTGACTGGGAAACCACTTTTTGGGATCAACCCCAAGAATCGGACTATCAGCGCTCGAACTACGATAATCTTGATCTAAAATTTAAAGAATGGGAAATGGAAGAAGAATTGAAAAAATTAAAGCGCGAAATGGGACGATAACTTTTCAGTGAACAGTAAACTGATAACTGATAACTGATAACTGATAACTGATAACTGATAACTGATAACTGATAACTGATAACTGAAATCCCTAAAACCCAAAACCTAAAAATTCCCCAGAATTGTTCCTCTTAGAAAACGATGGCATCTCAAGCACAAAATCCTGAAAATCAACCCTCCTCTACCCTCGAAGAAATCCGGGCTGCTCGTTTAGAAAAAGTGGCAGGATTGCAAAAAGCTGGCTTAAATCCCTACGCTTACCAATGGAAATCTACCGCTCACGCTCAACAATTACAAGAGCAGTACGCCGACTTAGCACCGGGGGAAGAAATTAGCACAGAAGTAGCCATTGCTGGTCGGATTATTGCCCGAAGAATTATGGGTAAACTAGCCTTTTTTAACCTGCAAGATGAAACGGGAACGATTCAATTATACCTGGATAAAAAACGCATTAGTGAAACCATGGCCGCCGTGCCGAATGCCTTTAACACGGTGATTAAACTAACCGATACAGGCGATATTTTAGGAGCAAAAGGCACAATTAAACGCACAGAACGCGGCGAATTATCTATCTATGTAAACGAGTACGAAATTCTCACCAAATCCCTATTACCTCTCCCAGATAAATGGCACGGTTTAACCGATGTAGAAAAACGTTATCGACAAAGATATGTGGATTTAATTGTTAATCCCGAAGTGCGACAAACTTTTCGCCGTCGCGCCCAAATTACCGCTGCCATTCGCAGATATTTAGACCAAGAAGGTTTTATTGAAATTGAAACTCCCGTGCTACAAAGTGAAGCGGGAGGAGCCGATGCTAGACCGTTTATCACCTATCATAATACGCTGGAGATGGAGTTATATCTCCGCATTGCCACCGAATTACATCTAAAAAGATTAATAGTGGGTGGTTTTGAAAAAGTCTTCGAGTTAGGCAGAATTTTTCGCAATGAAGGGGTTTCTACTAAACATAACCCCGAGTTTACTTCCATCGAAATCTATCAGGCCTACGCTGATTATTATGACATGATGGAGTTAACCGAAAACATTATTGTTAATGCTGCACAAGATGTTTTAGGTACGCTGAAAATCACCTATCAAGACAGGGAAATTGACCTAACTCCTCCTTGGCGACGAGTGACTATGCACGAATTAGTCCAAGAAATAACCAGGGTTGACTTGAATAGTTTTGAGGATTTCGAGTCGGCTCGTATTGCCGCAGAAAATGCCGGCATTGGCGTTCCAGAGGACTGTAAAACCATCGGTAAGCTCTTAAATGAAGCTTTTGAACAAAAAGTCGAAGAAACCCTAATACAGCCAACTTTTGTGCTAGATTTTCCCGTGGAAATTTCCCCTTTAGCTAAACCCCATCGCTCAAAAACTGACCTCGTGGAAAGATTTGAATTATATGTGGTTGGACGGGAATTGGCTAATAGTTTTTCTGAGTTAACCGATCCCATCGATCAACGGCAAAGATTGGAAGCACAGGCACTCAAAAAAGCGGCTGGAGATTTGGAAGCGCAGGGAGTTGATGAGGACTTTTTAACCGCTTTAGAATACGGAATGCCTCCCACGGGAGGCTTAGGAATTGGCATCGATCGCCTGATCATGTTATTAACCGATTCTGCCAGTATTCGCGATGTGATTGCTTTCCCCTTATTAAAAAGTCAAAGTACAGCGATTAAATCTTTTGACTACGATGAGGACAAAAAAATTCTGAAAGTGGAATTTAATCACGGTGGTATCTATCTTTATCATGATCTACCTTTGGCAGTATATAAAGATTTTCAGTCTGCACCATCGAAAGGACAGTTTTTTGTCGGACAAATTCGCGATAAATACAGTTTTGATAAGGAATTGTAAAAGTTAGTGTCACTTCAGTTATCAGTTATCAGTTATCAGTTATCAGTTATCAGTTATCAGTTATCAGTTATCAGTTATCAGTTATCAGTTATCAGTTATCAGTTATCAGTTATCAGTTATCAGTTATATCCCTTTTTACCTTTTACTTCCTGCCAAGTGTTACCGACTCCCTGTAAAACCCCGCGAATTACTAAACCAATACCCCTACCGATAACTTGGATAAGAATATAGACTACTCCCTTACCCACCACCCGAAAAAAAGCGCGTAAACGAGGAGATAAAGAGTCTCTTAATTCTAAGGCGATCGAAGCTAACCAGGGTATGCCTGTTAAACTATTTAATTCTTCCTGTCGAGGGGAATAAATGGCTAGAGATTGGATTTCTCCCTCGCTATAGTGAAATAATTGATATTGACTTTCAAAGATATCTTTAGGTTCTTGCCAATATTGTTGCCGTCGGTATTTCCAAGATAATTCATTGCGGATTTTAGCTAATTTTCTGGCGATGAGAAATTCTGACTGGTAAAGTTTTTGTTTGATTCTTTCCGATTCCGAGAAGTTATTGAGAATAATTACCGTCACCGCATTGGCAATATTATGAATGAGATTTTGCAGGATAATTTCGGCTCTGGCAATAGTTTCAGGAGCATTAGCTCGGTATTCTACTCCGTCAATAGTTAGACTATTTTCGTACACTAAATAGGAAAATAAGTCAAGAGTAAAAGGAATTTTATTGAGGATTTCTGTTTGAATTGCCTCTCTTTCTTCTAGAATAATTTCGTTAAGTCTGCCTTTACTAATTTCGTCATAAACCGAGGCATTAATTTCTAAAAATTTACGGGTCACTTTCTCCCAGATATCGTAAATAATCAGATTTAAGCGACCAGTTAATTCCCCTCGGCTAACCTGTAAATATCTCATCTCATCGACATTTTTACGAATTTCATCGAGAACTAAATATAATAATTCTCGTTGCCGATTATCCTGTAAAACATCAATTTCAAAACTAATCTTGGTTCTATTAATTAAAGGGGAGCGAATGACCGCTAAAGTGGACTCAAAAACCGCCGAAACACAGAGGGGACGCTCGCGGCTTAAAATTGGTAATTCTCGATCGATATTGTTAATTATTACTGGGGGTGTGACTGCGGCTGAATTGTAATAGCTACCTTCCAGGGGAATTAGTTTTCTGACTAGCCATAGAGCTGCTAAAAGTTCTCGTTTTCTACCCTGCCAATAAAAGCGATCAAAGCCGGATAAAGACTGTTGATTGAGATGGAGATCAATTAAATGTAATTCACTTTCGATGCGATTTAATCCCGTTTTGCCAGCACTGATTAACCAATGGCTAGGAGCTAAACTTGCACGGGTAGCAATGGTGAGAGGAGAAGGGACAACATCGTGGGATTCATCCCGGGAAATTTGCCCTAAAATAGTGATAAATTGCTCTAGGTTTGTGCCTTTGGGAATATAACCAGCGATGCCTAATTCTCTGGCGATTAGTTGCTGTCGGGAATCGAGAGGAAAGGTTAATAAAACAATTTTACTTTCGGGATAGCGAGAGTGGAGAATTTCACAGTAAGACCAATCAAAGAGAGGATCGATAATAATAATTTCGGGGGAGGGATTCAGAGTCAAAGCGAAAATTGTTTCTAAATCCCCTTCGGTGACGATACTAATATTTTCTATCTGCGACAAGGCCTGCACCAGACCCAAGCGGAAAATCGGGTCATTATCGATGATAATTAGGGTGAGAGGGCGATCGATCACAAGAGTTGCAGCCTGTCAACGGATACTATTCACAGGGTCAATTATACAGTGATCTGGCTCATTTGTTTTCTTTATAGCCATAGAAATCGATGCGATAATCGGTAATTTTTACCCCCGTCGATGCCTCGATCTGTTTAATTAATTCCGGGGGAAGTTGGATATGCACATCGATGATTTCTTGACTGTCCAGACAATTGACGTGACTGTGGGAATCGCTGATGTTGCCGTAGAGTCTGCCGTCCCAGCGTTCCACAGATTCGATAATGCCTTGACCCGATAGAGCCTCTAGGTTTTGGTACACTGAGGTATGACCGATGTTCTTTCCTTGCAGATTGAGACGATCATAAATTTCTCTCGCTGATAGGTGTTCCTGCGCTTGCCACAGCAATTCTAAAATATAGCGACGCTGACGACTAACCCGCATTCCTAAAGTTTGACACCTTTCGATCGCATCTTCTAAACACCGGATCGGTTTTTGTTTTACCTCCAAATTGTCCATAGTTGTATCCGTTGACCTCCGCCCTAATACATAGTCATTACCAGTTTAGCTTAGTCTTTCGATCGATGTCCACATTGCCCCAGTTTTTAGCCCCTCTTCAAACTGAGATAAAAAATCAGCAGCGCCAGATTCGAGTAGATTTGCGGGCGAATGAGTGGAAAGAACCACTCCAGACACAGAGGACACAAAGATTGATCGCTACTATAGCGTTTCCTAAGCTAGTGAGGTACACCTGTTTTTCTTCCCCTTTGCCTTTTGCCTCTTGCCTTTTGCCTAAAACCCATAACTTTTGTACCTCAGCAGACTGAAAAACGCTATAAATAGGATTGAATATTTCCATAAAAAATCCTCTTGAAAAATATTTTGATCAACCTTAACCTTAAGGGGTACATTAATTTATTTTTAGGGCCATGGCCACCAAATCGCCAAAATTATTCGAGTCATTGCGGTCATAGACCGCAATGACTGTCACTACTGTTGGCCTCACCCTAGCCGCTGCTTCTGGTGCTAGTGCCGCAACAGTGTTCGGTTTCCAAGACGCTTACGATCCCATTAATTGGACATTTACCAATAGTAATGCCGACGGGTCGGTTAATACCGGCGGCGCTCCCGCGTCCATTAGCCTGACTGGGGGGAACGATGGTTCTGGCGTGCCTGGAACCACAGACTACACCACCACTGCGGCTGCGGCTGGGACGGTGACGTTTGATTGGAACTACTCTACTGCTGATGACCCTTTCTTCGATCCCTTCGTATATCTGCTCAACGGCAGCTTCATCCAAGTAACTGACGATGGGGGAGGTGTTGTCCAAAACGGGACAGCGACGTTTAACGTCCTAGCTGGCGACAGTTTCGGTTTCCGTATTGACACTTTTGACAACTTTTTTGGACGGGGTAGTGTGACGATTTCTAACTTTTCGGCTCCGATTCCTGAACCGTCAACTGTGCTGAGTTTGCTGGTGCTAGGAGGCTTAGGCGCTGGACTGAAGTACCTTAAGCGCAATTGATATCCCAAAAAACAGGGGACTAGGAGGAGAAGTCAACTCCTAGTTCCCAACTTGATTAGCTGTTGACTGTCTATGAGTGCCAGACTTGGGAGCGGGGAGAGTTACACAATTCTGGCTTTAAGTCAATAACCTTTACAAAACTTAAAAAATTGTCACATAAAAAAATGTCGCCCCTAGGGGCTTTTTTTGGGCAAGAGAATCGATATAGTCCCCTGATTGCCTTGGTTTTCCGTTAATTTAAGGCTTAATGCTTAAACTAAGCCCACAGCATACCATGATCATACCAGATTAATAAATGTAGGCAACCCCGATTTACAGCCAAATTTTGGCAAATTCTGGGAAAATCAAAATCTTGTAACTTACTTGTTACATTTAACTAATCGCCTAAAGTATTTAAATATTTTAATTGTTTATCTTAAAGCTATAACTTTTACTTATTGTTAAAAGCTGATTAACTAGGGTTGAGCAAAAAAGCTTGTAAGCTATGCCAAGACGAATTTTAACCACCTACCCTTAAATTAGCTCAATCTCCCCCAATCCCTTTACCGTTGCCTCTTGCCTATCCTAACCAAGAAATTAATTGGCTCTCTTGGATTTGGTGGGTAAAATGTATTCTAAGATACATTCCTTTTAGCGAGGGGGTGGACGAACCACAAAGACACAAAGAACACAAAGATTGATCGATCCTATGTGTAAGTAGTCATAATTAAATTGAAGATAGATTTTGCCTCTGATCCCCCCTGCCCCCCTTGATAAGGGGGGTGACGATCCCACCTGCCCCCCTTGATAAGGGGGGTGCCGATAGGCGGGGGGATCCTCCTTAATAAGGGGGGTGTCTAATAACTTTTAACACCTACCTACTTATCAGCCATAGAAATCTTCGTCAAGAATTTGTTCTAAGGAAAAAGGGCAGTCTAGGGGATAGGTTTCCTCTGGAGGAATCGCAATTCCAAAGTCAGCCAATTTAGTTTCCTTGATGGCAATTTTACGACCTTTAGGATAGGTTTTATCGATGGCGATTGCTAGATGAGATTTCAAAGAAGGGGTGTTTTCTAGTAAGGCGATAACTCGTTCTCTGTGTTCGACAATGGAGCTATACCACCTAGATTTCATGCTTTCAGGGGCAGATGATTGTACTTTTAATTTCAGTAAATGAGCCAGCAAAATCATTAAATTTCCTTCCAAGGCATTTTTATCTGATTTACCCAATTCTTTCAACTCCTCAACTAAATGAGATACATCTAATGCCTGAAAATCTCCTTGTTCTAACTGACCTATTGTTGTTATCAGCCATAATTGAAAATCTTGTTCATAGAGTTCTGATTTAGTTGTCATGATGGCTTCGATAATAGTTAATCTAGATTGAATCATACTCTATTTTGCAGATTTCGGATGTTGCCATCGGTAAATATTAAGTAGCTGGTTATAATTAAATTAAAAATGGATTTTAGGTTCGATCCCCCCTGCCCCCCTTATTAAGGGGGGTGCCGATAGGCGGGGGGATCTACCCTTGATAAGGGGGGTGCCGATAGGCGGGGGGATCTACCCTTGATAAGGGGGGTATCTGATAATTTTTAACGCCTACCTACTTAAGTTTTATTACAGGATTTAACATTTGCGCCTATGCTCTATTCCCTTATCATTAGGATAAGCGGTTAAAATACATCTTAGCTTAAGGACTAGAGAATATTATGAGACTAGAAAGAGAAGATTTTGATTGGGCGGTACAACAAAACCTAATTACTGCCAGCCAAGCTGAAAATTTATGGACGGCTTTTTTGTCCCGTTATCCCCAGGAAGATGAAGTTAATCGTCCTCGCTTTAATTTCGCTAATGTAGCCTATTATTTTGGGGCATTAATTGTTATCTCTGCTCTGGGGTGGTTTATGAACAAAGCTTGGGAGAGTTTCGGCGGTGCAGGCCTATTTTTTATCGCTCTATTTTATGCAGTTTGTTTTATTTTCACGGGAAAAAATCTCTATTTTCAGCAAAATCTCAAAATCCCCGGCGGCCTTTTATTTACCATGGCAGTGGCAATGACTCCCTTAGCAATCTATGGTTTACAACGCTGGACAGGATACTGGCAAGCTGGCTATCCGGGCATCTATCGAGATTTCCATACATGGATTAAAGGCAGTTGGTTTTTAATGGAATTAGGCACGATTATCGCAGGATTAATAACTTTAAGATTTGTTAAATTTCCTTTTTTAACTGCACCGATCGCTTTTAGTCTGTGGTATATGTCAATGGACTTAACCCCTTTAATATTTGGAGAGAACGAATATACATGGAGACTGCGACTGTGGGTATCCTTTTGGTTGGGAATTGCCTGTTTAATAACTGCCTATTTAATTGATGTACGTCAGCGTCGCAGTCGGGGAGATTTTGCTTTTTGGCTATACCTATTCGGATTGATTATGTTTTGGTTTAGTCTATCTCTTCTCATCGATGATAATGAAGCGCAACGATTTTTGTACTGTCTAATTAACTTGGGATTGATGTTATTATCCATCCTGCTAAAAAGAAGATTATTTGTGGTTTTCGGAGGTATCGGAGTATTTGCCTATCTTTCCTATCTCTCCTATCGTATCTTTGCCGATTCAATTTTCTTTCCCTTTGCCCTAACCGTCCTAGGACTTGGTATTATCTATATGGGAGTTTTGTATCAGCGTCATTACCCAACCTTAGCTAGATTTATTGAAAGTTATATCCCTCTCGAATGGCGCAATTTATTACCCAAAGATAGATAATTAGGAAAAATGGGGATATGGGGAAATGGGGAGATTCAACTAAAAACCCCAACACCCCAACACCCGACACCATCTTTTTTACTTTTATGAAAATACTTATCGTTGACGATGAAAAAGAATTAACCGAACCCTTAGAACAAATTCTTACTCAAGAAGGCTATGAAGTTGATATTGCTGATAATGGTCGGAGGGGGTTAGAATTGGCACGAGAGAATAATTATGACCTCTTAATTCTCGATTGGATGTTACCCCAGCAATCTGGATTACAAATCTGTCAATATTTACGGGATCAAGGGGACACCACTCCCGTTTTATTTCTAACCGCTAAGGATACCATAGACGATCGAGTGGCGGGATTAGATGCCGGTGCTGATGATTATTTAGTCAAACCCTTTCAACTGCGAGAATTATTAGCGAGAGTCCGCGCTTTATTGCGTCGTTCTCCCAATTTTGAAGCTAGTAATAGCAGTAAACTAAAATGTGCTGATTTAGAACTCGATAGCGAAAATCAAGTGGCCTATCGTCACGGTCGCACGATTAGTTTATCAGCAAAAGAAATACAATTGTTAACTTTATTTATGACCCATCCCGGGCAACTTCTCACCCATGAACAAATTTATCAGCATCTCTGGTCAGAAGGAGAGCAACCTAATAGTAATGTGGTTCCTGCCCTGATGCGCTTGCTGCGTCGTAAAATCGAAGCGGACGGAGAAACACCTCTAATTAATACTGTCTATGGGAAGGGCTACCGTTTCGGGGAAAATTAGGGAATGCTGAAGGATAATGAGAATAAGTAGCTGGTTATAATTAAATTAAAAATGGATTTTAGGTTCGATCCCCCCTGCCCCCCTTGATAAGGGGGGATTAAGGGGGGCATCTGATAATTTTTAACGCCTACCTACTTAGCAACTGATTACTGATTACTGATATATGTTATCCTGCCTACAAATTGAAAATTTTACCCTCATCGATCGCTTAGAATTAACTTTCGGCAGCGGATTAAATGTACTGACCGGTGAGACGGGGGCAGGAAAATCGATTATATTAGATGCGATCGATATTGTTCTCGGTGGTAAAGTCAATCATCGCGTCATCCGTCAGGGAAGCCAACAATCAACCCTAGAAGCGACTTTTTCTCTGACTCCAGAATTAATTGTTTGGCTAGAAAGTCAGGAAATTGACCTATTAGAGGATAATAGTCTGACCATCAGCCGGGAATTAGTGATTACTAATAATTCCTTGCGTTCTCGTTCTCGGATTAACGGAGTCGTCGCTAATCGCCAACAAATGGCGCAAATAAGAGATTTTTTGGTAGAAATCACCGCCCAAGGTCAAACAGTTCAGTTAATGGACGCTAATCGACAGAGGGAATTATTAGATCTCTACGGGGGTGAATCCCTGCTGCGGCAGCGGGAAAAAGTAGCCACAGCTTACGCTAACTGGCAAGAAAGCAAGAATAGTTTAAATAATAGGTTGCAATCGGAACAAAATCGCCTACAGAGATTAGATTTATTAGAATATCAACTAAAAGAACTAGAATCATCTAATTTAACTGACGCTGACGAGTTGGAACAGTTGGAACAGGAAAGAAACCGACTCTCCCACGCTGTCGATTTGCAAAATTGCAGCTATCAAGTCTATCAACTCCTCTACCAAAACGATCGCGATCAACCGGCCGTCGCCGATTTGTTAGGAAAAGCTGAAAATATCTTGACAAATATGATGGTTTATGATAGCAGTTTAGAGCCAATTTTAGAGATGGTGCGATCGGCATTAAATCAGGTGGTGGAAGCGGGACAGGAAATCAACGTTTATGGGGATAGTCTAGAGGCAGATCCCGAGAGATTGAACGAGATAGAAGAGAGAATCGTCCAACTTAAGCGCATTTGTCGCAAGTATGGCCCAAGTTTAGCCGAAGCGCTCGATTATTATCAGAAATTACAGCAGGAATTAGCGGAGTTGACGGGAGAAGGACAATCGATTGAGGAATTAGAAAAAATTTGTCAGCAACAGGAAAACATCTATCGAGAAACTAGCACCCAGTTAACCTTTTTGCGACAAGAAACCGCTAGTCAACTAGAAAAACAATTGGTACAGGAATTAAAACCTTTAGCCATGGAAAAGGTGATTTTTGTCTGTCGGATTGCTCCGGGTAATCCTAGCAGTCTGGGAGTCGATCAAGTGGTATTTTATTTTAGTCCCAATCCGGGGGAAAAAATCCAACCTTTATCCAGTACCGCTTCCGGAGGAGAAATGAGTCGTTTTCTCCTAGCGTTAAAGTCCTGTTTTTCCCAATCCCAATCGGCAGCAGCCACCCTAATTTTTGACGAAATCGATGCGGGAGTATCGGGAAAAGTTGCCCAGGCAATTGCCGATAAATTAGATCAATTAGGTCAACAATATCAAGTTTTATGCGTTACCCATCAACCCTTAGTGGCTGCTTTAGCTGATCACCATTTTCGAGTTTATAAACAAATGATTGCCGAAGATAATCCCACTAATCTCTCGGAAATTCGCACGGTTGTCCGGGTTACTTCTCTCGATAATCGTCAGACGAGAAGGGAAGAATTGGCACAATTAACCGGGGGAAATTCGGCAGCGGATGCCCTCGCTTTTGCCGAGTCTTTATTGGATAAAGCGGCTGCTAAAAAACAGGAGAATTTAACCTTGAAATTGACTGATTAACCAACGTCCCACCTGACTTTGATCTCTGGTGCGTGCCTGTTGTAAAGCTGACTCTAAAACCGCAAGTTTTAAATTAGGTAAAACCTTTGATATATCAATTCTTTTACTACCTCGATCGATTATTTCAAAAGCGAATATTTGGGGATAATCGACGTTAACACTCCAATATTCACTAACTCCTAATTCTTCGTAGAGTAAGCGTTTATTGCCTAAGTCATCATTAAGGGTAGATTTTGAGATTTCAATGACTAAATCTGGTGGAGGATACTGATTTAAATCAATAATCGAAGTACCGTAGGGAATCAGATTAGCTTTGTCGGCAAAATAATAAGATATATCCGGTTGGACTTCTCGATAACCAAACTTGCGAAAACTGCAATTATCTTTGGCATTAAAGGCCAGATTTTTTAGGGTAGCATAGAGACTAACAGCGAAGATCAAAATAGCATGATCGCTGGCATGATCGTTACCAATAGGAGTCATTTCTAATCGATAATAGCCATTGTAATAATAACTTTTTCCTTTATTTTCTGGTAAGTTTTTAATTGCTTCTAAGTATTCTTCCCAACTAGCTTTAATCCATAAATCTGTCGAGATAGTAGTTTCTAGCTGTTGCATAATATTAGCCTCGATGTTATTGGGTTAACCTTGAAATTGAGTGATTAACCAACGTCCCACCTGACTTTGATCTCTGGTGCGTGCCTGTTGTAAAGCTGACTCTAAAACCGCAAGTCTTAAATTAGGTAAAACCTTTGATATATCAATTCTTTTGCTACCTCGATCGATTATTTCAAAAGCGAATATTTGAGGATCATCTACCTTAACACTCCAGTATTCACTAACCCCTAATTCTTCGTAGAGTAAGCGTTTATTACCTAAGTCATCATTGAGGGTAGATTTTGAGATTTCAATGACTAAATCTGGTGGAGGATACTGATTTAAATCAATAATCGAAGTCCCATTTGGTATCAGATTCGCTTTCTCTCCTAGATAGTAAGATATATCGGGCTGCACTTCTCTAATTCCTCTTTTGCGATAGGAACAAGTGGGGAGTCCTTGAAAAGGAATTTCTTTGAGGATAGCGTAGAGACTCACCCCCAAAAAGACAACGTGATGATCTCTAGCGTGTTCAAATCCAATAGGAGTCATTTCTAATCGATAATAGCCATTGTAATAATAACTTTTTCCTTGATTTTCTGGGAAGTTGTTAATCGCTGCTAGGTATTCTTCCCAACTAGCTTTAATCCATGAGTCAGTTATCCCCCTAGTTTCTAGCTGTTGCATAGTTATCCTATCTCGCTTTGAACTTTTTATCTAATTATAGCAACTATTGCTTAAATCAGAACCAGGGAACTGAGCAAGTATAATGATAGAATAGATTAATTGAGAAAAAATTAGCCCAATTATGACCACAACTTATGATTATATAATTATCGGTGGTGGTATCACCGGTTCCGCCTTAAGTTATGAACTAGCTAACCTAGGCAGTCGAGTCCTCTTATTAGAAAAAGAAACCCATCCCCTCAACGCCACTTTCTACAGTTATGGAGGTTTAGCCTATTGGTCGGCTACCACAGAAATCGAGAGAAAATTATATCAAGAAGGTCGAGAAATTCAGCGCAATTTATCCCAGGAATTGGGCATAGATAACGAATACCGGGACATAGAGCTAATTCTCACCGTGAACCCCGAAGATGATCCGGCCACTGTGGCCGAAAAATTTGCTATCTTTGCTATTACTCCCGAAATTCTCGATCCGCCAGCAGCGATCGCTTTAGAACCTCTATTAAATCCCGCAGCTATTTCGGGAGTTTTACGACTGCCCCACGGTAACATCAACGCCGAAAAAACTAATCTTGCCTATCAACAAGCTTTTCTACGTCTGGGAGGCACGATTATTCGGGAAGCCGTCATCGAATTAATTGAAACTGCATCGAGAATTACCGGCGTAAAAACTCCTAAAAATAATTATTATGCTGGGGAAACTATCGTTTGTGCGGGCGGATTAACCCGGTCTTTACTGCAAAAATCTGGTATTACTGCTCCCGTCTATTTTACCCATGCCCAGGTGATCAAAATTCCCCCCAGCGAGATCAAATTAAACACCCTAGTTATGCCCGCAATTCCTGCTAGATTGCTATTAGAGCAAAAAATCACCCAACTAGAAAAGCAGGGCATTTGGCAGAGAGAAACCCCAGAAATAATTGCCAGTGTTTTAGAAACAGGGGCGGTACAATTCCGGGATCAAAGCCTTTATCTAGGGCAAATTAGCGCCATTATCACCGATCCAGATGCGATTTTAAACCCTCTGGCCGGGGAAAAAGCAATCCGCACCGCCGTGGGGAGATTGCTGCCCTTTTTAGCCGCTCTCCCCGGCAGCTGTCATCATTGTCTAGTGGCTTTTGCTCCCTCGGGACGGCCCCTAGTGGGAGCGATCGCTGATAAAGTGGGATTGCAGGTATTTTCTGGCTTTACCAGTACACTTGTATCGGCTCCGCCCCTGGCCCGACGTTTTGCACGTCACCTGCTGGGGGAAAATGACGAGATAATTACGAGAGAAATTAACTAATGGTTGCCATTAATCCTAATCGACTTTTTCCAACTGCCAAAGAATTTGGTTTCCCTCCCGTCTGACCCGGGAGATTACCCAATTTCGCCACGGCCAATGGTCGCCGCGACTGGTAACGGCCCCTGGATTAATATCCATTAAATCGGCCACTTCGGCGCTGGTAATCAAATAACCGCGATTGGCCACTTCATCGGCAATGCGTAGGGTTTCGATCAGATGTCTTAGCTGGTCAACTCTTTCTCCCCGGGGTAATTGGATTTCATCGCCAGCGCTATTAGGTGGTTCATTCATGATGATGGTCTGGTCAAAGTTGATTAACAATAAAAATTGTCGGTTAAGGCAAACAATCAAGCTTCCCCTATCGTTATTCTATCGATTTCATCGGAAATTTTGGGTCTGAAACCCCGCCGTTCTAGGTTGGCTTTACGTTAGAATTAAAAGGCCAGTCTCGAAAACCAAGTGGACGGCGCAGCACCTTGAAAACTCGGCTT
>VYLK01000053.1_pt1 | contig 84677 bp, 75 predicted proteins | sample 5114321 | NCBI WGS metagenome assembly VYLK01 (sample SAMN12291792, study PRJNA351875) | freshwater metagenome | isolation source: freshwater lake | place: USA: Michigan, MSU2 Lake | collected 2011-08-16
TGGCAACTGAAAGACGTGTCATCCCACTGGCTTAAGCGACTTGGGAGAAATGGGAAAGTGCGCTAAGCGGCAAAGCATGGGAAAGACACTTTATGACAAGATTTGGGACAACCACGTCGTTGGCACAGCCGAAGATGGGGTCTCCCTGCTCTATATCGACTTGCATTTGATCCATGAGGTCACAACCCCGCAGGCCTTCGCGGGGCTGAAGGCAGCTGGCCGCCTCGTGCGACGCCCTGACCTGACCTTAGCAGTGGCCGATCACAACACGCCGACTGAAAACCAAGCCGCGGGCGTGGATGCTGTCGCGGACCCCGAAGCCCGGCTGCAACTGCAGACGCTTAGCCGCAATGTGGCTGAACATGGGATCGAGTTCTTTCCAATGGGCGAAATCCGAAATGGCATTGTCCATGTAGTTGGGCCAGAACAAGGCCGCACGCAGCCGGGTATGACCATCGTATGTGGTGATAGTCATACCTCCACACATGGTGCCTTTGGCGCACTGGCTCATGGTATTGGCACCAGCGAAGTCGAGCATGTCTTGGCGACCCAGACCTTGCGCGCCCGCAAAATGAAAAATATGGCCGTGGTAATTGAGGGCACTTTGGCTCCGGGCGTTGGGGCTAAAGATATCGCTTTAGCTATTTGCGCCAAGATCGGTACGGCAGGCGGCACGGGCCATGTCATCGAATATCGTGGTTCTGCCATACGTGGCCTTTCAGCCGAAGGGCGTATGACCTTGTGCAATATGGCAATCGAGGCAGGCGCGCGAGCGGGGCTCGTTGCCCCTGATGACGTCACATTTGCTTATCTGAAGGGACGCCCTTCCGCGCCCAAGGCAGGCGCTTGGGACCAAGCAATCTCATTCTGGAAAACCCTCTACACCGACGAGGATGCGGTGTTCGACCAAATTGTTGAAATTCGCGCGGAAAGCATCGCTCCACTTGTGACCTGGGGCACAAGCCCGGAGCAAGTGGTTGCAATTGATGGTGTTGCTCCAGACCCAGAACACTTTAGCGACCCAATCGAACGCGAAACCGCACGCCGATCCCTGGCCTATATGGGCATTGAAGCCGGTCAGAAGCTGACCGATCTTGCCATCCAGCGAGTCTTCATCGGCTCGTGCACCAATTCTCGGATTGAGGATTTGCGGGTGGTAGCAGCGCTTGTTCAGGGCAAGCGGGTGGCCGATGGCGTTCGCGCGATGATCGTGCCGGGCTCTGGTCTTGTCCGCTATCAAGCCGAAGAAGAAGGCTTGGACGGGATCTTTGTAGCGGCAGGTTTTGAGTGGCGCGAACCTGGCTGCTCTATGTGCCTAGGCATGAACCCAGATCGGCTAGTGCCCTTTGAACGCTGTGCGTCTACTTCCAACCGCAATTTCGAAGGCCGCCAAGGCCGCGATGGACGCACCCACTTGGTCTCACCCGCTATGGCAGCAGCCGCCGCCCTAACAGGCCGATTAAGCGATGTTCGTGAAATGCTTAGCGTCTGATTGCCGTTAATGGGCCATCGCTAGCGCGCCGGCAAACCCTTGGCCAAATTGGCGCATTGCGTGACCCAATTCTCCCGATAAACCCGCGCGCCAAAGGTCGGCAGATTCTTGGACAACCAACTCACTTGGTCGATATTCATTGTGGCGATCTGGTAGAAATAATAAATCCCTTGGTCATTCAACCAAGCCTTATTCTTCGGACCCACTCCATCAATCAATAAGAGATCATCTGGGTTAGCTCGACGACGGGAGCGCGGCGGAGCCTTGCCTGCGCCGGCCAAGGCAATCGCCTCCTCTAAGGCCTCTGCAGACAATCCGGCCAAGGGCGATGGGATGAAGTTTCCATTGCTGATGGGTTCAGAGGATGGCGGTGGCGCGACTTCCTTCGTTTTACGCTTTTTGACAATCGGCGCAGCGACAGCCACTGGCTCGATCACCGGCTCAATTACTGGCTCAGGCGTGACGACGGACTTCTTCTTGCCACGCTTGGCCGGTTCCTTCACCGCGGAAACCAAGGCCATCGGGGCGGGCTGCATGTCTTGGACCAATTTAGTCTTCGTCATTTGTTCAGGCATTGGAGGCGTTTCGACGCTACCGCCACTATCGCGTCCCTCAAAAAATAATACCCGAGCCTCGAGGTACTTATTGCGCCACTTTAGGGCGGCGACATCTTCGTCGACACTTTCACCGCCACGCAGTTTAGCATTTGCCGCGGCCAATTCGTCAGCGCGCGAGCGCACTTCTGCCAATTCAGCCTCGAGTGCGGAAGCCTTACGTGTCCCGATCGCATCGGTAAGCGCCAAACCAGCTCCAGCCGTCATTTGCCGCTTTAACTCGTCTCGATCTTCCCGAACCGCGCGCAGTTCTTCCTGCAGTCCTTTATCATCGGAATCAGCAGATCTGATCCAATAGCCCAGTAAGAAACCAAGTGCCGCGGTTAGCAGAATGATCAGAAAACTTTGAGTTAACAGAAACATGGCGTTGGTCCTTGCCTTCCCTGAGGAGGGTGATTGTGTCTTTATCTTGACTCGGTGATTTTGAATTCAATGCGGCGGTTTTGCTCTCGCAAAGGGCTGTCAGGCTGTCCCGGTATGTTTCCATTGCCATTTGGGAAGTCATTCACCAAGGGTTGGCTTTCGCCATAGCCCTTAGCTGTAACCTGGTCGGCGGGCACACCCTTTGAGATCAAGAAATCGCGAACCGTATTCGCACGTCTTTGGGACAAGCGCTCATTCAGGTCTGCTGCACCGCCAGTATCGGTGTGGCCACCTATCTCGATCTTAAAGGTGCTGCATTCCTTGGCAACGGCCGCGACTCTTTCGAGCACCTCTTGCCCCCCAAATAAGGGGCTATTGCCTTTTTCGAAGCGAATGGTGCCACTATTGCCAGCCTCCGTTAGACGCGTTTGGCAACTGACCTCAGCTTGTTGTACGGACTTGGCCCCTGCCTTTTTCGAAGTCGGGAGACTTATGCCAGGCTTAGCTGGCAAAGGGGAACCCACCACAGCAGAACCAGGATAGCTGACCCCTTGGCAGTCAATCTCTGCATAGACGCCTGGAAGCCCAATCCGATCTCGAACTCCGTCTACGACCGTTGAGCACGCCGCCTTTGCGGTTGCTTCATCCACCGAAAAGCCGCTGATCAGTAAGCGGCCGTCTAAGGTATCGGCGCGCGCAAAAGTAAAGCCTGCTTTATCCAAGCTTTCTTGCGCTAGTGAACGCGTTTCTTCTTGCAAAACCATCATGCGCTGATGGTGGACCCACGTGAGAATTGCCAAACCTAAAGCACCAAGTACAAATACTGGCCAGCAATTCTTAGGATTAAGCATGCTATGTTTGCCGTTTCAGTTTTGGAAGCCTCAAGCCAAGTGAAATAAATGCACTTGGAAGACCTCGTGGTCAAATATTAGTGAACTCATCTTCAGTTCAATGTCAAAGGAAAGCAAGTGCACTCGCGTCTGGCGTGCAAAAAACACAGCATTTTGCGGCCTTCACTCTCCCATTGGGGCAATCTCACGCTATGAGGAAGACATGATCCAAGACGTGACAAGCCCACAAAATAGTTTGGTCAAGCTGGCCAAGTCGCTTGACCGCAAGAAGGCCCGGACAGAGTCGGGCTTATTCTTGGCCGAAGGTGCACGCCATGTCGGAGAAGGACTGGACCTTGGCTGGGAACTCGAAGCGCTTCTGTTTTCCGCCGCGGCTGAGGCGCGGCCCGCCGTTCAATCCCTCGCACAACAAGCATTAAAGACCGGTGCACGGGTGGCTCGTGTGTCAGACCGCGTGCTTGAAGCCGTGGCCAAACGAGATAATGCCCAGTCGGTCTTAGGGCTTTTCCGTCAGCGCTATACGCCATTGGCCGAGCTCGCAAACGCCCCTTTGATCATCGCACTCGAACGGATTCGGGATCCAGGCAATCTGGGCACCATCCTGCGAACCCTCGATTCCGTGGGCGGCGGCGGCGTTGTTTTGCTAGAAGAAAGCTGCGACCCGTTCTCCATCGAAGCTGTGCGCGCTAGCATGGGGTCTATTTTCTCTGCGCCCGTAGCTCGGTCCAATTTTGCTGAGTTTGAGACTTGGCGTCATGCGCAGGGCTTTAGAATGGCGGGCACTTCGCTCAAGGGGTCAACACGCCACACTGAAACCGACTTTGGCAGCAAGACAGTCCTCTTAATGGGCAACGAGCAATCTGGAATCCCCGATAACTGGGCAGAGGCCTGCGATGTTTTGGTGCGGCTGCCGATGGCAGGCCGCGCCGACAGCCTCAATCTTGCGATTGCCACAGCTGTCACAACCTATGAAATTTGGCGTCAGCAAGGCTTTAAAGGGGCCCGTGATTAGATGGCACAAAGGCCACCACCACCTCTAAAAGTAGCGCCAGCGCGTATGGCACCCGTCTTGATGGCGGATGATTGGTCTGATTATGCACTGATCGACTCAGGCGACGGCCAAAAGCTAGAGCGTTTTGGCCCCTACACCTTTATCCGACCAGATAGCCAAGCTCTATGGCCACGGCGCTTGACCGAAAAGGATTGGGCCTTTGATGCCGCTTTTTCTGGTCAGGAGAGCGAAGAAATGGGGCGGTGGCGCTTTATCCGGCGGGTCCCAGAAACATGGCCGATTTCGTGGGGCGGGATTAAGTTTCACGCCCGTTGCACGCCCTTCCGACACTTGGGTCTATTTCCAGAGCAATCAGTTCATTGGCGTTGGTGCCGCGATCTGATTGAGGCACGCGTCCATGAATCCCCCAAGGGTCCACCGCCTAAAGTTTTGAACTTGTTTGGCTATACTGGCGTGGCCAGCCTGGTCTGCGCCAAGGCGGGTGCCAGCGTGACCCATGTCGATGCCTCCAAAAAGGCGGTTGGCTATGCGCGAGAGAATCAAGCCCTCGCGGGATTAGACGATAGGCCAATCCGATGGATCGTAGACGACGCCTTAAAATTTGTCGAACGAGAGATTCGGCGTGGGAATAAATATCACGGCATAATTCTGGACCCACCCAAGCATGGGCGCGGCCCGACCGGAGAGATTTGGAAACTTGAAGAGGGCTTAGACCGACTTTTGACTGCCTGCGTTGAGCTCTTGGAGGACGATGCCTTGTTTCTGGTGGCAACCGTCTATGCGGTTCGCTTGAGTTTCTTGGCGCTCGACAATGGATTGGCGGGGGCTCTTGGCAATCGGCCTGGCCAGCGCGAAGCCGGTGAAATGGCTATCCCGGAACAAGGATCAGACCGTCTTTTGCCGACGGCCATTTTCGCGCGCTGGTCCAACCAGAGATAAGCTGCAAAGCGGATGAGATTATCAGCCTCATCCCGCCGATGTTTCTGAATCGTTAACCGATGCAGGTCAGTGAATCAGGTCGAAATGGACCTATCTGCATCATGGCAGCCACACAGACCTTAAATGCAAAGCCTTTGGCCGTCGGCCTCAAGCACGCGAGCTTGAGCCTTGCGACCCTGTTTCTGTCACTGGGGTTGAGCGCTGGCGCGATCCAAGCCTTTGGCAATGAACAAGATGCCGGCCCCAGCGCGGTTTTGGAAGTGCCGCGTTACAATCCTGCCTCAGCAAAGCCTGCCACGACAAGTATGGAGCCAAAGGTCGATCTTGCGGCGCAAGGTATGGCTATGGGCTGGTTGCCTTGGCGCTTGCCGGATGGTGCTATGACGCCTTGGCTGCCTGGCACCCCTCCGCCTAAATCGGTGGGGGCCGCAGATCAAGCCATTAGCGAAGCAGAGGCATTGCGCCTTGCAGAAGTCGCAAAAGCAAAGGGAGACCCCATTGTAACAGGTGCTGCCACCGCAGCCTCCTCTGGCCAAATCCCACCTGTCTCAGGGACCGCACGGATTATGGCTCCCTCATTCGGGACCGCCACGAATGAAGGCGGCGTGCAGGTCTATCGTGGACAAAGTGCCGCTGCCTTGACCCAAGCCCCCGCCGCGGGCGTGCACCAACAAGGCCCAGGTGGCTTGTTACCGATCATCGGTTCGGGCAACCGCACGGTCTATGACGTTTACCGCAAGCCTTTCTCAGAAACTGGGCGGCCAAAGGTTGCCCTAGTTGTCGGGGGGCTTGGCCTGAATGCGCGGATCACTCAGCGCGCCATCGATGAATTGCCGGCTGAGGTCACTTTATCCTTTGTGCCTTATGCGGAGAACCTCCAAGGCTGGATCAATAAGGCCCGAGCGAAAGGGCATGAGGTTCTGATTGAGATCCCGATGGAGCCATTTGATTATCCCGAGAATGATCCAGGCCCACATACTTTGCTGACCACGGCCTCGGCCGACGAGAATCAACGCCGACTTGAGTTCTTATTGTCGCGGGCAAGCGGCTATTTCGGTGTGACCAATTATCTGGGTGGGAAATTCGCAACGTCTAACGAGTCGAGCGGTGCCTTGATGCGGCAATTGCGGTCCCGTGGTGTGGCCTTCATTGCCGATGGCTCGGCCTCGCAGCTTGATGCTGCTGCCAGTTCTGCAGGGCTGCGCAATGCCCAAGCGGATCGCTTGATCGACCAACGACCCTCCGGCGATGATATTGCAGCACAGCTAGGCGCGCTCGAGGCGATGGCAACCCAGCGTGGCGCGGCACTCGGCTTTGGTGTTGCCTATAGTGTGACCATTGACCAAATTGCCCGGTGGGCGAAAGATGCGGGCCGACGAGGGCTTATCCTAGCCCCAGCATCCGCGGTTACATCATGAGCAAAGATACCATCCCTGCCCCGCCAGAAGGCTATCGACCAAATGTAGGCATCTTGTTATTCGATATGCGCGGGCTGGTTTGGGTCGGCAAGCGCCGGGGCTTTAATGGACAGCATGCTTGGCAAGCGCCACAAGGCGGCATTGACCGCGACGAAGATGTTGAAACCGCAGCCTTGCGTGAACTGGGCGAGGAGACTGGCATCGGCACAAGCTTGGTTTCAATCATTGGTCATACAACCGATTGGCTGACCTATGACTTCCCACCCGAGATGCAGCGTGGCAAATTTCGCCGCAACAAGGGCCAGGCCCAAATCTGGTATGCCTTGCGCTTCTTAGGCTCAGACCGCGATGTGAAACTAAATGCCCATAAGCAGGTTGAGTTTGACGCGTGGCGGTGGGAACGGTTGGAAGCCCTTCCAGAGCTGGTCGTGCCATTTAAGCGTGATGTCTACACACGGATCGTGCAAGACTTCGGACACCTTGCTGCAGCCTAGCCTCTTGTGGCATGACCGACTGATCGTAAGAGACGGAGCATGCAGGTGGAAAAGCCAATTCTAATGATTCATGGGGTTGGATGTGGCGGCGACGCTTGGTCTGTGATGGCCCCTTTGATGCAAGCCAAAGGCTGGACGCCTTATGCACCCACGCTTTATCCCCAGTTCCGCGTTAAGGAAGGCCCCACTGGCCAACTCTCGACGCTCGGCCTGCACGATTATGTTGAAGCAGCGAAGTCTGAAGCTTTAGCGATTGAACGCTCCACAGGTGAAGAGCCCGTCTTGATGGGCCATTCGATGGGTGGCCTGATTGTTCAAAAACTAGCTGAGCAAGGCGTCGGCAAAGCCGCAATTCTCGTAACGCCCGCCCAACCGGTTGATTGCCAAGTCCAAGATCTGCGCGTTCTGTTCACCTTTGCCAATATCGTCCTAAAGGGCGATCCCAAGCTCTCTTACAAAGTCTGGAAAACTGGCTTTCGTTGGGGCGTCCTCAACCAAGTTGCACCAGAGCGGCATGATGAGATTTATGCATCCGCCCTTTATGATTCCGGTCTCGTTTATCAGCAGCTCGGCAAGCCGGAGACAGACCCGCACCGGGTTGGGGTCATTAATGAGCGTTCGATTGAGTGCCCAATCCTGACCATTGGTGCGGTGCAAGATCGCGCGACAGTTATTCAAGCCGTCCGCAAAGTGGCGCAGAAATACGCCCGTATCGGCGGGGACTATCGTGAGTATGACGGGGCAGCGCATTGGATTATCGATGAGCCGAAGACCGCTAGCGTGGTCGCCGACATCTGTGAGTGGCTAGAGGCCAAGGGCCTTTAGGGCGAAGGGCAACTAGGCCGAAACAGTGTTACTGCACCATGTGCAGAAAAAAGTGTAATCGCGCGATTTCCGTAACCACGTGTTCACCTTGTTCACGGCAAACTGTCCAGACCGTTAACCTTGTCCCGGATCCTGCCCGCTTATGGCCTACCAAGACGCCGCACTCCTTGCTGAACCAGAACTCGATTTGGATCTGATCCGCGATTTCTTGATGCAGAATCCTAACTTTGTGCGCGAAGACACCGAGCTCTTGAATCGCATTGCGGCTGAGCCGAGCTCTGGGAATGTGATTGCCATTGCTGACCTCGCCCGGGAGCGAATGCTGCGAGAAACACGCGCTGCGCGCTCGCGCTTTGCTTCGATTGTCGAGACCGCTCGCGCCAATTACGAAGCGCAGATTCGCGTCCAAGAAGCCATTCTGGCAGTCCTAGACAGCCAAGACCCTGAAGATTTAAACGAACGGCTTTCTGGTCATGTAGCCTTTGCTTTGGCTGCAGATGTGTGCGTGTTAGCCGTGTCTGAATCCAATGCTGCCAGCCAAGCTCTCGATAAAGCGGGGTCAGCCATTGAACGCCTTGTACCGACACATCAACCGACCGTCCTAGGCCCAATCGAGCGCCCGCGTACTTGGCTCTATGGCGACAGAAGCGAACTCGTGCACTCAGAAGCTTTGGCCCGCTTGGAATTTGGCCCTACTCGGCGTTTGGGCATTTTGGCGATCGCCAGCCGCGATGTCGACGCTTTTAGGGCTGACCATGGCGGCGAGCTGGTGACCTTTTTCGCGCGTGTTTTAGAACGTGTTCTAACGCGCTTTTCGGCTGATGGCTTGCTGTGAGTGAGGCAGTCCGTCAAGCGGACTTGCCAAGCGACATGGGCGATGGCTTAGCCCAAGCGCGTAAAGATTGGTTGCATTGGCTGAAGCATGAGCGCCGACTGGCAGACCACACATTGGAAGCTTACCAACGCGACGTCGACACCTTTTTAAACTTTTTGGTGGCGCATCGCGGTGAAGACTTAACTCTCGCTGGGCTACCCGACCTAACCGCTTCAGACTTGCGCGCCTATCTAGCGCGGCGACGTCAGGCAAACACCCCTTTTGGCGATCGCTCGGTGGCTCGCGCGCTCGCTGGGATCAGGTCATTCTTTTCCTTCTTGGACCGCCGACGGGGCCTTACCAACACGAGCTTAAGCTTTGTTCGCGGCCCGAAGATAAAGCCTGCCCCGCCGCGCCCTGTCACAAGTGAGGCTGCTTTTGACTTGATTGATCTAGCTGAAGACGCAGATGAGCCGTGGATCGGTGCCCGCGATACCGCTGTGCTGACGCTACTTTATGGCTGCGGACTGCGCATTTCAGAGGCGCTCGGCCTCACGGGGGCCGAATATCCCTTGCCATCTACGTTGCGAATTCTGGGTAAAGGCCAAAAGACACGCCTAGTGCCAACTCTGCCGGTCGCGCGCGAGGCGATTGCGGCTTATGTCAAACTTTGCCCCTATCAGATTGAACCCATCGGTCCCTTGTTTCTAGGCGCACGCGGAGGGCCGCTGCGCGCAAGATTGGTTCAAGCCAGTATGGCCAGATTACGAGGCCAGTTAGGTTTACCAGAGTCAGCAACACCCCATGCTTTGCGCCATGCCTTTGCAACGCACCTTTTGCAATCTGGTGGCGATCTGCGCTCCATCCAAGAATTGCTGGGCCACGCATCATTGTCGACGACCCAGCGCTATATGGAAATCGACCCGGCTCACATGATATCTGTGTTTTCAAAGGCCCACCCGCGCGCCTAGTGCCTTGCCGCGCTCTATGGGTCAACATGCGCATTAAAGCATCCTTACACAGATGTTCGCCTAAATTTTGATCAGGCAACTTTGCCACGTTTAAGGGCAGACAGTCGACAAGCTGCTCAAAATTTGGGCTATTGCTCGCGATATCGTGGAAGCGACAGGCCGACACTTGCCCAAAAGTGCCCAATTTCTAACGCTGCGGCTTGGATGGAGACTGGGCTAATTGTGAGCTCAAGATCGCAAACCTTGTGGGGAGCACGACGAACGTGACAAGCATTGTATCACGCACACGACCGGAGCTTAGCTTCGAAGCGCTGGCACGAGCGGGGCTAGCAGCCCTAGCAGCGCTGATTTTCATAATGGCAAGTGGCTTGGTTTCACCTGCTCACGCGCAGGACGCCGCCAACGCCGTTGCCGCGGCTGCGGCACCAGCAGCCGAAGCAGCCCCTGAAGCGGCTAAGCTGGTCGCGACTTTGCCGGACAAAGTTGTCGATAAGGGTGATATCACCTGGATGATGGTATCGACCCTTCTGGTTCTCTTGATGATCGTTCCAGGGCTTGCCTTATTCTATGGTGGCTTGGTGCGCGCCAAGAACATGTTGTCCATGTTGATGCAGGTTTCCACCGTCATGGTGATCGGCATGGTTACGTGGATGTTGTGGGGCTATAGCTTGTCCTTCACTTCAGGCGGTGAGCTTGACAGCTTCATTGGTGGTTTTGACCGTTTGTTCCTGAATGGCGCGGGATTGGACGCGGACGGAAATCCTGTTCTCGTCGCAACTTTCTCGACTGGCGTTTATATTCCAGAGCTCGTCTTTGTCGTCTTCCAGATGACTTTTGCGGCCATTACAGCAGCCCTGGTTTTGGGTGGTGTCGCTGAGCGAATGAAGTTTGCAGCCGTGGTTCTGTTTGCAGTTCTTTGGCCTCTGTTGTCCTACTATCCCATGGCACACATGGTTTGGTGGTGGCCCGGACCAGACAGCTTGGCAGCGGCTTCGGCGCAAGGTGATAGCTTCACAACTGGCTTGATCTGGAGCTTTGGCGCCCTCGACTTTGCTGGCGGTACCGTGGTGCACATCAACGCCGGGATCGCAGCTTTGGTTGGCTGTATCATTCTGGGTGCCCGCTCGGGCTACCGGAATGAGCCAATGCCACCTCATTCTTTGGTCATGACCTTTATCGGCGCAGGCCTCCTCTGGGTGGGTTGGTTTGGCTTCAATGCAGGCTCAAACTTGGAATCCAACTATTATGCTATCTTGGCGATGGCCAACACTTTCATTGCAACCGCGGCTGCTGGCTTAAGTTGGGTGTTGTATGAGTGGGTCACCCGCAAGCGTCCATCGATGCTGGGCTTGGCGTCGGGCATCGTGGCTGGTCTCGTGGCCGTGACCCCTGCCGCAGGCTTTGCGGGCCCAATGGGCGCGCTGATCCTCGGTCTTGTTGTCTCGCCAGCCTGTATCTTCTTCTGCTCGGTCGTAAAGTCTGCGCTTAAGTATGACGATAGCTTGGATGCATTTGGCATCCACGGCATTGGTGGCATCATCGGCGCAATCGGCACTGGCATCGTGGTTTCGCCAGCTTTGGGTGGCGCAGGCATTGTCGATTATACCAAGTGCTTCGACGAAGCCGGTAAAATCCTCGCGGTTTGCCCGGCGGCCACTTATGACATGGGCAGGCAAGTTATCGCTCAGCTGAAAGGTGTGTTGGTCACGGTTGCTTGGTCGGGTGTGGCATCCGCCATCGTCTTCTTCATCATCAAATACACGATTGGCCTTAAAGCCTCGGTCGATGATCAAGAAGAAGGCCTCGACATTGCAGAGCATGGTGAGCGCGCTTACCACCTCTAGGGCCTAGATCGATCTTGAATAAGAGGGCCAGCATCGCGCTGGCCCTTTTTTTGTGGCTAGTTTTCTAACCGACGTATCGTCAAAATAGCGCCATAGCTGGCGCCGATCCTATCGACTGCCGCTGACAAGGGCTCGTGCGCGACGGCCATATGGTAGCCGTTGGCATGTAGGATATGGGTAGCGTCCGTCATCAAGGCGACATGGCCCTTCCAACAGACAATATCGCCCCGCTTTAGACCCTTAAGACCTTGATCAAAGTCCACAGCTTTCCCAATCTCGCGCTGCATATAGGAGTCACGCGGCATGAGGATGCCTGCGGCTTTAAAGGCAGTCTGAATAAGGCCAGAGCAATCAAGCCCTAAACTCTCAACACCACCCCATTGATAGGGCGCGTTGAGAAATTGTTCGGCGACTGCAACGGGGTCTTCGGCCAGCGCAGCCAAGGGGGATAAATGGGCCTCATAGATCCAGCCTGCCCGCTCCACCGCAACAAAGCCGTTCTCGCGTTCAGCCTTTAGGCTTACTTGCGCGCCGAGACTCAAGAGAAAATGCGGGGCAGCCCGCGCGCTCGGCCCGGAGAAGGCATAGGTGCGCAATACTTTGACTTTGTGGGTTGTCGCCAAAACTGGAGCGGACAAGGCAGCCATGTCAAACCAGCCGACATAGCCGTCGCTGTGCATTTGGCCCCAGCCAAAGCCGCCGCGTTCCTCGTAAATGTCAATCACATCGCCATGAAGCGCTTGGCTCAGTTGTTCGCCATCCGGCTCTGGCACTTTGCGCAACGGGGCAACGCCTGCGCTAACCTGATGGGGAATTGGATCGACAAAGCGGGCGGATTCCACAAGTCCCTTAAGTTTTGCTGCCGCCAGATCACTTCGGTAGGGGTGAAGATTTGGATCCAACATATCTTTCGTCCATCACGCCAGCTTTTGACGGGCGGCTGCCGCTTCGCTTGCGTCCAAAGATGAGGCACGATTGACTTGCGTGATCTCGGCAATATTACGCGCGATGGACGCTGCATAGGTGGACAGCCGTTCTGCGCCCGCTTCCGTTCCAACGACAAAAATATTGCGCCGATCGGCCGGGTCCGGCCGACGCTCAACCAAGCCAACATCCTGTAACGTGTCAATGGCCCGAACAATCGCTGGCTTGCCAACGCCAAGCCGCTGCGCCAGGGCACGAACGGTATGTGGCCCCGCCTCCAAATAGACCGTCAGCATCAGGGCGGTCTGACGGGCGGTCAAGTCCGGCCCATCGGATTGTACAGAGCGGGACGTGACGTCCAACCACAAGCCAAGCGCCTGCTTATTAAGTCCAGCAAACTGATCCAACTATGACCCCTAAGGCTGCGGCCGCTCCTGACCATGCCATCTGCGTCATTAGGTGAATCGATTTGCACAATTGGGAAAGAGTCCCTGTGGACTCAATTGCTTGCCGGAATTGCGTACGCGGGTCTGCTTAGAATTTAGCCGAATCTTTTCCGTAGCATGGCCTCGATCGTGCGCACTGCATGAACTTCACCACCTTGAGGTCGACCGGGCTTTTCTTTTGGATTCCAGCAATAGACATCGAAATGCGCCCAGATGGGCTTGTGATCTTTGACATCGACGAACTTTGAGATGAACAGCGCCCCATTAATCGCCCCAGCAAAGGGGCCGCCTGAGTTTTTCATGTCTGCAATCGGGCTGTCGAGGTCATCTTCATAAGGACGCCACAAGGGCATCCGCCAAACGTGGTCCCCCGTCTGAGCTGCAGCGTCAGTCACATCTGCCGCCAACTCCTCGTCTTCGGTGAAGAACGGAGGTAACTCTGGCCCCAATGCGACGCGGGCAGCACCGGTTAGCGTCGCCATATCGAGGATCATGGCATTGCCGTCTTCGCTGGCACGCGTAACCGCATCAGCTAGAATTAGGCGGCCCTCTGCATCAGTATTGTCGATCTCAACGCTCAACCCGTTACGGGCATAAATCACATCGCTGGGCCGGAAAGAGTTACCATCCATCGCATTCTCAACAATCGGCAGATAGACCGATAGGCGCACATCTAGGCGTGCCTCAGCGAGCGTCGAGAACAAGGCCAAGGCACAGGCAGCCCCGCCCATATCTTTCTTCATCAGAGCCATACCCGCGCCGGGCTTGAGATTGAGCCCGCCGGTATCAAATGTGACCCCCTTGCCCACCAAGGCCAATGGATAGGCATCGGGACGACCAACCCGCAAGATAACCAAGCGTGGTTCTTGAGCAGCGCCCCTTCCGACGGCATGGATCAACGGGTAATTTTGCGCCAATAAATCTGCGCCTCGGATTACTTCAATCTCCGCGCCATGGCTTTCGCCCAAAGCAATTGCAGCGGCCTCTAAGGCGTCCGGGCCCATATCATTTGGCGGTGTATTGACGAGATCGCGACCAAGCTTAACGGCGGTGACGGTGCGGCTCGCAGCTTCTACGTCCGCACCAACAGGCGCGATCAAACGCGCAAGACGCTGATCCTTGCGCTTATAGCGGTCAAAGACATAAGCCCCCAGAAGATAAGCCACCAAAATGGCATGGCCTTGCTCCTTAGGTAGCGGTGAAGCAATCCGATAGTCACCTGCTGGCAACTTGCTAGCCAGCGCGCCATACACCGACGTATCTGCCCCCCCGCCCAGCCCAAACAAGACCCGCTCTAATGTACCGTCTGGGGCAGGTACCAGCAGTACACGACCGGCCTGGGCGCGAAAATCGTGATGACCGGCAAGAGTTGCCTGCCCACTGGATTTGCCTTCGAGATAGGCGGGCCATTCAGCTGCAGAAATGGCGTAAATGGGGATAAAGGCGGCGTCTTGGGGGGCGATATTGGCGTGCATAGTAATTCTTTAGGCTGATCTGGACCTCGTGAAAAGCGATTAAGACGGAGAACAAAGGGCTGGCTTTGAGGGTTTGTTAACAAAGATTGACGAAAGCTTGGCATCTGTGATTCGTGAGGTTCTCACCATGTCGTTCCGCTTCTGCGCCCGTCGCTTGCCACTTATTGCCTTAAGCGCAAGCTTAGGGATGATCAGCCTATCTGCCCCTTCGGCTCAAGCCTTTCCTTTCTTCGGGAAAAAGCCAGAAGCAGCATCTAAAGCACCTGCAGCTAAAGGGTCTCCGAGGGGTCAAGCCTCGAAAACCTCATTGTCTGAAGCGGCTTCGTCCCAAGCATCATCGGCAGACCAAAGCGCTCCTGCAAAACCTGCGACGGCAAAAGAGCGCCAAGCGGCACGAAGCCTAGATATGGTCAATCAGGCATCCTTTTGGCTTGGCGAACTTGAAAAAAATCCAGCCGATGATGAAGCCGCCCTGGAAGGCTCTATTGCCTTGCGCAGAATTGGCTCGTCAGAGCGGGCAATCCAACTTGCGGCCATGGGCTTGCAGATCAAAGGCGAAAGTCCGCAATTGTGGGGCGCATTAGCCTTGGGTCTTGTTGCCAGCGGCGAGAATCAACCCGCTCTACAAGCCTTGCAAAAGGCCATCTCTTTAGATCCAAAAGACCCCAATCTTCACTCGGCCCTCGGGGTCATCTACGACAGATTGGAGCGGGCCGACCTTGCTGCACCTGCTTATGAGGCCGCACTAAAGCTTGCGCCAGAGGATGCCACCATCCTCAGCAATTACGGGCTTTCCATTGCGATGACAGGGGATTTGAAGAAGGCTGAGGACATGTTGCGCCGCGCCAACCAAAGTCCGCTTGCTCCGCCCCAAGCCCGCCAGAATCTAGCGCTCGTTGTCGGCCTGCAGGGCCGCTTTGAGGAAAGTCAGCGCTTGGCAAGCCGTGACCTGCCGCCCGCAGTGGCATCCGAGAATGTCGCCTACCTCAAATCAATGCTCAATGGCGGTGAAAACCGCTGGTCACAATTGCGCCAAGAAAAAACCAACTAAAGAAAAAGGCCACCCCCTTGCACGGGTAAGTGGCCTTTTCCTATGTTTGTGATGGACTTAGCTTAAGCCATAAAGCCCAGATTTGGTGTTGCGAAGTTTCTGAGGTTCGGGAAGATCACAGCAAGATCTGTGTTCGAGACCCCAAACCAGGACCCCATAGTCGCCGCATATTGATCCACCGAGGTGGTTGGAATATGGGTGTTGCCGGACTGGTCAGGGTTACGGAATGTCCCCAAGTCGCTGCCGACAGTCGGGAATTGGCCGTACATATCGCCGCCATTTACAGCCCCGCCCATGACCAAATGGTGACCACCCCAGGCGTGGTCGGTACCGTCGCCATTGGTATTGAAGGTCCGGGAGAAGTCAGACGCCGTGAAGGTTGTTACCGAGCTGCGCATATCCACGCCACCGATATTGGCCAAAGTCGCGTCAAATGTGGCCATTGCATTGGCAAGCTTGCTTAGGTTGTCCGGTTGAGCTGTGTTCTGGAAGTCATGGCTATCATGTCCGCCCACTGCCACGAAGAAGACCTGACGGCGCAAGCCAAGGGCTGGTGCCGCGGCAATCATGCGCGCAACTGTCTGCAATTGTACCGACAGGGAGTTGGTTTCAACATTGTTGGTGATCGGGTTGCGATAAACAGGAGGTGCCGGAATGGCTGTCACCAATGCACCTGTAGCGGCGGTGTTCAGTGTAACCGAGGCGTCGAGCGAGCGACCAACAATCGTCGCATGGTCCGAACCCATATTGGCCACAAAGCCCGTATCGCGGATGATTTCCCGCATTTTGGCGGGGCCTTGGTTTGAACCAAACAAAGTGGTCCCGCCGACAGCATTGACTGCCACAGCAGGTGTCGCACCCGTTGCGACTTGGTATTGCACAATCGTGCGGCCGGATAAGAAAACTGTGTTCCCCGCGGTCGACATGGCGGTATAGAGACTGTTCGCGCCATTTCCGGAGGCCATTAAGTCGCCAAACTGGCCACCCCAACCGGTGCGCACGCCTTCCGTAAGCCCTGCTTGCCAAACGGCTTGCTGGTCATTGTGAGAGAACAAATTGGCCGGCAACTTTTTTGAGCGCGCTTGAAACTGTGACTTTGTCACAGGCTCGACCAAAGAGCCGACATTGGCGACCACAGCCAATCGACCTGCAGTGTAGATTGGCAGAAGTGGGGCTAGCATAGGATGGAAACCAAAGGTGCGCGTCGTCGCATTTGTCCCAGCCGGAATGGCCTGAGCCGTCCTAGGCGTGAACGGTAGGATGCCGCCCCAAGCTTCTGGCGTACGGGCGGCGACTGTCCGCCCAGTGACCGGGGAAACTGAACCAACAGCCGCCGCTGCGGTGCCAACTGGCATCAGTGCGATCGGGTCTGACCCAGTGTTGCGCGCTGCCCAATAACGATTCCAAGAGTCAGTATCAGAAGCCAAGACCGTATTGTTTGAGTCGTTACCACCCAATTGGAAAATACAAACAAGTGCTTTGTATCCCCCAGCGCTTTGGCTAGCGGCCGAGTTAAAGGCGGCCAATTGCATGCCGAAGGCAGTAGCTATGGGTGCAGCAATCCCCACCGCACCGGTTGTTGCCATAAATTGGCGACGTGTATGACGTAGATCTTTCATGACCGCCCCCTTAGCGCTGCAAGATGTAATCTGGAGAAACAACGGTCAGATAGACCGCTAGTTTTGATCGGTTCAGCAGAGCCGCATCAATCTGCGCTTGCGTCGTAGTCCCCCCGGAAGGAATGGTGACCGCTGTGACTGCATCAATGATCTGCTGACGGCGAGCCGTCGTCATGTTGCCATAAGTCAAAAGATAATTGACACGGTCAACCAAGGCAGCAGGATCGGCGGCAACCGCCATTTCCTTTGTGTAGGTGAGCCTGACGTCATTGCCTGAGCCGATGCCGGTGTTGACGGTGGTCTGCATGGTGTTCATATAGCCAGCCACGGTCACTTCATTGACGATCTGCATTTCAGGCGCGACGAGGCCTTGAGTACCCGTTTTGGTGTTTGGCGGCGTATAGCCGGGCCGGAAGAAGTTAAACACCGAAGGCGAAGCCATGGGTGATTGGCCCAAAGAAGTAGAGGCACTGGTAGAATTCACTGGCCATAGGCCGTTGATTGAAGTTGCGTTCAAGGCACGCATCAGGCCAGTCATTCGGATAATCGGCTCACGCAGCTTACCGAAGTTTGCATCTACCCCGGCAGACATATTGCGGGCTTCACTGTCCAATAGAACGGCACGGACCACTGCAGCCATATCGCCGCGCACGCCAGAACCATTATTGTTGAAGACGTTTGCCACCCGGTTCACATAGGCTGGGCTAGGGTTAGAAGTCACCAAACGCTGGATCATTTGCTTCCCAATAAAGGGGCCAACGTTTGGATGATTGAAGATTGCATCTAGTGCAATGCGCAGATCACCCATCGGATCAGGCGTTGTTGTGGCAGGAATGACCGTGTTGAGGAAGCGCTTTTCCGAGATCGAATGGAAGTTCGGATAGGCGATCATTGGTGTGACAAACGACGCATCATTGCGGCCGCCGCCACCAAATGTCGTGTTGGTAGGCGTCGCGGCATACCAGCTAAAGCCCGTAAAGACTTTGGCGAGATTGGAAATGTCTTCTGCCGTATAAGTCGGGATTGGATTGCCAGAGCTATCGAGCTTTTGAGTACCGTCATTATTGAGTTCAAACACGCCAATCGACATCAACTGCATCACTTCGCGGGCGAAGTTTTCGTCAGGCGACCGACCTGTCGTGAGATCTTCCTTTTGGTTTGCGATATGGGTGAGATAGACACCCATCATGGGGTGCAAGGCCACGTCTTGCAGCAAGGTTCGATAATTGCCAAAGGCGTTGCGGCCCAACATATCATAATACGAGCCAAGGCCTCGAACATTCATTTGCGGCTCGGCAAATGAGATCACGAAGATTTGCGACAGGGCAAATTTTGTCCGTTCACGCAATTGGTCTTGCGAGGTGACAGCTTCACGCCAAAAATATTCGTAGAAATGGCCAGAGTTGACATCCGCGGTCGGGTTAGGCGCGGCAGGTGCAGGCGGATTACGCAATTGGTCCCGACGTGTGTTCAAATAATCGAGGGCAAGTGCACCTTCTGGGAGGGCCTGCTGTGCTGTGATCCAGGCTGCGAAGGTCGTATCCCGGGTTGCCTCAATTTCCGCCTCGGTCGGGCCAAAGGTGGATTGAATAAGGAAACGTGACGTCTCTGCTGCGGTCGCTCTAGGTGTTACAACACCGCCGCCACCGCCGCCCGGGACAGACCCATCACCGCCACCGCCGCCGCAAGCCGAGACCATTCCTAATAATAACGCAGCGCTTGCTACTTTAATCCAACGATTGCTCATGACGCACCCCACCTCAAGAAGCCGACTGCATCAATCGTGCAGACACACGTCTAGCTTTACCGGATCCTGTTACCACGTAGACGTATATGCGATAATACAATAAAAATCCGTATACCAAACTGGCCGATTTTTACTTAAGGGGATTGTTTTCAGACAAATACATCTGAAAACTCGATCTAATTTGCTTTAACTTATCTCAGCAAACGGATTTCGCGCACCTGCCGGCGACCTTGGTTACGCTCTAACTGAACGATCACATCAACGACGCTGCGCACATAGGCCAATATGTCGGCATGGGTCATGGCGGTACCCGTTTGCAGAGCCATCAAGGCCAGCTGTTCTAATGCCCCATCGGGTGTATCGGCATGTAAGGTGGTCACAGATCCGGGGTGACCGGTATTAATGGCACGCAGGAAGGTGAAGGCCTCCTTACCGCGAAGCTCTCCCACGATGATCCGATCTGGCCGCATGCGCAGGGCCGATTGCAACAAGTCGTCGACATCGACCCTAGCCTCACCAGTTTGCCCCTTTACGGCCACTAGGCCGACAGCATTTTGATGAACTAGCCTGATTTCTGCCGCGTCTTCAATCAAGATCAATCGCTCATCGAGACTGACTTCTTTCAGAAGAGCGTTCAAAAAAGTTGTCTTGCCCGTGCCCGTGCCGCCAGAGACAACGATATTTCGTTTTTGCTGGACGGCAAGCTTTAGGAACGCTGTCACATCCCCTTTGGCTAGGCTGGCCTTCAGTTCTTTATCCGGATCAAAAGAGGCTTTGGTGCCACCTGCACCAACAATATGAGATAACGCTCCCGTCGACACATAGTCGTCAAGCGTTAGATCGGTCAGCACATGCTTTCGAATGGCCAACGCAACTTCGCCCCTTGTGGCAGGCGGTAAGACAATTTGAATCCGCTCTCCGGTGGGCAGGCTTGCTGAGAGCAAAGGATGCTCTCGGCTGATCCCCTGCTTCGAAATACGCGCAATCTGGGCAGCTAGGCGCGTTAAATTGACTTGCGTCACATCTGGCGCATCGTAGCGCACAATGCCACCGGTGACACTTTCGACCCACACTTCGCCTGGCCGATTGACCAAGATATCGGTAACGTCTGGTCGACTGAGCCAGCCCGAAAGCGGCTCCAGAAATGCCGATAGATAGACGCCCCCTAAAACCTGTGGCGCGCCATGTGGCCCACTCATGGCCTGTTCCCGGGAGGTTGGTCCACGACCGGGGCGGCCGCTGCCGTTGGCGAGACGGGGTTGAGCGAGAAATCGAGGTCGCGCGCAACAAAGACTTGAATAGCCGTACCCTGTTTGACCGTGACTGTCGGCTTGATGGTTTCGCCAGAGGAAACGGCACTCGGCAGCGTTTGAGCGGTGCCAATGACCAATTGGTTTGAATTGGTGTTGTTTAAGGCTGCACTGATTGCCGTTGATAGAAGGCCCGGGCCATAGCGCTGGAAATAGTGGCGATCTACTTTTCCATCTAAGCCGGCTCGGCCTAGCGGGTCGGTTCCCGGTGATGCCAGTTGGATCGAGACTCCATCGGGGCGTAAAAGACGGGTCCAGACCACAAAGGCGCGCGATTGGCCCAATGCCACTTCCGAACGATATTGTCCGACCAAGCGAGAACCACGAGGGATTAAGACGCGCGTGCCGTCAAAGCTCAAGACATCGCGACTAACGACTGCCCGCACGAAGCCCGGAAGGTCAGAATTGATTGCCGTTTCCAGAACTGCAGCGATCAATGCACCCTGAGGTACCGTCGTCTTTGGATTGCGCAAAGCGCCGGCGCGGGCAGCGGGAACGTCACCTGAACTGACGCGTGCTGCAAAGGCATCATTGTCGCCCCCGCCAGCAGCATTGGCTGCATTAGCAGCAGCCTCGGCAGCCGCACCCGCTGGTACAAGGTCGACGATCAGAGCGGGAGAGCGCATGCGCTGTGTTATATCCGCACCTGCCCGCGCAGGCTGCAGCGGCGGCGGTGATGGCTCGGGTATTGGGCGGTAGACATCGCGCACGGGTGGTGGTGGCGGTGGCGGCGCTGGAGTCCAAGGCTGGGCTGGGACCACTTCATTCGCCGCTGGATTTTCAGGAACCATCGGCTGGGCCGGCATTACAGGCGCTGGCGCTGTTTGGGCAAACAAGCTTGGCGGCTCTGGAATGGCTTGGCCAAGACTGCCATCATTTTTTGCGTCACGTGTTGGGGTCAGCTCCCCTGCCCCCGCGCGCTTTTGTGCCGAGACCATGGTGGTAAACACAATGGTTCCCAGCGCTAGCGCACCGACAACCCCGGCGATCATGACCCACGGGCGGTCAGGATATGCGACAGCAGGTGCCGCATCCACAATGAGGTCAGACACACTGGCCTCCTCGGCCGCATCGACACCTAACGATGTGCTCGCTAAGTGTTCAACGGGCTCAGGCGAGGTGACGCCGGAATGGCTCATGGCTTAGCCTCCTTTGGCGCACCAAAGCCGAACAGACCGCGGGACTTTGGCTTCGTCCGGCCCGAGGGTCGCATCGCAGGCGCATTCGGGCCTGGATCAGGCTCGCGCCAAGCGTCGTTGCTGACGATGGTTTGATCGGTGCCATTGCGGAGGATGAAGGCTGGCCCAACCCGCTCTACCACCATGACACTGCCTCGCATGATAAAATTGACGAGCGATTCAGAACCATCTGCACTTAGAGCAAAGACCGCGGGGGTCGCAGCGCCGGCTGGCCATTCAAGATAGGTGCGTTGGCCATCGTCAAAGATGCGCGAAGGCACATTACGAGTACTGCCAGAGACTGAGTAATTCTGGTTCGAATTGGCTTGTGGCTCGGGCACCAAGTCTTTTGGCTCGGCCGCGACAGGTTCAGGGGGGAAGGTGAACTTTACGCGATAGATGATGTTTGGATCGCCTGGCCCCGTCGGCTCTTCCGCGCTCAGTTGGAAGGTATAACGACGCTTGGAGGTGATCACCGACATATTTGTAGCCGCATCAAACTCAATCGGCTTCACAAACAGCGTATCGGCGCGTCGATTAGGCGTTACTTGCCAAGCAAGCGAGTCACCGATCGAGACATTCTCAAGGCGCTCATCGGCCCCAAACTCAATCATCATCTGATAGCCATAGTGGCCGCGCAGCGAGACGACGCTATCTTCTTTAAACAAGACTGTCTGAACGCGTGGATCCACTACCCCTGGGATTGGCACCTCGCGCATTTGGGCGTGCACTGGGTCCGCACCTATAACCAGCGTGGTCAACACGACAGCCAAACAGATGGTCCAGTGTGGCTTGAGGGGCGTCATTGGGCTGGGAACTCCTCACCATTCGGATTGCCCGATTTCACTTGCGGCTGCGCGGCTGGGTTGGCTGGAGCAGGTGCTTGGGCACTAGGAGTCGCGGGTGTCCCCGACCCGGTGGACCCCGGGACGGGAAGCGTGGTTACCCCGGTTGTCGGAATCGGTGCAGGCTCTGGCATTATTGGCAAGGGCGCGGCGGGCATCGGCACCGGCTGGGTGGTTTCTGCATCGCGCCGATAACTGGAAATCTGGAAGCCGAGTGGATTCAGATAGCGGTCTTGTTCATTGATTGGCTTGTTCGAGAAGCTATAGACGACCGAGGCTACCCAAGGCTGGCGCATGCCGGGCCCACCGCCACCTTCCGAGCGCTCCGTATCGAAGCGGATCATGGCGGAGCGTGGACCCAAAATGGTCACGCTTTTCACCGTTACTTGGATCCGGGTATTCGGGCTCACTCTGCTTTGGATGCCGTTTGGATTAGTCTTGTCCCAATCCCGAAGATATTCCGTCTCTGCTGCGCCTTGTGACCAAGCCAATGTCTTTCGGTATTGTTCGCGATAGTCGGCGGCATCAAAGGTTTCGCGCGCCAACACGTATTGCACCACAAAGGACTGAGCGACTGCTTCGGTCTCACTCAAGGTGCCAAGATTCACACCGCGCGTAGTTTGAACATAGCCGGTCTCACGATCGACCGTAATCGTGTAGGGCATGGTTTGTTTGAGCGGCACCAGCACAACTAAGGCAACAGCCTGAATCGCGGCAATGCCAACCGCGATCCCTGCGACAATCCAAGCTGTGCGTCGCGAACGGCGCAGCGTTTCATGGGTGTCCTGTGCCCAAGTACTGGCCGCCTCATAATAATGCGCGCGGGCTGCAACGCCATTGGGCGGAACGCCAGGTGGGGTATAGGATGGATCAGCTTGCGGGCCGGTCATGGTGCTTTTCCAGTTGCCGATAGGCTCAGTTTTGAAGGGGGTTGGGCAAACATGCTCTCGCGGGGTCGGCTGGGTCGTGTTGGGTTATTGCGCTTGCGACCATTCTGCCCCAAACGGACCGAATAATCACCCCGCAATCCTTCCCCCCCGCCCCCTGCGACCAATTCAGTCCGCCGATCAAAGGTGGTTGAAGAAGATGCACCTGCACCCGAAACTGCGGCGGCCAAGCGGGCATCCCGTCGATCTGAGCCAGACCCCGAGGCCCCGCCCGACACAACTGCCGCAAGCCGCGATGCGCGGCTGGCTTCGGTTGGGGTGTCTATTCCAAAGCCTTGACGGCCACCGCTTGCTTCATTGAGCAATACGGGTTCTGGCTCACGGGATTTGATGTCGGGCAAACGGAACCCAGCAACCAGCCGCGTGCAGAGGCTGATCACACTCCCAAAGACAGCCGTGAAGGTCAGGATGATCACCATGACGGTCAAAATCGGTTGCAGGTCGTAACGGTTTTCGGCGCGAGCCACCGCAAGGCCCTGCAAACTAGGCTCTAAAGAGGCCAAAAGACCCGCCATGAAGACGACCGTTGCCAAGGGCACAAGCGCAAAGCCTAAAGCGGTGCGCAGCCAACCTTCAAAAAAGCCTTTGGTGCTCTCAAACAACAACAGACCTACAAATAAGGGTCCGATCGCCAGCAAAAGGCCCAGCATCAGTTTGGCTAAGATCAAAAGTCCTAAGGTCGACACCAATAGCGTAATGGCGGAAAGCCAAAGGGCCGTCGCCCCAAAGGCAGGACCACCCTGCAGCGCTGACCGCATCTGGATAACCGGCGCCAAGCCCTTCAGGCTCTCTGGATCGGTACCGGGTGCTGCTTGCAGGACGAAACTGCCTGCATTCAAGGTCGCTCCAGCTATATTGGGCCCTTGTCCAGGCAAGTCACTCACCAAAGCCATTGCGCTGGCTGACTGCGTCAATTGATCAAACGTATATTGCAAGCGGGCGAAAATGTCGGCTGGCCCGATGGTCTGCGGCAACGGCATATTGGCCAAGAGGCCGTTAGCGAGTTCGGCTGGTCCATCGAACAACAGCGCGAACACAAGGCTTTGGTAACTAGCCCAAGACGTGGTCAACATAACCACGGCACCCAGTTTAATGGCGATCATGGGTAGATCGCCCACGCGCAAATCGCTGCGGCCAGTTAGCAGGCGAAAGCCCAATAGGGCGACATAGATGGTTAGAAGAACGGTGATAACCGCACCCAGCGTGGAACCCGGCCCAAAGAACGCATTGTAGCCACCCTGCACACCCTCACGGATGTTGCAGTCGACCGTGTCGAGGAGGCCGCGTACAAGCCCTAAATCAGCGCGTGGAGCAGCACATTGCCCAATCATCGCCGTCCCCCCCTGCTGGAATCTCGCGCTTGATTGACGCTAGCAGTCAGAAGCGGCAGCCAAATGGCTGGATCATCGCCATGTTCAGCCCGCAGCGCATCAAGGCGCCGCACAGTCGACTCTCGGCCGGAAAGGACGGTCAAGACATCCGGCATGCCATCAAGATTGAGTCGGGCAACTACGCTGTCAGTGCCATGCTTAATCACGAAGCAGCGCGATGTATCTGGCAAGGCACGAATCAGGTCTAACTCATGCAAGGATAGACCAAAGCCACGACAATATTCGTCTTCCTGTGCTTTCGGGTTGGGCATAAAGATCTGGGTCGCCGCTTGCTCAATAATGGCGGAGGAAATCTGGCTCGACAAGGCGTCTGAGGCGCTTTGAGTAGCAAAGCCCACAATCCCGTTGCGTTTACGAATGGTCTTTTCCCAGTCGCGAATGCGCGCCACAAAGATCGGATCATCCAGGGCCTTCCAGCCTTCGTCGACCACCAGAATGGCCGGCGTGCCATCAAGCCGCTGCTCCACGCAGTGGAACAAATACATCATGGCCGGCGTTCGCAAAGCTGGATCGTCAAGAATTGAGGTCATGTCCACGCCCAAGGTGCGGGTCGACAAATCGAGGCGGTCTTCTTCGTTGTCGAACAGCCAAGCGCGCACACCATCATGTATCCAAGGCTCAAGGCGTGAAGCGAGGTCACCGGGCACCGGACGGCGCACGCCGGCTAGCAGTTCGGCAACATAGCGCAGGCGACGATATTGCGGGGCTTGGTCAAAATTGGCCGCAACCGCATCTGCGATCTGAGCCTGCTCATCAATAGTGAGTTTTTCGCCATCAATACTAACCAAGCGCGACAGCCACTCCGTAACAAATGCGCGATTAGCCGGAGTATCGGGCAGCGACAAAGGGTTTAGGCCCGATGGATTGCCGTGGCGCAGGGTCTCATAGCGGCCACCAATCGCGCGAATAAATATTTCCGCGCCGCGGTCTTTGTCGAAAAGGACAATGCGGGGGTTAAACTTGCGCGCTTGGGTTAAAAGGAAATTCAATACCACCGTTTTGCCAGAGCCTGATGGCCCGATTATGGTAAAATTGCCCAAATCATTCTTGTGGAAGTTGAAATAGTACGGGGTTGCCGACGTTGTTTCCAGCACGGTCACGGCTTGGCCCCAGACATTGTGATCTTCTTGTCCAATGGGGAAATTGTGGAAACTAGCCAGACCGGCAAAATTGCCGGTCGACACCAAAGCGCGCCGGGCAATGTCTTTGAAATTGCCGGGAAACTGCGCCCAGAATGCAGGCTCAAGATTCACATCTTCTCGGACCGAAATAATACCTTCTTCGGTAAAAGCGGCCTGAACATCTGCTGCTGCTTGGTCAAGCTGTGCCTGCGTTGCCGCTTTGATGCACACGCTCATATGATGTTCGCCAAAGGCAGAGCGGCCGGCCGATACATCATCTTTGGCGACAGATAGGTCCCGGCGCAAACTGATCGCATCATCGTCAGCAGCCCGCATCCGGCGAAGCGCAAGGTTCATGCGATCCAGCGCCACTTGCCGGTCCACAAAAGCAAAGCTTTCAGTCACCGTCATCTCAACCGGCAGACGCATGAGATCGTCCAACATGCCCGGTGCAGTGTGCGGCGGGTAGTCCTTGATCGAAATCATGGTGCCAAACTGTCGCGCAAGGCCGGGGGCAGCGTGGAGTTCAAATGCCTCCAAACCAAAGCTAATCCTGCGATAAGGAATATGAAATCCGAGGTCCGTGTTGGGCAGCAATATGGGTCGCAACTCACCGTTATAGAGGCCGGAGAGGAATTCCAAAGGCTCAGAACAAGGGCCATGCTGACTATCGTAGACAGACAGCACCCGGGCACCATAGGGGGCGAGGGATGCCATCAGGGCATCGCGGGCGGTATCCAGCTCGCGCATGTCCCGAGCGCGCTCTGCAGCGATGGCTTGAGAGGATGTGCCGCGCAACAGCTCCATCGTTTTATCGATAAAGCCCGTCCGCCCAACGGCGGGACGACGAATAACGGTCAAGAAGAGATCATTGATGAACATGGCCCGGCCGTCGAGACGGGAGGACCATTGCTGATCAACTTCACGGGAAAAATCATCCGTGAAATGAGCGTCAAGCGACGGCTTTACCGGACTGCGCACAACATGATGAACCACCGCAAAACGGGCATGGGCGATCGAGCGTAGCATCGTGTCGCGAATGGATTTGCGGTAATTAAGGTCTTCGGTATCGGCCGTCTCGAATGCCAAGCCGTCGAGCTTGATGATTTGCAGCAACATGCCATCGCGGGTTTCGATGGTCGTGTCATCGACATGGCGCGCGTAAGGCAGCCGAGCGCCCGCTGGGGCTTCTCGATGAGCAATTTCGGCTAAAGTAGCCAAACGCTTCTGCTGGGTGCGCGGACTTGCCATTTAAATGTCAATCACCCCCTAAGGCCGATATGAGTTGCAGCGCCAGAAGGAAAAATTGGCGACACGCGGCGAACTGATCATGCGGGTGATCCAAAGGTCTAAGAAGCGTGGCTCATCTCTGGCTGCAATTACCCCGAACAAATGCAAGATCACAGCCGCGACGAGAGCCCAAACCGACTTGGTAACCAAAAAGACCTCTGCCGTGATGATACCATTGAGGATGAACCACGTGTACGTCACGCCTGCAAACATTTGCGGCCGCGTCAATGCAGCAAAAACCGGATCGCGCTCAAGCTGCGCCATAGTCGCCCCCTAAAAACCTTGTGCAGCGCTGCGGATGCCTCCGACGATGGCGGCCGACCCAAACAGGATGAAGCAGCCCAAAATTACCATGCCACCATGGCGCCAGTTCATCCGACCAGTTAGCATCATAAAGCCGCAACCTGCCACTGCGATCACTGCAACCGCCGTTGCGACGGCACCCAAAAGTGTACCCTGAACCCAGTTCACTGCCCCCAAAATGACGCCGGAGCCCTCTGGGTCCAGGTTAGCGGATTGCGCCAAGGCGGGGCCAGCCCAGAAAATAACCCAGACCGAGATCAGCGCCCAGAGCGTTTTACGTACTTCTGTCATCGACTTCATCCTCAAGCTTTCCCATGTACTAGCGGATCGAAAGCCGCTCTGAGATGGCCTTCACATAGTTTTGGGTTTCACGATAGGGTGGAATACCACGATGGCGGGCGACCGCTTCTGGCCCGGCATTGTAAGCGGCCAAAGCCAAACGAACATCACCGCCGAAGCGATCTAACAGCGTGCTTAAATAAGCGACACCGCCGAAAATATTGTCGCGGGGATCATGGGGGTTTACGCCTAGCCAAGAGGCTGTACCTGGCATCAATTGCATCACACCTATCGCGCCCTTTGGAGAGACGGCTGAGCCTCGAAAGCGCGATTCCTGCCAAGCAACGGCGCGAACCAAGATTGGGTCGACTCCATATTTGGTTGCCGCCTCTGTCACATAGGCGTCCAAGGTTGGATGAAGCCTTAAAGGGTAGGCTGGCTCAATAAGTTTGGATGGGGCTGAAACGGTCGCAAGAGCCGGGGCTTTGGGCTCTGGTTTCAAAACGGGACTGGCGGTATTTCCAAGAAACAAGGTCGGGCCAGAATAGACCCTTGCCATGCCATTGGCCCCAACCTCAATTACATCAGCCGCAGCCGGGCTAAAGCCAAGGCAAACACAGGCCATCGCAGCCCATGCAAAATTTTGCCACGCCAAGAGCCTCGTCACCAATTTCACTTTATAGATCATGTGCATGCCATGCGCTGGGAGCGGTTACTTTTGTCTGAAAATTTGAGTTTGTCGAGGGCCGGCTGTGTTTACCCTCAGTGAACCTGCGCGGCCCTTGCCCGCTCTCAGCTGAGAACGAATTCGCCGTCGCGCCCCAAGCCTGAGAATGAAGCCCCAAACACAGCGGATGCAGCGTAATGGGGCCCCATGACATTGGCGGGAGAGATAGATTTTCTGAGACTATTCGTTATTCGCTCAGTGCTTTACAGTCAAACTAAGAGAAATCGAACGACCTCTCTTGTAGGTATTTGCTTCTGTACGGCCTAAGTTCGAGATCTGGTACTCTTGGTTATCCTCGGCCAACAAATTACGGCCGCTGATGCCAAACGTATAGTCGACCTTGCCAATGGTGAAGTCGTGCTTAAAGACCAGATCAATATTGGTGCCTGGGTTCTCAATCACGGATGGAACAGAGCCCAGACCGCGGCGTGCGATCCGTTCGTCAACCCAACCGACGAGCAGGGTTAATTGCTGGTTGTCGGTTTCATACCCCAATTGCAAGTTCGCAATGTTCTTGGGTGTGCCTTGCAACTCACTGCCGTCTAAGCCAAATTGCGTTGCCGAAATCAAACGGAAGTCGATCGGGCTGATTACACTTGTCCCTTCAGGCGCATTCACTTCTGATTGGGTATAGGTGTAGTTGGCCGCAAAATTCCACTTTGCACCTTGAAGCACTGGCAATTCGAAGGGCAGTTCGAAGTTGGCGCGATATTCGAGCTCCAAGCCGTAAAGCGTTGCCTCTGGCGCGTTAATGAAGCGTGTGAAGGACCGCTCAAGCCGAACAATCACTTCCTCGATTGGATTATCGATCTTTTTGTAGAAGGCGCCAGCCGTTACGAACTGACCGCGACCGAAATAATATTCAAGACGCGCATCATAATTCTCAAACTCGCTGTCTTTTAGGAATGGATTGCCCTGATAGATGCGGTTCGACTCTGGATCAATATAAGGTGTGAAGGCCAATTCGCGGAATTGAGGACGCGCAATTGTCTTGGAATAACCCAAGCGCATCTGCAACTCGTCCGCAAAGTTCCAAGTGACGGTAGCCGCAGGCAACAAATAGTCGTTGGCAAGCTCAACCGGTGCTGTTGGCGTGTCGCCAAAGCGGTTAGTGGTCCGAACCTTCTGCGTCGCATCTTCATAACGCACACCGACGGAAGCGCGGATGAAAGATGTCACCTCAAACTCCGACGCCAAATAGGCCGCCAGGTTCTCTAAACTACCGACATAAGCATCGTCCTTACCGGTTTGCTCGGTAATCACGAAACGGGCTGGGTTGATGTTGTCAGGCGAGAACAAATAATCAACGCGCGAACGCAACACATCATTTGAGGTTGGACCACGAGGCCCGGTAAACGCGAAGGAGATGAGCTCGTAATTACGATCCGTGTTAGACGTTACTGCCCCACCGGATAGCTCAAGCTCGCGACCGTTGCCGAGCGCAAATACATACTTCGCATCGAAACCAAAGCTAGAGACTTCGTCTTTCAACTCCGAGAACCGAATCGCATTCCCAAGGGACGCGCCGTTAAAGGCGGTAATGCCGTTCACGACGGTATAAGAAATATCCCGCTCATAAGGGGCTTTGCGTGTGGATTGGCCGAGCGAGCCGCGCCATTGCAATTCAACGCCGCCAAGCTTGTGCTCACCCGAAAGCTGGGCAGAGGCTAGCTCGCGTTCATACCAAGCCGTGCCTTCGGTGCGATAGGATTGACCTGTTGGCAAGTTGGTGTCGGTACCGACTTCAACTTGTGCCTTTTTGGAGGTGCTCCGCACCAATAGGCCTGTCACGCCGACGCGATTATCGCCCCATTTTGCGCTCGCACTACCAAAGCCGTTGATCACAATGTCCCAGGTGGAGGACAGGTTCGTGCCTTCGGCTTCCACTGTGTTGGACACCACGTCCTGACGGAAAGCTTCTTGCGTCTTAAAGCCGCTCTTATAACCGAACACGCCGACTAAGCCGATGGTTGTATCGTTCACATCAATGGTACGCCCAGCAGTCATTTCGGCATCAAAGTCTGGCCGAGTCTTTTCGCTTTGCACGACTGTCAGAGGCGAGTTGATGAAGCTCTCGCCAATGAATTCCAGCTGCTTAGGCGTAAAGTTGGTGTCGTTAACGCGCTTACCGGTCGATACCGCATCGCGCACTGGCTGGGGAAGGCGACGCAGGTCGGTGTCTACCCCGGTCCAATCCATACGGTGGCCTTCGTAGACCAAGCCCGTTTTGCCAGTCGTTTCAGAATTGAATCCAACGCCAGTCTTGACGGTTAGGAAATTCTCATTTGGTGCCTTTAGGGTGCGCAAATCAATCACACCACCGCCAAATTCGCCGGGATAATTTGGCGAAAAGGTCTTTTGAACAGTTGCACCATTCAATATATTGGAAGGGAACAAATCCAACGGTACTTGGCGGCGCAATGGTTCTGGGCTTGGCAATGGAGAGCCATTGAGTAGCGCGGACGAATAACGATCACCCAAACCGCGGACATAAACAAACCGACCCGAAACCACCGACAAACCAGTCAGACGCGTTAACGCGGCCGCAGCGTTGTCGTCACCTGTGCGGGCAAGATCAGCTGCCGACAGGAAGTTCGCAACTTCAGAAGTGACGCGTTGCGGTTCAGGGATAAAGCGGCCCCGGACAACGACGACTTCCACTTCTTTCTCAGGTTCATCACTTGCTGCAGGAGGTTCAGCTGGCTGGGTAGAGGCAACTGGAGCAGCTTGCGCGCTGACGAAACTGGGCACCAATGATGGCACCACAAAGATGCTGGTGAGCAACAGAAATCTGCGCAAACGGGCTGGTATGGTCATGACGGACAGGCCTTTAGGAAGTCTGAGGAAGTGGCCAAGCGGGCCAATGTAAGATACCAAACGGTGCGGCAAGGAAGCCCCGCCGCACCGATCGCTTGTGTTTAGCAGGTCGAACCGGCTGCCAGGCTGCAGGTCCAAGTGGACCACCACATGTCTGCCGCATCACGAACTGCGCCGATGTAAGTGGTCGTCGTGAAGAAGGCATCAACCGTGTTGGCGTTCACTGCGGGCCGCGCTGCTTCTGCCGTGCCGTTGACAAAGCGGCTGGTCAAAGTTGCCGTCGTGCCAGTGGTGTTGTTGGTACCGGCGTTCAGACGAGCCGTCGCAACCGCTGCATAAGAACCCGAACAGCTAGACAGGATCGAGTCAAGCTGAGGAGCTGGGCTCGTATTGGCAGTTTCGAAGTTCAAGCAGGTGGTAGAGCCTGTCACAACACCGTTTAGGAGGCGAGCCGATGCCCCTGGCGTGCCACCAGTGTTGTTCAGGGAGATGCCTTGCAGGTTTGCCGATGCATCGTTTTGAGGAACCCCTACGAAGGTGAAGTTCGAGATGATCGGATTGGTGTTCAGCGTACCCGCCAAGCTGGCGACCGTGCGGTTGCTGGCTTCGATCATGCGGTCAGGACCGCCGGTGGCCGTCAAAGCTTGAAGGATGATCCCGAACTGAGCCTTGCCGACCCAACCTTCATCAAAGTCTAGCGAGTCATCGAGAGCGCCGGTAACAACCCAGTTGCGCAAGTTGACGGTACCGCCGAAGATTTCGATGCCATCGTCGCCCGAGTTATGGACTTGGATGTTGCTGATTTGAGTTGCAGATCCAACGCCACCCAAGGTCAAGCCATTCAGATCGTCGCCTGCTGCTGCCGAGGTCAAGAAAGCGCCTGGGTAGCGGATTTGGAGAAACGTGATCCGGCCACTGTTATCAGCCGAAGTTGCACCACCATACAGGGCCTGACGGCCGGTTGCGGCGGTGATGCCTTCGATCGCGTTTTGGCAATCAACACTGCCTTGCGCCACGGCTGTGGAGCAACCGCGGATTGGAGCGGCACCCAATAGAATCAAACCGGCCCACTCGCGACTTGCACGTGCTTTGTCGGCTTGGGTGCCCGCAACGTCGTTGCGAGAGGTCAAGATTACGGGGGCCTGTGCCGTGCCGTTGATGAAGATTTGCGAACCACGGTTAACAATCAAGACGTCGGCTGCGGTTGAGCCGTAGAGGCGCACACCTGGGTCGATCGTCAGGCTGGCTGCGGTACCTGCGTTCAAGGCGGCACCACGGTCAAAGCCAACGTCTACCCGACCCGAGATCTGATAGATGTTGCCCGCAGTCAAGCGAAGATTGGTAGGTGAAGTGCCGCTGCCGACAACGCCGCTAATAACGCAGTTGCGCTGGCCAGCGATGGTGCCTTGCTCAACCGTACCAGTTGGGCAAGCCGCCGCTGGGAGAAGCTGGATGGTCCAGCCTGAGGCCCAGTTTGAGGTTGCCGTTGCGGTCGCTGAGAAAGCGCCGACATAATTCGCTGCTTCAAAGAAGGCGTTGACACCCGTTGGGTTCAAAGCTGTGCGGGCCAACTCGTTGGGGCCTGGCAGCAAAGAAGCGCTCAACGTCGATGTAACATTCGAGACGTTGTTGCTGCCAGCCGAGAAGGCTGCTGCAGCTACTGAGTCCAGTGTGCCCGGGCAGTCGAACATCATCGAGTCGAAGCGTACCGCTGGCGACGTGTTAGCAGAGCTAGCGACCGCGCAAGTCGTGGAACCGGTAACCACACCATTCAAGAATCGACCCGAAGCACCAGGAGTTCCGCCGGTGTTGTTCAAGGAGATACCTTGCAAATTGGCACCCGCGCTGTTGGTGCGAATCCCGACGGTCGTAAAGTTTGCGATGGTTGGGTTAGTATTCAGGGTGCCCGCCAAGCTAGCAACCGTTCGGTTGCTGCCCTCGAACAGACGGTCAGGGCCGCCAGAGTTTGGCGTTTGTTTGATGACCAAGAATTGAACCGCACCGGTCCAACCGTCATCAAAGTCTAGGCTGTCGTCCAATGCGCCGGTGATCACGAGGTTTTTCATGTTCACTGTGCCACCGAACACTTCGATGCCATCATCACCAGAGTTATGCACTTGGAGGAAGCTGATGTCGGTGGCCGAGCCAACGCCACCAAGGGTCAAGCCATTCAGGTCATCGCCGGCTGCCGCCGAAGTCAAGAACTCACCTGGATAACGAATTTGGACGTAACGCATGGTGCCGCTGGTATCTGCCGCGGTGGCACCACCGTATAGAGCCTGGCGGCCGGTGGCAGCTGTAATGCCTTCAACCGCATTTTGACATTCAAGGGTGCCCTGGGCCACAGCAGTAGAGCAGCCACGGATCGGCGCGCGACCCAACAGTATAACGCCGCCCCAGAGACGGTTAGTGGTCTCTGCATTTGCTGTTCCAGCAAGGTCTTCGCGACCCGTAAACACGATCGGCTGGCTTGGGGTGCCGACGGCGTTGATGCGGCTGCCGCGGTTGATGATTAAAAGGTCCGAAGCCTCGTCGCCGAAGATGGTCACGCCTGGCTCAACGGTCAACGTAGCAGCAACACCAGTCGCTGCGTTTCCGGCTGCACCCAAGTCGCGACCAACATCCACGCGACCAACCAAGCGATAAGCAACGCCGGTGATCCGGGGCAATGTCAGGTTGTTTAGCACTTCCCCGGTAAGGTTACAGACCGTGGTTGTGCCGATTGCGGTGCCAATGGTTGTGCCAAGCGGGCAAGTTGCGCCGCTACCGGTCCCACCAGATCCACCGCCGCCAGTGCCACCGCCTGGTGGATCACCAACAAAGGTAGCGCCTGGAGATTGGATACTGCCGCCTTGCGAACATGCACCCATAAAGAGTGCCAATGCGGCAACTAGCGTCCCGCGACTTGCGATTAATTTCATCATATACCCCTCACTGCCCGATGCGCTGGTCCCCAAACCGATAGGAGCCGCCCAACGGAGCGTCTTTTGCTGGAAAACAGGCGCAATTACGCTCGTGCAGGGTTTCCCTAGTCCTTGGATGTGACAGTCTCACAAAAACTGTGTGTCAAAAATATTATAATAACTTGACAGTTTTATTGCAGGGCACCTGAAACAGGTCCGGCACCTTAACTGGTTGTGCATAATGAGTACTATTTGAGCAGAATTTTTTAAGATTAGGCTTTCTAGGCCTCTTGCGCGTCATTTGCTGAGCCAAGTGCTGCGGCGGGGGCTTGCTCAACCAATGCCAAGGCCTCCCTGATGCCACTGATCAAGACTTCCGGTGTAAACGGCTTGGCTATATGGAGATCAGCCCCAGCTTCTAAAGCTTCAACCTTATGATGGGTCATAGCATTAGCGGAAAGTGCGATGATGGGCATACGGGCGGACTGCTTAGCCACTTCCATCTCGCGGATGGCTCGGGTGGCTGTCAGCCCATCCATCACTGGCATTTGCAGGTCCATCAATACGAGATCGAAGTCCGCTTGTTCCACGGCATTTAAGGCCTGTTGACCATCTTCGCACAAGGTCAAGTCCACACCCAGCGGCTCCAAAATTAATTGCAAAACCCGACGATTGGTTGGATGATCATCAACCGCTAGAATCCGCAATCGGTCGGAAGGCGCGTCGGCCTCGATATCGCGCGAAACGTCACAAGCTGGGGTTGCCATGGCACTCGGGACAGCCGCAACGGGCAGAGTCAGTTCGAGACGGAAGGTTGACCCAACCCCGACAACTGACTCGGCGCTGACAGTTCCACCCATCAATTGTGCCAATGACTGGCAAATCGCGAGACCTAAGCCAGAGCCACCATGTGCCCGCGTGATGGACGCATCAATCTGCTCAAACCGATTGAACAGGCGTGCCAAGTCCTGCGGCTCAATTCCCGGGCCGGTGTCTGAAACGGCGATTATCAGGCGCATCGCCTGGCTCTCGCTATTCTGATCAGGTGCCATGTCCACAGCCAGTTTGACAGAGCCGTCTGCCGTAAATTTGATGGCGTTAGCAAGAAAGTTCGCCAAGATTTGCCGGATGCGAACAGCATCACCGACCAACCAAGTAGGGTCAGATTCCAAACAGGGCTGGCTGAACTTCAAGCCTTTGTTGTCCGCCCGCACGGCAAACAGGGCAGAAGTGCCAGAAATGAGATCTGAAAGGCGGAAAGGCGTAGCTTCGATTTCGAGCCGTCCGGACTCAACCCGTGCTAGGTCGAGAATATCGTTCAAGACGCGCTCGAGTGAAACGCCCGACTCTCGAACCAAATTCACCATTTCACGCTGTGCGTCCGTCAGCTGACTTTGCGCCATGGCCCCTGCGATAGCGACAATACCGTTTAAAGGCGTCCGGATCTCGTGGCTCATATTAGCGAGGAAGGCACTCTTAGCGTTATTGGCCAATTCAGCATTGGCACGGGCCTGATCCAGCGCTTCGCGCCTCGCCATGTCATCAGTGATGTCGGTCACAAAGGACCGGATCGTGCCTGAGCCTGATGATGGGCGGCCAAACACGGTCACGATCGAGCGGCCATGCCGGATGTTTACCCCATCGAGCGTGAAACGAAAATCAACAGTCTGAGGGCGCTTCTCGAGGTAGGCTTTTCGCGTAACTTGGTTCACAAGCTCACGATCCTCTTCAATGACATTTTCGGTGAAATATGCCGCCAAGTCGCCATTAACATCCTGATCTGGACGCAGGTAATGCTCAACCGCACCAAATCCGATAATCTTGTGGCCCGGCTGCTCAAGGTCCCAAACCATAGACGAGCCACTCAACAATGCGGTTTCGAGGCGGTGTTCCAATTGCTCCGCGCGGGTTAGGAGCGTTCGAAGTTCTGTCTGGTCATCGACCATTCCGAAAATTTGAACCAAGTCCCCTTGTTCATTTAAAACGGTGTGGACAATAGAGGTCACTTGCCGAGTGATGCCGTCCTTCCCAACGATCGGCAGGACGAACTTGTGAACGCCGGCATTTTGATTGACGCGAAGGATGTCCTTTTTGGCCTGCTCACGACAGTCGGCCGCGACCTGAAGCAGCTGTTCATGAGTTGTTGGCACCGCCGTACCGGGCTGACGGCCATAAGCTCGGAACGTGCCAGGCGACCAGAAAAGTGATCCTGACCGTGCATCAAAATCAAAGAACCCAATCGGCAGATCGCGTTCCAACAGATCGAACATATAGGCGTCACGTTCTCGGCGTTCTAAGGCGTTGGCCAATTGCTGCGCGTGACTATCCTTCTCGACCAAAAGCGCTTGTAACTTTGCTTGGCCCTGGCTTAGATACCGGGCAAACCAAAGCATACTGCAGCAATAAGCGCCCGTGACGGATGCCAGAATCGCGCCCTCTGGTTGCAGCGCTAACTGCAACCCAAAGCCCACCAAACCTGCCCAGATCGGCCAAGTGCCAAGGACCATGATCCGCACACGCGCGTTAGTCTGAGCGACGAAAACATTGGTGCTGGCTGCCAGCATGATTGCCGCAGCAGCATAGCTCATCCCCGAATGACCACCCGCGGAAACGATTACAACGGACGGAACCCAAGCTAAGGAGGATCGAGCGATAAGGGTCAGAATGAGCTGGTTTTCGGCCTGTTGCGCGGCTTTCAACAGGAGGGTCGGGTCCTTTAAGGCCCGCATTCTGTTCAACCAATTATTGGAGAAGCCCTTGATATGTGCATCAAAGAAGATGCTGACCAAGCATATCAGAAATGCCCAAATAGGGGCACCAGACAGAGCAATACTGGCGTTCAAGAGCACATGGCACAGTAAACTTGCAGACCAATGTACCCGGGTATTTTTGAGCGCCTGCCGCACGCCAATGATGCGAATGGTTGCTGGTGCGCTCACTGGATCCAGCGTCACGCGATCCAAAGCGAAATCTAAGAAGCGAGAAAGGGCAACAAACATGTCCTAAGGTTAGCACCACGCAATGAATCTTGTTTTAACGCTGTGACGATTTACCAATTTGCACATTTTCGCGGAACCATTTGGGCTGACGCTGGTTCCTAGCAGTCATTTTCGTACCTACTCACAACGCCAGATATTGGCCAGTTGTTAAGTATTGTTGGCCTAACTAAGCACCATCAATAGTCCTAGTTGAGCAGACAACCATGCACGCCAACACCCTTCGCATGAACCATGATTACATGACTCTGGTTCATTGCCGGGACAAAGCTTGGGGCGAGCATGCATTAACCCGGATCGGGTCCATATTCGTTGCCACCACCGCAGTTGGCATTTCCGTCCCTGGATATTGGTGGATTTTTTGTGTCGCAGCAATGACGGTCGGCTGGGCGCTAGAGGGAACATTTTACCGCTGGCTCAGCGACAAGATCGACCACCCCGAGCGGTTAGACCCAAAAGAATTACCTCGGATCAAACAACTAACCATTCGGGCGATCGTTGGCCTAGTGGCGATCTATGCTTCGCCCTTTTTAGCGCTTGCCGTTGCGCCCCATCCAGGACCTATCCTCGGCCTCATCTTCGCATGCGGCAGTTTGCTGGTTATTTGCGGCCAGCATGTGCTGGACCGGAAAATGGTCTATTGGACATTGCCCGTCATTACTGTGGCCGTTGTACTCTGCGCCATTCGACTGGCTGATGGTTGGGTCGGCTTCTTACTAGGCTTTCTCGCCTTTCTTCTTTGTGTGAACACGGTGGTTTTGACTGGGGCCTCAGTGAAATCCGCAGAAGACCTGATCGAAGCACAAGGAGAAGCGCTTCGCTTGGCGGACGAGCTTGACGAACGCGTCGTCCAACGTACGCGCGAATTGGAAGAAGCCGTAAAGGTCGCTGAAGAGGCCAATCGCGCCAAGTCACGCTTCTTAGCTACGATGAGCCACGAATTGCGAACGCCGCTTAATGCAGTGATCGGCTATGCTGAAATGGTAGGCGAAGATGTGCGTTCTGGAGACCTAGGCTCCACAGAGGCAGACCTTGAGAAAATCCGCAATGCGGCCCGCCACCTCTTGGGCCTCATCAATGAAGTGCTCGACATCTCAAAAATGGAAGCCAATGAGCAGGTTTGCCGTCCGACACATTTTGATGTGCGTGCTATTGCGCAGGAGGCGCTCGACGCCATCATCCCACTAGCTGCGGCCAGCCAAACACAGTGCGAATTGGAAATCGATCAAAGTCTAGAAACCGTGGTTTACAACGACGAAGGCAAGCTGCGGCAGTGTTTGCTCAACCTCCTGTCAAATGCCGCGAAGTTCACGACTAACGGCACCATTAAGCTGGCCTGCCGCTTAAGTGGCCAACAACAAGAGTGGATTGCCTTTGATGTCACAGACTCCGGAGTAGGTATTGCGGAAGAAGACCTACCACGCATCTTCCTACCCTTCTTTCAAAGCGACACCAGTTTAACGCGCTCGGTCGAGGGGACAGGGCTGGGCCTCGCAATCAGCCAAAAGCTCTCTCACCTCATGGGGGGCGACCTTATGGTGACGAGCCGTGTCGGCGTCGGCTCAACTTTTACGATGACAATCGCGCGTCAGTTCGTGGAGCCCGGCGAGCAAGCAAAGGTGCCGCTCGCCGTTCCAACAACTAAATAAGTTAGAAGTCGCTGACGCGCTCGATGATGATGGCCGGGGCCATACCCCCTGCAGCACACATGGTCACCAAGCCATAGCGCCCGCCAGAGCGCTCAAGCTCATCGAGCGCCATCCCAATAAGGATGGAACCCGTGGCACCGATTGGATGGCCAAGTGCCATTGCGCCGCCATTGATATTGACCTTGGCGCGATCCAATTTGAGGTCACGGATGAACTTTTCAGCCACGACGGCAAAAGCTTCATTGATCTCCCACACGTCAATATCGCTGACCGATAGCCCAGCTTTCGCAAGCGCCTTTTTGGCCGCAGGCACAGGCGCATTCAGCATCAAAGTAGGGCAATCGCCGACATTGGCTGTGGCGACGATACGGCCACGGGGCTTCATACCATGGGCCTTCGCATAGGCTTCTGACGTGAGCAGCAGCGCCGCAGCGCCATCAACGACGCCCGAGGAATTGCCAGCGTGGTGGACGTGGTTCACAGCGCCCTTAAGCTCAGGGTACTTGCTGGTGATGAGATCGCCATACGTGCGTCCGCTCTCATCAACCTTCATGTCGGCCCACATGCTAAAGACCGTCTTGAGGCCCGTGAGACTTTCCAAAGTTGTTTGCGGGCGTGGGAATTCGTCATGATCAAGCGCAACCGTGCCATCAAGATTTTGTACCGGCACGAGGGAGCGACTAAAGCGGCCTTCTGAAATAGCATGAGCGGCGCGCTGTTGACTAACCAAAGCCAGATTGTCGACTGCCTCACGATCAATGCCTTCTAGCGTCGCAATTGCATCGGCACAGACCCCTTGTTGCGACTGGGGATGTTTCGATTTGAGCCGCAGCTAGATTGACCGTAGTGATGCCGGAGCCACAGAAGCGGTCGAGGGTCACGCCAGACGCTTTGATATCATACCCTGCATCCAAGGCGGCCATCCGCCCAAGGTCACAGCTTTGCGCACCACGCTGAGAGCTGGTGCCCCAGATGATGTCGTCGACCGTGGCAGTATCAAGGCCATTGCGATCTGCGATGGCTTTCAAAACTGTCGCGGCCAGATGTTGTGGATGGAGATGGGCGAGCGCCCCTTTTCCAACTTTCCCGATTCCACGAGGTGTCCGGCAGGCGTCGATGATGTAAGCGTTTGTCATGGTCACTCCCTAAATTCATTGCCCAGATCTAATCGTCTGAGTTCGCGTTCGAGTGTAGCCGCAGCCCTCACAGAGGGCAAACAAAAAGGGGTGCCGGAAACCAGCACCCCTTTCAGCCAAGAATTGGCTTGCACTTAGGCGGCGCGGACGCGTGTCATCGCGGCCTCAAACGCCTGCGTGATTTCAGAACCCGCGTACTTGCCATATTCGCACTTGGCCATCACCTCGGCAGGTGGGAAAATGGTTGGGTTGTTTTTGTAAGTGTCGTCCATCAGCGCTTTCGCAGCTGCGTTCGGTGTGGGGTACAAAATGGTTTTGGTGATGTTGGCACCATTCTGACCGTCGAGCAGGAAGTTGATGAAGGCATGGGCATTGTTTGGGTTGGGTGCCCCGGTTGGGATACACATACAGTCAGAGTTCAACAATGACCCTTCTTTTGGTACCACAAAGGCCAAATCAGGATCTTGGGTCTCCTTTTGAGCAATATCGCCATTATACTCCAGAACGATATCGATTTCTTTCGACATCAAGAGGTCTTGGCCATTATCGTCATGGAAATTTTTGATGTTGGCTTTCTGCTTGATCAGCATGTCCTCAACTTGCTTGATCAATTCTGGCGTCGCGTCATTCACGCTTTTGCCGAGATATTTGAAGCCCAAGCGGAAGACGTCGGCGCTTTCCGACAAGAGCGATAGGCGGCCCTTATACTCAGCGCTGTCATAGAGATACTTCCAACTGTCCGGAATGACCCCACCCTTCATGGCAGACTTGCGATAGCCAATGCCGAGGACCAGCCATGTATAGGGCATGGAATATTTCCGACCGGGATCAAAGTCTGCATCTTGGAACTCTGGCAACAGATTCTTCTTGTTCGGGATTTTAGCATGATCCAAGGGGGCCAACATTTTGGCTTCAATCATGCGGGCCACATATTCATTGGATGGCATGATCACGTCAAAGCCGGGGTTTCCAGCACGGAACTTGGCAAACAGCTCGTCATTATTGGCAAATAAAGTCATATTGACCTCAACGCCACTGGCGGCCTTGAAGTCTGCCAAGGTGTTTTCGCCAATATAGGTGTCCCAGTTATAGAAGGCGAGCTTATTGCCTTCAGATCCTTCGATCACCAACTTGCCTTCCGATTTCGCTTCAGGCTCAGCAGGCGTACAGCCTGAAAGCGTCAGCGCCGCGGCCGTTGCACCGAAAGCGGCCATGAAGGCCCGGCGCGAATGGGGTCTAAGCCGCAGGAACAGATCAACTTCTTCACGTGACAGTGGTCGTTCAGTCATTCACGTATCTCCCTCTCTTTAAGGACTTCAGATGATGCAAAAGTGTCCACAGCCGCAAACCAATTCTTGGGCAAATCTACGGGGGCCTTATCAGCCTGTGCATAGCCATCGCCGGTAATTGCCGGACCGGGGTCGAGCTTGTTCGTCAACCCATAATGGACGCCCGCCAACATAGCAGCCAACGCCAGATACGGATTGGCGTCAGCTCCTGAAACACGATGTTCAACGTGGCGGCTCGCTGGCGGCCCTGCTGTAACGCGCAAACCAACTGTCCGATTGTTCACGCCCCAAGTCGCTGCCACCGGGGCATAGGAATTACCAACAAATCGCCGGTAGGAATTCTGGTTAGGCGCGAAAATCGCTATTCCGGCTGGGAGCAGCTGCTGCATCCCAGCAATTGCGTGTCGCAGCTCTGGTGTACCTTGGGGATCTTCGCTGGCGAAAACATTTCGTCCATCCTGATCAAGGACAGAGACGTGCAAATGTTGACCGTTGCCGGCGCGCCCTTCAAAGGGCTTGGCCATAAATGTTGCTTCAAGGCCATGGCTGACTGCGCAACCTTTGACGAGGCGCTTAAACATCATGGCTTCATCGGCGACCCTTAGTGCATCTGCGCGATGTTCCAGCCCAATCTCTAACTGCCCTGGCGCGAACTCACTGATGGCGGCTTCAATTGGCAAGCCCTGAGCTTCTGCCGCGTCATAAAGGTCGCGCAAGTAGGGCATGTAGTCATCAAGCTCACGCAGGCCATAGACTTCATGGCCGGATGGTGTGTGACCAGTGATGGGCGAGGATGGCAAGGACGGGGCTTGCCCGGCATAACGCTGGTCTAGAAGATAGAATTCAAGCTCGCAGGCGACATCAGGGGTTAGACCGTCAGCAGCAAATCGGTCCAAAACACGTTGCAGAACGTGGCGTGGATCAAGGTCGCTACCCGGGCCATCTAGTTCATAGAGCGACAAGACGCATTGGGCGATATCGTCGCCCAACCAAGGAGCCTTAAACAAGGTATTGGGCGCGGGCTTGGCCAACCGGTCGGCATCACCGTCTTCCCAGACGAGCCCGGTTGCCTCGCAATCTGCGCCTTGCATATCCACGACGGTAATAGAACCGGGCAAATAGCGGCCATGACCATAGACGGTCAAAAGCTCATGGGGCCGAATCCGCTTACCGCGCGGTGGGCCACTCATAGGATTATAGAGAATATCAATAAAGCTGATGCCAGGATTTGCGGCCAAAAAGGCTTCTGCCTCTGCTTTGGTAGCAATTCCGTATGTATGTTGGGTTGGCTTTTTAGACAAAACAGGACCTCAGACTTTCAGGAGTAAATGTTCGCGTTCCCAGGCCGACACGACCCCTTCAAAAGCATCAAGCTCATCCAGCTTAACGGCTGCAAACACGCGACAAAATTCTTCACCCAAGACTTCTCGCATGGGTTCACAGTTTTGGAAACGACCCAATGCCTCATCTAGCGTGCGCGGCAGGGAACGGGGCATTCGGTAAGCCGAAGTGGTGATTAGGGGACCAGGCTCTAGCCCCTGCACCATGCCGACATAACCGCAAGCCAAGGACGAGGCGATGGCCAGATAGGAATTGGCATCGGCTCCGGGGAGACGATTTTCGACCCGTCGGTTGCGGCCATCACTGATGGGCGTGCGCAGACCGCAGGAACGATTATCCAGTCCCCATTGCACATTGATCGGCGCGTCAAACTGGGGTCGCATCCGGCGGAATGAGTTTACATTTGGTGCGAAGAGAGGGGCAACGTCAGGCAGATACGTCTGTAGCCCACCGACGAATGAGCGGAACAATTTGCTGTCTGTACCATTGGTATTGGCAAACAGATTGCGGCCGGTTTCCTTATCCACCAGGGATTGGTGGATGTGCATGGCACTGCCGGGCTGATTATCCATCGGTTTTGCCATAAAGGTCGCATAGACATTCTGCGATAAAGCCACTTGGCGTACGATACGTTTGAACATCAAGACCTGATCAGCCAATTCCAGCGCATCGCCGTGGTTGAAGTTAACTTCCAACTGCGCAGCACCGGCTTCATGGATCATGGTGTCGATATCAAGCTCGGCAATCTCACAATACTCATAGATTTGCTCGATCAGATCTTCATATTCGTTGATCGCTTCAAGGCCATAGGGCTGAGACACGGTTTCGGCGCGGCCCGACCGTCCAACCGGGGTTTCAAGCGGCAGATCGGGGTCAATATTGCGGGCCGTTAGGAAGAATTCGACTTCGGGTGCCACCACAGGCTCCCAACCGCGCTCCGCATACAGGTCCAGCACCCGTCGCAGAACTTGGCGAGGGGCAATATCAATCAGCCTGCCAGCATGAGTGTAAGCATCTGTCACCACATAGGCCGTCGGAGTCCTATAACCTGGCGCCACACAAATCGAGGATGGATCAGGCACAAGCACGCAATCAGGGTCGAGCGTTCCAGAAAACCCATCTTCATCGTCGGACTCAGCATCTGGATATTCGCCGGTCACCGTTACACGCAAGATCGACGAGGCGATCCGCAGCGTGTGGTTAGACACGCCTTTCAAGAAACGCGCGGCGGGCACAACTTTTCCCCGGATAATGCCGTTCATATCCGGCAAAATCAGCTCAATTTCAGAAACGCCTTTCTCTTTGATCCAAGCCTCAAGACGCTTGTGGATGCTAGGGTCTGTTTCAAACGACATGGGTCACCAATTTCCGCTAAAGGATCTCGTTAAGAATGGAATTAAGGGCAGCAACATAGGTTGCTGGTGCTTCTTTGGATAGGCTTGGCCCCGCTAACAGCATGTTGTGGAAGGGGGTCACCAAGAAGCCGCGGTTTAACAGACCAAGGTGGATCGCAGCCTCAAGTTCATAGTCAAAGCTCGCTCGCATTTGTTCGGCATTGGTAGGCAAGTTGGGCGCAAAGACGGTTTCTAGCCGCGCACCCAACCGAATAACCGACCAAGGCAAACCAAGTTGAGCGATCAAGCGCGTGATGCCATCTTCCAACGCAATGGCTCCAGCAATCATCGCGGCATAGTTCGTCTCGGTCATGACGTCCTGCAAGCAGGCACGTAGCGCTGCCATCTGCAAGGACGAACCCGACAAAGTTGTCCCAACGCCAGAATGCCCGGATGGCGTTTCAGCGCGCACCCGTTCAATCCCACGCTTCACCTCTTCCGTAAAACCCCAAACGCCGGTGGGTACGCCCCCGGCGACGGCTTTACCGGCAACCCAGATGTCGGGCTCTAGGCCGAAAGTCCCCGTCCAGCCGCCGGGGCCGGTTGAGAGAGTGTGCGTCTCATCTATCAGCAAAAGGGTACCATGCGCGCGGGTTAAACGGCGTACCTCATCCAGAAAGTCCGGTGCCGGCGCGACCATGCCGCAATTAGTCAAAGCCGGCTCCATAATTACGCATGCGATATCGCCCAGCACCAATGCAGCAGCCAGCGCCTCCACGTCATTAAAGGGCACACAGGTGGTTACGGCAGCCAAATCATAAGCTTGGCCCCACAGGCTGGGCTTGGCTACCGTCCGGCCAGCCGTCAGATTAACAGCAGTTTCATCGACCGCCCCGTGATAGCAGCCATCAAACACAAGAATTTTCGACCTTTTAGTGATGGCCCGCGCCGCACGAAGGGCAAAGCGATTGGCATCTGAGGCGCTCAAAGTAATCTGCCAGTATGGCATGCCAAACCTAGCCTGCAGGAGGCTACCGACTTCTTCAACATCGGCGGATGGCAACATGGAGGTAAGCCCTCGCGATGCTTGCGCTTGCACGGCTTTGGCAACCGACTCGGGATTGTGGCCGAACATGGCCCCCGTGTCGCCCAAGCATAGATCAGTCAACACATGGCCGTCGAGGTCAGTCAGGCTCGTTCCGCTCGCTTGTTGGACCACTAAGGGAAACGGCATCGGCCAGTCCAACATCCAATGCTGAGGCACCCCGCCGAAAAAGCCGTTCTCTTGGTTTGCGCGCGCGGCAGACAGGGGTCGGCTTCGCCGATAAGCTGCGCTTTCGCGCGCCTTAAATTCCCTCAACTTCTCCCTGACGATTGGCACATTCCACCTCAGAATTTGTTATAACGTTCTAAGGGTGGGGTTGGTCAAGCCAAAAACGGCATTAAATGCGGTTTATCATCCAATCGAGGCCATCTTGTACATCTGCGGCAATCGCTGCTCGCAAGCCCGCTTCATCTCCACTTTCAAGCGCCTTCAGCGCATCGCCGTGGCGATCGGATAGATCAAGGTCATTAACCGCATCGGGAAACATCAGCCGCATGAAGGGACCAAAACGCACCCAGATACTCTCAATCATCGGGATAATGACCGTTGAGGGACAGGCTCGGTAGAGGCCAAAGTGGAACGCGTGGTTGCTGGCCATATAGCCGACAATATCACCCTGTCGCAGTGCCGCATCCATAGCGTCATTGGCTTCTGCCATTGCTTGGCGGTGGTTGCTGGTTATGAAGGGCAGCGCCCTTGCTGCTGCCTCTGGTTCCAAGAGCGTGCGGGCGCGCATCAATTCTACGATCCCGGTCCGGTCCATTTCAGGTACCGTGATCCGTCGGGTTGCTCCCATGCTAAGGGCATGCTCTGCCGTTAACCGCCAGACCGCATCCCGCACAGGCGTGACGCTGCCGCCCAGCTCGGTTGCCAGCGACCGCAGGCTGAGACTCTCACCCGGCGCAAATGCCCCACGCGAGAGGCGGGCCCGCAACTCTTGATAAATCGCCTCGTGCAACGGTTCAGCACGATCGACAGCCTCTCCGGCAGGGATTTCTGATACAGACATGTTTCTATTGTTCGGTTATTTTGCTTGCTCTGTCGATCATTTTCCGATCACAAAACTTGGCAAGCGGACTCAAATGACAGACGGGGCAGGCGCGGGAACAAGTCTTTATCTGTTCCATGACCTAAATTCACCAAGAAATTCGACTTCCAGCCATTTTCTTTGAAGAAGGCACCATCGAGGCCCGCATTATCAAAACCGCTCATTGGGCCACAGTCGAGACCGAGCGCGCGGGCCGCTATCATCAAATAGCCCCCTTGTAGTGTGCCATTGCGGAAAGCGGCTTCTGCGCCACCATCTGGCATGTCGGAGAACCACTTGGCTGCATCTGGATTATGGGGAAACAGCTCCGGGATCTTATCGTAAAACTTTGGATCACTCGCCACGATCACGGTCCAAGGTGCCGACATGGTTTTGTCGACGTTGCCGGGTGCCAAATAGGGCTTTAGCTTCGCTTTGCCTTCCGCCGAGCCAATAAAGGCAAACCGGGCAGGCGAGCAATTCGCGCTAGTAGGACCCCATTTCGTGAGATCATAGACAGCGCGCATCAAGCTTTCAGGCAAAGTCTCTTCCACCCATCCATTGCGAGTACGGGCATCCACAAACAATTGATTCAAAGCTGAATCGTCCAGCGCGCCCATCATAATCACCTTTCGAAATAAGGAAAAAGTCTACAAAGCCTGCTCTACCCGCAAGACCTCGGGGACATAATGCTTGAGCATGTTTTCAATGCCTTGCTTCAACGTGATCGTCGAAGACGGGCAGCCGGCGCATGAACCCCGAAGGCGCAGGTAGACGGTTCCGGTCTCGGGCTCAAATCGATCGAAATCAATGTCACCGCCATCTTGGGCGACAGCGGGGCGCACACGTGTCGCCAATAATTCTTCAATCTCGCGCACGATTTGAGCTGCATCGCCACTATAGGCACCAGCCGAAGAAGCAGGCTCAGCGGTGACGCTGTGTGTCATCACCGGCACACCCGAGACAAAGGTGTCCATGATGGCGCCCAACAGCGATGGCTTAATATGCGGCCATTCAGTCTCAGCATCCTTTGTCACCGTGATAAAATCAGCACCAAAAAAGACACGGCGGACCCCGTCAATCTTGAATAAGGCGGCAGCTAGCGGTGATGCAGCAGCGGCCCCAGCGTCGTTAAATTCGATTGCCCCGGCAGGATGCACATCGCGGCCGGGCAAGAACTTCAGGGTGGCGGGGTTCGGGGTTGCTTCGGTTTGAATAAACATGAGTTAGACATGGGCCTCTTGGTGCAGAAATTCAACGTCTTTTAGGACTGGGCCGCGGATTTGCATGCGCTAGGTCGCAAGGTCCGCTAATTCTTCATCACTTAGTCCCGCTGGCACAATCATAATAGCCACGGCGCGCGCTCCGAAGCCGAAGCCGCCACGCATGGCTGCAGCCACCAAGGGCCCTGGCCCACCGCGCCCGGCTGCAGCGGCCAGAAGCAAGGTTTTCACGCTAGGCGTCGCATCAATAAAAGCGCGGATTTGGTGATCCAAAGTTCCTTCTTGTACCACCAATTCGGGAGCAACACCGGCAGCCTGCCACGCGACATCGGATAGCTTTTGCAGATCGTCTAAAGCCTCGAGGCGCATACGCTCCCGCATTGCTTCGCCCATCGCTGACCATAGTCCCGGATCCATCGGTTCCACCACACGCAGAACAATCAGTTTCGCATCCGTGCTGGCAGCCCGAAGCGCCCCAAAGTAGACAGCGGCCCGACACTCTGGGCTGTCATCAGCAATACAGAGAAGTTTGCGCTCGCCCATGTCTTCTATCCGTCAGCGTTGCAGAATGTCGGTAATCTCGCGCATTTTCGAGCGCGCGCGGAGGAGGTAGAAGCCTTCTGTCGACAAGTGGTTTGGCATCAAGAGCGCATTGGGTGAGGCATTCTGCACGATCAATGGCTGTAAGCTGGCGGCAGTGGCTAGATCTGCCAACATCGCATCATACAGGCCGGCTACTCGCCGTTCCACGATGACGTCTTTGAAGTCTTCGCGCACGGCGCGCAGAGCAATGAAATAGGCGTAGGATTGGCCTTTGACAAAATAGAAGAGCTTGTCGGCCCGCCGATCGATAAAGACCTTTCGACCAGCGCCTATCTGCTTCTCTAATGCGTCAGAGGACGACCCAAGGTCGAGTGCCGATCGCGCCAACAAAGCCTGCAAATTGTCCGCGCGCTCGTCGAAAACCGCCCTGCCGTCGGCGACGCGCGCATTATACGCGATCAAAGCGGTGCGCGCTTTCCGGTATTCTTGATCCGCAGAGGAGGTCGGCCAAGGGTCGAGCAACCACGTGTCTGGCTGACGTGACAAGCCCTGCCGCGCGCGGCCAAGATCTGGATCGGCTGCTGAGGTGCCGCGCGAACGGCCAACATAGCTCTCGATCTCGACAGTGATATTGGACAAAGCCTTGACCATACCCGACTGGAAATTAGCCATGTTGCCGCCGTAGCGCAGGAGGGCTGCTGGTTGGAAAGGCTGGGTATTGGGAGCCCAAGCGGTTTGATTGATTTCACGGTCAATCAGGCCAGCGATCACTGCAATAGTGCGCGATGCACCTGGGCCGGGATCATCAGCCTTAAAATTCAAATCATCATTGATTCGATGGGTGAGGACGGCCCCTAGAATGTAATAGATCGGAACAATGACTAAAACACCGGCTATTGCCCAGACTTGCCAACCCCGCTTAGGCTTATCGGTGGCCGGCCCAGCGGCGGGGGCGGCCTCCGCCGCGGCAAATGGGTCCTTGGCGGGCTTTGGTGAAACCACGCGCTTCAGACCAGCCAGACTATGTCGCACGCGTTGACCAAAATCCATCTGACGTCTCCGAATAAATAACCAACCAAGGCCACCTTGGTTTCAAGTGGCGCTGCCTTGCATCCAGATCAATAACGACTACCCACTCTATAGCAAGTCAAGAACCAAGCGGCGGCGGTGAAATCGACGCAGACTAAGCCATGCTTTTGTCCCCGATTCTAACCCAGGCCTGCTCAGAAAGGGCCGCTGGAGACTTTGGACCGTATCATGACTCCCCGTTTAGTGGTGCCGTAATTGATCAAAAATAAAGTCGAAACAAAGCAACTTGAAATCACGGCGATCCAACTGGCGGATTTTACCGGAGTCACAGGTTCGTGACTCTGGACCTCTAGCGAATTCGCTCTATAGTAAAAGTATCAGAAGGCTTCAACGCCGATTTTGAGAGGAAAAACCATGAAAAGACGAATTTTGGGTTCTGGAATTGCTGTCTCGCTCGCGGCGTTGGCTCTGGTAGCAGGCTGCGGACAACAAGCAAGCGAGAAGGCAGAGGCACCTGCCCCAGCTACCGAAGCTGCAGCCCCTGCTACGACAGAAACTGCTGCCGCTCCTGCGGCTGAAGCAGCCGCACCTGCCGCCGAGGCTGCTGCCCCAGCAGCTGATGCTGCGGCTCCTGCCGCTGCTGCGGCGGCTCCTGCTGCTGGTGCCATGGTCCTCGCGATCACTGATAAAGCAGGTGCAACCCTGTCTGGCGACGCAACCAAGGGTGAAGCCGTTTTCCGTCAGTGCCAAACCTGCCACGTCGTGACCGCCGGCGTAAACAAAGTTGGCCCATCCTTGCACAACATCATTGGCCGCACCGCAGGCCAAGTTGCTGGCTTCCGTTATTCGGAAGCGAACAAGAAGTCTGGGATCACTTGGACAGAGCAAGAGCTCTACACCTATCTGGAGAACCCAAAAGCTCGTATCCCAGGCACCATTATGGCCTTCGTCGGGATCAAGGATTCGCAAAAGCGCGCAGACTTGGTGGCTTATCTGAAGACCCACACCAACTAAGTTGGATATGTCGTCTCGGCCAGTTTAAATTGGCTGGCTATAATTTTAGAAGGCGGGATGCATCGGCATCCCGCCTTTTTCATGCGCGCTGGAACGTCCCTAAATCTTGCGACGTGCGAGGTCAGTTAGGTGAAGCGGCAGCGATAGCGCGAGGAACATAGCAACCCAGACTAGGCTGGATTGCGTCAGAGCTGCGCGTAAAGCTAACATCAGGCACGCACCTGGTCCTAAGGCCAGAATGAGAGTGAACGCACGCGTCCCCAAGGTCCCGCTTTTTCCGAGCAGGCAAAGGACCAGAAACTCCAAAGCCACCACCGCCAAAGCGACGTCAATAGCAAGGCCGGAGACAAACAATTGGGTGAATATGGGCAGAAAATTATCAGGCATTTCGGGCTTGCGCTTGCGCCTTCACGAAGGCGAAAGACCCAACAAATGACCCATATCCTTAAAGAAGATGCGGGCATGGGCAACAGGCTTAGCCCGCACCAATTCCTTGTTCATATAGGCTTGCCAAGTCAAATATTGCACATCGGGATCGTCGCAAATTTGGACAAATCGCTCCCGCCGCTTGTCGCTACGGTACCAGAAATGCTGCATGATCCCCAGAACCCAAAAGACCTTGCCATGCGCCTTCATAAAGCGCTGGCGGGCTAGCTTAAGCGCTGAGGCTTTGCCGGTGGCGAGTGCCTCAGAAACCGCCTTAGCAGCTTCCCGACCACAGACCATGGCATAGTAAATGCCTTCACCCGACGATGGGGCAACGACGCCTGCGGCGTCACCCGCCAGAAGAACATCGCGCCCATTATCCCAACGCTTGAGTGGCTTTAGCGGGATGGGCGCGCCTTCCGTTCGCACGGTCTCACAGCCATCAAGGCCTGATGCCGCGCGCAAATCCTTGATAGCGCCGCGGAGTGAAAAGCCTTTGTGTGCACTGCCGACGCCAATACTGGCGGTCGATCCGTGCGGGAAGATCCAAGCATAGAAATCTGGCGATAAATGGCCTTGGTAATAGACATCACACCGGCTTGGGTCGAAGTCGCCCGATACCGTCTCAGGCACAGAGATAATTTCATGATAGGCAAAGACGCAGGGAATTTTTTCGGCACCCTTGATGGTCTGTTTGCCGACTTTAGAGCGCGCGCCATCAGCTCCTATCACATAGCGGGCCGTGGCTTGTTGAGCCTGGCCTTCGCTATCGACATAGTGGATTAGGCTGGGCCCATCGGCTTGATGCTCCAAACGTTCAAATTCACCCTTGCGCCGCTCGGCCCCTGATTGGGCAGCCCTCTCGCGCAGAAACTCGTCGAATGTATCGCGATTGACCATGCCGACATATCCGCCTTCAATCGGCATATCGACCGCTTTGCCGCTGGGTGCGATCATACGGGCGGCATTCGCGTGGGCGCAGAGAAGATAGGCTGGAATATCAAAATCGCGCATGAGGCGCGGCGGAATGGCACCACCACACGGCTTGATCCGACCTGCCTTGTCCAACAACATCACGCGATGACCGAGCAACGCCAGATCGGTCGCCGCCGTTGCCCCAGATGGTCCGCCGCCTACGACTATGACATCAAATTCTGCGCGCTTGGCCATTATTTTATCCTTGTGTCAGCGGGGAGCCACGTCCCATAAGTTGGGTTGGCTCATCGATTTGCGCGGAGGCGCGAGATTTTTGGTGATCAAGGCGGCTCGCGAGATAAGCAGCGACCAAGAAAAGAGCGCCTTCAATGACAAAAACAACGAGGAAGGCATGGCCAGTTTCAGGCAATAAAGCCCGCAAGCCATCAACGCCCATGGCTCCAAAGAAACCGCCAAGGCCAAATGCTATGGCTTGAGCGGCACCCCAAATCCCCATTCGAATGCCAACCCGCGACTTCCGCCCGCTACCTGCAAGCCCCATCATGGAACCGATTGCGGCGACGGCAAAAACGCCATTTGCAAAGCCCAAGGCAAAGACGGTTGGCTTAAGGGGCCAGCCAGGGCCAATTTCAGCTGCAGCCGCCAAACCCAAAAGCGCAAGCGCGGAACCTAAGCAGCCAAAGATCGCCCAGGTCGTTAACCAGTTTTTGCCTGAGCGCGAGGTGCGTCCGCCAATCGCCCCGGTTAGGATCATGCCCAGCAAAACACCTATATTTTGAATGCCTGAGAGCTGGGTCGATTGGCCAGGTGTCATTTGGAAGACCAAGCCGGCAAAGGGCTCTAGAATGAGGTCCTGCGCACTATAAGCCAGCATCGATACAAACACGAAGATGGAAAAATTGCGCGCCAAGGGCTCCGCCCAAATCTCCTTCAAAGCCTGACGAAACGGAACAGGCTCACCCGCCTCCTCTACTGCTTCAGGCTCTGCAACCAAAGCACCTTTCGGCAACTCAACACCATGGACAGCGGCCAAGGTTACCAAGAAGGCAGAACCGGCAACAGCTGTCGCTGCAAAAGTCAAAGCTTGTGCACTAAACGGTGTAATCAGGTGACCGACGATGATGGACGAAACAACAATACCAACGATCATCATGATCCAGGTGATAGACGCTGCAGCCGGGCGCCGCTCTGGGGCGACACGGGTTGCCAACAGGGCCAAAAGCGAGGTGCCAGATGCGCCGACGCCCATCCCAATCATGAGATACGCCAAAACGGAGAGTAGGACGCCGAGTTCAGGCGTGCTTGCCATCATTAAGGCGGCGTATGTGGCACCTATCGCGCCAAGGCATAAGCAGGCCATGCCACCAATAATCCATGGTGTGCGTCTGCTGCCGAGATCTGAGCCATAGCCCCAGTGTGGCCGGGTAATTTGCACGGCAAAATGCAAACCAACGAGCGCTGCCGGTAGCATAGCTGGCATCGCCATCTCGACCACCATCACACGGTTCAGTGTCGAGGTCGTAAGCGCCACAACAGCGCCAAGCGCACTTTGAACCAGCCCCAGACGGGCAATGCCGAGCCAACCTAAAGGCTTGTGTGTCGGTTGGGTCATGCATTTCCTCCAAGCAGAGAGCCGACACCAATGGCACTGACCAGCATACCCAGCACATAAAGGCTGGTCCCAGTCGCGTTATACCAAGGCGTATGTTTCAACGGGTCGCTCAAAAGACGGCGCATCAATACAAACTGGGCTAGTAGCGCGATCAATACCCCAGCGGCATATGGCAACAGACCCCAATAGACGAGCAGACCCGCCACCACGGCCTGAGGGACGGCCATCACCAAGCAGGCAAAACGAGCCGCACCATCGACCCCCATAACAACTGGCAGCGATCTAAGCCCCAGCTGCCGGTCGCCCTCAACGGCTTTAAAGTCATTCAGGGTCATAATGCCGTGTGCGCCTGCCGCATAAAGTCCGGCCAGCAATAGGATTTTTAGGTCAGGCAAGGTTTGGGTGACAACGGCTGCACCGGTGAACCAAGTTAGTCCCTCATACGAAAATCCAACAGAGGCAGGGCCCCACCAGCCGCTTTGTTTTAGGCGGAACGGCGGCGCGCTATAGGCCCAAGCGAGCACTATCCCAAGTGCTGCGGCTACCAAAACCCAAGGGCCCAATGTGGCTGCGAACAAAAGCGATACGATTGTCCAGACCATCGCGATCCAAAGACCCCAACGACCCGGAATTCGCCCTGATGGGATTGGACGATTAGGTTCATTGATCGCGTCGACATGGCGATCAAACCAATCGTTCACAGCTTGGCTGGTGGCACAGATCATTGGCCCCGCCAAAATTGCACCGGCCAATGCCAAAGGCCACATTTCAGAGAACGGGGCCCCACTGGAAACGACACCGCACATAAAGGCCCACATCGGCGCAAACCACGTAATGGGTTTGAACAGCTCGAGCACCGCTTTGGGCGCTGGAAAGTTGGATCGGACCAAGGGTGCGGCTGTCTCATTCATAGGGCAAGCCTATGTTGGACACTAAAGAGTGTCAATTAAATTCGACACTATTTCGACAGGACAAAATTCTAGAAAATGACTTTGTTTTCAATACACACGAGCATACGCTGTCGCTCGAACTTTTGTACCTATCGCAACTTTGATCCAAAAAGATCTAGCCACGCTCCAAAATCGGAATTCGCTGGCAGCTTGCTGACCAATGGCTCAATTAAACGAGGGAACGAACCTATTGGGTGTCGTCGTCAAAATTACCAATGCCAAAGCGATGAAGCTTTGAGTAAAGACTTTGGCGGCTGACGCCCAAAATCTCCGCAGCAGACGCCCGATTGTTGCCAGTCAGATCTAAGGCTGCTTCGATGCAAAGCCTTTCAACAAAATCAGTGGTATCGCGCACGATTTCCTTCAAAGAAACTCGGCCCACCAGCTCGCTCATATCCGCTGGAGAACGAACAAGTTCTAGAGGCTGTTGCCCACGCTCCATCTCACGGCGACTGACGCGACGGATGCTGAAGCCATAGAAGCTGTCATCCCCCTCAGGAACCGATACCGCGCATACTTCAACATCTTCCAATTCGCCAAATTGGGTTTGCAAGACAGTCGGGAAATTGCGAACGACGCCATATTTGACGAGGTTTTCGAGGAGAATATTGCGGTCAACGCCCGGCCGACCCAAAAACCGGGTCAGGGTCTCGCCGTTGGCCTGCTCTGGCGTTGGCAAATGAACCAGATCAAGGAAAGCCGAATTCTCTGTGAGAATATTCAGCTCTCGGTCCGTGACCACTAGGCCATCCGGCAGGAGGTTAATCGATGCCAACATGCGATGACTACTATCAACCGCAATGGGCTCTGATCGTTCAGCGGGAACCAACCGAACCAAAAAGTGCATGCTGCGGTCCTGCCTAAACAGGGAGGCGCTCACATTCAAATGTCGACCATTGGATGTCAGGCTAGTCTGCGGAGCCGAGCGGCTGGTTGATGCCTGAGCAACCGAAAGAAGTGACGCCGCATCTTCTTGGTTTTGCACCGCAAACAGACGCGAAAATGGCTTCCCAACAAGAGACCCATCCCCACCGATCAGGCGGTCTGCTGCTGGATTGGCCTCTGCGACACGACGAGTAGAGCCGTCAATAATGAGAACAGCTTCGCTGGTCGACTGAAACAGCATGCGATAGCGCGATTCAGACGTACGCATCCTCGCATAGTCCCGCTCCATCGACTGCTGAGCTTGCAACAAACGTTGCTGAAGGACAGATGCGGCGCGGTGGTCGCGGCCAATCGCGATAATGCGGCCATCGTCCCCAGTGCCGACGGCCACATAACGCAAGGCAACAGAATCGCCCCGACGAGAAGGATGGTTAAGCTCGCGCCAGCGGATCGCTTTGTCCGACGCTGCATCACGCAACATCTCTTCTACCTTTGGACGGCTATCCTGCGTGACCGTATCTGACCAAGGCTTGTTAACCCAGCTTTCGAAATCATCGAGCTGGAGGTCTGAGTTGCCGACCGCCAAATCGCAAATCACACCATCACGGTCTATCACTATGGCTACATCGCCGCCCGCAGCCAGAACCTTAACCGCAATCGAAGCCTCTAAGTCGCCAAGCGCTGCAGGTTGCAGCAATGGGCCGAAGTTTTGATTGGCGGGGGTATGTTCCATGTGCGCGATAAAAACCTTGAAACTAGCATAAACGGTTAATGCCTGTGAGTGTGCTCGTATATGACTGTTTCAGCGATTGCGATAGCTTCTCTGCCGTCACTAGCAGAGAAATCGGCCCCGATGCTCGCTGCCATTTCCGGCCGCCCAACAATGTGGCTGCCACCAACCATCACGAGAATATGGCGATTGTGTGAGACTTTACGCACCTGACGGATCAATTCTTTGACAAATGGGACCTGAGCTTCGCCAGAAATGCCGATTCCGAGGATATGGAAGCTCTCACTGCCCACAATTGCCAAGACGTCATTGATGCGTGAATTGGGCTCACACAGGGTTCGCCAGCCCGCACGCCTAAATAATTCGTCCACCATGCGGATGCCAAAGCTGTGCATTTCGCCTGCTGGCGTCACAAAAAGACCCGATGCCAAGTCTGCGCGAATATCTTTTTCGTCGCGATCGGCGTCGCTCAACCGGTTCAACAGGGTCTGCAGCCGACCAAGGCCAATCGTGACATCTGAGAAGGATGCCGTGTCATCTTCCCACATCGAACCTAAATGCCGAGCTGCCGGTGCCATCAGGTCAACATAAACTTCGTCTAAGCGAAGACCAGAATTCAAATAGGCCTGCAGAATGATTTCAACGTCATCGACTTCGTGGGTGAGTAAGATATGAGCGAGATCAATGACGGCGGTCTGCCCTGGCTCTTTGCCGGAAACCTGTCCGAGGTTTTGGTCGCGATGGGTTTTGTGGGCCAGCATGAGACGGGGAATAATGTCGCCTTCAACCATCTGCGCCAGCAACTCCATAATCTTCACGTCTGTTGATTTGTCGCTGCCATGCGCCGGAGCAGACTCAGTTTTTTTCCAAGCCGGCGTTGAGCCTTGCTTAACATCTTCTTGGCCGTGGTTTCTGGGGTCCAGGTGCACTAAGGTGTCTTGATTGGACATTTTGCTTCTCCAGATCTTTTTCGGAGTCACACCGTCTCGTGCGCGTCCAGCTACGCGCTGCCCCCTGTTGTTGGTTTCCGCCTTACGAGGAAATCAGTCATCAGGACATCCCAAACCAGTGTAGCAGCCTTATTTTCTGGGCTTTATCTGACCTCTGGTTTCATCAACTTACACGAAGATTCAATATGAGCCAGAGCCAAATTGAAAAATTTATCCCCAAATGTCAAAAAGTGTCAGTTTTATTAGGCGTCCAAATAACTTGACAATCAAAGTGGGCATGCGAAACTGAGAGATGGCGTAGGCACTTTTCGTCGCACGCTGCCGGAAATCAAGAATGCATTCCTTGCATATCTCATCAAAATCAGTGTCTTCGCATTCATATTGCGAGTGCGAAGCTGCGCCTGCGATAGAGCAGGGTGCGAGATGTAAAGGGGCTCCTACGGCTGAGATTTTCAGTGCGGATCAAGCCGGTGTTGACTGTGTTTTGTCTAACCTTCCTGTCAGCACGCCCAATCCGACGACCGCAGAACGGTCTAAATCGGTAAAAAAGTCGCTGTACACGCCTGAGCAGCGAGCGCGGCGTGATGCGACACCGTGGACTTTGGTTCAGGCCATCTTGGCACCGCTACAATTTCTGGTTTTCCTGATCAGTTTGGGCTTAGTCGCTTACTATCTCAGCACTGGAAAAGGATATGAAGCGGCAACGATCTCCATCCTGATCAAGACTTTCTTGCTTTATACGATCATGATTACGGGCTCGATCTGGGAAAAAGTGGTCTTTGATGAGTGGCTCTTTGTCGAGGCCTTTTTCTGGGAAGACGTCTTTTCGATGTTGGTCCTTGCCCTCCAAACTCTTTACGTAGTGGCCCTTCTGAAAGGCTGGTGGACCCCTGAACAACAAGTCTACATCGCAGTCGCCGCCTATGCGACGTATGTGATAAATGCGGCGCAATTCCTTTGGAAGCTGCGCGTAGCGCGCCTTGAAGGCAAGAAAAGTGAAGTGAGTTCGCAGAGCGGGCAGATGTCACCTTCCGATGCAGCGTCAAGCTCGAATTGGGTAGGGCAACAAACATGACCCCCCAAGCCGAAAAAGTCGCCGCTGCTTGGCGCCAATTGTTTATCAGTATGCTGCCCTTTTCAGACTCAGCAAGCAGAGATTTGCCTATTAGCCGGCTATTACGCTTATCTTTGTTTCAAATCTCTACGGGCATGGCAGCCGTCCTATTAACCGGGACACTCAACCGGGTCATGATTGTCGAGCTTGGCGTGAGCGGCACTTTAGTTGCTTTGATGGTGTCCCTACCGCTCTTGTTCGCACCATTGCGCGCCCTGATCGGCTTTAAATCTGACACCCATAAATCTTACCTCGGCTGGCGACGCACGCCCTTCATTTTTATGGGTACAATGGCGCAATACGCCGGACTGGCTATCATGCCGTTCGCCCTACTGATCCTGTCCGGCGATGGTCAGGGGCCAATCATCTTTGGACATATCGGAGCGGCACTTGCTTTCTTGCTAGTCGGCGCCGGTATGCACACCACCCAGACAGCAGGCTTGGCTTTGGCAACCGACCTTGCAACGGATGAGACCCGGCCGCGCGTCGTGGCACTACTCTATGTCATGCTCTTGGTGGGCATGTTGATTTCATCCTTGGTTTTGGGCGGCTTGTTGGTGGATTTTAACGCCATGCGTCTGATCCAAGTCATTCAAGGTGCAGCGGTTGTTTCGTTTATCTTAAATGCCGTCGCCGTGTGGAAGCAGGAGATTCGCAATCCTGCCCTTACGGCACCAGACCTTAAGCGGCCTGTCTTTAAGGACCAATGGAACCTGCTCATGCAGCAGGGGCGCACGGTTCGCCTGCTGGTTGCAACGGGCCTTGGCGCGGGTGCCTTTGCGATGCAGGATGTCCTATTGGAGCCTTATGGCGCTGAAGTTCTGGGGATGGACGTCGGTTCCACGACTGCTTTGACTGCCCTTTGGGCGGCGGGGACATTGACTGGATTTGCGTTTGCCTCGCAACAGCTAAGCCGGGATGGCGAAGCCCATCGGCTCGCCGGCTATGGTGCCCTCATCGGCGTTGTGGCCTTTGCCTGTGTCATCTTGGCCGGTGCGCTTTCTTTGACACCTCTCTTCTGTTTAGGCGTGGTCGGCATTGGCTTGGGTGGCGGCTTGTTTTCGATTGGTACGCTAACGGCGGCCATGGCTTTGGCCAGTGAGGGTCAGCAGTCCGGCCTCGCTCTTGGGGCGTGGGGCGGCGTGCAGGCTACGGCGGCCGGCCTTGGTATTGCGCTTGGTGGCGGCATTCGCGACCTCGGCGCTCAAATGACTGCGTCCGGGGCATTGGGAGCGGCGTTCAGCGGCCCAGCGACAAGCTATGGCATTGTCTATCACTTGGAAATTGGACTGCTGTTTGCAGCTCTCGTGGCGATCGGTCCGCTCGCCAAGCACGCGCCGGGCCCATCGAAAATTCTTGAAACACAAGAGATCAATAACAAAGGGGAGCGTCGTTTTGGGCTCTCGGAATTCCCAACCCTCTAACTACGATGGAGAAGTGACATGTATAACCAATATTTCGCGGGGACCGTGGATGTCACAGAGATAGTTCTCTATCTCTTCTTTGCCTTTTTCTTCTTGTTGGTACTTTACCTTCTGCGCGAAGGTCGACGCGAAGGTTTCCCACTTGAAGATGATGTCACAGGCGCTCTGGAATCTACCCCAGGCGGGCTTTTCCCGTCCACGCCAAAGACCTTTAACATGCCTGACGGCAGTAAGCTGGTAAAACCAGACGCATCGCGCGACACCCATGTAACCCAGTTTAAGCGGTCAGCTAAATGGTCCGGCTCTCCAATTGAGCCCGATGGCAATCCTTTATCGGCCGGGATTGGTCCAGGTGCCTATGCCGTGCGCGCGGATACGCCAGACATGACCAATCATGGAACGACGCGCCTTGCACCGCTGCGCCTCGCAACCGATTACTCGATCGATAAGAAAGATCCAGACCTGCGCGGCTTTGCTTTGGTGGGTCTCGACGGGTCAGTCGCTGGGGCCATTAAGGACATTTGGGTAGACCGGGCTGAATTCCTCGTCCGCTATCTTGAAGTCGATGTCACGCCTGAAGGTGGACCGACCAAGCATGTGCTCGTGCCTATGACGATGTGCGTCGTTCAAAAGAAACTCAGCCGGGTTCGCCTTGATGCAGTCTTGGGTAGCCAAGTCGCAGGCGCGCCAACTCTGGCTAATCCAGACCAAGTGACCTTGCTGGAAGAAGAAAAGATCGTTGGCTACTTTGGTGCAGGATATCTCTATTCCACACCTGACCGGTCGGAGCCAGTCCTATGAGCGTAGAACACGATTTCGAACCCATTCGCGGCCTGCCAGGCGACCTACCACCGGGTGAAACGATCCTGTGGCAGGGGGAGCCTGACTGGATTCTGATGGCACGACGCGTATTCCGAGTTGACTGGGTCGCGGCCTATTTCGTGTTGTTGATGATGTGGCGCGTTGTTGACGGAACCGCAAATGGCCAAGACCTTGGCGCGGCGCTTCTTGCCGCGGTTTGGGTTGCCCCAATCGGCATGGTCGGCCTAGGCCTCTTGGTGGGCTTGGCCTATTTGAACAGCCGCACGACGGTCTATACTTTGACCAATCGCCGCTTGGTAATGCGATTTGGCGCAGCCATGACCAAAGCCATCAATATTCCCTACAAGATTATTGAGAGCGCTGCAGTCAACCAATTGGCCGACGGCAGTGGCGATGTCGCCTTGCAATTGGTGAAGCCCAACAAGATCTCGGTCGTGTTGCTGTGGCCCCATGCCCGTCCAGGCTTCATTGTTCAGCCGCAACCTTCGCTACGTTGCCTGCGCGACGCTGCCAAGCCTGCAGCCGTCCTCGCCGAAGCACTGCGCCTCACCCATGAGCAAACCCATGCCACGACCCCACGCGTTGACGATGTCTCAAAGGCGTCAAACGGTGCGGGCGTTGGGGCAGAACCAGCTCTCGCCTGACTTGCCTTGGGCTCGCCTGGCTTCGGCAAGGCGGGCCCAAGCGCTTTATTAACGCCTTAAGTCCAATGGGAGGAAAGTTACCATGAGTGCAATTGACCATGAGCCATTTCCAAAAGCGGCCTTATTTGCTGCGGGCAGCTTGATCGCCTTGTCGCTGGTCGCTGCAGTCGTAGGGCGCTATCAGAATCTCAACCCGCCAATAGATTCAATTGTTTCAGCGCCTATTCCCAGCACTGTACTCAAGTTGCGATTTACCGATGAGGCTGACGGCTCTGTCATCGTGCGCAATGCCGCGACGGGTGCAACGCTTGATGTCATTGTGGCAGGCGAAGATGCCTTTATCCGCGCTGTGATGCGGGGTTTTGTGCGCGATCGTAAGGTCCGCAATATCGGTGCTGAGGTGCCGTTCAACCTGTCCTTGTACCCGAACAAGCGCTTGACGATGTCTGATCCCACAACAGGTAAGGAGATCGATTTGCGGGCCTTTGGTCCAACCAATGAGGGCGCGTTTGCTCGATTTTTAGCCACGCCAGAGGCTCGATGATGGCAAGCCGCCGCTTCAGTTTTCGTACTAAGCGAGGCGGCTAATGGACCTCGCCACCCTTGCTGCGCCGATTGTAACCACAGTTTTCGCTTGGTGGTTCAGTACGGGCATTATTCTGTTGTTGGTACGGCTACCACCAAAGAGTTACGGCACAGCGCTTAGCCTGTTTGCTTTACTCGTAGCGGTCGCCACCGGTGGCGTGATAATGACAGCGGGCGACGATACCACATTGGCGGCTTACATTGCGGCTGGCTGTGCATTGTGTATCTGGGGCTGGCATGAAGCAAGCTTCCTGATGGGCAAGATTACTGGGCCCCGCCCTGCGGCTTGCCCACCCGATGCCAAAGGCTGGACGCGCTTTAAATTTGCGACTTTAACAGTCATCCACCATGAGATCGCGATTTTTCTAACACTTTTGGCTCTGATTGGCCTGACTTGGGGCCAGCCAAATCCAGTAGCGGCTTGGACATTTGGCATTTTGTTCGCGATGCGAATTAGCGCCAAACTCAACATCTTTCTTGGCGTACCCAACCTGACAGATGAGTTCTTCCCAGCACATCTGGAGCATCTGAAATCCTATTTGCCCAAGCGCCCGATGAACGCGTTAATGCCGGTTTCAGTAATCGGATCGCTCATTCTATGCGCTTGGCTAATGACCCAAGCAGATCGGGCTGTCGAGGGTTCTGCCATGGCAACAGGCTTTGTCTTGTTATTCACCTTGGCTGGCTTAGCTCTGCTGGAACATTTCTTTATGGTCTTGCCAGTTCAAGATGCTGCGTTGTGGCGGTGGGCCTCGCCGAGTAAGAGCGTGCAGAAATCAGAAGCGAATTCAACCGAGGACAAGGGTCTAAGCCCAACTGCATTGGAGTCGACGAAGTGAATCATCTTGTAGCGACCCCAGTTGAGCCGCTCTTGTCCCAAACGCCTCGCGCCCCGTCACGCCCGCTTGTCATTCCAGCTATTGGGGCAGATGGCCTTTTGTTTCCGATAGAGAAGCTTAAAGCACATGAAGACGGAACTTTGCATCTCGCCGTTTCCATCTTTGTCTTTTGTGGTCCAAATCTTTTGATCCAGCAGCGTGCTGCGAGCAAATATCATTGCGGTGGCTTATGGGCGAACACTTGCTGTACTCATCCGCACTGGAACGAAGCACCAGAGGACAGTGCAAGCCGCCGATTATATGAAGAGCTTGGCCTCAAGCTCGACCTCCAGCCAGCACATGTGGTTGAGTATTATGCAGAAGTCTCCAATAACTTGATCGAGCATGAGCGTGTTCAGGTGTACCGCGCGGATGTTGCGAGCCAAAATCTCGCTTTCGACCTCGCCCCCGAAGAAGTGGCTGAAGTTCGGTGGGTTGACGTGCGCGAGCTCAAGGCAGATGCCGTCGCCAACCCACAACTCTATGCGCCTTGGTTCAGAATTTATTTGGCCCGATGGCATGAACTGGGCCTGTAGGACCCGTAGGTTCTTAATCCGTCAGTCTCGATAGAATGTCGCCCAAAAGACGGGATACGACATCGCGCGCCTCTTGAATCGACAAATCCTGCTCAAACCGCAATGCGTGCCAATTTTGGAAACTCAAGACCACCTTGATGCTGCGGGTAGATAAGTTGTCGACCAGAATATGCTCCGGCAGTAAGGCTTCCACTGTACTGGCTTCTAATTGCAAAGTCCGTCGATATTCCTCAGTCAGAAAGGCTGAGTGAAAACGCTTGAAGCTCGTCGACAGCCGAAACGGGTGGATGCGCTCAAAAATAGTGGCACGCCTCTCGACGACGTTCATAAGCCGCTCTTTCCAGACAGCCCCGGTCACAGGCTCATCGAGGAGGGGCATAACTTCTGCCGAAACCCGCTCACTCACCTCTTGATACAGAGTCTCCATATCGTCGAAATGGCGGAACACCGACCGCAAGCCGACACCGGCGACTTCCGCAACTCGTGCAGCGCTGGGGGACAAATCACCTCCCTCGACCAATTGGAGAAGCGCAGAAACGATCTTGTCGCGACTGGTTTGACTGCGCGCACGACGGCCGTCGCTAGGCGGATCGGATGGGAAACGTATATTTAGGATTGTCGCAGAAGCCATCGTTAATCTCTTGCCTTAAAAAGCCAAAATGGCAAGTCAAACCACCAGCCGGCCTGCTTGTCGGCATCATATTGACATGCTAAGTGTCAATAAATGCAGCTGAGGGGTGCGGGATGTTTGGATTGAGTATCACAGCTGCTGTCGGGTTTATAATAGCAGCAAGTGCGGGCGAAAGCACGCCAACGACTAAGCAGCGAGACGATGTGCGCAAAGCCTGCATGTCAGATGTGATGCGCCTGTGCCCGCGTGAAGCGTCTGCCCGCGACCGTCAGGGCGTTCGCGCCTGCCTCAAGGCTAATTTCTCCAAGACCTCACAAGCGTGCCAAACCAGCTTACGGACAGCCGGAGCCGGAGCGGATCTTGAAACACAAAGTAGTTCCAGCCGTCCGCGTTCCTCCGATCGACCAAACACTCCCGCACCCAAACCTTAGGAGCTTACATGTCACCTTGGATAATCTGGGGCACTGCCTTGTTGCTCTATCTTCTGTTCCGGCTTTGGTACGACAATTGGCAAGGGCCGGTAAAGCCACACGAAATCGAAACTTTCCTTGACTCTGTTGGGGATAGACTGGAGGAGACCGGCAATAGCCGGGCGATCCTGAGAGCATTTCTAGAACAAGACGATGGGGGTGAATTCCTCATGCTCAATCTCGTTAAGGCTGAGATGGGCGAGGTTGAGGACCCAAGAACCGGTGAAATGGTTCGGGGTGTCGAGTTGTTAAAGCGTTACTCTGAACGCTTCATGCCAGTACTGCTCGGCCGTGGCGGTCATCCGGGAATCGTTGGGCGAAAGGTTGGAGGCTATGTTGATGCTTGGAACACATCCCCCGACCCGGGCTGGACGTTTTTCGGCTTAATGCGCTACCGCAGTCGGCGCGACATGATGCGCTTGGCCTCTGATCCAGCCTTTATTGCCGCCCATCCCGAAAAGATTCTGGGAACGCCGGTGACGTTCTCCTTTCCAACCAAGAGGATGATCAGCCTTTATATCGGGCCTCGCGCGTCAGTTCTTTTGATCCTCGCCTTGGCGGCCGCTCTCGTTCAATTGGCGTGGGGGGTGTGAGGGCGCGAGCGGGGAAAAGATAAAGTGCCGCCCGCCAACAGGCTTTGAAAATCGACTTCTGGCTCGGTGATGGCCCGGCTGCGAAGCATGACACCTGTCGCATTTGACTGCGTAATCTGCAGCGTTTTCCCGTTTGACAAATGAAGCCTAGCTTGGGGGACCAATGGGCGGCCCAAAGTAAAGCGCCCACTCGCGGGCTCAACCGGGTAGAAGCCCAAGGCAGCAAAGACATACCACGCACTCATCTGCCCACAGTCGTCATTGCCGATGATGCCGTCAGGACGATCCGAATAAAAGGTCCGGGCAATCTGCGCGACCCTCTCGTAGCCTCGCTCTGGTGCGTCCGTATAGGCATAAAGCCACGCAATATGATGGCTGGGTTCGTTGCCATGCGCATATTGGCCAATCAAAGCCTCTTGGCCTAAATGCTTGTTATCGCCCAGCGACGGCAGTGAAAAAAACGTATCCAACCAGCGCGCCAACCCATTTGGTCCACCAACAAGGGCACGAAAACCCTCCACATCGTGCAATGCAGGGGTCGCGGTATATTGCCAAGCATTGGCCTCGGTGTAATCGCCGGGGTTATTCATGGGAGAAGTGGGCACCAAGGGATCAAATGGGGTTCGCCAGCCACCCGCTTGATTGCGCGCGCGCATGGTTTGAGTTGCTGGATCAAAGAGTTTTTGATAGCCCAGCGCGCGGGATTGAAAGCGTTGCGCGACTTGATCCTTGCCCAAAAGCCGGGCAACCCGCGCCACGGCATTGTCGCCAATACCATACTCTAAAGTCTTGGAAACGGCTTCGCCTTCGCCAAGGTCATAGGGTAGATAGCCGTATTTCTCGTAAGCTATCCAAACTTTCTGAGCCCACGAGGGAGCATTTGGGCGCGGTTGCGTCGACGTGGCAATCATAGCGGCCAACGCCTCCTCGCGATCAAACCCGTTGAAGCCCTTTAAAACCGCATCGGCAATGACCGGCAGAGCGGGGTTGCCGATCATCGTCCAGGTCTCTTGCCCCCATGCGGTCCAGAGCGGCAGATAGCCTTGAGCGCGTTGATGATCCAGGAGGGTTTGAACCATTCCGTCCACGCGCTCAGGGACAATCAAGGTGAAAAGCGGATGGACCCCTCGAAACGTATCCCAGAGCGACAAGGTGCTGTAGTAGTGTCCTGTCTTGGTTCGGAACACCGCCCCTGTCGGGCCGCGCACGCGTCCATCAACGTCGGCTATATCGCTTGGGTGGATCAGGGTGCGATAGAGGGCGGAGTAGAAAATCCGCTTCTCTTTGATACTTCCCTCTATCTCAATCCGCCGCAATAGGCCGTTCCACTGCATGCGGGCGGCCTGCACAACAGCTTCAAATCCTGGCTGCCCAAACGCGGCGAGATTTGCCTTGGCTCCCGCGACATCCACAGTTGATAGCGCGATCCGGGCCTCCAACTGCTTGGCTTGCCCCAAGTCAAACTCAAGGATGAAGCGTGGGGCTTGGTCACCCGGCCGGCCGGGCAGAGTAATGATCCGCGCAATCGGTCGATCAAATCGAACAATGAAAGACGCCTCTCGCTCGACCCAGTTTTTCGACCAGATAGTGCCGCTGATCTCGCCGCCAGCCGCATCGGTTTGAAATTCCGATTTCAAAACACGTGGGCCATCGCCAAACAAAATACCATGCTGAAGATCAAGCAGGACTTGCACCTTGCCGGCCCGCTTGAAGGTATAGCGCTGAATTGCAACGCGTTGACTGGCCGTCAGTTCTACGCGAACCCCATGATCCTTCAGGGTCACAGCGTAATAGCCAGGGCTCGCTTGCTCGGTCGTCTTGTCGAAACTGCTGCGGAAGTTCGTGGTGGCGCTAGTCCATCTGATACCCGTTGACGGTTGGAGCAAAATGTCGCCCAGCTCACCAATACCCGCGCCGCTAATATGGGTGTTGGAGAAGCCCATAATCGAGCGGGCTTGATACTGATAGCCGCTCGAATAGCTCCAGCCGCGATCTTCCATATCAGGGCCCGGTGCCACCATGCCAAAGGGCACCACAGCTCCGGGGAAAACGTGCCCTGTTCCATCGGTTCCAATGAAGGGATCGACAAAGCGAAGGGGATGTTTCTCAAGCGCGATTGTTGGTGTGGCAGCCACGAGAAAAGCCAAGCCGTAGAGCCAACAGACAATTCTTCTTAGAGCTTTCATCTATGTTTTGCTCCTGACCGTCACTACGCAAAAAACATCAAAGACCGATACAGATTTGACTTCCAATAGTCCCAGTCATGGCCCCCTGGCAGCTGCTCATACGTGTGGGCGATGCCGGCGCTCTCCATTTTTTGGTGTAAGGTGCGATTGGCTGCCAAGAGTTGATCGTGTGTGCCGCAATCAAAGCGAATACGTGGCAAGGATCCTTTGGCTCCTTCTAACGCAGCGAATACATCTTGATCGAAGGCTTCCGAACTCCAGCCGTCGGTTGTCTCTTCTATAAGGCTGGCCAGCTGGTTTAGATGGGTTGCCGATGAATGGGCGCTGATCGCCTTATAGAGGCTCGGATATTTCGCACCGAGACGAAGGGCTGCATAGCCACCCATAGACAGCCCAGCGAGATAGCGCGGCGAAGCTGGGCTACAAGCCTTTGCCAATTGGTAGGCGATCGTTGGAACTTCCTCGACAATCCAATGCTCATAATTAGCATCAGTATGCGGAATATATCCGGAGCCGTCGCCCCAAAGACCATCTGACGGCATCAAAAGTACCATGGGCGGGATCAACTTTTGCGCCATCAAGGCCCGGGCGGTGAGGTGAGCTTCGCCTTTGAACGCCCAAGCCCAATGCGAGCCATAAACACCATGCAGCAAGGTAACGATTGGCAGCGATGTTCCTTCCACCACATCTTCAGGCACAAAGGCAGTCACATCGGCCCGTCGCCCCAAAGCCTTGCTCTTCACCGTTATATGGGAAAGGCCCTTTGGGTCAGCAGTCAGCTCAGCGCGTTCAAAGGTCCTAAACATGAGACCGGCCATTTTCAAAGATTACGACGCCTTTGGCCGTGCGCCCAGCCAACATATCGTCGATTGCCGCATCTAAAGTCTCCAAGCGATAGGTTTTGGAGATCATGGACGGTAGATCAAGGGCGCCTTCGACCGCCCAGCGCATGAGGCGCGGGAAGTCGCGGTCCGGTTCACAGCCCCCATAGAGTGGTGTCACATAGCGCTTATCCCACCAAAACCAGGGCATGGGCACCTCAACGGGTCCATGTGCGCCGCTGACCTGAACCGCCATCCCACCATTGCGTACCAGTCGCAAAGGCAGGAAGGCCAATGCTGCAACCCCGGTTGCCTCAAAGGCAAAGTCGACCCCACGCCCAGCGGTCAACGCCTTAATCTGAGAGGTAAGTTGATCATAACTAGCATCAGAAGGACTGGCGAGAATCAGATCAGTTGCCCCCATGTGTCTTGCACGGTCCAAACTATCCTGACGCAGGTCGATCGCGATAATCTTGCTGACACCAGCCAAGCGCGCGCCTTGCACAACCGATAGGCCGACGCCACCGCAGCCGACAATCGCCAGGCTGTCGCCCGGCTGGGGTTGCGCAATATTTAGGACCGAGCCGACACCCGTCATTACACCACAGCCAAGAATACATGCCTGCTCTAAAGGGATTTCTGGCAGAAGCGGTGTCACGGCTGAACGGCGCACGAGCGTAAATTCAGCAAACGTCCCTAGGTTAAAGGCGCGCTCAATCGACTTGCCTTGCCACATCGTGTGATCTTGGCCGGCTCGGCTTGTACCCAACGCCTCAGGATCAATACCGTGCGAACGCTCGCAGATATTTGCATGCCCGGTTTCACATTGCTTGCACTGACCACAAGGTATAGCCCAGTTCAACAATACGGGGGTGCCAAGCTCTAAGTCGTGGACGTCGGGACCTACAGCCTCGACCCAACCAGCCCCCTCATGCCCCGCCACCAAGGGACCATCCCAAGACAAAGAGGCATAGTCCGTATGGCAAACCCCCGCTGCGCCGAGCGCGACCCGCACCTCATCGCCTATCGGTGCGCGAACCGATACCCTGTCGAGGACGAAACCTCCTTGGCCATCGGTAATGGCGGCAAGGCAAGTTCGGGTTACTGCGTTCCCTACCGCGCTCACGCTTTGCCCTCGAAAATAACCGGATTTTTGGGGGTTCGAATGATTTCGCCGATACGCGCACCTGGGCACCATTGTGCCCAATCACCCTCCTGAATGTCGTTGGTTGGCTCTTGCAAGACCATATCCGCGTCCATGTAAATCATCGTCATCACGCTGCGAGGGCTGTTGGAGACATTGGGGCCAGCCTTATGAAAGGTCCAACCCAAATGGAAACTGACATCACCCAATTCAAAAGGATTTTGAACGAAGGGAAAGCAGCGGGATTCCATCATCGCTGTAATCGCGGCCTCACTTTCATCGGAAATGCCAAGGTCGCGACCAAAGGCTTCATGTTGGCTGCCAGCATAAAAGCAAAGCGGACCCATGTCGGTAGGAACGTCCTGCAGCGGAATCCAAGCGGTGACGGTGCGATCGGTTGAGAGCGGCCAATAATATTGGTCGGCATGGGCCGGGGTGATGCCACCACCAGGCTCTTTATAAAGCGACTGATCATGATAAAGGCGCACGCCCCGCACACCCAACAGCCCTGCAGCGATCCGGCCCAATGTCTTGCCCAAGACGAAGGCTTTGACCCGCTCGCTCTGTTCCCACAAATTCATGACTTGTAGAAAGGCGCGATCATAAGTCGTGCGCTCCTCCAAGGGCTTTGTCTGGGTCGAAAGCGCAATCGTCAATCGTGTGATTTCGCGGCCATAGTCGGCCAGAACGTCGGGGGGCAGAACGTTTTTCAGATGAATAAAGCCATCCTGCTCAAACTGGCGAATGTGCTCCGGCGTCAGGCTAAAAGGGCGGTCAAGTTCACCATCGAGAGCAAGGGTCATGATTGGAATCCTTGGTTTTAAAGCGGATTTAGGGAGATCAGAAAGGCAGAAACCGGTCCGAGGGTGATCTCGTCCTCGGCAAACTGAATAGCACCGACGGCCAAATCCGGTTGTCTTCGGCTATGGAACAAGCCGGGAAGCGTGCGGGTCTCGCCGGAAAAATTGAAGCCTGCAAGGCAAGAAGCTTCGCCCAATGAGCGCGAAAAAATGAGGCAGGCTTCATCCTCAAAAAGCACGCTAAAGCCACCAAGCCGCAATGCTGCGTTCGACTGCCGAACCGAAATCGCGCGCTGGGCAAAAGCTAAGACCGAAGAGGCATCCTTTGATTGGATATCCACGCTTTGATCTCTGTGCGTCTCAATAATCGGGAGCCAGGGTTTGACGGTGGAGAAGCCCAAGATTTCCTCATCATGCGACCAAGGCAGTACGGTCCGGCATCCATCACGACCCTTGTTTGCGGGCCAATTCGCAAGGCCCAACGGATCGCGCACGTCCTCATAGGCTAAGTTAGCTTGGGTCAGACCTAGTTCCTCGCCCTGGTAAAGAAAGATTGTGCCGCGCAGGGAAACCAACAACGCCAGAGCAAATTGAGCGACTTGGTGTGTGGGGGCATCAAGTTTCCATCGGCTGGCGACGCGGGCACAATCATGGTTGCTAAGTGCCCAAGAGGGCCAAGCCTTTGCCCCCGTCCCCGTTGTCCATGGCTGCATCGCGTCTTGAAAATGTTGGGGGTCGGCGCGGTCACTCAATAATTGAAATGAATAGGCCGTATGCAGATGATCTGTGCCAGTCGTGTACTCAATCATCCGCGTGAGGTTATCATCCGAGCCGATTTCACCGACGACAAAGGCCCCCGGATAAAGGTCCAGAAGCGCCCGAATCTGCTTTAAGAAGGGCAGGTTTTCCGGCTGGCAGACGTTGTAGATATGCCGCTGCATTGTGGCGGGACTATCTCCTAACCTCGGCGGGTTATTTCGCAGCGCTTTGTCATGGAAGTAATAATTGACAGTATCAAGCCGGAAACCATCAACACCACGGTCCAACCAAAAGCGCCCGACACTTAAAATTGCCTCTTGAACTTCAGAACAATGGAAATTGAGGTCTGGCATCTGAGGCAGGAAGTTGTGGAGGTAGTATTGCCCCCGCCTTGGCTCCCAAGTCCAGGTCCCGCCGCCCATCCAGCTTTGCCAATTGGTTGGGCATGACCCATCGGACAAAGGGTCTGCCCAGACAAACCAATCCGCCTTTGGATTTGTACGACTTTCCCGGCTTTCTTGGAACCACGCATGCTCCAGCGCGGTATGGGACCAAACCTGATCGATAATGACTTTGAGGCCCAGCGCATGCGCGCGTGAAATCAGCGCGTCAAAGTCTGCCATGGTGCCAAACATAGGATCAATGGCGTAGTGGTCACTCACGTCATACCCAAAATCACGCTGGGGTGAGGGGAAAAAGGGCGAGAGCCAAATCCCGTCGACGCCCAGCGCTGCCACATAGTCGAGTTTGGAGGTCACACCGCGCAAGTCTCCAATCCCATCGCCGTTGGAGTCAGCAAAGCTGCGTGGATAAATTTGATAGAGCGTGGCACCGCGCCACCAATCAGGATCAGAAGAGTGCGTCGTCAAGTTAACATCTCTGGGATTAGCTAATGCCCTTTGCCAAGCAAGGTTCGAGTTTAGAGTTGAAATGGTTTTTTTGTCGCAAGTGATCGCATCACCAAGAATGCGAAAAACTATCCCGTTGTCACCTTCTCAAGAAAGTTCTGCGCGTTTGAGAGAATGTGGGCTTGGATCGAACTTCTGGGTAAAGCGTGTACACAATGATCGAGATACGTATCTTAGGAAGCCATCGATCCATTGACCTGTCAAAAACGGGTCTCTAGTTGCCGAAATCAGCGATTTTCACCACGTTTATCCACGATTTAAACGTTTAGTACACCACTTTCTGCTTACCTATAAGTTACTACAAGAAGGTGGTAAGTAGTTGTGTTGTTTTTGACCGGGCGAAAAGCTAAGCGACGCGGCGAACGCGGCAATCTAGTCGTGATCACTGGCTTGATGGCGATCCCTTTGTCTATGATCGTAGTAATGACGCTTGAGATGGTATCCCTGTCCAGCGAAAGGGCACGGATGCAAGCAGCGGTGGACGCCGCGGCCTTAGCGGGCGCTCGCGAAATGGCGGTTGCCGGGGGTGAAGCCCGGAACGCAAGCGGCTTCGCAGAGGAATTCGCTTTCAATCAGGTTACAGATCTCGCTCCTCGCGTCACGATGGACTTTACAGCCAGTCAGATTGCAAGCGGCTTTCAGGTTTCTGGCATTGGCGTTCGCGGGTCCTTCTTTGGCAATTTAGTGCCACCGGGCGGGTTTAAGATTGAAGTTAGCGCGATTGCAGAAGCTCTCAATCGGCAGCCTCTGTGCATACTGGCTTTGCCAGAGAACGATGATGATGACCGAACGCCAGGGTTGAGCGCGGTCGTCAACAGCAGCATTCAAGCAAATAATTGTTTGGTGCATTCAAATGGCGATATGCTGACGCGCGACAACGCGGTGATAACAGCGGGCACAATCCAAGCAAAGCGGACGGCAACGGGATCGGGTTATAGACCTGCCGCTAACAACGGTGCGCTCAGGGTTGTGGATCCGTTCAAAGACAGGATCATAAAACGCGCAGGGGCGTGCCGCACATTAAATCCCAACGCACTCGTAGTCGCCGGAAACAGCACTGATCAGCTGTCAGCAGCTGTCCACACTAGAGCCATTAGTGTTAGGGGTAATGCTACATTGACCCTCCTACCGGGTGAGCATTACTTTTGTCAGAACGTAACGATCCAAGGCAATGGCACTTTGAAAGGCGATAATGTCGTTATGATCTTCGACGAAGAAGGAACTTTCCAAGCAAACCAAAACTCCGCCATCTCTTTGTCGGGGCGAACGTCTGGGGACTGGGCAGGCTTCGTCATTGTTGCTTCGCGCCAGAATGATGAAGATATGAGGATATCTTCAAGCTTCGTAGATAAGCTGCTAGGGACGGTCTATGTGCCGGAGGCGACCCTCGTCATCAACGCCGCAGGAGCGGTAGCGGAGGATTCTAAGTGGAGCGTTATTGTAGCCAAAGATATCACATTGGACAGGAATGCGACGCTCGTCATCAATACAGACTATACGGGATCTGGCGTTCCAGTCCCTATGGGCGTCGGCAACAGTGCAGGTGGAGACGGTCCAAGGCTGAAGCAATAGAGCTCATTCTCCATTCAGAGGCCTGCTTGAAGGTAAGTGAATGGCGAACGGTATGGTCCAAGAATATCTAGATAGTGACTTTTTCGAACTGGAAATTAACCAAGTTGTTGTTTTTTCGTTGTTTCACACTGCGCAAATACACACTTTTCCTAATAGAATTTCGGTTTTGTGAAAAGTTTATCGAATTGCTTATCCTATCCTTCACCCACTGTTACTAATTAGAATGCTTGGATAATCGCCTCAAAGTGCATTTTAAACAGGCTCGCCCATGTCAGGGATACGTAACTTAGCTGCCCTCGCGCACTCAGCGTCAACCAGTCGGGTGCTTAACTTGAATCTGGTCGCGAAGCGCTACGCTGAAGATCCTATGCGCAAAAAGGCTCCGCTTTTTACCGATGACCTCCTGAATCGATCGATCTTAGTTAAGCATCGGCTTCGGCGAGACGAAGCTTATCTGCTGCAGAATCCCACAGCTGTCGCGACGAAAATTATCTTTCCCCTTGACTTTGACGATCTGGAATTGGGTGGGCGTTCCATTTTTGTGAACCAGAAGGGATACCGTCAAGCGATCTGCGATTTAGTTGGCTATCGTGAACTAGAGCTTGAGCGAGACTTTCTGGTCCTAGGCATGTTAAATGACTTGCCCTCGCTGGACCCGTTTTTGGTTCGCGAACAACTGCGCCGCAACCATCACCAGCCAGCGGAATGTTATTTCTCAATATCGCCTGCCGACTCCAGTCGCATGCAAAGCTTCACCAGTGCAGAGATGGCCCCGCTTATCCGTATGGCCTTTCAAACCACGAGTGGTAGCGGTAGCGCTGGCATGGTTGGCAAGCTGGCCGACGCTCTTTTGTCCGCAAACGCCGATGCGCGCCTCGACCCCTTGCGCGAGACATTGGGCTTGCATGGTGACCAGTTCACGCAGGGCATCTTTAGCTGGAAGGGTTTCATTTATTACAAATGGCAATTCTCAGAAATGATCCAAGGCCTGATCCGTGTGACGCAGGAGATGGATCAGATTAAGCCAGCGGGGCGGAATGATGGCGCAACACGCGAGGAAATCCGCATCCTCAAAACCTCTATTCGCAAACGGATCCGCGAAGCGGCTCGCAATTGTAGCAAAGTTCTGGCGCTCTACGATGATGCATTTGCCGACCTTGTTCATCGCGGTAACACGGCGGCTTTCCGCAGATTCCTATTGGAAGCTCCTATTTTCTTTCTAGACCTAGGGCACTCAATGGGCGTGATCTCGCACATCTCTTCATTCTGGGGCTACCGCTTTAAGGGTGGCGCCGCAAACTTGCCGACATCAGAAGAATTCCTCGAGATCCTGATCGAGTTTGAGACCGGGCTTGCCCCACGCCAATCCTATTCTCAGCCTTGGTAAAAGCGCGGTCTAGCGCTTACCTGGACTGACGGCATTGACATCATAGGCTGCCAAAGTAGCTAAAGTCACAATCTCAGAAACCGGCGCAGAGAGCGAGCAGATTTGGACCGGATGGCGCAAGCCGACCATCATTGGCCCCAAAACGGTTGCGCCACCCAAAAACTCAACCAGATCCGTCGAAATGCGTGCGGAGTGGATGGCAGGCATCACCAACACATTGGCTGGTCCGGTCAGTCGCGAGAAGGGGTACAGCCGGTGAGAGTCCGCGCTAAGCGCAACGCCAACCGACATTTCGCCCTCATATTCGAAGTCGATTTCCTCCATCCGATCTAGGATCGCCGTTGCCTCACGGCACTTCTCTGACCGCTCGCCCATGGGCCGTCCAAAGGTGGAGTAGGCCACAAAGGCAACGCGCGGTACGAAGCCGAGACGCTTGGCAGCGCCGGCCGCCTGAATGGCGATGCGCGCCAAATCCTCGGCATTTGGCATTTCAGTGACGTTGGTATCGGCGACAAAAATGGTTCGCCCCTTCGAAATCAGCACGGAAAGGCCGATCGGCTTGCTCTTGGCCGCCGCATCAATCGCCAACATGACTTCATTCAATGCTTGGTCAGTTGTGCGGGTTGTGCCTGTAACCATCCCGTCGGCGTCGCCCATGGCAACCATGGTTGCAGCAAAGACGTTACGATCTTGATTGATCATGCGTTGGCAATCGCGCAGCAGATAGCCACGACGTTGCAGGCGGCGATAGAGATAGTCCGTATAGTCGACATTGCGATCAGATAGACGTGCATTGAATATCTGGAGACCAGAATCCTCCGGGACGCCTACCAGCGACTTGTTGCGGCGCACTTGCTCTTCGCGCCCGATCAAAATGGCCTTGCCCATTTCTAATTGCTCGAATTGATAGGCGGCGCGGATAACGGCGGGATCCTCACCTTCTGCAAACACGATTGTCTTTGGATTGGCACGCACCGATTCCTGCAAGCTTTGCAGAAGTGACGCTGTTGGGTCGAGGCGTTGGGCCAGACGATCACGATAAGCGCCCATATCATCGATTGGCTTGCGGGCGACCCCTGTGTCCATTGCAGCTTGGGCCACGGCTGGCGGGATGGCGGCAATCAAGCGTGGATCAAACGGCGTCGGGATGATGTATCCCGGACCAAATTTAAGTTGGCGACCATGATAGGCGGCCATCACTTCATCGGGTACATCTTCGCGCGCAAGTTCTGCGAGGGCGCGGGCTGCCGCCAGCTTCATCTCTTCATTGATCGTGCGGGCGCGGACGTCCAACGCACCCCGGAAGATATAGGGGAAGCCCAAAACATTGTTGACTTGGTTCGCATAGTCCGACCTGCCGGTGGCGATAATCGCATCGGTCCGCACTTCCAAAATTTCTTCTGGGCGAATCTCTGGATCGGGATTGGCCATCGCAAAGATGATGGGATTTGGGGCCATGCTGGCCACCATGGCCTGATTAACCGCGCCCTTGGCGGACAAGCCCAAGAAACAATCTGCGCCCTTCATTGCCTCTTCTAAAGTTCGCAGGGGCGTATCAACAGCATGGGCAGACTTGAATTGATCCATACCCTTTTCACGGCCACGATAGACCACCCCGTCGCGGTCACACACAATGACGTTTTGGTGCGGCACACCCAGCGTCTTGATCAAGGAGATACAAGACAGGCCAGCGGCACCTGCACCTGACACGACGACCTTAAGGTCCTTAAAATCGCGCCCTGTAATTTCGCAGGCATTGATCAAGCCCGCGGCGGCGATGATGGCGGTTCCATGTTGGTCGTCATGAAAAACTGGAATGTCGCATAATTCTTTGAGCCTGCTTTCAATGATAAAGCATTCTGGGCTTTTGATATCTTCCAGATTGATACCGCCGAAGGTGCAGGAGATATTGCGAACGGTGCGGATGATTTCTTCTGAGTCCATCGAATCAAGCTCAATGTCGATAGAGTCGATGTCCGCAAAGCGCTTAAACAGAACCGACTTGCCTTCCATCACAGGCTTTGAAGCCAAGGCACCCAGATTTCCCAGACCTAAAATGGCCGTACCATTAGAAATCACGGCTACCAAATTGCCTTTCGACGTATAGTCATACGCCGTGTCGGGGTCTTTTGAGATGGCGAGAACTGGAACCGCGACACCGGGCGAATAAGCAAGCGACAGATCGCGCTGGGTCGCCATCGGTTTGGAGGCCACAACCGATATCTTCCCCGGCGTAGGCAGACTGTGAAAATCGAGGGCTTCTTGGTCTGTGAAAGTCTTGCGCTCGCTGCTCATCAGATATTCTTCGTCCTACGCTATTCTATTTCACCCTTGCTAGACCGGGCCGAGCGTTCGATCAACGTGTGTCTACTTTTAAAACCGTGTTTGACACTTTGCCAGCGGAAGAATCCGCAGCTAAACCCGTCTGATGACAGCCCCCGGCACCACACCCGTTATGGCCCAATATCTGGCCGCCAAAGAGCAGCATCGCGATGCGTTGCTGTTTTTCCGAATGGGTGACTTTTATGAGCTCTTCTTTGAAGACGCCAAAACAGCTGCTGGCGCGCTTGATATTGCCCTGACAAAGCGGGGCCAGCATCTGGGCGAAGATATCGCAATGGCGGGTGTCCCAGCCCATTCAGCTGACGGTTATATCGCGAAATTGGTCCGAAAGGGCTTCAAAATCGCAATTTGCGACCAAACCGAAGATGCGGCTGAGGCGCGCAAACGTGGATCAAAATCTGTTGTACGTCGAGATGTCGTCCGTATCATCACGCCGGGCACCTTAACCGAAGACGCGCTCTTGGACCCCCGCCATGCCAATCGGTTGGCAGCTCTGGCATTCACCGCTGGCGGCTTGGAAGCGGCGCTTGCTTGGGCAGATGTTTCCACTGGTGAATTTGCTGTGATGGAGGCACCGATCCAACGCCTAATCGATGAAGCCTCGGCACTGTCGATTGGGGAGCTGGTGATCGTTGACAGCGATTTGGAGAAAGCCAGTGCAAAGGCAATCGCCGCCGTCTCGGGCTCTGTAACCCCAAGGCCCGCAAAATCAGCAGACGCAAAGGCCGCTGCGCGCGCGCTGGAACTTGGCTTTGGTGTGCAGACGCTCGACGGATTTGGTGCGTTTGGAAAGGCCGAATTGACGGCTCTGGGCCTCGTCTATGATTACATCAGCCTAACTCAAGCAGGCCTTGCCCCTCATTTGACGCCACCAAAACGGGTGGAGACTTCCGGCATCATGGCAATAGACGCGACCACGCGCGTGAGCTTGGAGCTTGATCGCTCACAGCGCGGTACGCGCGAAGGCTCTTTGCTTGCAGCCATAGACCGCACCCGTACCGCAGCGGGTGGACGGATGTTAGCTGAGCGGATTGGGCGTCCTTTACTTGATCTAGGTGTGATCAAGGACCGGCTGAACGCCATTGAACATCTAATCGGTGCCAGCGACCAGCGCCGTGACGTGCGCGACTCATTGAGCCAAATCCCCGATGTCAGCCGCGCTCTTTCCCGTCTTGAACTGGGCCGCGGTGGGCCGCGAGATCTGCGGGCTCTCGCCATCGCCTTAATCGAAGGCGACCAGATCAGTGCGCGCTTGCCGCTTGACCTGCCAGTTGAGCTGGCCGTCGCACAGAAGCACCTCGGCCTTATTCATCAGCCCGCTTTGGCCGCACTCGCGCATCGACTAATTGCGATGATTATTCCAGAGCCCGGGCTTCTCACGCGTGATGGCGGCTTTGTTGCGACGGGTTTTGATCCTGTCTTGGATGATATCCGTTTGCTGTCGACCAATGCACGCCAAGTGGTGGCCAATCTTCAGGCGGAAGTCTCGGAGCAAGCGGGCCTGCCACTCAAAATCCGCAACAATGCGGTTTTGGGCTTCTTCATCGAGGCCACCCCCAAACAAGCCGAAGCCCTTATGAGCCCGCCGCTCAATGCGCTTTTCATCCACCGTCAAACTACGGCGAGTGCAATTCGGTTTACGAACCAGCGTCTCATGGAACTAGACGGCCAAATCGCGCGGGCGTCAGAACGGGCACTCGCCCGCGAACTTGAATTGTGGAACGAGGCCTTAGCTGAGGTCATACGTCAGAGCAGCGCGTTAAGAGCAGTCGGCGATGCACTTGCCACTTTGGATGTCGCAGCTGGGCTGGCAGAATGGGCGGTAGAAAGTGATGCAACCCGACCTGTACTGGACGAGGGTCTCGGGTTTGACGTACGTGGTGGTCGTCACCCGGTCGTAGAAGCTGCACTTCGAAAATCCGGGGAAGTCTTTACCTCTAACGCCTGCCATTTAGATGGTGCCGGAACATCTGCACCACGCCTCACCTTGATTACCGGGCCTAATATGGCGGGTAAATCGACTTATTTGCGACAAAATGCGCTCTTGGCGATCTTAGCCCAAGCGGGCTCATATGTGCCAGCAGAATCGCTCCACATGGGGCTGGTGGATCGTATATTCTCGCGTGTCGGTGCCTCTGATGATCTATCTAAGGGTCGGTCGACCTTTATGGTGGAAATGGTTGAGACGGCCACGATCTTGAACCGCGCCGGGCCACGGGCCTTTGTTATTCTCGATGAAATCGGACGCGGCACTTCAACTTATGACGGCTTGGCGATTGCGTGGGCAGTGGCGGAACATCTCCACGATTCCAATCAATGTCGCGCTTTGTTCGCCACCCATTATCATGAGCTCACAGCTTTGGCTGAACGTTTGCCTGCCTGCGGCAACGCCAGTTTACGCGCGAAGGAGTGGAAAGGCGATCTCGTCTTTTTGCATGAAGTAGTCGAGGGGGCTGCAGACCGGTCTTATGGCGTGCAAGTGGCAAAGCTTGCCGGCCTTCCGCCAAGTGCGGTGGCGCGGGCAAAGTCTGTTTTAAGCAGACTTGAAAAAGCCCAGAACAATGGCCGACCCGGTGCTTTAGATGATTTGCCGCTATTTGCCGCGACAAACCCTGCCCCAGAAGCGGTAGCCGCGCCATCTGCGCTCGAACAAGCCTTGCTCGATCTCGACCCCGATCAACTTACGCCGCGAGAAGCTTTGGACTTTGTCTATGCCCTGAAAAAGATGCTGTAGCCGTGCCATAGCGTCATTGTTGTGATTTTGTCATATTATTGAAGCGTGGGTGTCATATCGTCGGACTAACGCACCTCTAAAATCGTCCCGCGCCCTCCAGCGCAGACACTTAATTTGGATTGATTACATGACTTTCAAGCACCTTAGCCTGGCTATTTTGGCATCCGGCGTCTTTGTCTTGGCAGGCTGCAACCCAAATGATGGTCGCGACCGGGTGGCGGTTGTGGGCTCCTCCACCTTATTCCCGTTTTCAGCCGCTGCGGCAGAGCAGTTCTCTGCCCGTGGCCGTTTTAAAACGCCACGCGTGGAATCGACGGGTACCGGTGGCGGGTTTGCCATTTTTTGCCGTGGCTTGGGCCCTGGGTTCCCGGATATCTCAAACGCATCCCGGCAGATCAAAAAAGGTGAGTTCGAGACATGTCAGAAAAATGGCGTGACCGAAGTTGTTGAGATTAAGATCGGCTATGACGGGATTGTCATCGCCAATTCAAAGGCCGCGACGCCCGTCACATTGACCAAGCAAGAAGTCTATCAGGCCCTGGCAAAAGAGATATATGATCCCGCCAAACAGGCCTTCGTCCCCAATCCTTATACAAAGTGGAACGAGATCAACCCGAATCTGCCGGCGATCAAGATCGATGTGATGGGGCCGCCTCCGACTTCTGGAACGCGTGACGCCTTTGCCGAATTGGTGATGGCAAAGGGTGCAGAACAAGTACCTGAAATGAAGGCACTAAAGGAAAAAGACGACAAGGAATTTCAAAGACGCGCCCTGACCTTGCGCGAAGATGGCGCTTGGAAGGATTCCGGCGAAAACGACAGCTTGATCGTACAAGCCTTGTCGCGCTCGCCCGAGCAGTTTGGTGTGTTTGGTTTTTCATCGTTCGAAGAAAACATGGACCGCCTGCAGGCAGCGCCGCTTAATGGTGTAGAGCCATCGGCTGAAGCCATCATCGACGGAAAATATGCGGCTTCGCGCTCTCTCTATTTCTATGTGAAAAAAGCCAATGTCGGCGTTGTGCCGGGGCTACAAGAATTTGCGATGGAGCTTTTGTCCGATCATGCAGCCGGCCTACGCGGCTACTTGCGCGGCAGAGGCATGGTGCCCTTGCACCCGGATGAGCGGGCAGCGAATTTCCAAGTTGCCAAGAACCTGCCCGCCATGAGCGCGCCTAAAAAATAAAGCCTTGCCTCGCTTAACGGGCTGTTGCACACAAACGCATGCGCCGCTCCCATTTGTCGATCCTCGCCGTGTGCTTTGCCACCATGACTTCGCCTACCGCCCAAGCATCTGGCTTTGAAGACGCAACAGGGCGGTTCGCGAACCTTGCTCTGTCGTGCATCCACACCGAATATCCCAACAAGATCGCCCATGTGCTGAATTCGGCCGAGGATGCGCGCACGCCCAGCCAACTGACACCCGCATTTTACGGCTGTTTTGACCATCATTCGTCGGTGCACGGGCACTGGCTCTTGGCACGACTGGCGCGGCTTTATCCGCAGGCTTCTTATACCCCTGCCGCCCGGCAAGCTTTGGCTAAGAGCCTGACCAAAGCTAATTTAGAGGCCGAACTTGCCTATATGAATGGAGTGGGGCGCGCTGGTTTTGAGCGCCCTTATGGCTTGGCTTGGATACTACAATTGGGCGCGGAACTGCGCCAATGGGCCAAACAGGATCAAAGCGTGGCGAGTTGGGCGGTCGATTTCGCGCCGTTAGAGCAGCGCGCAGCGGGTCAACTCAAAAGCTGGCTGCCAAAGCTTCGAACCCCGATGCGCGTGGGGGAGCATTCTCAAACCGCATTTGCTTTAGGGCTCGCGCGCGATTGGGCAGTGGAGGTACAGGACACCGCCTTTCTAGCCCTGATCGACGAGCGTGCCATGACTTATTATGGCAAGGATCGCGATTGTCCTTTGCGGTTTGAACCCGGCGGGGAAGATTTTGTGTCGGCCTGTTTGGGTGAAGCCGACCTCATGCGTCGCGTTTTGGCTCCTGAGGCCTACGCCAAATGGTTGAGTATCGCTTTACCCACCATCCCCAAGACTGCCAGCGCAGACTGGTTGCCCGTAGGCATCGTCACAGATCGGACCGATGGTAAGCTGGCCCATATCGACGGGCTCAATCTATCTCGGGCATGGATGCTGGAAGGCATGGCAGCGGGTTTGCCGACAGCCGATAAACGCAGACTGGCGCTATTGGCGTCAGCTAAAGCCCATCGAGACATTGCTCTGCCCGCGGTGACGGGTGAGCATTATGAGGGCGGGCATTGGCTAGGGACATTTGCCACCTATTTGGTGACCCAGCGTGGCTTGAAGGTTGGTGACTGACACGGCCATCAAGTCCTTGGCTTAGCCTTTGTGAACACGCCAATATGGGTCGCGACCGGTCTTTCCGTGCCTGGAACGCCTCCCTGAATCGGTCGATTCAGGACACGAGGACCCCGCACAGGGTCTCGGTACACTAGCGCCGTTGACCCACCGCCATCGAGATTGATCGCATGGGCCGCCCCTAAGGCCTGCAAGATCAAGGCGGATTCAGCAAAGCTTGCCCCTTCGCTATAGCCTTTTTGACGGCCATCAATGGTCACCAGCCAAAGGCGGTCGCCGGCTGCATTGATGCCAAGGATCGAGCGCGGGTGACGGGTTGCATTCTTCGGATCAACCTTCATCGTACCGTCTTGAACCAGCAACGGACCTGCCGCTAGGCCATTTGCGAACCGCTCTGGACAGGCCAAAGCGGCCAAGATCTGAACTTGTCTGCGGTCAAAGCAAACGACCGCTTTGGCCGCGCCGGCTGTTTCGGGCGTGGAGGCGGGTGATACCACTCGGCCATTTGACTTTGCAAATCCGACAGCGTCTTGGCCTAAGCCTTCTCTAGCGACCACGGGGCTAAAATAGCCGCCATTGATCGCGACAATCGCGCCTGATTCCCGCAGAAACGTGGATGTCGTCTGGGAGAGATATTCGGAGGCATCCGAAGCACTACCACTCGAAACAGCGAAGGAAAGGCCTTGAGTTTTCAGGTCAATCTCAACGATCGCCACCTGCATCGGCACCGTGCCAGGCCATGCCCGTTGGCTATAGGAAATGCCATCGGCCACCATTGTCTTTGGTGGGGTTAAGTCAAAGGGCTTGCCGGAGGAAAGAGGGGCACCCGAAGCACATGCCGACAGAGCGGTGCAAACAAACAGGGCAAGATAGCGAGTAATCGGTTTCATCGGATTGGCAGCCCTCGTAACGGAGACACCGCGCGCATGGCGATGGCCGTATTGACCCTAACCACACTGGGTAGCCGTGTCAGCACTTCACGGTGAATGCGCTCGAGGTCTGCTACATCACGGGCCGCAACGCGTAGGAGATAGTCGGAATCCCCGGTCATTAGCCAGCATTCCAAAACCTCTGGTGCCGATCGCACGGCGCTTTCAAATGCAGCGAGATCGCGGTCGGTCTGGGCACCTAAAGCAATCGACACAAAAACCGTCAAACTAAAGCCCAAACGCGCCGCATTCAGCTCAGCCCGGTAGCCTTCCAGTACGCCTGACTTCTCCAAAACATCGAGGCGGCGCCGACAGGCGCTTTCTGATAAGGCGATTTTATCTGCCAACGTGGCAATACTGGCGCGCCCGTCGCGCTGCAACAAGCGAAGCAAAGCACGGTCCTTGTCATCAAGTGTAGCGATTTCCATTAAAGAATATCCTTTTCTTCGTGCTTTCCACTAACAAACCTCAAAAGCTTGGGCAAGTTTGCGCGGAACCGCCATACAAAGCGTGTTAGGATCAGTCATCACAGGAGACAGACATGAAAATTGGCGTGCCAAAGGAAATCAAGCCTCAAGAAAACCGCGTCGGCGCAACGCCGGGCACCGTGGCGCAGCTCGTCGCTGCTGGACATGAGGTTTTCGTCGAGTCCAACGCTGGCGCTGGGATTGGGGTGTCCAATGAGGCGTATGAGAAAGTTGGTGCGACAATTCTCCCAGACGCTGATGCAATCTTTGCGGCCGCGACCATGATCGTAAAGGTAAAAGAGCCCCAGCCAATCGAATGTGCGCGCTTAAAGCCGCACCACATCCTGTTCACCTATCTGCACTTGGCCCCAGATCCAGAGCAAGCAAAGGCGCTGATGGCATCGGGTTGTACCGCAATTGCCTATGAAACCGTTGTTGGCCGCGATGGCGGACTTCCTCTTTTGGCCCCGATGTCGGAAGTCGCAGGACGGATGGCGACCCAAGTGGGCGCACATTGCCTCCTGAAGCCACAAGGTGGCTTGGGCAAATTGATGGGCGGCGTACCGGGCGTGGCACCTGCCAAAGTTGTCATTCTGGGCGGTGGCGTAGCGGGCCTAAATGCATGCGAGATCGCACACGGTATGCGCGCCGATGTAACCGTCTTTGATCGCTCGAAAGCTGCTTTAGTCGCGATTGATCGTCAGTTTGGCGGAATGGTCACCACCTTGATGTCGACACCTGATGCGGTTGAAGAGGCCTGTATCGAAGCTGATCTCGTGATTGGCGCAGTCTTGATCCCCGGTGCATCGGCACCAAAGCTTGTCACCAAAGATATGCTGTCGCGCATGAAGGATGGCTCTGTCCTCGTCGACATTTCGATCGACCAAGGCGGTTGCTTTGAGACCTCGCACGCCACGACCCATGCAGATCCAACCTATGTGATCGATGGGGTGGTGCATTATTGCGTCGCCAACATGCCGGGCGCGGCACCCCTGACCTCGACCTATGCCCTCAATGGCGTCACAGCACCTTACATGCTGGCCTTGGCCAACAAAGGCGTCGATCAAGCACTGGCAGAAGATCCAGGCTTTGCCTTGGGCCTGAATGTCCGCGGCGGCCAAATCATGCACCAAGCCGTGAAAGAAGCGCTGGGCCTTTAATCCATTCAAGTGAGCGGGAGGGCAAGGCTGGCTCTCCCGCGTCGCATGCTCTAAGCTAAACGACTGGCGACCTCTTCACCAATTGCGAAGGAGGAAGTCAGGCCCGGGGAATCAATCCCGAACAAACAAACCAAACCCTCTAAGCCATGGCTGGAATGATCGAGGATGCGGAAATCCTCAAACTGGGTGAGCGCATTGCCTACTTTCGGCCGAATGCCCGTATAATCCGCCTGCATTAGGCTCTCGTCTAAGCCCGGCCAGTAAGCCCGGATGGATTGTGCAAAGATCGCCTTACGGCTTTCATCCACACGATAATCAAGGGTTTCGACTGGCTGAACATCTGGGCCAAAACGGGCATGACCGCTCATATCGGGCGTTACATGGATGCCGAGCCCGCCAGCGGACGGCATTGGGTAAATCAAATGCGTGAAAGGGGCTTTCCCGCCATAAGTGAAATAATTGCCCTTTGCGAATTTGGTTTCTGGAACCAAAGCAGGGTCGAGGCCTTCAACTGCGTGGCCCGCTTGAGTAGACCAAAGGCCTGCAGACAAAATGAGCTGGCGCGTGGTCAGTGTCATCGGCTCTTCGCCGCCAACCCGGACCTGAAATCCGCCGACAATCGGTGTTGCCCCTAAAAAGGGCGCGTTGCGTGCTAGTGCCCCGCCATGATCTTCGATCACGCCTAACAGTGCCAGCATGTAAGAATGGCTATCGACAATACCACTCGAGGGCGACCAAATGGCTGCCTCGGCAACAATCTCTGGCTCCATCTGCTTGATTCGGTCGGGGCCAATGATCTCAAGATCTGGGATATCATTGGCGTGGCCGCGATCATTTATGACCTGCAAGGCGGGCACATCTGAGGAAGCGGGCGCAACGATCAGCTTGCCGAGCGCGCGAGCCGAAATCCCTCGCTCCGCACAAAAGGCATACATGGCATGCTTGCCTGCGACACAGAGGCGGGCCTTCAATGACCCAGTGGGGTAATACATGCCCGCATGAATAACCTCAGAATTACGTGATGAGGTTTCTTCGCCAAAGCGACTATTCTTCTCCAGCACAATAACGCTTTGTCCACGGCTGGCCAACGCGCGACCAACGGCAAGACCAACCGCACCAGCGCCGACTATAATGACGTCCGTATCGGTCACGGCACAGCTTTCCTCTTAGGCGCTAATACCCGTACCGATTGAACAAGCCACACCTGTTCCGCCAATCCCGCAATAACCGCCGGGGTTCTTGGCCAGATACTGTTGGTGA
>VYLK01000007.1_pt1 | contig 82052 bp, 79 predicted proteins | sample 5114321 | NCBI WGS metagenome assembly VYLK01 (sample SAMN12291792, study PRJNA351875) | freshwater metagenome | isolation source: freshwater lake | place: USA: Michigan, MSU2 Lake | collected 2011-08-16
CTACCCGGAGGGCGCGTGGAAAACGGCTGCGCGGGGCGGTGCCGTCCCTTCCCGACCGTGACTTCACGGGCGGATCAGAAGGGCGGCCAAGGTCAGGCTTCGTCGAAACGGTAACTCTACAACAGCACCGGGCGAGGCCCGGCCGCCCCGCACCCTCCCCGACCTTTCCGGCAGTGATGCCGGGGGGCGCTTCAGCCTGCGCAAAGCGCGGATGAAGCCCAACAATGATGCCATCGTCTTGCCGTGCTGGCCGCTGACACCCTATAGGCCAAGCAGCACCCTTGCCGCTGATCCGCCAGGACCGACCATGCTCACCGCCTTCCGCACCTTTGCCAAATCGAAATGGGCCGTCGGCCTGCTGGTCGTCCTGGGTATCGCCCTGGTGGTCACCGGCGGAACACAGATGGATGTTCTGACGAACCTCGGTCCGAAACATGTGGTTTCGGCGGGCGACCGGAACATGAGCCAGGCCGAGTTCCGGCTGGAACTGGACCGTATTCGCGAGCAGGCCCAGCAACAGGCCGGCCGGGCCCTGACCTTCGAGGAACTCATTGGTGAAGGCGGGCTGCGCCAGTTCCTGGAACAGAAGTCGCAGCAGCTCGGTTTTGTGAACTGGGCCTGGAAGGCCGGCATCCGCCCGGGCAAGGAACTGGTCCTCCGGCAGATCCGCCAGGCCCCGGCCTTTTTCGACAGCGTCACCGGCCAGTTCAGCGAGGAGCAGTACCGCACCGCCCTGGCCGAGGGCAACGTGACCCCCGAGATGTTCGAGGCGCAGCTGCGCGATCAGTATTCCACCCAGCACTATGGTGCCGCCCTCGGGGCCGGCATGCGGCTGCCGCGCATCTTTGGCGCTGTCCTGGCCAGCCAGGCGCTCGAGACCCGTGATGCCCGCTGGTTCACCGTGACCCAGGCCATGGCCGGCTCGGCGGGCACCCCGACCGACGCCCAGCTGACCGCCCTGATGAACGAGAACGCCGACCAGCTGCGGATGCCCGAGTCCCGCACCGCCTCGGTCGTGCTCTTCGACGACGGTGCCGCCGCCCCGGCTGAACTGACGGAGGCCCGCATCCTTGAGCGTTTCAACTTCCGCCGCGACGCCCTGTCGCTTCCCGAGCGGCGCAGCTTCGTCACCCTGACCGCGCCCGACCGCGCCGCGGCAGACCGCATCGCCGCCGCGCTTCGTGCCGGTCAATCGCCGGCCGATGTGGCCCGTGCCAACAGCATCCAGCCCGCCGAATATGTCGACACGCCGCGCAGCGCCCTCGGCGACCCGGCCGTCGCAGCCGCCGTCTTCGGCCTCGCCGGCAATGAAGTCTCGGCACCGGTCCGGGCCAGCGTAGGCTTCGTCGTCGCCCGGGTGAACGCCATCCAGCCGGGCCGCGCCGCGACCCTGGCCGATGTTCGCGACCAGGTCGTCGCCGAACTGCGCGCCGAGGATGCCCGCGCCGCCGTCTACCGGCGTGTCGAGGCCTATGAGAAGGCCCGCCAGGACGGCAAGACCCTGGACGTCGCCGTGCGCGAGGTCGGTGCTCGCCTCATCCAGATTCCGGCGATCCGGCAGGACGGCAAGCTCCGCAACGGTCAGGAAATCAATCCGGCCCTGCCGCCGCAGCTGCTCCAGTCCATGTGGAGCCTCGGCAAGGGTGCCGAAAGCGAAGTGATCGACATGGGTCAGGGCCAGTATTTCGTGGTCCGCCTCGATGACGTAATGCCGGCGGCCCTGCCCCCGCTCGCCGCAATTCGTGAACCGCTCGCCCGGCAATGGGTGCTGCGCGAGAATGCCCGACTTCTGAGCGCGCGTGCCGACGCCCTTGCGGCTCGCGTCCGCGGCGGTGAGGACCTTGCCGCCGTCGCAGCCTCGGTCGGTGCCACCCTGCAGACAGGCAGCGGCCTGAACCGCCAGTCCGCGGAGCAGAACGGTCAGGGCGTCATCAACGGCGTGTTCAACAGTGGGCGCGGCGAGCCCTTCTCGCAGCAGAACACCGCCGATACCTTCGTCATCGGCCGGACCGACCGGATCAGCACAGCGGTGCCGGCCCTGGCGGCTCCGGCTGCCGAACAGTTCCGACTGCGGATGGCCGGTGACCACGGCAATGCCGTCGGCGAGGCGGCCATCACCGCCGCCGCTGCCCGCAGCAAGGCGGAGTTCGACGAACCCCTGGCCCGTACCGCGCTGGGCCTCCCGGCCGAGGCTCCCGTGGCACCCGCAGCGCCGGGTGCCCCGGCGGCGCGATGACGGCTGGCGACCCGGACGGGTTCGACGCTTTCAGCCGCGGCTGGTCACTCGGCCGGCCACAGGTTGTTGTCCGCCGGCTGGTGGACGACCTCGAGACCCCGGTCTCGGCCTTCCTGAAGGTCGGGCACGGCCGTATCCATGCCTTCCTGCTGGAATCGGTCGAGGGTGGTGCGGTCAACGGTCGCTATTCCATCATCACCCGCGAGCCGGACCTGGTCTGGCGCTGCCGCGGCGGCCGGGCGGAGATGGCGCGCGGCGCGGACATAGCCGCGGAACGGTTCGAGCCGGAGCCCACGGATGCCCTGACCTCGCTGCACGCCCTGATGGCGGCGTCGCGGTTCGAACTGCCCGCAGGCCTCCCGCCCATGGCGGCCGGTCTGTTCGGGGTGTTCGGCTATGACATGGTCAGGCTGCTGGAGCCCCTGGGCGCACCCAACCCCGATCCCCTTGACCTGCCTGACGCCGTCCTGACCCGCCCGGCCCTGGTCGCCATCTTCGACTCCGTCAGCCACGAGATTGTATTGGTCTCAACCGGCTATCCGGACAGCGGTCTCGATGCCAGGACCGCGTTTGCAGCCGCCGTTTCCAGACTCGATCGCTTCGAAGCCGAGCTCCGCGCACCGCTCCCGGCCCTGCCCGCGCCGATCCAGACCGACATCGCACCCTTCCGCTCGCCCGTCGCTGAAGCCGACTTTGCCGCCATGGTCGCCCGGGCCAAGGACTATATCGCCGCCGGGGACATCTTTCAGGTCGTTCTCAGTCATCGCCTCGCCGCGCCATGGACGACCGATCCCTTCGCCTTCTACCGCTCCCTGCGGCGGCGGAACCCCTCGCCCTATCTGTTCTTCCTCGACTTCGGCGACTTCCAGCTCGCCGGCTCCAGCCCGGAAATCCTCGTCCGGCTCAAGGACGGGCGCGTCACCATCCGACCGCTCGCCGGCACCCGACCGCGCGGCCGGACACCCGAGGCCGACCGCGCACTCGAAGCCGAACTGCTGGCCGATCCCAAGGAGCGATCCGAACACCTGATGCTGCTGGACCTTGGCCGCAATGACGTCGGCCGCGTCGCCGCCCCCGGCACGGTCGAGGTCATCGAGAGCTTCCGCATCGAACGCTACAGCTCGGTCATGCACATCGTCTCCGAGGTCCAGGGCGACGCCCATCCCGACCTTGATGCTGTCGACACCCTGCTGGCGGCCCTGCCCGCCGGTACCCTGTCCGGCGCGCCCAAGGTCCGGGCCATGGAGATCATCGACGAGCTGGAGAGCGAAAAGCGCGGCGTCGGCTATGGAGGTGGCGTCGGCTACATTTCAGCCGGCGGCGAGGCCGACATCTGTATCGTGCTCAGGACGGCCCTGTTCGCCGACGGCAAGATCCATGTCCAGGCCGGCGCCGGGGTGGTCGCGGACAGCGACCCGTCAGCGGAATATGCCGAGACCCTGGCCAAGGCCGGTGCCCCGATGCGCGCCGCAGACGACGCCTGGCGATATCCGTCCGGCAATCGCTGAGTTTGGCGCTAGGGCTGTGCAGAAATGGCGGGCTCGTCGAACCGAACGCCCGGACCAATCACCATCACCCCGGCCATCAGGACCGCGGCCGTGGCCGCCAGCGCCGCAGCCCCAAGCGTCGCATAGGGGCTGGTGCTCCGCGGTGCGGCGGGCGTCAGCAGTTTGCGCGCCTTGGTGATGTTGGTGTGCGCCATGGAACTCCCCGAAGCTGCCCGCAGGGTCTCGCCGATCCGGTTAACGAACGCTTACCGCCACAGCCGCTTGGCGCAGCCTCCCTCAGCCCCTAGAAGCCGAACATGATCCTCGTCGTCGACAACTACGACAGCTTCACCTGGAACCTCGTCCACTACCTCGCGGAGTTGGGCGCGGAGACGCGTGTCGTGCGCAATGACGACCTGACCGCCACCGAGGCCTGGGCCCTCAAACCCGAGGCCATCCTGCTCTCGCCCGGTCCCTGCACACCCAACGAGGCCGGCATCTGCCTGGCCATCCTCGACACCGCACCGCTGGATATGCCGATCTTCGGCGTCTGCCTCGGTCATCAGGCCATGGGCCAGGCCTTCGGTGGCGAAGTGATCCGCGCCAAGGCCCTGATGCACGGCAAGACCTCACCGATCGAGCATGAGGGCCGCAGCGTCTTCAGGGGCCTGCCCTCGCCCTTCACCGCCACCCGCTATCACTCACTCGCCGTCCGCCGCGAAACCTTGCCCGACGTGCTCGAGATCACCGCCTGGACCGCCGACGGCGAGATCATGGGACTGGCCCACCGCACCCGCCCGATCCACGGCGTCCAGTTCCACCCCGAGTCCATCGCCACCGAACACGGCCACGACCTGCTCGCCAACTTCCTCGACCTGGCCAACGTCAAACGCACGGCGATGGTCTGATGGCCGAAGGTTTCAAACCCCTGCTGGCCAAGCTGGTCGACGGCCGTATCCTGTCGGCGGACGAGGCCCACGCCTTCTTCGCCGCCTGTCTACGCGGCGAGCCGACCCCGGCCCAGGTCGCCGCCGCTGTCACCGCCCTGCGTATCCGCGGCGAGACCGTCGAGGAGATCGCCGCCTTCGCCACCGCCATGCGCGAGGCCGCCCGCACGCTCGACCACCCGTATGACGCCATCGACACCTGCGGCACCGGCGGCGATGGCCAGCACACCTTCAACATCTCCACCGCCGCCGCCCTCGTGCTGGCCGGTGCGGGGCTGAAGGTCGCCAAACACGGCAACCGGGCCATGAGCTCGAAATCCGGCTCCTCGGACGTGCTGTCGGTGCTCGGCGTCAATCTGCAGGCCGACCCGGCCCAGCAGCGCCGGTCGCTGGATCAGGCCGGCATCGCCTTCCTGTTCGCCCCCGCCTACCACGGTGCCATGCGCCACGTGGGACCGGTCCGGGCCGAGATCGGCTTCCGCACCGTCTTCAACCTGCTCGGACCGCTGTCCAATCCGGCCGGTGCCAAACGTCAGGTCATGGGCGTCTATGATCCCCGCCTGCTTGAGCCGCTGGCCGAGGTGCTGGGCCGGCTCGGCGCGACCCGCGCCTGGACCGTGCACGGTCAGGGCCTCGACGAACTGACCACCACGGGCGAGACCGAGGTGGCGGAATGGAAGGACGGTGCCGTCCGCCGCTTCACCGTGACGCCAGAGGACGCCGGCCTGCCCCGCGCCGATCTCGCGGCCTTGCGCGGCGGTGATGCGGAGGAGAACGCCCTCGCCCTTCGCGCCCTGCTGGACGGCGCGACCGGCGCCTACCGCGACATCGTCCTCCTCAACGCCGCCGCCGCCCTCATCGTCGCCGACCGTGTCGCCGATCTGGCCGAGGGCGCGGCCCTTGCCGCCGCCGTGATCGACGACGGCCGCGCAGCCAGGGCCCTCGCCGACCTCGTCGAAGCCACCAACGCCGTGATCGAGGAAGATCCGACGTGAGCGACGTCCTCGCCGGCATCGCCGCCTACAAGCGCATCGACGTCGCCACCCGCAAGGCCGCGACCTCGCAGGATGCCGTCGAAGCCCTGGCGCGCACCGCATCGCCCCCGCGCGGCTTTCGCGCCGCGCTCGAACGCCGCGTCGAAGGCACCAGCCGCCCCGCCCTGATCGCCGAGATCAAGAAGGCCAGCCCGTCCAAAGGCCTGATCCGCGCCGATTTCCACCCACCCGCTCTCGCCCGCGCCTATGAGCGCGGCGGTGCCACCTGCCTGTCGGTCCTCACGGACGGCCCCAGCTTCCAGGGCGACGACGCCTTCCTCGCCGCCGCCCGCGACGCCGTCGCCCTGCCCTGCCTGCGCAAGGATTTCCTCGTCGATCCCTGGCAGGTGGCCGAGAGCCGGGCGCTGGGCGCCGACTGCATCCTGATCATCCTCGCCATGATCGACGATGCGCTGGCCGCCGACCTGCTGGCCGAGGCGGAGCGGTTCGGCATGGACGCCCTGATCGAGACCCACGACGAGGCCGAAATGGCCCGCGCCTGCGCGCTGGGCGGCGATCTGGTCGGCATCAACAACCGCTCCCTGCGGACCTTCGAGGTCGACCTCGCCGTCACGGAACGCCTCGCATCCATGGCCCCGCGGGGAGCCCTCCTGGTCGCCGAGAGCGGCATCTTCACGCCGGAAGACGTGGCCCGGGTGTCTGACGCGCAAGCGCAGGCGGTACTGGTCGGGGAGAGCCTGATGCGGCAGCCCGATGTCGAGGCGGCGACGCGAACCCTGCTCCGGTAACCGGACCTTAACCGGAACAGCACAGGAACATGCTGTGGACGTTTGCGGTTTGTTCCGCTAGCGTTCTTCCAACGGGATTCGTCTTCGAGGTCGCCATGCTCACGCGCAAACAGCACGAACTGCTGATGTTCATCCACGAACGGATCAAGGAGACCGGCGTCTCGCCCTCGTTCGACGAGATGAAGGAGGCGCTCGATCTGGCGTCCAAATCGGGCATTCACCGGCTGATCACGGCTCTGGAGGAGCGCGGCTTCATCCGCCGTCTGGCGCACCGCGCCCGGGCGCTCGAAGTGACCAAGATGCCGGATCAGGCGACCGCAGGCGCGCCGCGCGGCCGGGCCGGATTTGCGCCTTCGGTGATCGAAGGCGGCGGACGCCCCATGGCCGCCGAACCGGCCAATGACACCCGCGAACTGTCCCTGATGGGCAAGATTGCCGCCGGCACCCCGATCGCCGCCATCGAACACGAAACCGCCCGCTATCCGGTGCCCGAGGCCATGCTCGGGGCCGGTGAACACTATCTGCTCGAGATCGAAGGCGATTCCATGATCGAGGCCGGCATCCTCAACGGCGATCTCGTGATCATCAAATCGACCGATACCGCCACCTCGGGTGAGATCGTCGTCGCTCTGGTCGAGGGCGAGGAAGCCACCCTCAAACGCCTGCGCAGGAAGGGTGCCTCGATCGCGCTGGAGCCGGCCAACCGCAACTACGAAACCCGCATCTTCGGCCCCGACCAGGTCGAGGTCCAGGGCAAGCTGGTCGGCCTCATCCGCCGCTATCACTGAGCTCGGGGTCGCCACCCCGGCTCCAGGGCCGGTCGCCGCGCACCTCCGCCGCCCAGACCGCGCGCCAGCGGTTCTCTGACGTTGGCGCAACCCGCCACAGCTCGATCGCCCCGCCCCGCGCATAATCGGTTCCGTCCATTACCAGCCGCCCCGCGCATGAGGGCGGCAGCACCGCCACGCTTGCCCGAACACTGACCACCGGCGCGGATCGGCACAGGGCGTCAAGCTCGTCCGGCGACGGCGCGCGGCGGCCCCACCACATCGCCAAAGGCGCGGCACCGGGCTCGGTCGGTGCACACGAGAACCGCGTACAGGCCCAGCCCTCCACCGCCCGCTCCGCCGGCTCAAGGCCCCGCCGACGGGTCCATACATCCACCGCAAACTGCCGCACGGCCGGTCGCATCACCACGGCCTGACCCGACTCGACAAAGGCGGCATTGGTCCCGCCGTCCCCGATCCACAGATCCGGTACTGGCGCGCGCGGCCACAGCATGACCGCGGCCGCCAGGGGCAGGCCCAGCCACCGCAACGGCCCTCGCCAAAGACTGCAGAACAGCACCCCGAGGAAGGCGATCGGCAGGACGAAGTCCGGCGCGCTGGCCACCGTCTTCACCGCCCCCGGAAGGCCCGCAACCCATTCGCCGACGGCCAGCATCATCCCGATACCCTGCCCTGCCAGCCACAGGAACGGCGCTCCCAGCCCCATCGGCTCCAGCAAGGCACCGAGCGCCAACGCCGGCATGATCAGAAAATCCGACAACGGCGCCGTCGCCAGATTGGCCCCGAGCCCGTACATGGCGGTCCGGTTGAAATGCTGCATGGCGAAAGGCCCCGTCGCCGCCCCCGCCACAAGGCTGGCCATGATCGCCATACCCAGCCAGGCCCCAACCCGCTGCACCAGCAGGATAGGCCAGGGCGCGGAGATCTCGCGCGGTCGGACCGGCCAGGCCTCGACCAGGGCCACCAGCGCCGCCGTTGCCGCAAACGACATCTGGAAGCCCGGCGTGACGATGGCCTCGGGCTGAAGCAGCAGAACCGCGAAGGCCGCCACCGCCAGGGCATGCATGGTGATGGCCGGCCGGTCCAGCAGGATGGCCAGAAAGGCAATGGAAGCCGTGATCGCCGCCCGCTCGGCCGGCGGCGGGTGCCCCGAGACGATGAGATAGGTCCCCACCGCCAGCAGTCCCGCGCAGGCCGCCACCTTCTTGCCCGGGACCCGAAGCGCCAGCCAGGGCCATGCCGCGACCAGCAGACGGACCAGAAAGAAGCTGAAGCCCCCGACCACCGCCATATGCAGGCCAGAGATCGACAGGATGTGCGCGAGGCCGGAGTCGCGCATGACATCGACCTCGGCCGGATCCAGCCAGGCCTCATGGCCCGTGGTCATGGCCGCAGCGACCCCGCCGGTCCGTTCCCCCAGCCTCGCCACGATCCGCTTGGCCAGGTCATAACGCAGGCCGTTGACCGCCATGGCCGCCCGCACCGTCCAGGGCGGCGACGAAAGATAGGCCGGACGGGTCTCCGACAACGAAAAGGCCACGCCGCCCATGCTCTGGAAATACGCATTTCGGCCGAAGTCATAGGCCCCGGGGCTGGCCGGAGCCGGGGGCGGGTTGAGCAGGGCAAACAGCCGGACCGCATCACCCGGCTCGGGTGCAACGCCCTGTACCGTGGCCCGGAGGCGGGTCGGTGTATCCTCCGGTGCCAGCCCCTCGATGCGGACGGGCGCGAGCACGACCCGGGGACCGGCCTCGCCGGGGCTGTCGACATCAATGACCCAGGCCTCCACCACGGTCGGCCGGGCCATGGCCGGGGTGATCGGTGCCGCCACCGCATCCGTCCGGAGCTTGGCCACCGCGACCCCAAGGGTGAAGCAGGCCAGCAGCATCAGGCCAAGGGTCCAGACCCGCGCCAGCGCCAGTCTTCGTGCCCCGAGCCAAAAAGCTGCCGCCACCAGAGCACCGGTGATCAGAGGCCAGACGGGTGGTTCAGACTTGAACGCGAAATAGGCGGCGCAGCCCCCGCCGAAAGCCACCGGAGCCCATAGTCGCCAGCGCAGCGTCTGGGCCGCGACCTGCTCGCCGAGGAAATGTCGGACGCGCTCGCCGAGGCTGGGATTTGCCGGTGTCGGCGCTATAACGCCCGCCATGACCTCCCCCTCCGGCTCTGCCCCCGCTGTCGTCACCCGCTTTGCCCCCTCGCCGACGGGGTCCCTGCACATCGGTGGAGCCCGTACGGCCCTATTCAACTATTTGTATGCCAAGGGACGCAACGGGAAGTTTCTTGTGCGGGTTGAGGACACCGACCGCGAGCGCTCCACCGACGCGGCCGTGAAAGCCATCTTCGACGGTCTGAGCTGGCTGGAACTGGTCGCCGACGAGGAACCGGTGTTCCAGTACAGCCGCGCCGACCGCCACCGTGCGGTGGTCAATGAACTGCTGGAGCGCGGCGAGGCCTATCGCGACTTCACCTCTGCGGAGGAAACCGGACGCCTGCGCGATCTGGCCAAGGCAGAACGCCGCACCTTCGAATCGCCGTGGCGCGACCGAAAGCCGACCATCGATGACCTGGGCCAGCCCCATGTTGTCCGCTTCCGCCGCCCCCTGCCCGGCAAGGTCACGGTCGAGGACGAGGTCCAGGGCACGGTCAGCTGGTCCAATGATGACCTCGACGACCTGGTCCTGCTGCGCAGCGACGGAGCCCCGACCTACAATCTGGCCGTGGTGGTCGACGACCACGACATGGGTGTCACCCATGTGATCCGGGGCGACGACCATCTGAACAACGCCGCCCGCCAGAGCCTGATCTATGACGCCCTCGGCTGGACCCGGCCCGTCTTCGCCCACATCCCGCTGATCCACGGGCCCGATGGTGCCAAGCTGTCCAAGCGGCACGGGGCACAGGCGGTGCATGAATACGCTGAGATGGGCTATCTGCCCGAGGCCATGCGCAACTATCTGGCCCGGCTGGGGTGGGCCCACGGGGACGAGGAACTGTTCAGCGACGCCCAGGCGCGCGAGTGGTTCGACCTGACCGGCGTGGGCAAGGCCCCGGCCCGGCTGGATTTCGACAAGCTGGCCCACGTCAACGCCCACTGGATCCGTCTGGCAGACGACGCGCGGCTGGCCAGGATGACGCTGGACGTACACCTGGCCCGCGGGCACGCCCTTCGCCCGGACGACGAGACCCGGTTGTTGCAGGCCATGCCCTACATCAAGGGTCGCGCGAAGACCCTGCTGGAACTGGCCGACCAGTCCGCCTTCGCCCTCAAGGTCCGGCCGCTGACAATCTTTGAAAAGGCCCTCCCGATGCTGACCGGGGAATCAGGCGAGCGAATCGGCCGTCTGCGCGACCGGCTGAGGCTTTTCGCCAGCTGGGATGTCTTCGCCCTCGAGGCCGAACTGAAGGTTTTCGCCGAAGAGGAGGCCGTCGGCTTCGGCAAGATCGGCCCCGCCGTGCGTGCAGCGCTGACGGGAGACGGCGTTTCGCCGGATATTGCAAAGACTTTGGCAGCTTTGGGGCGGGAAGAAAGCCTCGGGCGCTTGGATGATGCGCTGCAACAGACTATCTGACATCTACACACGGATCACGACCCGACGCCTCCCCGCCGGGCCATGCACCTTCACCATGGGGCTGACATGACAGACCAAGCCAAGGCCGCCCGTACGGCCACGCTGACCTTAGGCGACAAGACCGTCGAACTGCCGGTCCTTTCGGGCTCTACCGGCCCCGATGTCATCGATATCCGCAAGCTTTACGGGGCGACGGACGCCTTCACCTACGACCCCGGTTTCACCTCCACGGCGGCCTGCGAAAGCGCTCTGACCTTCATCGACGGCGATGTCGGCACGCTGCTGCATCGGGGCTATCCGATCGACCAGCTGGCCTCGCAGTCGAACTTCATCGAGGTCTGCCATCTGCTGCTGCACGGCGAACTGCCGACCGCCGCCGAGTACGAGCCGTTCGAACGCAGCATCACCATGCACACGATGCTGCATTCGCAATTCGACCGCTTCTTCGAGGGCTTCCGCCGCGACGCACACCCGATGTCGATCATGGTCGGCACCGTCGGTGCCCTGTCGGCCTTCTATCACGACAGCCTCGACATCCACGATCCGGTCCAGCGCAACATCTCGGCCATCCGCCTTATCGCCAAGATGCCGACCCTCGCTGCCCGTGCCTACAAATACCACGTGGGCCAGCCCTTTGTGTCGCCGCGCAACGACCTGAGCTACGCCGAGAATTTCCTGCGTATGTGTTTCGCGGTTCCGGCCGAGGACTATGTGGTCAATCCGGTGCTGGCCAAGGCCATGGACCGGATATTCATCCTCCATGCCGACCATGAGCAAAACGCCTCGACCTCGACCGTCCGCCTGGCAGGTTCGTCGGGCGCCAATCCGTTCGCCTGTATCGCTGCCGGCATCGCCTGCCTCTGGGGTCCCTCGCACGGCGGGGCCAATGAAGAGGCGCTGAACATGCTCAAGGAGATCGGCACCCCGGACAAAATTCCGGAGTTCATCGAGGGCGTGAAGGCCAAGAAGTACAAGCTGATGGGCTTCGGACACCGGGTTTACAAAAACTACGACCCGCGCGCCAAGGTGATGAAGGAAAGCGCCGATGAGGTGCTGGCCGCTGTCGGTGATCCCAATGACCCCCTGTTCCAGGTCGCCAAGGAACTGGAGCGCATCGCTCTGAACGACGAGTATTTCATCGAGCGCAAACTGTTCCCCAACGTCGACTTCTATTCGGGCATCACCCTGTCGGCGATGGGTTTCCCGACCTCGATGTTCACGGTGCTGTTCTCGCTTGCCCGCACCGTTGGCTGGATCTCCCAGTGGCAGGAAATGATGGAAGACCCCGGCCAGAAGATCGGCCGCCCGCGCCAACTCTATACGGGCCCGACCGAGCGCAACTACGTGCCGATCCAGCTGCGCGGCTGATCCGCCGTCCGGACTGCCGAAACGCCGGGGCTCAGGCCCCGGCGTTTTTTGTCTGGATGACCCTTAGCAACGCATCCGCCGCGATCTCCGACGGATCCCGTCCTTCGCGCCCCATCCGGTCCAATGCCGCCGTCTGGCGCGCCGCCTGATCCGCCCGGGCAGCCGGGTCTCCCAGCAGCCGACCGACCTCGGCAGCCACCTTCTCGGGTGTGGCATCGTTCTGGATCAGCTCACGAGCGATTTCCTCGTCAGCGGCATGATTGAACAGGGTCGCATATCTCCCCGTGAAGAACGGCTTCATGATCGCATAGCTGAGCGGCTGGAAGCGGTAGGCAACGACCACAGGCGTGCCGGCAAGCGCCAGCTCGGTGGAGACGGTGCCACTGGTCGCGAGGGCCACGGTAGCCGCCCGCATGGCGGCGTATTTCTGATCTTCCCCAACCACATGGGCGCGGAACGGCCAGGTGGCGACACGGCCGGTGACATCTGCAGCCACCGTCCCCGCGGCGACCACGGCGATCTCCAGCGTCGGATCGGCGGCCTTCAGCCGGGCGACCGCCGCCTCATAGACCGGCGTCATCAGCTTGATCTCCGATGGCCGACTGCCCGGCAGCACGACCAGCACGGGCGCAGCGGCAGCGATGCCGCGCGAGGCACGGAAAGCCACCGGATCGGCTTCACTCATATCCACATGCAGGGCCTGGGACCCGACCACAGTAGTGGCAAGGCCCTCGCGCTCGAACCAGGGCGCGTCGAAGGCATAGAGGGCCAGCAGGTGATCCACCGACGCCGCCAGGGTCTTCGCCCGCCCCGGTCGCGAGGCCCAGACCTGTGGCCCGACGTATTTGATCAGCGGTGTTCCCGGCAGGGCCTCACGCAGGGCTTTGGCAACCCGGATGGTGAAACCCCAGCTGTCGATCAGCACCACAGCGTCCGGCTTCTCGGCGCGGGCGAGTGCCACCGTATCGGCGACACGGCGTTTGACGATGCCGTAGGCCTTCAGCCCCTCGATCCAGCCCAGCACAGACAGTTCTGCAATATCGAAGGGGCTTTGGACCCCCTGTTCCGTCATCCGCGGACCGCCGATGCCGACGAAGCTCACCTCGGCCCCAAGCCTTGCCTTCAGCGCGCGCGCCAGCCCGGCTCCGAGCGCATCGCCGGAGGCCTCGGCGGCGACCAGCATGACCTTCAGCAGCCGGCTCATCGCTGCTCACCCCAGACGAACAACCCCAGCCGGTCAGCCGCCTCGATCAGTCCGGCCCGATCGATCAGGATCAACCTGCCCGCGACGCCTCCGACGCCCGCCAGACCGGCTGCGGCGGCCATCTCGACCGTTCGGGCTCCGATCACCGGCATGTCGACCCGCATGTCCTGGATCGGCTTCGGCGCCTTGCCGAGCGCGCCCTTGCGCTCTCGCGCCGAGCCGCGCAGGTCGGAGGGCAGACCCGCGACGCGGGACAGCATGGCGTCCGTGCCCTCCTGGGCCTCCACCGCCAGCACCAGCCCGTGGCAGACCACCGCCCCCTGGCCGATATCCAGTTCGCCCGCCTTTTCAGCAACATGGAGCGCCTTTCTGAGATCAGAAAGCTGCTCCTCTGTCGGCCGAACCGCGCCAAGCGCTCCGGCCGGCAGGGTCTCGCCGCCCAGAATGTCGTCAGCGCCCTCGATGACGTAGCCCTCGCCCTCGAACACCGAAAGGATCTTGCGCAACAGGGCGTCATCGCCCCGGGTCGCGGCGGCGATGATGCCCGGCATCAGGGCGGCACCCTTCATATCGGGCTTCAGGGTCCTGAAATCCGGACGGCTGACTGTACCTGCGAAACAGACAGCCGTGCAGCCCGCCTTTTTCAACGCCGACAGGATCCGGCCAAACTCGGCCATGCCCGCGTCAAGGCCGGGGTACCGCGCCAGATGAACATCGGCGAACCCCGCCAGCCGGACCACGAAAACCGGACGGCCCTCGGCCTCGCAACGCGCAGCCACCGAGACCGGCAAGGCCCCGCCGCCGGCGATCAGGCCCAGCTTGTTCATTCGGCCAACTTTCCTAGACGCCCGGCAGGCAAAGCGGGCGCTTTCCAGCTTCGCGGATGAAGGTCGTGATTTCCATGATCTCGGGCAGGTCGACATAACCGGCTTCGACGGCGTCAAGCCGCTCGGCAAAGGTTCCAGCACCCTCGAACAGCTCGCGGTAGCCCGCCAGCAGTCTGCGGATCGCGCCCTTGTCATACCCCTTGCGCTTCAACCCGATCAGATTCAGCCCGTGCAGCTGCGCGTGATTTCCCCATGCCGAACCATAGGGAATGACGTCACGGGTGACCGCCGCCAGCCCGCCGATGATGGCACCCTGCCCCACCCGGCCGAACTGATGAACCGCCGAAAGTCCTCCCAGAAAGACCCGGTCGCCGACCTCTGAATGTCCGCCGAGGGTTGCGTGGTTGGCGAAGGTGACATGGTCGCCCACGATCGCGTCATGGCCGACATGGGCTCCGGTCATAAACATGCAGCCCTTGCCGATCCGGGTCAGCCCGCCGCCGACCGGGGTTCCCCGATTGAAGGTGCTGTGCTCGCGGACGAGGCAGTCCTCGCCGATCTCGAGCCTCACCGGCTCACCCTTGTAGCCGCCGTGCTGCGGATCACCGCCGATGACGCAAAACGGATGGATTGTCGTCCGGGCACCCACCACCGTATCCTGCTGGATCACGACATGGCTGAGCAGACGCACGTCCTCGCCGAGCTCCACACCGGGTCCGACCACGCTCCAGGGTCCGATCTCGACCCCGTCGGCCAGAACCACACCGCTATCGACCATGGCTGTGGGGTGAATCCGGCTCATGATGCGGCCGATGGGTCGACCGTGACCATCATGGCCGCGAACTCGGCCTCTGACGCCAGCTTGCCGTCGATGAATGTCTCGCCCCGGAATTTGAAGATGTCGCCCCGGACCTTGGTCACGACCACCTGCATCCGCAGCTGATCACCCGGCCGGGCCGGCTTGCGGAAGCGCACACCGTCGATCGACATGAACATGATCACCTTGCCCTCGACCTGGACGTCCATCGATTTGGACATCAGCAATGCACCGGTCTGGGCCATCGCCTCGACAATCATCACACCCGGCATGACGGGATCGATCGGGAAATGGCCGGGGAAAAAGGGCTCGTTGTGGCTGACGTTCTTGATGCCCGTAATCGAGGTATTGGCGACAAAATCCTCCGCCTTGTCGACCAGCAGGAAGGGATAGCGGTGCGGCAGCCTGCGCATCACCTCGGCATAGTCGATCTTGCCGTCGTCGCTCATCCTGCGGCCTTCCTCACCATGCGCGTCAGGCGCGCCCCTTCGGTGACGTCTGTTTGGCGAGCCAGACGGCTTCGCGCAAGGACTGGCGGATAGGCTTGGCCGGATAACCCGACCAGGTCTCACCCGCCGGGATATCCGCCAGCACGCCGGCCCCGCCGGCCACGCGGGCCCCTGCCCCGATCCTGATGTGATCCCCGACACCGGCTTGCCCCCCGAAGATGACATTGTCACCGACGGTGCAGGACCCCGAAATCCCGGTAAAGGCGGCCAGCAGACAGTTGCGCCCGATGACGCAGTTGTGGGCGATCATGACCAGATTATCGATCTTGGTATTCTCGCCGATGACGGTGTCGTCATAGGCACCGCGGTCGATGCAGGAATTGGCCCCGACCGTGACGCCGTCCTGCAGGATCACCCGGCCGAGCTGGGGCACATCGACAGGACCGGTTTTTGACCTTGCCGCTCCGAAGCCCGCCTCGCCGATCCGCACGCCGGCGAACAGGCTCACGCGGTCCCCGATCAGAGCGAAGCTGACACTGACATTGTTGCCGATAACGCAGTCGCGTCCGATCTGGACACCCGGACCAATGACACTGTTGGCACCGATACGCGTCCCTCGCCCGATACGCGCACCGCGGCCAACCACCACGCCGGGTTCGAACACCACGGTGTCGTCCTCGGCGGCCTCATCGCGATCCGCAGCGGTCAGGAAAATCGGGCGGTGGAAGGCCAGGGAGGCATGCGCCCAGGCGGCCTGGGGGTGGTCCGAAACGATCAAGGCCGCACCGGCCGGGGCACTTTCGATCGCCGACCCGGGAAGGATCACACATCCGGCCCGGGTATCGGCGAGGGCCGCAACGAATTTGCGATCTCCGAGAAAGGCGACGTCTCTCGCTGAGGCGGACCCGAGCGGCGCGACGGCGGAGATCTGACGATCCCCGCCTCGCAGGACCTCACCGTCGACCCGCCCGGCCAGCTCCGCCACGCTCAGCGCGGGCAGGCTGTCGAAAAAGCGCGGATCAGGCATGGGCGCCCTACTGCTGAACCTGGGCCGGCACTTCGAGACGGTTGAAGGAGATCGACGGAAGGCTGGTGTTCAGGCGCTGGATCACCAGGTCGGTCACATCCATGGCCGGGTTGGAGATATAGACTGCCGACCGATCCAGCAGCAGGCCGCAGCCACGCTCCTGGTACACGGCGACCAGAATGGGGTCAGCCGACTGGGCAATGGTGCGGATCTGCATCTGTTGCGTGTACTGCAGTTCGGCCTGACGACGCTGTTCCAGCTGCTGGGCCTCCTGGGCACGGGCTTGCCAGGCGCGCATGCGCGTGCCGTCCGGATCGGCCGCCTGGCCGCCCTGTTGCAGGGCCTGTGCCTCGGTCTGAAGGGCGGCACCATAGGGCGCGAGCTCGCCCTGCACTTCGGTGATCAGCCGCTGCATACCGGCCTGGACGGACTGGCCGGCCATCGACTGGGCCAGCAAACGATCGTTGTGGAACACACAGACGCCGGGCAGGACCGGGCCCGGATTGGTCGGGGCCTGGGCCTGGGCTGCGGCAGCACCGGCAGCCAGTGACGCGAGGGCGAAAGCGCCGATTGCGAACAGTTTCATCGTGAACCTTTGATGCGGAAAAATCGCCCGCGCTAGAACTGTGTGGAAGTCGAGAAGCGGAACGTTTCTGTTTTGTCGTATTCTTCCTGACCGATGATCTGGCTCAGGTCGAAACGGATGGGACCCATTGGCGACTTCCAGTGGATACTCACGCCGGCTGAGGCCCGCAAGGCGAGCTCGTCCACGATGTAAACGTTCGGCACGCCGCTGGGCGTGGTCGTATAGCGGTCATCGAGGACGCCGAGGGTGCCGACATCGGCGAATATCGAAGTACGGATGCCATACTCTTCGGGCAGGCCGTTCGGGACGGTCATTTCCACCGTGCTGACGGCGTAGAAATTGCCGCCCAGCGCGTCGTTATTGGTTCCCGGGGTCAGATCGCGCGGGCCGATACCCGCAGTCTCGAAGCCGCGGAAGCTGTTTCCGCCCTTGAAGAAGCGGTCATTGATACGGATCGGATCGCCACCCCAGCCGCCGATATAGCCCACCGAAGCCGTAGCTGTGACGACCCAGTCCGGGGTGATGCCCCAGAAGGCCGATACGTCCGCCTCGGTCTTGATGTAGTTCACATCACCGCCGATGCCTGCGAAATCCTGGCGCAGGGTACCGGTCCAGCCGCGTGTGGGCCGTACCGGATCGTTCCGGCGATCGACCAGCAGGGTATAGCCGGCCGAGGAGTTCAGGAAGGAGCCGACCTGGTCACACAGGGCGTTGGCCCCGCCACCGCCGTTGCAATAGCCCTGCGGCACGATGATTTCATCACTCTTCAGGAAGTAGCGCGTGCTGAGCAGGGTGTAGCCGTTCAGCGGATAGGACAGTCGCACGCCGCCACCGGTCGAACGGTAGTCGTAGGAAGAGAATTCACTGAGGTCGTAACGCGAGTGGAAGGCGTCAAAACCGGCACGCAGATCACGACCCAGGAATTTTGGCTCGGTGAAGCGGAAATCGATCTGCTGGCGGAGTGACCCCCACTCGACCCGGGCCACAACGTTCTGGCCCCTGCCGCGGAAATTGCGCTCGGTGATGCCCAGATTGACCACAAAGGAGTCGACCGAGCTGAACCCGGCACCGACAGAAAGCTCGCCGGTGGGCTGCTCCTCGACGGTGACATTGACCACAGACCGGTCGGCGGCCGTGCCGCGAGCCTCTTCGACGGTGACTTCCTTGAAGAAACCCAGAGCCCGCAGATTGTTGCGCGACCGCTCCAGAAGGGTGCGGTTGAAGGCATCGCCCTCGGTCAGCATCATCTCGCGGCGGACGACATTATCCAGCGTCCGCGTATTGCCGATCACATTGATGCGGTCGACATAGACCCGCTGACCTTCCCGGATGTTGAAGGTGACATCCACCGTATCGGTCTCGGGGTTGGCGCGATAGTTCGGCTCGATCTCGACGAAGGCATAGCCAGCCGACCCGGCTGCGAACGTCAGGGCGTCGACCGCAGATTCGATCTTGTCGCTCTCGTACAGATCTCCGGTGCTGATCGGCAGCAGCAGCTTCAGGAAGTCGGGATTGAGACGGTCGTTCTCGGTGACGACGTCGACCTCGCCGAAATTATAGCGGTCGCCTTCGTCCACCGTCAGGGTGATGCCGAACGCGCTGTCGTCCGGTGCCAGCTCCGAAATCGCGGACAGGACCCGGAAATCATAATAGCCGCGGTTGGTGTAGAATTTCCGCAGTTGCTCGCGGTCGTAGTCCAGCCGGTTCGGATCGTAATTGTCGTTGGTCGTGAACAGGCGGTACCAGGCCGACTCCTGCGTCACCATGACTTCGCGCAGTTCGCTGTCCGAATAGGCGCTGTTGCCGAGGAAGGTGATGGATCGAACGCCCGTCTCGGGACCCTCATCGATCTCGAACACAACATCGACGCGGTTCTGGTCCAGCTGGACGATCTTGGGCGTCACCGTGGCCGAAATCCGTCCCGACAGTCGGTAGAGCTCGACGATCTTGCCGACGTCTTCCTGGATGCGGGCCCGGGTATAGATGCCACGCGGCCTCAGCGTGACTTCCTCGCGAAGCTTGTCCTCGCTGACCGCGCCGTTCCCCTCGAACACCACCTGGTTGATGATCGGGTTCTCGACGATTTCGACCACCAGGTCGCCGTTCGGCTGCACGCCCAGCTGGACGTCAGCGAAAAGCTGGGTCCGGGTCAGGGTACGCACAGCGACGTCCAGAACCGCCGCGTCGACCGTATCGCCCGGCTGGATCGGCAAATAGGACAGGACTGTGGTCTGGTCGATCCGCTGGTTGCCCCGAACAAGGATTCGACTGATCGTGACGCGCTGGTCCTGCACCGGAGCGGCCTGAGCCGCAGCGGGAGGCCCCACCTGCGCCGCAGCAGGCTGGATCCCCGGTGCAGCCGGTGCCGGGCTCTGGGCCATGGCCTGGCCGGCTATCCCCGCGGCGGCCGCAAGGGCCAGCAGGCTGGGACTCAGGGCCCTGACGAAACGGAGGGCGGACGCATCTTGTCGGATCATACTGGAAACCATCGGGGGCTGGCGTCGGCTCGTCATGCGAACCCGCCGAGGAATTTGAACAGGCTCAGCTTCTGCAGGTCGTTCCACGTCGCGAACAACATCAATCCCGCCAGCAAAGCAAGACCGACGCGATAGCCGACCTCCTGAACGCGAGCGGGTACTGGCCTGCGGGCCACAGCTTCATAGGCGTAGAACAGCAGATGTCCCCCATCGAGAACCGGAATCGGCAGCAGATTAACAATGCCAATTCCGATCGAAACTATGGCGGCGAACTGAAGAAACGTCAGGGCGAGGTTGGCGGCGATATAGCCGGGGTCGGGATCGGCAGCCACAGCCTGACGGGTCGCCCCACCCGCCGCCCGTGCAATTCCGATCGGGCCGCTCAGCAAATCGCCGGATTCCTTGCCCGTGAAGATGCGGCCGATGTAGGTGCCGGTCGTCGCGACCGTGGTGCCGATCATCTCCGCACCCTTTCCAGTCGCCTCGAAGGGGTTCAGCCGACGGAACCTGTAGTCCTCCTGCAGAGGCCGAAGTGCGAGGCCGATCTGGGCAACGCGTATCCGTCCCGAAAGCTCGTCATCCTGCACCACCCGCCTTGGGGTGGCGACCAGTTCGAGTTGCCGACCGGCGCGGTCCACAGTGAAGCGCAGCGGATCGCCGGCACTCATTATCACCGTCTGGGTGACCTCGGACTGATCCTGGATCAGTCGGTTGTTGATCGCGACAATCCTGTCGCTGGGCAGAAATCCGGCCTCAGCCGCCGGACTGCCCGGAACCACTGCCGCAACCCGCGGTGCCGCGATCCGTTCGCCAATCACGCTGAACAGGATTGTGAACAGCACCAGTGCCAGAAGGAAATTGGCCGCCGGCCCCGCAGCGACGATCAGGGCGCGCTGCCAGACCGGCTTGAAATGGAAATAGTCGCGCTCGGCGCCAGGACCGTTCTCGGCGATGACCCGTTGCCTGAGCTCAGCCAGCCCGGCCTGGTCCGGCACGCTCGACGCGTCCAGATCACCCGAAAATTTGACGTAACCGCCGAGGGGTAGCCACGCCAGCCGCCACTCGGTCCCGTGTTTGTCCGTCCGGGCCAGGATTGTCCTGCCAAAGCCGATGGAGAACCGATCGACCTTCACACCGAACCTGCGAGCCACAAGAAAATGGCCGAGTTCGTGGATGGTGACGATAAAGGTCAGCACCAGCAGGAAGGGTACGATGTAGAGCAGCGCCTGACCGAGAAAGCCCGTCATGCCGTTATCGGTCCCTTCGCCATTCAGGCTGCCGCCGCGATGCCGCGGATGATGGACTCCGCCATCCGCCGCGCCTGCGCATCGACGGCCAGAGCCGCGTCGCAGGCGTCGTCGGAACCGGAATCCACTCCCGAGGCCGTCACGCGCGACAAGGTGTCGGCGACGACTGCGGCAATATTGAGAAAGCCCAGTCGACGGTCAAGAAAAGCCAGGGCCGCAACCTCATTGGCCGCATTGAACACGATGGGGGCCGCGCCGCCCGCCTGTAACGCCTGCCGCGCGAGTTTCAAGGCCGGGAAGCGCTCGTCGTCGGGGGCCTCGAACGTCAGTTGGCCAAGGGCAGCGAGGTCCAGCCGCGGCGCACTCCAGGCGATCCGGTCGGGCCAGGCCAGAGCGTAGGCGATCGGCGTCTTCATGTCCGGCGGCCCCATCTGGGCCAGGGTCGAGCCGTCGACATACTCCACCAGGCTATGGATGATGGATTCAGGATGCACCACCACGCCGATCCGCTCGGCAGGCATGTCGAACAGATAGGCCGCCTCTATGGCTTCCAGACCCTTGTTGGCCATGGTGGCACTGTCGACGGAGATCTTGGCCCCCATGCTCCAGTTCGGGTGGGCGACCGCCTGTTCCGGCGTGATCGACTTGAGTGCCTCGCGCGGCGTGGTGCGAAATGGCCCGCCTGAGGCCGTCAGGACCAGTCTGGCGACCTGCTCCGGCGCGTGATGGGGGAAGACCTGATAGATTGCGGAATGCTCGGAATCGACCGGCAGTAGCTGTCCGCCGGACCGCCTGACACGCTCGATCAGGGCCGGACCACAGCAGACCAGGCTCTCCTTGTTGGCGAGGGCGAGGGTCGCACCGGTAGCCGCCGCGGCCCAGGCCGAGCGCAGTCCTGCGGCTCCGACAATGGCGGCCATGATCCAGTCCGCGGGCCGGGCTGCGGCCTCGATCACCGCCTGGTCGCCGGCAGCGGCCTCGACCCCCGTCCCGGCCAGCGCCTCGCGCAGCACATCGAGCTTCGCGGGATCTGCCGTGATCGCCAGCTTGGGCTTCCAGCGCCGCGCCTGTTCAGCCAGACGGACGATGTTGGCACCACCGGTCAGGGCCTCGACCTCGAACACACCGGTCCCGGCGCGCTCGACCTGATCCATCAGGTCCAGCGTCGAACAGCCGACTGAGCCTGTCGAACCGAGCACAGTTACCCGCCGCCGGATCATGCGGCCCCACCCGTCATCCCGGCAATCAGCCGCCCGCAAGCCACCACCACAACAGCGAACATCAACCCGTCGACCCGGTCCAGAAGGCCGCCATGGCCGGGAATGAGCTTGCCGGCATCCTTGACGCCATAGCGCCGCTTCAGCGCAGACTCCCAAAGGTCGCCGGCCATCGTGGCCAATGCCGCCACAAGTCCGAGCGCCGCCCCCCAATAGGCACCGATGCCGAGGTCAAGAAAAGCGCCCAGCGCGGCACCGGCGATCGTGCCTGCCACAAGCCCTCCGATGAAACCGGACCAGGTCTTGTTGGGCGAAAAGCTCGGCCACAATTTGGGGCCGCCGACCAGGCTTCCAACCAGATAGGCCATAATGTCCGACGCCCAGGCGATAACGAACGCAGAGACCGTCCAGGCCAGACCACTGGGCGTGTCCAGGTCACGGAGCCAGATCAGCAGCACCGCAGGCCAGCCGAGGTAGAGCACGCCATAGGCGGCATCCAGCGCCTCCTGCCCGCGATTGCGCGCAAACAGGCCAGCGGCAACGGCCCCGAACACCAGCATCACAAGGCCGAGCGACAGCTGTCCGGCGTGCGCTGCCACCACGCCCGCGACAACGCCGAAGGCAACCGCCCCGGCCATCACCCGCCAGGCCCGCGACGCGCTCATCATGGCCCACTCGATGGCCAGCAGGGAACAGGCCAGCAGCATCAGGGCGAGGAACCAGAGGCCACCAGCCCAAATGGCCAGCACGGCGGCCGGGGCCAGCACGACGGCCGAGGCGGCCCTCGGGCCAATGTCGCGCGCCCAGACCGCCATCAGCCGGCCGCAAGGGCGGGCACAGCGGCCTCGGCTGGGACGGCCCGGCCACCGAAGCGGCGATCCCGATTACGGTACTGGTCGATCACGTCAGCCAGCCCCTCGGCTCCATAGTCGGGCCAGAGGACGTTCTGATAGACCAGTTCGGCGTAGGCCGCTTCCCACAGCAGGAAGTTCGACAACCGCTGCTCGCCCGAGGTGCGCACAATCACATCGACCGGCGGTGCACCGGCGGTAGACAAGCCGAGACCGAGGGTCTCCTCATCCAGCGGCCCGGTCACCCGTCCGGCCAGAACGGCGTCGGCATGCCGCTGGGCGGCATCCACGATGTCGGCCCGCCCCCCGTAGTTGAAGGCGACCTGGAGCAGGAATTTGTCATTATGCGCCGTGCGGGCCTCGGCCCGGTCGATGATGGCGACGATGTCGGCCGGAAGTCCGGAGCGGCGCCCCAGAACCCGAACCCGCACGCCTGCGCGTTCCAGCCGCTTGAGATCGCTGGTGACATAGGAACGCACGAGGCCCATCAGATCAGAGACCTCGTCCGCCGGTCGGCTCCAGTTCTCGGTCGAAAAGCCGAATACCGTCAGGCAGCGGATGCCGAACCGGGGTGCAGCCTCCACGGTACGCTTCAATGCCTGAACGCCTTCCCGGTGGCCCATGGCGCGCGGCAAGCCCCGGGCCTCGGCCCAACGCCCGTTGCCGTCCATGATCAAGGCTACGTGCTCCGGGTCCCCGGGGCGCGGTCGGTCCGTCGGCGCGGTATGAAGGGGTTCGGCGGGCATGAGGAGCGAATCCTACGGCATTTCGCGCCATCAAACCTGCATGATCTCAACTTCCTTGGCCCTCAAGGCCTCATCGATGCGCTTGATGGCTGCGTCGGTGTCCTTCTGGACCTCGGTTTCCATCTTCTTCTGCTCATCCTGGCTGATCTCGCCGGCCTTTTCCGCCTTCTTGAGATCCTCATTGGCGTCGCGGCGAACGTTCCGAACGGCGATTTTCTGCTGCTCGGTGTATTTCCCGGCCAGCTTGGCGAGGTCCTTTCGGCGCTCCTCGGTAAGGGGCGGCACCGGAATCCGCAGGGTCTGGCCGTCAACGATGGGGTTCAGGCCGAGCCCCGCCGCGCGGATAGCCTTCTCGACCGGTCCGACCATCGACTTGTCCCAGACACTGACCGAGATCATCCGCGGCTCGGGCACGCTGATGGCGGCCACGGAGTTCAGCGGGGCGTTGGAGCCGTAGGCCTGCACCTGCACCGGATCCAGCAGACCGACGTTGGCGCGGCCGGTCCGCAGACCGTTGAACTCTTCCTTCAGGGCGGACACGGATTTATCCATGCGCTCGCGGTAGGTCTTCAGGTCAGGCTTGGCCATGGTCGTTCCTCTCGCGTTTTCTTGTCTTTGGCGGCTCAGGCGGCCTTTTTGGACGAGATGACCGTAAAGGTCCCCTCCCCCGTCAGGGTCCGCCGCAGCGAATTGTCCTCGCGGATCGAGAAGACCACGATCGGGATACCCGAGTCACGCATCAGGGCGATGGCCGAGGCATCCATGACCTTCAGGTCCTTTGCCAGCACATCGTGATAGGTCAGGGTCTCGTAGCGTGTGGCGCTGGCGTCCTTCTTGGGATCGGCGGTGTAGACGCCATCGACACTGGTGCCCTTCAGCAGGGCATCGCAGCCCATCTCGGCAGCTCGCAGGGCGGCACCCGAGTCGGTCGTGAAGAATGGTGCGCCCACGCCCGCGGCGAAGATCACGACCCGCCCCTTTTCGAGATGCCGCAGGGCCCGCCGCCGAATGTAGGGCTCGGCCACGGCGTTCATCTCAAGCGCGCTTTGCACCCGGGTCTGAACGCCGATTTTCTCAAGCGCGGCCTGCATGGCCAGGGCGTTCATGACCGTGGCCAGCATGCCCATATAGTCGGCAGTGGCCCGTTCCATGTCGCCCGCGGCCTTGCTCAGTCCCCGGAAGATGTTGCCGCCGCCGATGACGAGGCAGATCTCCACCCCTTCGCGCGCCACATCAGCTACGGCCTTGGCCACGGTGGCCACTGTCTTCTGGTCTATGCCATAGCCCTGGTCCCCCATCAGGACCTCTCCCGAGACCTTCAGCAGGACGCGCTTGTAGAGAAATTCGGGCGGGGCGTCGGGCATGGAGGGACCTTGGGCAGGGGATTCGGCTTCTTATAGACGAAGCCGCACCCCGGCTTCAAAGCCTCAGAATGATGGTCTCGACGATCGGTCGCCGATCCCAGATCTGCTGGCTGGCCTTCTTGAGCGCACGCGACACAGCCTGTTCGATGACCATTTCGTCTTCGAGGGCCGCGCCCTTGAGTTTCATCACCGCCGCCTCGGCACGCTCTGCCAGATCATCGAGGGCATCGCCCAGGGGCGATTCCGCATCACCCGGAAGACCGATCGCCCGCACATCGATGTCGCTGACGATCTTGCCACGCTTGTCCATGGCAAAGCTGACGATCAGCACACCGTTGGTCGAGGCATGCCGCCGCTCGTGCAGGGCCTCGCCCTGTTCGGTGACGAGGCGGCCGCCATCGACATAGAGCCTGCCATTGGGCACTTCATCGATGATTGCCGCCGGCCCGGGGGCCAGACGCACCATATCGCCGTTGCGCGGTGTCACGGTCTCGGGGATGCCGACGTCCCTGGCCAGGTTGGCGTGCTCGACAAGATGACGACGCATGCCGTGGGTCGGTACCGCGATCTGCGGCCGGGCCCAGGCGTACATCTGTCGCAGTTCGTCGCGGCAAGGATGGCCCGAGACGTGGATGCCGGGATGGTCGCGCTCGGTGTAGAGCCGCACGCCCCGATCCGCGAGCTTGTCCTGCAGCCGGCCGATCGACAGCTCATTGCCGGGGATGACCCGCGACGAGAAGATGCAATGATCACCCTTGCTGAGCTTGATGTATGGGTGGGTGCCCTCGGCCACCCGTGACAGGGCGGCCCGGGCCTCACCCTGGCTGCCGGTACACAGATACAGGATGCCATCGGCCGGCCAGACACGAGCCTCCTCGTCGGTGAGGAACGGCTTGATATCGCTCAGCATGCCGACGTGTTTGGCGGCAGAGGTGATGCGGTGCATGGAGCGCCCCGCCAGGGACACGCGCCGGCCCGCGGCCTCGGCAGCCCGGATCACACTGTCCATGCGCGCGACGTTCGAGGCGAAACAGCCGACCGCGATCCGGCCCTTCAGCCCACCGATGAGCTCAATGAGGGCGTTGCGGACTCCGCCTTCAGACCCCGCCGAACCCTCGACGAAGACATTGGTGGAATCGCACACCATGGCGAGCACGCCTTCGTCACCGAGGCGGCTGATGGCGGCGGAATCGGTGACCTGGCCGATGATGGGATCGTCGTCGATCTTCCAGTCACCCGTATGCAGCACCGTGCCCAGCGGCGTCTTGATAGCGAGGCCGTTCGGCTCGGCAATAGAATGGGTCATGGTGACCATGGTCACCTGGAACGGGCCCAGGTCGATGGTCCCGCCCAGCGGCACCTCGATCAGCTTGACCTGATCGAGGATACCCGCCTCGCGCAGCTTTTCGCGGATCAGGAAGGCCGTGAAGGGCGTCGCATAAAGCGGGGCCTTCATGCGCGACCAAAGCCAGCCCAGAGCACCGATATGGTCCTCATGGGCGTGGGTCAGCACGATACCCCGAATGGTCTCGCCTTCGAGAAAGGCGGGGTCGGGCACGATCACATCAACGCCGGGCGTCGAAAGATCGCCGAAGGTCACGCCGACGTCGACCACGATCCACTCGCGGTTCGTCTCCGGACCGTATCCGTAGAGATTCAGATTCATCCCGATCTCGCCCGACCCGCCCAGCGGCAGGAAGACGAGCTCGTCACTGGTTTTCTTTTTCATAGGTCCTTTAGAGGGTGTTCCGCCGCCAGATTTCCAGCAGGCCGCGGATAGTCAGGTCCGGATCGAACCGGTCGATTGAATCTGTTGCGCCTTCGAACAGGCTGGCCACGCCGCCCGTACCGATCACGGTCATGGGCTTGCCCCACTCCGCCTTGATGCGCGCCACCATGCCCTCGATCAGGGCGACATAGCCCCAGAAGACGCCGGACTGCATGTTGGTGACCGTGTCCTTGCCGATCACCCGGTCGGGCCGCTGGATGGCGATCCGCGGCAGCATGGCCGCCGCCTCATGCAAGGCCTGCAGGCTCAGATTGATGCCCGGCGCGATGGCGCCGCCCTCGAAGGCACCATCGGCGGCGATGACGTCAAAGGTGGTGGCGGTGCCGCTGTCGATGACAATCAGGTCGCCGGGATAGATCAGATGCGCGCCGATGGCGTTCACCAGCCGGTCCGCGCCCGCCTCGCTCGGCTTGGTGATCCGGGCTGTCATGCCCAGCCGGACATTGTCGCCGATGACCAGGGGTTCGACCGACAGATAGCGGCGCGAAAGGTTGCGCAGGTTGAAGATCGATTGCGGCACCACGCTGGAGATGATGCATCCGTCCAGCTGGCTGATCGCCAACCCTTGCATGGCCAGCAGTTGGCTCAGCCAGACGGCGTACTCGTCAGCCGTACGAGTGCTCTCGGTGGCGGTGCGCCACTGGGCGATCCAGTCGCCGCCGTCATGGACTGCGAACAGCGTATTGGTATTGCCCTGCTCGATTGCCAGAAGCATTACGCGGCCTCCCCGAAGAAGACGTCGCCGGCGGAGATCAGCCGCAGGCTCCCGTCCGCCAACCTCAATTTCAGCGCGCCGTCGGGTGCCACGCCCTCCGCCCGGCCCTCAATGGTTTCGCGACCCAGCCGCGCCACCGCAGGTCCGTCCAGCCCGGCCGTCCGTGCGCTCCAGGCATCGAGGATCGGCTGGAAACCCAGCGTCTCCCAGCGCGTCATCCAGACATCGAACGCGGCCGCCAGCTTCGCCGAAGCCGCCTCGATGGTCGGCGGGCAGGCGGCGTCGCCGCGCAGATGATGGGCCAGCGCCGTCGCAGGCCGCTCGGTGCCCTCAGGCGCGCTGACCAGATTGATCCCGATCCCGACCGCCAGCCAAAGGCCGCCGCTCTCATGCGCCCCGGACTCGACCAGCACACCCGAGGCCTTCTGCCCCGCCAGCATCACATCATTGGGCCATTTGATCGTCACCAGCGATGCCGGTGCCCAGGCGTCCAGCAGATCCGCGATGGCCAGCGCCGCGACGAAGGTGACCTGGGCCGCCTCCGCCGGCGATTTTCGGGTCACCTGCATCAGTGTGGAAAACAGGTTGCCGTCCTGGCTTTCCCATTGCCGCCCACGACGCCCACGCCCCGCGGACTGGCGACGCGCAACGATCCACAACGGGCCGGTCTCGCCGGCATCCGCGCGTCGACGGGCCTCCGCATTGGTCGAGTCGGTCTGGTCGAGCAGCAGGATCGGCGCGGCGGGCATCCGCCCCTACCCGGCTCCGAAACCGGTCGCGGCGATGCCGGCGAAATGGTCGATCCAGCCGATGGCGACGATCACCAGCGGGAAGGAGAAGGCGGCAGACGCCCAGGCGATGGTCCTTGCCTCGACCGGCGAAGCATCCGTCGGCCCTACGCCTTCGGGCGTCGGATCGAACCACATCAGCTTGATGATGCGCAGATAGTAGAAACCGGCAACGACCGAGGCGACCAGACCCGCGGCACCGACCATCCAATAGCCGGCGTCAGCGGCCGCGCCGAAGACATAGAATTTGGCCCAGAAGCCGGCCAGCGGCGGCATCCCCAGCACCGACAGCGACAACACTGTCAGGGCAATGGCCGTCACCGGCTTGTCCTTCCGCAGTCCGGCCAGATCGGCGATCCTGCGGATCGGCTTTCCGCCGCGCGACAATGACAGCAGGATGGCGAAGAAGCCGAACTGGTCGATGACATACAGGGTCATGAACACCAGCATGGCCTGGACGCCCGCCGTGGTACCGGCCGCAATCCCCAGCAGGGCGTAGCCGATGTTGGCGATCGACGAATAGGCCAGCAGCCGCTGCAGATCCTTCTGCACCAGACCGCCGAACGCCCCGACGGCGAAGGAAATCAGCGCGATCAGGATCAGGACCTGGGCCCACTGGTCATGCGAACCGCCGAAGGCTCCTTCCAGCGTCCGCGCGATCAGCACCATGGCCGCCACCTTGGGTGCCGTGGCGAACAGGGCCACGACCGGGGTCGGAGCCCCCTCATAGACGTCCGGTGTCCACATGTGGAACGGCGCGGCGGAGACCTTGAAGGCCAGGCCGCAGATCAGGAACACGAGGCCGAAGATCAGGCCTGTGGACTCGTTGGCGGCGGCATAGGCGGCGATCTCATCGAAGCGCATCGATCCGGTGAAGCCGTAGATCAGGCTCGCGCCATACAGCAGAAGGCCGGACGACAGCGCCCCCAGCACGAAATACTTCAGACCCGCCTCGGACGCCTTCAGGTCGTCCCGATGGTAGGCCGCCAGAACATAGAGGGCCAGCGAGTGCAGTTCGATGCCCACATAGAGCGAGATCAGATCACCCGACGACGCCATCATGCCCATGCCGGCCGAAGCCAGCACGATCAGGACGGGGTATTCGAATTTGGCGATCTTCGCGCGGCGCATCCAGCCGTCGCCAAGGACAATGGCCACGGCGCTGGACAGGAAGATCAGGGCCTTGCCGTAGACGGCCAGAGGGTCGGCCACATAGGCGCCGTTGAAAGCCATACCCAGCGGGCCGGTAACGGTCACGGCGGTCGCGGCGACCAGCACGGCCACCGAAAGGATCGAGATCAGACGTGCGCTCTTCTCGCCCATGAAGGCACCGAGCATCAGAAGCACAAGTCCGCCGACCGCGAGCGTGCTCTCGGGGGCGGACAGGCGCAGGGCGAAATCAAGATCTGGCATCATCGTCTCACCCGCCGATCGCGGCGCGATAGGTGGTCGTCAGGGCCTCGACCGAGGCGGCGGTATAATCCAGCACCAGTCCGGGCTGGAAGCCCAGCCACAGGGTGCCGATGATCAGCGGGGCGAAGATCAGCAGTTCGCGCTTGTCGACATCGGTGATCGCCTTCATCGCCGGGTTGGTGATCTCCCCGAACATGACGTTGCGATAGAGCGTCAGCGCATAGACAGCCGAGAAGATCACGCCCGAGGCGGCAAACAGCGCCGTCCAGGTCGATACCTCATAGATGCCGACCATGGTCAGGATCTCACCGATGAAGCCCGAGGTCCCCGGCAGGCCGACATTGGCCATGGTGAACAGCATGAAGATGGCCGCAAACCAGGGCATGCGCGCGGTGAGGCCGCCATACAGGGCAATCTCGCGGGTGTGCATCCGGTCATAGACCACGCCGACGCAGAGGAAGAGCGCGCCCGAGATCAGGCCGTGGCTCAGCATCTGGAACACGGCACCCTGCACGCCCTGATCATTGCCGGCGAAAATGCCCATGGTCACAAAGCCCATGTGGGCGACCGATGAATAGGCGATCAGCTTCTTCATGTCGGTCTGCCGGAAGGCGACCAGCGAGGTGTAGACAATGGCGATCGCCGAGAGAGCGAAAACCAGCGGCGCGAAGGTCTGCGATGCCTGCGGGAACATGGGCAGGTTGAACAGCAGGAAGCCGTAGCCGCCGAGCTTCAACAGGATGCCGGCCAGAATGACCGAGCCGGCTGTCGGAGCCTGGACGTGGGCGTCGGGCAGCCAGGTGTGCACCGGCCACATCGGCATCTTGACCGCGAAGGAGGCGAAGAAGGCCAGCCACAGCAGAGGCTGAACGGTCGGACTGAAGGCATAGGCCTTGAGCTCCGGGATGCTGGTGGTGCCGGTCTCGGCCGCCATCCAGAGCATGGCCAGCAGCATCAGGACGGACCCCAGCAGGGTGTAGAGGAAGAATTTGTACGAGGCGTAGATCCGGTTCGCCCCGCCCCACACGCCGATGATGATGAACATCGGCACCAGGGTGCCTTCGAAGAACATGTAGAACAGGAACAGGTCCAGCGAGGTGAACACCCCGATGACCAGGGTCTCCAGCACCAGGAAGGCGATCATGTAGTCGACGACCCGGTCCTTGATCGAGGTCCAGCTGGCCAGAATGCAGATCGGCATGAGGAAGGCCGTCAGCAGCACGAACAGGATCGAAATCCCGTCCACGCCCATGTGGTACTGGGCACCCACGAACCAGACGTATCGCTCGACAAACTGATAGGCGGCGCTGGACGGATCGAAATTCGCGACGAGCACGACCGAGACGGCCAGGGTCACGAGTGTGGTCAGCAGGGCGAGCCAGCGCGCCGCGCCGTCTGCGCCGGCCTTGTTGAACAGCCGCGCCAGCAGGATCAGACCCGCGCCGACCAACGGCAGGAAAGTGACGACGCTGAGGATATAGGGGATCTGGGGCAAGATCAGGCTCCCCACGTATAGATGGCGAAGGCGAGGAAGCCGGCGAGGCCGAGCAGCATCACAAAGGCGTAGAAATAGACATAGCCGGACTGGAAGCGGCTCAGGCCGCCCGCGAGTTTCCGCGACAGCCAGGCCATGCCGTTCGGCCCGCCTCCATCGATGATCTTCACGTCGCCGACCTTCCAGAACAGGTCACCGACCGCCCGAGCACCCTTGACGAACACGACGTCGTACAGCTCGTCGAAATACCATTTGTTGTAGAGGAAGCCGTGCACGATGCCGCCCCGATCGGCCATCCGACGCGCCATGCCTTCCTTCATCACATAGAGCCAGAAGGCGGCGAAACTGCCGATCAGGGTCAGGATCAGCGGCGACCACTTCACCCAGATGGGAACATAGTGGCTGTCGTGCAGGACGTGGTTGGCCTCGGACACGAAGATCGCTCCACGCCAGAAATCATGCTCGTAATCGCCGATGAACCAGGGGGCGAAGACGAAGCCCGCAGCGACCGCCCCGACCGCCAGCAGCAGTAGCGGCACCAGCATTACCAGCGGGCTCTCATGCGGCTTCAGCGGGCCGTGGTGGGCATGATCGTCATGGGCATGGTCGCCGTGGGCATGGTCGTCAGCATGCGTGGCGCGGTCCACGTGGACGTGGTCGTCATGCGCATGATCGTCCTGATGTGCATCCTTCCACACCGGCTTGTTGTGGAAGGTCATGAACACCAGACGCCATGAATAGTAGGCGGTCAGGCCGGCGGCGAGGATGCCGACGAAGAAGGCGAACAGCCCCATGGCCGAATGGCCATTGGTGAACGAGGCAAAGGCACTCTCGATGATGGAGTCCTTGGAATAGAAGCCCGCCAGACCGCCGACGCCGGGAATGCCCAGGCCGGTGATGGCGATGGTGCCGATCGTCATGACCGCATAGGTCACCGGCAGCAGCTTCCACAGCCCACCCATCTTCCGCATGTCCTGCTCGTGGTGCATCCCGTGGATCACCGAGCCCGCACCGAGGAACAGCAGGGCCTTGAAGAAGGCGTGGGTAAACAGATGGAACATCGCGGCCTGGTAGGCGCCGACGCCCGCCGCGAAGAACATGTAGCCGAGCTGCGAACAGGTCGAATAGGCGATCACCCGTTTGATGTCGTTCTGGGCCAGGCCGACAGTGGCGGCAAACAGGGCCGTGACCGCACCGGTCAGGGCGATGATGGCCGAGGCGACCGGGGCATACTCATAGATCGGCGACAGCAGGCAGACCATGTAGACGCCGGCGGTGACCATCGTCGCCGCGTGGATCAGGGCTGAAACCGGGGTCGGGCCCTCCATGGCGTCGGGCAGCCAGGTGTGCAGGAAGAACTGGGCCGACTTGCCCATGGCACCCACGAACAGCAGGGCACCGGCGAGATCGAGCGCCGACCAGGTGTGACCGAGGAAGACCCAGCTCGTTCCGGCCTTGGCGGCGATCATGGGGAACAGTTCGGCGAACTGGATCGTGCCGAACATCCAGAACACCGTCAGGATGCCGAGAGCAAAGCCGAAGTCGCCGACGCGGTTGACCACAAAGGCCTTGATGGCGGCGGCGCTGGCGGTGGACTTCTTGTACCAGAAACCGATCAGCAGATAGGACGCCAGCCCCACTCCCTCCCAGCCGAAGAACAGCTGCATGAAGTCAGCGGCGGTCACCAGAGCCAGCATGGCGAAGGTGAACAGCGAGAGGTAGGCGAAGAACCGCGGCTTGTCGGGATCCTCGGCCATATAACCCCAGGAATAGAGGTGGACGAGCGAGGACACGCTTGTGACCACGACCAGCATCACCGCCGAAAGGGCGTCGATGCGGATCGACCAGACCGACTGGAAATCGCCGACGTTGATGAAGGGGAACAGTTCGACCGTGAAGGCTTCAAGCCCGCCCCAGGTCCACTGGCTGAACACGATCCACGAAACGGCGCACGAGAAGAACAGCAGGCCGGTGGTGATCGATTTGGACACCAGGTCGCCAAGTCGCCGGCCGCTCAGGCCGACGATAACGGCGCCCAGCAGCGGCGCGAAGACGCCGAGGGTGACGAGAAGCGCGAGGTCCACGGTCAGCCCTTCATCACGGAGGCGTCATCAACCGCGATGTCGCCGCGGTTGCGGAAGAAGGTCACCAGAATGGCAAGGCCGATGGCGGCCTCGGCCGCAGCCACGGTCAGGACGAACATGGCCATGATCTGACCCTGCACGTCATTGAGATAGGCCGAGAAGGCGACGAAATTGATGTTCACGGCTAACAGGATCAGCTCGACAGACATCAGGATGATGATGACGTTCTTGCGGTTCACGAAGATGCCGAAGACGCCGATGGTGAACAGCATCGCGCCCACCGCCAGATAGTGCTGCAGGGTGATGTCCATCAGACCAGATCCTCCGGGGTAACGCCGGCACCGGTGGTCACAGACTTGACCTCCATGGCCGTCTTCGCATCGCGACCGACCTGACGGGCGATATTCTGACGCTTGATACCGGGCTTGTGCCGCAGGGTCAGGACGATGGCCCCGATCATGGCGATCAGCAGCACGATCCCGGACGCCTGGAAGATGTAGACATAGTCGGTGTAGAGCACCCGACCGATGGCCTCGACATTGGACATCTCAGCCGTCGCCGCGACCGGGCCGACAGCGTCTGCCGCCGCGCCGCCGCTCACGACGGCAAAGGAAATCACGATCATCTCGACCAGCAGTATGCCCGCAACGATCGCCGCCAGCGGCAGGTAGCGGGCGTAGCCCTCGCGCAGGCGCACGAAGTCGACGTCCAGCATCATGACCACGAACAGGAACAGCACGGCTACGGCGCCCACATAGACGACCACCAGCAGCATCGCGAGGAACTCCGCACCGAGCAGGACAAACAGCCCCGCTGACGAGAAGAAGGCCAGGATCAGCCACAGCACGCTGTGCACAGGGTTCTTCGCTGTGACGACCATGAGGCCGCCCAGCACGGCCACTGTGGCCAGCAGGTAGAAGGCAATGCCTTGCAACATCGGAGGCCTCGGCCCCTTTCGGTTAGTGGAGGACGATCCCCTTCGGAATCGCCGTCCTGTTCAGCGTCTGCGCCTTAACGGTAAGGCGCGTCGAGTTCCAGATTCTTCGCGATCAGTCGTTCCCAGCGGTCGCCGTTGGCGAGCAACCGGTCCTTGTCGTAGAGCAGCTCCTCACGCGTCTCGACCGTGAACTCCGAGTTCGGCCCCTCGACGATGGCGTCGACCGGGCAGGCCTCGGCGCACAGGCCGCAGTAGATGCATTTGACCATGTCGATGTCATAGCGGGTCGTGCGGCGGCTGCCGTCGGCGCGGGGTTCGGCCTCGATGGTGATGGCCTGGGCCGGGCAGATGGCCTCGCACAGCTTGCAGGCGATGCAGCGTTCCTCGCCGTTCGCATAACGGCGCAGGGCGTGCTCGCCCCGAAACCTCGGCGATTGCGGATTGCGCTCGAACGGATAGTTCACCGTGGCCTTGGGACGGGCCATGTATTTCAGCGACAGGCCGATCGCGCCGACGGCATCGATCAGAAGCGCGCCCTTCGCAGCCTGAACAAGACGATTGAACATTACTGGCTGGCTCCGGCGCGGGCGCACTCGCGGGTGTATCGCTCGCTCTGTTTGTCCATGGTTTCGCAACGACGCAGGCGCTCGGCCTCCTGCCGCTGGATGCGCTCCTGCCGCTGCTGCCACTGATAGGGCGAGACCGGCTCGGGTTCGTAGGTGCTGCAGGCCGAAAGGGCCGCGGCCACCAGCATGAGGGTCAGGGCGCGTCGCATCACTTCCTCCTGACCACGACGTCGCAACCTTCCGGCTGGTCATCGCGATCTGTGCGGCTGTCGCGGCAGGCGGGGTGCATACGATCCGCCCGGGCGCGGGCCCGCTCGGCCCGCTCGAGGGTGCCGACCGAGGTCGTCTCTTCGACCCGCGGATCATACCGGAAGCTGCAGCCACCGGCTGCAACGGCCGTCAGCAGGGCGCAGGAAAGGATCAGCGCACGGCTCACAGCAGACCCACCTCTGTTGCCACGAGCCAGCCCGAGACAATGACCACGCAGACCAGCGAGGTCGGCAGGAAGATCTTCCAGCCCAGACGCATCAGCTGGTCATAGCGGTAGCGGGGCACAAAGGCCTTCACCAGGGCGATCATGCAGAACCAGAACACGGTCTTGGCCAGGAAGGTGACCAGATAGATCCCCTGCTCCAGCCAGCCCGGCAGGCTGTCCAGCCAATACTGCGGCACACCCGGATTCCACCCGCCAAAGAACAGCAGGGTGATCATGGCGCACATGAAGACGATGTTGGCGTATTCGCCGATCATGAACAGCAGGTACGGGGTCGAGCTGTATTCGACCTGGTAGCCGGCCACGAGCTCCGACTCGGCCTCGGGCAGGTCGAAGGGCGGACGGTTGGTCTCGGCCAGGGCCGAGACGAAGAAGATGATCGCCATCGGCCACATCACCAGGATCAGCGGCCAGGTCCCGGACCCGCCGCCGAAGGCGAACCAGTTCCAGAACATGCCCTGCTGCTGGGTCACGATCGAGGTCAGATTCATCGTCCCCGCCAGCAGGATGACGTTGATGATCACCAGGCCGATGGAGACCTCATAGGACACCATCTGCGCGGCGGACCGCAGCGAGCCGAGGAACGGATACTTCGAGTTCGAAGCCCAGCCGCCCATGATGATGCCGTAAACACCCAACGAGCTGATCGCGAAGATGTACAGAATGCCGACGTTGAGGTCAGAGATGACCCAGCCCGGCGCGAACGGAATGGCTGCCCAGGCGATGAAGGCCAGGATGAAGGTCAGCAGCGGCGCCAGCAGGAAGACCACCTTGTCGGCACCCGCCGGCACGATGATTTCCTTGAGCACGAATTTGAAGAAGTCGGCAAAGGACTGCAGCAGACCGAACGGCCCGACCACATTGGGCCCCTTGCGCATCTGCACGCCGGCCCAGATCTTCCGGTCGGCCAGCAGCAGGAAGGCCAGCGAAATCAGGATGCCGACGGTGACCAGAAGGATGCCGCCGGCGGTGATCAGCAGCCACCCGACCGGGCTCGTCCAGAAGGTCGGGGGAATCTGACCCCAGAGCCAGACGGCCAGAAATCCGAGACCGCCGGCGATGGCCAGACCGACGACGCTCAGGAAGATCGTCGCCAGCGGGTTCGAACGATGGGTTACGACGTCGGTCATCGCCTTACTCCGCCGCCATCGCGACCGGGGCCATCCGCTGGGCGGACAGCTCGGCCATGGTCACGCTGGCGCGCGTGATCGGGTTGTTCAGATAGGGATCGCGCACCGCCGAAACGAAGGCCGTGTCGCCCAGATCACCCTTGTTGCCCAACGATCCGACGTCGAACGGCGCGGGTGCCGGCAGGTAGTCGATCCGGCCGAAGGTCGGGTGGTCCGCCATCAGTTTCGAGCGCAGGGCATCCAGCGTGTCGTACGGCAGGGTCTGGCCGACCATGGCCGACAGCGCCCGCAGAACGGCCCAGTCCTCCTTCGCCTGCCCCTTGGGGAAGACGACCCGTTCGGCCATCTGCACCCGGCCCTCGGTGTTCACATAGAGGCCAGACTTCTCGGTATAGGCCGCGCCGGGCAGGATAACGTCGGCACCATGGGCCCCGCGGTCGCCGTGACTGCCCAGATAGATGCGGAAAGCGTTGGACTTCGACACGTCGATCTCGTCGGCACCCAGCAGGAACAGGACGTCCAGCGCGCCCTTGGCCGCCATCTGCGCCGCCGACTTGCCGCCCTCACCCGGGACAAAGCCCATGTCGAGGCCGCCGACGCGCGAGGCGGCGCTGTGCAGGACGTTGAAGCCGTTCCAGCTGTCCGTGACCACGCCGACCTTCTTTGCCAGAGCGCCGAGCGCGTTCAGCACGGCCGCGCCGTCCGCGCCCGAAACCGCGCCCGCACCGACGATGATCGCCGGCCGCTCGGCCTTCGACAGGAAGTCCAGCGCCGCCTTCGGCAGCTTGGCCAGTGTCTTCGAACCGGCCCCGAACCAGTTGTAGTCATAGGTCAGATTGACCTGTTCGCCGATCACGCCGATCCCGGTCTTGCCGGTCAGCCAGGCCTTGCGCAGGCGGGTGTTCAGCAATGGGGCCTCGGTTCGCGGATTGGCACCCACGATCAGGACCGCATCGGCGTTCTCGATGCCCGCAAGGCCCGCGTTGAACAGCCAGCCTTCGCGCGGCCCATGGCCCAGCGCGCTGCCATCCTGACGGCAGTCGGTGTTGGCGGATCCCAGGGCGCGGAAGAGGTCCAGCGCCGCCTTCATCGATTCCGCATCCTGCAGGTCGCCCGCGATCACGCCGATCCGGTCAGAAGGTGCCGCGTTCAGCTTGGCCGCCACAACGCCCAGCGCCTCGTCCCATGAAGCGGCGCGCAGCTTGTCGTTCTCGCGCACATAGGGCTGGTCCAGCCGCTGGCGGTGCAGGCCATCGACCGCATAGCGGCTGATGTCCGACAGCCATTCCTCGTTGATGCCCTCATTCACGCGCGGCAGGATGCGCATGACCTCGGCACCCTTGGCGTCGGCGCGGATGTTGGAGCCCAGGGCGTCCATGACATCGATGGTCTCGGTCTTCTTCAGCTCCCACGGGCGGTAATGGTACTGCCACGGCCGATGGGTCAGGGCACCGACGGGGCACAGGTCGTTGACGTTGCCCGACAGCTCACTGTCGATATTCTTCTCGAGATAGGTGGTGATCTCGGCGTCCTCGCCGCGGGAGATCATGCCGATATCCGGCACCCCGGCCACTTCGGTGATGAAGCGGACGCAACGGGTGCACTGGATGCAGCGGGTCATGAAGGTCTTGACCGTCGGACCCATGTTCTTTTCTTCGACCGCGCGCTTGTTCTCCGCATAGCGGGAACCGTCGCGACCATAGCCCATGGCCTGGTCCTGCAGGTCGCACTCGCCGCCCTGGTCGCAGATCGGGCAGTCCAGCGGGTGGTTGATGAGCAGGAACTCCATCACCCCTTCGCGCGCCTTCTTGACCATCGGCGTGTCGGTGAAGATCTCCTGGCCCTCGGCGGCCGGCAGGGCGCACGAAGCCTGCGGCTTCGGCGGTCCGGGCTTCACCTCGACCAGGCACATGCGGCAGTTGCCGGCGATCGACAGCCGCTCGTGATAGCAGAAGCGCGGGATCTCCTGTCCGGCGCGTTCGGCGACCTGGAGCACGGTCATCCCGGGCTCGAACTCGACCTCTACGCCGTTGACTTTCGCGATGGGCATTCGCCGCGACCTCTGCGTTTCTTCTAAGCGGACCGGATCAGAACCAGGACTTGTTCCCCGCGACGTAGTCGCGGTGGAACTCGGCGTCCGGTTTGACCAGGTAGATGATGAATTCGATGAAGGCGATGACGCCCACAATGAAGGGAATGATGCCGAAGGTGATCCAGCCGATCGTCCCTCCCAGCAGCATCAGAACCCCGGCGGTCGTCTTGCCGAGGTAAAACTTGTGGATGCCCAGCCAGCCCAGGAAGAAGGCCAGCAAGGCCGCGACGATCTTGTTCTTGTCGCCTGACAGGTTCAGCGGCGCGCCGCTGGTGATGTAGATGTTGCTCGCGACGCCGTCGGCGATCTCGAAATCAACCTGCTGGCCGGCGAAGGCCTCGCGCGCGCCGCCCATCAGGCCGCCGCGCGTGAAGGTGTAGCGCACACCGTCGTCGCCGCTGATCAGGCCGGAGCCGGTATAGTCGTCGTAACTCAGAACCTTGCCACGCATCAGCCCTGCCCCTGAATGTCTGCAACCGCGCCGCTGTCAGGCAGGGTCTGGGTGATCGTCACCTGCTCGCCGTTGAGCACGAACCGGGTCACCGGATCGCCGGCCTCGTTCATCCAGCGGTCGTCCGCAGGCCGGGTCCGATCCACCGGCTTCCAGACGACAAGATCGCCGTCGACCCGACACTGGGCCTGCCTGCGTCCGCCGTCGACCGGCGCGCGCCAGGAGACAGTCACGATGGGGCCGTTCAGCGCGTCGATGGTGATCGAGTTTTCGTCCTGTCCGTGGATCGCCGCCAGGCCGGCGCGGCAGACCCGGCGCAGATCGGCGTCGGTCAGGGCGACCGGAGTCGCGGGAGGTGCGGTAACCGCGGGCCCGGCGACAACCTCCGACGTCGGCGCAGCCTTGCTCGCCTCGGCGCCGCAGGCGGCGAGGGTCAGGGCAGACACGGCGATGACGGCGGCTGCGCGCATCCCTACTCCGCCGCGATCGCATGGCCGGCGAAATTCGCGCGGCGGCTTCGGTAGGAGGCGATGCGTTCCTCGATCTCGTGACGGAAGTGGCGGATCAGGCCCTGCACCGGCCAGGCGGCGGCGTCGCCGAGGGCGCAGATGGTGTGGCCCTCGATCTGGGTCGAGACTTCCAGCAGCAGATCGATCTCGGACGGGTCGGCCTCGCCGATCGCCATCCGCTCCAGCACCCGCCACATCCAGCCCGTGCCCTCACGGCACGGCGTGCACTGGCCGCAGCTCTCATGCTTGTAGAAATAGCTGATGCGGGCGATGGCGCGGACCAGGTCGGTCGACTGGTCCATGACAATCACCGCCGCGGTGCCGAGGCCCGACTTCATGTCGCGCAGGCTGTCAAAATCCATCAGCGCGACCTCGCTCATCTCGCGCGTGATCAGCGGCACCGACGAGCCGCCCGGGATGATGGCCTTCAGATTGTCCCAGCCGCCGCGCACGCCGCCGCAATGGTCGTCCAGCAGCTGACGCAGCGGGATCGACATCGCCTCCTCGACATTGCACGGCCGGTTCACATGGCCGCTGATCGACATGATCTTGGTGCCCGTGTTGTTCGGCCGGCCGAAGCCCGCGAACCACTCGGCCCCGCGGCGCAGGATCGTCCCCACCACCGCGATCGACTCGACGTTGTTGACCGTGGTCGGGCAGCCGTACAGGCCGGCGCCGGCCGGGAACGGCGGTTTCAGCCGCGGCTGGCCCTTCTTGCCCTCCAGCGACTCCAGCAGGGCCGTCTCCTCGCCGCAGATATAGGCCCCGGCGCCGTGGTGGATATAGACGTCGAAATCCCAGCCATGGACGTTGTTCTTGCCGATCAGCTTCGCCTCATAGGCCTGCTTGACCGCGGCCTCCATGCGCTCGCGTTCCAGCACGTATTCGCCGCGCAGATAGATGTAACAGGCGTGCGCCTGCATCGCGAAGCTGGCGATCAGACAGCCTTCGATCAGCAGGTGCGGATCGTGGCGCATGATCTCCCGGTCCTTGCAGGTCCCGGGTTCGGATTCATCGGCGTTGACGACCAGATAGTGCGGCCGGTCCTTCACCTCTTTCGGCATGAAGGACCATTTCAGTCCGGTCGGGAAACCCGCGCCGCCGCGGCCGCGCAGCCCCGAATTCTTGACGTTGGTGATGACCCAGTCGCGCCCGAGGTCGAGCATGTCCTTCGTCGCGTTCCACGCGCCACGGTTCTTCGCCCCCGCCAGCGTCCAGTCGTGGAAGCCGTACAGGTTGGTGAAGATACGGTCCTTGTCTTCGAGGATTCCGACCATGGTTCAGTTCGTCTCCCGCATGCGTTGGCGGTGATAGCGGGTGCGCAGGAAGATGGCGGCCAGCATCAGGGCCCAGCCGAGCGCAAGCGCCGCATATCCGACCCACTGCACCATCGGGCCGGCGGCACCGGCAGAAGCGGCGGCCCAGACGGCGATCGCCCCGAGGATGACCAGGCCGAAACCGCCCAGACGCTGGTTACGGCCGACGGCCCTCAGTTCGGCGCGGTACTGCGCGACCTTGGCGGCGTCTGACAGATCGGGGCGCGTCATGCCGACACCGGATCCGAGTTCGGCAGCTTCTTGATCTTCTTGCCCGCCGAGCCGTCATAGATTTTGGCGTCGGTCAGGGTCAGGGCCCCGCCTTCCGGTTCCGAACTGGTGCGGCCAACCCGACTGCCCGGCTTCGGCTTCTTGCCGGCGGCGAAGTCATCGATGATCTTCGCCATGCTGTCGGCCGTCAGATCCTCGAAATAATAGTCGTTGATCTGGGCCATGGGCGCATTGGCGCAGGCACCCAGGCATTCCACTTCCTGCCAGGTGAAGCGGCCGTCGGCGCTCAGCGTATCCTTCGGGCCGATCTTCTTCTTGCAGACGTCCATCAGCTCGCCCGCGCCGCGCAGCATGCAGGGCGTGGTGCCGCAGACCTGGATCAGGGCGGCCGAGCCGACCGGCTCGAGCATGAACATGGTGTAGAAGGTCGCGACCTCCAGCACCCGGATGAAAGGCATGCCCAGCAGCGCGGCGATGGCGCGAATGGCGGGCTCGGAGACCCAGCCTTCCTGCTTCTGCACCAGCCACAGGATCGGAATCACGGCAGACTGACCGCGGTCCGCGGGATATTTGGCGATCCACCAGTCGCATTTGGCCTTCGTCGCCTTGGAGAAGGCAAACGAAGCGGGTTGCTCCTTGGCGAGACGACGAACGCTCATCGGTCCACTTCTCCGAAAACGATGTCGAGAGAGCCGAGGATGGCGCTCACGTCAGCCAGCATGTGGCCGCGGTTCATCCAGTCCATGGCCTGCAGCGAGCGGAAGCCCGGGGCCGAGATCTTGACGCGCCAGGGTTTGTTGGTGCCGTCCGAGACCAGATAGATGCCGAACTCGCCCTTGGGCGCCTCGACCGAGGCATAGACCTCGCCCTCGGGCGTGCGGAAGCCCTCGGTGTAGAGTTTGAAGTGGTGGATCAGGGCTTCCATCGACCGCTTCATCTCACCGCGCCGCGGCGGAACGATCTTGTTGTCCTCGACCATCACCGGCTCGCCGGGGCAGTTGCGCAGCAGATGGATGCACTGCTCCATGATGCGCACCGACTGCTTCATCTCCTCGATGCGGCAGAGGTAGCGGTCCCAGCAGTCGCCGTTCTTGCCGACGGGAATGTCGAACTCGAGGTCGGCATAGCATTCATAGGGCTGCGACTTGCGCAGGTCCCAGGCGATGTCCGAGCCGCGCAGCATCACGCCGGTGAAGCCCCAGTCCAGCGCCTGCTGCTTCGAGACCACGCCGATGTCCACGTTGCGCTGTTTGAAGATGCGGTTCTCGGTGACCAGCGACTCAATATCTTTCAGCGCCGCCGGGAATTCGGCGCACCAGCGACCGATGTCGTCGATCAGGGCATTGGGCAGGTCCTGATGGACCCCGCCCGGACGGAAATAGTTGGCGTGCAGCCGGGCTCCCGAGGCGCGCTCGTAGAAGACCATCAGCTTCTCGCGTTCCTCGAAGCCCCACAGCGGCGGCGTCAGGGCCCCGACGTCCATGGCCTGGGTGGTCACGTTCAGGAGGTGAGAAAGAATGCGGCCGATCTCGGAGTACAGCACCCGGATCAGCTGGGCCCGGTAGGGCACGTCGACGCCGAGCAGCTTTTCGATAGCCAGGCAGAAGGCGTGCTCCTGGTTCATCGGCGCGACATAGTCGAGGCGATCCAGATAAGGCACGTTCTGGAGGTAGGTGCGGGCCTCCATCAGCTTTTCGGTGCCGCGATGCAGCAGGCCGATGTGCGGATCGACACGGGTGACCAGCTCTCCGTCCAGCTCCAGCACCAGACGCAGCACACCGTGCGCGGCCGGGTGCTGAGGGCCGAAATTGATCGTGAACTTGCGGTCGTCCAGCGCGCGGGCGTGGTCGGTCAGGCCGTCATCGAAGATGTCGGTGGCACCGATCAGAAGGGGGGTATTGTGACCGTCAGCCATCAGGCCTTGCTCCCCGCCTTTTCATCGCCCGGCAGGACGGTATCGGCATATTCGGCGCCCTCCCAGGGCGACAGGAAGTCGAAGTTCCGGAACTCCTGGGTCAGTTTGACGGGTTCATAGACAACCCGCTTCTGCTCTTCGTCATACCGGACCTCGACATAGCCGGTCATGGGGAAGTCCTTGCGCAACGGATGCCCCTGGAAACCATAGTCGGTCAGCAGACGGCGCAGGTCCGGGTGACCCGAGAACAACACGCCGAACATGTCGAAGGCCTCGCGCTCGAACCAGTCAGCGCAGGGAAAGACGCCCACGGCACTGGGCACCGGCTGGACCTCGTCCGTGGTCAGCTTGACCCGCACCCGCGCATTCCGGGTCAGGGACAGCAGGTGATAAACCACCTCGAACCGCTCCGCCCGGTCCGGGAAGTCAACGCCGCAGAGGTCCAGCAACTGCTGGAAACCGAACCGCTCCTTCAGCGCCGTCAGCACTTCAAGGATCCTGTCACGGCTGGTGATCAGTGTCAGTTCGCCGAACGCAACCTGCGCCTCGACGCCCAGTGCCCCAACCATCTCGGCACCGAGCGGCGTCAGGGCGGTTTCCATCTCCCGGATACGAGCCAGCGCGTTCATCGGTCGATCGTCCCGGTGCGGCGGATTTTCTTCTGCAGCTGCAGCAGCCCGTAAAGCAGAGCCTCCGCCGTCGGCGGACACCCCGGCACATAGACGTCGACCGGCACGATCCGGTCACAACCGCGAACGACACTGTAGCTGTAGTGGTAGTACCCGCCGCCGTTGGCGCAGCTTCCCATGGAAAGGACATAGCGAGGGTCCGGCATCTGGTCGTAGACCTTGCGCAGGGCCGGGGCCATCTTGTTGGTGAGGGTGCCGGCCACGATCATCAGGTCCGACTGACGCGGACTGGCCCGCGGGGCCATGCCGAACCGCTCCATGTCGAAGCGCGGCATCGAGGCCTGCATCATCTCGACGGCGCAGCAGGCCAGGCCGAAGGTCATCCACATCAGCGACCCGGTTCGGGCCCAGTTGATGACGTCATCCAGCGAGGTGGTGATGAAGCCCCGCTCGCCCAGCTCGGCATTCACGGCCTCGAAGAATTTGTCGTGGATGGCCGGATCATAGCCCTCCACCGACGAACGGGCACCGGTGTTGAACATGGTCGTGCTCATCGGTGCGGCAATGCGCGAGGAAGCGGCCCCGGCCTGCGAGCCGCCCGGGTTGCCGACCCCGATCAGCGGGACGGTATTGGTCGTCACTCCCATTCGAGCGCGCCCTTCTTCCATTCGTAGATGAAACCGACGGTGAGCACCCCGAGGAAGACCATCATCGACCAGAAGGCGAACACCATTCCCGCCTGCGAGAGGTCAAACATCGACACTGCCCAGGGAAACAGGAAGGCCACTTCCAGGTCGAAGATGATGAACAGGATGGAGACCAGATAGAAGCGCACATCGAACTTCATGCGCGCGTCGTCGAAGGCGTTGAAGCCGCACTCATACGCCGACAGCTTCTCGCTGTCCGGGTTCTTCGGGGCCAGAACCCAGGCGGCGAGCATGAAGCCGAGGCCGAGAACCGCCGCGATCCCGAGAAAAATCACGATCGGCAGATATTCGAGCAGGAATGCATTCATCCGGAAGGGACCTTGTCCGCCGTCAGAGGGAGGAGCGGATTCGGCGCTTTCTAGCCTTGGAACCGCGCCCATTCAAACCCATGTGATGAAAGGTTTTTGTTGAGAATGGTTCGCAGACTTTAGGACAGGATGTCGCAGGCCTGCTGCCTTGCCTCGCGCGCTCCGCTCCCGCCCTACTGTCAACTCATCTGATCACCGCCCGGGAGCGAAGCATGTCCATCGGAAGCCGGGTGCTGAACGGCATCGAACGCATCGGCAACAAGCTGCCGGATCCCGTCTTCCTGTTTCTCTGGTTCATACTGGCTCTTGTCATCCTGAGCCTGGTTGGCGCAGGCCTTGGATGGCAAAGCGTCAACCCGGTGACGGGTGATCTGCTCCAGGCAAAAAGCCTTTTGGCACCCGAGAATCTGGAAAAGCTGTTCATCGAGATGCCGAAGACTCTGGCGGCATTTCCGCCCCTCGGGATCGTGCTGACCGTCGTCTATGGCGCAGCGATCGCTGAGAGGGCAGGACTGTTCACAACGGCGTTCCGGGGCATGCTGCTGAATGCGCCGCGCTTCATTCTGACACCGGTCGTGGCCGTGACGGGCATGGTGTCGCACCATGCCTCGGATGCGTCCTACGTCGTGGTGATCCCCCTGGCAGCCGTGATCTTCGCGGCGGCAGGCCGTCATCCTCTCGCCGGACTGGCAGCAGGCTTTGCGGCAGTGTCCGGAGGATTTGCGGGCAATCTTTTCCCGGGTGCATCCGATGCCCTGATCCTGGGCATTACGGAGCCTGCCGCGCGCCTGATTGACCCGACCTATAGCGTGACCATTGCCGGCAACTGGTTCTTTTCCATCGGCATGGTGGTCGTCTTCACCCCGATCATATGGTTCCTGACCGACGCCGTGATCGAGCCGCGCCTCAAGAAGCGGTCACCCATCGAGATCGAGGGACCAAAGGCCGACGAAAAAGTACCGCTAACGCCGGCAGAGAAGCGCGGCCTGGGCTTTGCGGGCTTGACCCTCCTCGGCATGGTCGCGCTCTGGACCTTGATCCTGCTGATCCCTGGCTCGCCCTTCATCGACCCGGAAGCCGACGCCAACACGCGGTTGAACCCGCTCTACCAGTCGCTGGTCGCCTTCTTTGCCATCCTCTTCTTCCTGGCAGGTGCCGCGTATGGGGTCGGTGCCGGTACGGTAAAGAGCCATCGCGACCTGGTCGTCATGATGCGCGATGGCATCGCCCAGATGGCCCCCTATATCGTGCTGGCCTTCTTCGCCGCCCATTTCGTGGCCATGTTCAACTGGTCGGGCCTGGGGCCGATTCTGGCGGTCAGCGGGGCGGAGTATCTGAAGGGCGTGGCCATGCCGACGCCGGCCCTGCTGGTCGCGGTCGTACTGGTGTCCTGCTTTTTCGACCTGTTCATCGGTTCAGCCTCGGCCAAGTGGTCGGCGTTGGCGCCCATCGTCGTGCCGATGTTCATGCTTCTGGGCATCAGCCCGGAGATGACAACCGCAGCCTACCGGATGGGCGATTCGGTGACCAACATCGCCACCCCGCTGATGAGCTACTTCCCCCTGATCCTGACCTTCGCCCAGCGTTGGGACCCACGCTTCGGTCTCGGGTCGTTGCTTTCGACCATGCTGCCCTATGCGGGTGTCTTCCTGATCGCGGGTCTGACTATGGTGGGAGCATGGGTCGCGCTGGACCTGCCGCTGGGACCAGGCGTGGGCGTCCATTATGAGCCGCCGCCGATCCAGACCGCCCCAGTGGCGACCCCGGCACCCTGAACTGACAAACTGTCATTCCCGCGCTTGACAGTGGAAGCCGCGCCCGCCTAAACGACGCGCCTCGCCGCGGAGCACTGCATCGCGTCGGGAATACGCGGGTGTAGCTCAGTTGGTTAGAGTGCCGGCCTGTCACGCCGGAGGTCGCGGGTTCGAGCCCCGTCACTCGCGCCATTCCCTTTGAATTAGAAATCAGGGAATGGCGCGGACCCGCCGGGGCCATGCGGCATGGCTCGCCGGCCCGTAGGCACGGCATCCTTCGTCGCCATCGCCTATTTGCTTCCGTCCAAAACAGCCGTGATCCGGGTCAAGGTGCAGGCCTGCGATGACAGCTCATTCAGCATGCCAGTCATGACAGCGATCCCCCGCGGTCGGGGTCCCTTACAGGGTCAGCAAGCCGCCCCGGCTTTCCCCCACAGTGTTCGGCGCACGCGCGCGACTGAAGGGGGTATGGCCCCTTAGGGATTCCGGCCCGCCACGAGGACGTTCTGGACCCGACGACCCAGCGGATCGCGGGATTGCCAGGTCTCGCCGACCTCGGCCTCGACCATCCGGGTACAGAACCGCGGGATCAGCATATTGGGCCGCATATTGCTCAGGCAGACCTGCTCGCCGGCGACGGACCACCGCGCCGCCAGCCGACGCCCATCCGAAAACTGGGCTACATAGGAACCATCGGGGTTAAACCAGTGCCGGACCCATCCGCCGTCGGGATAGCGCGAGACAACAGTGTTTCCGAATACGGAACTCATTTCGGTCCGGGCCGGACTCGCGACCAGCGATGCGACGGTCAGTGTCGCGACGGCGAGCGTTCGCAGCATTCCAGCCCCCTCTTCAGCCCTTCCCTCGGGAAACTATTAACAAATGGTTAGGAAAAGCCAAGCCCCAACGCCTTGTATCGAATAGTTGACTCTGACGTAGGGGCTTCTATACGCGGGGCACGTTCGGGACAGGACTGGCGATTCCGCGCCGCCCGCTCGCCCAGAGACAGGGCGGTTCCGCGACATCGCACGACGGCCCGATGCGCGGGACGTCCCCTACCCGTCCCAAGGACCCATGACCGAATTTTCCCAGCTCGGCCTCTCGGCCACGACTCTCAAGGCCGTCGCTGACACCGGCTATACGACAGCCACCCCGATCCAGGCCTCTGCTATCCCGGTCGCCCTCGCCGGACGCGACGTTCTCGGTATCGCCCAGACCGGTACGGGCAAGACCGCCGCCTTCACCCTGCCGATGATCGACCGGCTCTCCTCGGGCCGCGCCAAGGCGCGTATGCCACGCGCCCTCGTCCTCGCCCCGACCCGGGAGTTGGCGGACCAAGTCGCCTCGTCGTTCGAGAAATACGCCAAGGGAACCAAGCTCAGCTGGGCTCTGCTGATCGGTGGTGTATCGATGGGCGACCAGGTGGCCCTGCTGAACAAGGGCGTTGACGTCCTGATCGCGACTCCCGGCAGGCTTCTGGACCTGTTCGAACGGGGCAAGGTCATGCTCAACGGCGTCGAGATCATGGTCATCGACGAAGCCGACCGCATGCTCGACATGGGCTTCATTCCCGATATCGAGCGCATCTTCAAACTGACGCCGCCACGCCGCCAGACCCTGTTCTTCTCAGCGACGATGCCGCCCGAGATCACCCGGCTGACGACCCAGTTCCTTAAGGACCCGACGCGGCTGGAAGCCTCGCGCCCGGCCCAGACCGCCGACACCATCACCCAGTATCTGGTCCGCATCCCGACCAGCGACCCCAAGGCAAAGCGCGCCGCCCTGCGGGCCCTGATCGGCCGCGCTGATGTGCGCAACGGCATCGTGTTCTGCAATCGCAAGACTGAGGTCGACGTTGTCGCCAAGTCGCTGAAGCAGCACGGTTTCGATGCTGCGCCGATCCATGGCGACCTCGATCAATCGCTGCGTATGAAGACCCTGGCAGCCTTTCGCTCGGGCGAGCTGAAGCTGCTGGTGGCCTCCGACGTCGCCGCGCGGGGCCTCGATATCCCGGACGTCAGCCACGTCTTCAACTACGATGTGTCCCACCACGCCGACGACTATGTGCACCGGATCGGCCGTACGGGTCGTGCGGGCAAGCTGGGCCAGACCTTCATGATCGTGACTCCGGCGGATGACCGGTCGCTGGACAAGGTCCTGAAGCTGATCAAGATGGACCCGGAAGAACTGGTCCTCGACGGCGTAGACTTTTCGCCGGGGAAGCCACAGCCGCGTCGGGATGCGGATCGGCCCGAGCGTGCACAGGCCGGCGGGCGGGGCAGAGGTTCCCGGACAGCGCTTCAGGACCCGGCCGGGCCGCCGGAAAGCCTCGGCCCGGTTCCGACCGGCGACCCGACCCTCGAGCCAGAGGCAATGGAGGCGTCTAAAGCGGAGGCGCCGGCATCGGACCCACCCAAACCGCGCCGGACCCGCAGTCGTCGCGGCTCGCGGTCAACCGCAGACGGGGCAACCGGGAGCGTCGAAATCCAGACCGCCGCACCCGTCGCTGCAGTAACCCCGATACGGGCGGCTCCCTCCCAGGATCGGCCGGTGCAGGAGACCCACCTGCGGCAGTCAGACCGTCGAGGCGACAGCGCGAGCGCTGAGCCCAAACACTCGAACGGACGGCCATTCGGCGAGGGCGACATCCCTGCCTTCCTGCGCCGACCGGCTTCGATCAAGAGCTGAAAACACTCCCAATTCAACGGTCATCGAACCAGATTTAACCAGTCGTTACGGAACCGCGGATAGGCTCGTTGCCGAGGTCGGTCGCGTCGGGCGGTCAGGCGAGGACTCGGTATGGCGGATAAGCTGGAAACCACGCTTCGGGGACCGGAAGCCTACGGTCTGGCCCGCCGGGTCATCGAAGCGATGGAGGCAGCGGGCGTCTGGCCTACTCCACTGAACTTCGAGATCTGGGTCCATTATCTCGGCACCCCGGAAAGTCCACTGGGCCGGGAAATCAATCGCATTCTGGCTGCCTCGGAACCCTTCACCGAGGCTACAGCCGAGATTCTCGCGGCTGAGTACCTGCCTCGCGGGCGATTGAGCGAAGAGATACGCGATGCCGGCCAGGTGCTGGATCGGGAACTGTCCAGCGTCTCCGACGCCATCTCAAAGGCCCACAAATCGCAGGCCTCCTTCGGACAGACCCTGGACCAGGCCGCGACAAGCATCGAGACCGCAAGCGGTGATGCCGGCCTCAAGGCCATCGTCTCAGGTCTGTCGTCGGCGACCCGCGAGGTCCGACGCGAGAGCGAAACGCTGGAGAACCGCCTCGAGGCCTCGACCCGGGAGATCGCCCGTTTGCGTGATCACCTTGAACAGTTCCGCCGCGACGCGATGACAGACGCGCTGACAAATCTGGCCAATCGCAAGGCGTTCGACGAACAACTGGATGCCGCCTGTAGCCAGGCCGAAGCCGAGCATGGGGCCCTGACCCTGGCCGTGCTCGATATCGATCACTTCAAGCGATTCAACGACACTTGGGGGCATCAGACCGGCGATCAGGTGCTGCGCTATGTCGCCAGCGTAATGGGTCGGATGGCCAAGGCCCCCCGTGTTGCGGCCCGGTTTGGCGGCGAGGAGTTCGCCATAATCTTCCCCGGAGAGAACCCCGGCGAGGTCCATCAAGTGCTCGAAGCCATCTGCAAGGAAATCGCATCCCGGTCGCTCCGGCGTCGGTCGACAGATGACGAGCTGGGTGCCGTGACCCTGTCCGCCGGCTTCGCGCATCGACGCCCGGGCGAGACAGCCTCCTCACTTCTGGAGCGCGCGGACACCGCCCTCTACGCTTCCAAACATGCCGGCCGGAATCGTGTCACGAGCGCCGATGCTATGGACCAGGCCGCCTGACGCCTTCCGCTTCTGCCGTTTCACGTCATAGTGGACCGATGCGCAGCCTCGCCTTCAACGTCGCCTACTGGCTTCTGTCGATCCTCTACGCTTCCGCTGCGGCCTTTGCCGCCCTTGCCCCCGGACGCGCGGCGACCAGCTGGATCATCCGCCGATATGTGAAGCGGATGGTGCAGGCCATGCGACTGCTGGCCGGCATTCGCCTGCAGATCCGGGGTCGCGAGCGTCTGCCGCCCGGTGCCTTCATCATCGCCTCGAAACACCAGAGCTGGGGCGACGGTTTTGCGACCTACGATCAGTTCGACGACCTGGCCTTCGTCACCGGCGACCATCTGGAAAAATTTCCGCTACTCGGCACGGTCCTGCGCAAGCTAGGGGCCATCGTCGTCAACAATTGCGGGGGCCGCGAAGCGCGCGAGGCCCTGAAGCACCGTTCCGCCGACGCCCATGCCGCCGGCCGGAAGATACTGATCTATCCCGAGGGCAATCTGGCCAAGGTGGGAGAGAAGTTCCGCTATCGCTCCGGCGTCTGGCACATGTACCGCGACTTCGACATGCCGGTCGTACCCCTGGCCACGAACCTCGGCCTGTTCTGGCCGCAGGAAGAATTCCGCAAGAACCCGGGCACGGCGACACTGGAGTTCCTCGATCCCATTCCGACAGGGCTGGGCAAGGAGGAATTCCTCGCCCGGCTTGAAGCCTCGGTAGAGGGCAAGACCGCCGAACTTGTGGCAGAGGCGACCGGTCAGCCGGTCAAAGCGGCGGTGCAGGTGCTCGCACCCGATGAGGCGGCAAGGGCCGCCAAGCTGGCGACAGCGGTCTAGGCCGCCGGGATCACCGCCCCATCGTATTTCTGCGCGATGTAATCCTTGACCGCCTGGCTGCGCAGCATGGCCGCCAGCGCCACGATGCGAGGATCCGTCCGGTTGTCCGGCCGCGCCACCAGATAGTTCACATAGGGGCTGTCTGCGCCTTCCAGCGTCAGCGCGTCGGTGCGCGGCTTCAGGCCGGCGTCGAGGGCATAGTTGGTGTTGATCACCGCCATATCGACCTGGTCCAGCACCCGCGGCAGGGTCGCGGACTCCAGCTCGCGGAAACGCAGGTTCTTGGGATTGTCGACGATATCGCGCAGGGTCTGCAGCGGATTGACCGGGTCCTTGAGCCGGATCAGCCCGGCCTTCTGCAGCAGGATCAGCGACCGGCCGATCGACGAGGCGTCGTTGGGCACGGCCACCTCGGCACGGTCCGGAAGTTCGGCCAGCGTCCGGAACCGCCGCGAATAGGCTCCCAGTGGCTCGACATGCACCCCGGCCACCGTGATCAGATCTGAAACGCGCGAGGCGTTGAACTCATCGAGATAGGGCTTTGTCTGGAAATAATTGGCGTCCAGCCGCCCCTCGGCCAACTGGGTATTGGGCTGGACGTAGTCGTTGAACACCTTGATCTCGATCTGGACGCCCTCGGCCGCCAGCAGCGGCTTGATGTGTTCCAGGATTTCAGCGTGCGGGACTGCCGTCGCGCCGACGATCAGCGGCGCGTCGGCATCGGCCTTCTTCGCGGCACCCTGCCCGCAAGCGGCGAGCACCAGCGAAGCGGCGGCGAGGGTCAGGAGCGAACGGCGGATCATGGGCGAGCCTTTCGGGGAAGCGATCAGCGGTGGGAAACGGCGGCGACCAGCCGGTCACCGAGCATCTGGAGACCCTGCACCAGCAGGAGCAGGAGGACGACGGTCACGACCATGACATCGGTCTGGAACCGCTGATAGCCGAAGCGGATGGCGAGGTCGCCCAGCCCGCCTGCGCCGACGACGCCGGCCATGGCGGTATAGCTGACCAGGGCGATAGCCGTGACGGTGGCCCCGGCTAGGATGCCGGGCATGGCCTCGGGCAACAGGGCCCGGGTGACGATCTGGAAGGTCGAGCCGCCCATGGCCTGGGTCGCCTCGACCACACCCTTGTCGACCTCGCACAGCGCCGTCTCGACCAGCCGGGCATAGAAGGGCGCGGCCCCGACGACCAGCGGGGGAATGGCTCCAGCCACGCCCAGCGAGGTCCCGACCAGCAGCACCGTCACCGGCAGCATGACGATCAGCAGGATGATGAAGGGCACCGACCGCAGGATGTTGACGACCAGCGACAGCAGCGCATTCATCACCGGATTGGCCGCCAGCCTTCCTTTGCCGGAAAGGTACAACAGCACCCCCAGAGGGATGCCTAACACCACGGTCAGGACCATTGATCCGCCGAGCATCAACAAGGTGTCGCGCGATGCCCGCGCGATCTCCGGCCAGTCGATATTGACGAAGAAGGCCTCCATCATGCCGCCTCCACCGTCACGCCGCGGGCCGTCAGCTGTGCCACCGCCGCCTCGGCGTCACCGCCCGTGAAGGCCACCACCAGCTGGCCATAGGGCTCGCCCCGGATGCGGCTGATACGACCCGACAGGATCGAATAGTCCACGCCCACCGAGCGCGCGACACGGCTCAGTTCGGGCTCATAGGTCGAGCCGCCCCGGAAGGTCAGTCTGGCCAGCCGTCCACCCGGCGGCACGTCGGCGGGCTCGAACCCCTCCTCACCCTCGGCCAGCATGGCGCGGGTCGCGGCGTGCTGCGGATGCAGGAAGACATCGGCGGTCGCCCCCTCCTCCACCACCCGGCCGTCCTTGAGCACCGCCACCCGGTCGCAGACGCGGCGCACCACCTCCATCTGGTGGGTTATCAGGACGATGGTCAGTCCCAGATCGCGGTTCAGCTGGTCGAGCAGCGACAGGATTTCGTCAGTCGTCTCGGGATCCAGGGCGCTGGTCGCCTCGTCGCACAACAGGACGCCGGGTTCGCAGGCCAGGGCCCGGGCGATGCCGACCCGCTGCTTCTGCCCGCCGGACAGCTGCGCAGGATGCTTTTTCGCATGGTCCGAGAGGCCCAGCTGCTCCAGCAGGTCGGCCACACGCCTGTCGATCTGCGGCTCTGCCCGGCCCTCCAGTCGCAGCGGAAAAGCCACATTTTCTGCGACAGTTTTTGCGTTCAACAGATTGAAATGCTGGAATATCATGCCGATCCGTCGCCGCGCGGCGCGCAACTCCGCCGGCGTCAGCGTTGTCATCTCGCGCCCGTCGACGGTCACTCGTCCCGCGTCAGGCCGCTCCAGCAGATTGATCGTTCGGATCAACGTTGATTTTCCGGCACCCGACCGCCCGACCACACCGAACACCTGGCCCGGCTCGACGGTCAGATCGACCGAGTCCAGCGCCACGCGCTCGCCCGCCGCGCTCCGGAAACGCTTCGTCACTCCCTCAAGCCGGATCATCAGTCGGCGTCCAATGCCTTGGCCGGAATGATGGTGACGCTCTCACCACAGCCGCAGGCGTCGGTCTGGTTCGGGTTCCGGAACACGAATTTCGAGGCCAACTTCGTGACCTCGTAGTCGAGCTCCGATCCGATCAGGAACAGGATCGACTTCGGATCGACGACGACGGTCGCACCCTTGTCGACCACCACCTCGTCCAGCGGCCCGAGTTCGTCAGCGAAGGCGAAGGTATATTCCTGTCCCGCACAGCCCGCATTCTTCAGCCCGACGCGCAACGCCTTGTGTCCACCGGCTTCGGTCAGGGCGCGCACCCGTTCTGCTGCCGCCTCGGTCAGGGTGACGACAGCGGGCCGAGGGCGGCGGGGACGGGGTGTGGTCTGAAGCTCGGTCATCGGACGGTCCATCAGAACATGTTCAGGGCCAGCTTGGCCTCGTCGCTCATTTTCGAGGGGTCCCACGGCGGATCAAAGGTCAGTTCCGCGCGCGCCGACTTCACGCCCTCGACCTTCTTCACCGCCTCCTCGACCCAGATCGGCATCTCGCCGGCCACGGGGCAGCCCGGCGCTGTCAGCGTCATCTCGACCACCACATCGCGGTCGTCGGACAGGTCGACCTTGTAGATCAGGCCCAGCTCATAGATGTCGACCGGAATTTCCGGGTCGAACACCGACTTCAAGGCCTCGATGATGTCGTCCGTCATCCGGTCGATCTCGGCCTGGGCCAGGGCGCTCTTCTGGGGCGCGTCCCAGGCTTCGGCAAAGGCCGCGCTGTCGGTCTTGGGGGTCGTCGGATCGCTCATGCGAAGAACTCACGGGCCTTGATCAGGGCGTCGGCGAAGGCGTCGGCGTCCTCGAGGGTGTTGTAGAGGGCGAAGCTGGCGCGGGCGCTCGAGGTAATGCCGAACCGACGCGACAGCGGCTCGGCGCAGTGCAGGCCGGCACGCACGGCGACGCCGTAGCGATCCATCACCTGCGCAATGTCATGGGCATGGGCCCCGTCGACGGTGAAGGTGAAGATGGCCCCCTTCCCCACCGCAGTCCCGATCTCGGTCAGCCAGTTGCGGCCATCCAGTCGCTCGCGCACGCGGTCCATCAGCGCCTGCTCATGGGCCCGCACCGCATCGGCGTCGAACGGCTGCATCCAGGTGATCGCTGCCCCGAGGCCGATGACCTCAAGGATCGGCGGCGTCCCCGCCTCGAACCGGTGCGGCAGGCCCGCATAGGAGACCGCATCCTCGGTCACCGTGGCAATCATCTCGCCCCCGCCCTGATAAGGCGGCAGGGCCTCCAGCGCCGCGCGCTTGCCGTACAGCCCGCCGATGCCGGTCGGGCCGAACAGCTTGTGCCCGGTGAAGACATAGACGTCGGCGTCCAGCGCCTGGACATCCGGGCTGCAGTGAACTGCCCCCTGACAGCCGTCGACCAGAACCAACGCCCCGGCCGCGTGGGCCAGATCGGCGATCGCGCGGACATCGTTCACCGTGCCCAGTACATTCGACATATGGGTCACGGCCACCAGCCGCGTCCTCGGCCCGATCAGTGCCGCCAGCGCCGCCATGTCCAGCGACCCGTCATCCAGGACCGGGGCCCATTTCAGCACCGCCCCGAAACGCTCCCGCAGCATATGCCAGGGCACGATATTGGCGTGATGCTCCATCTGGGTGACGACGATCTCGTCGCCCGGCCGGATCGACTGGCCGATCCCCGCCGCCACCAGATTGATCGCCTCGGTCCCGCCCTTGGTCCAGATGATCTGCTCAGGGCTTTCCGCGTTCAGGTACCGCGCCACGCTTTCGCGCGCCGCCTCGAAGGCCTCGGTCGTCTCATTGGCCAGGGTGTGCAGGCCGCGATGAACGTTGGCGTAGGAACGCTCCATGGCCGCAGTCAGGGCGTCGATAACCGCCCGCGGCTTCTGCGCCGAGGCCGCCGAGTCCAGATAGACCAGCGGCTTACCGTTCACCGTCCGCGACAGGATCGGGAACTGGGCGCGGGCGGCATAGGGGTCAAAGAGGGTCACAGGCGAGCCGTCAGCCATTCCCGCACCACCTCTCTCGCGCCCTCGTGTTCGATCCGGTCCACGACCTCGATCAGGAAGGCCTGCGTCAGCAGCGCCCGCGCCTCTTCGGCGGGGATGCCGCGCTGCTGCATGTAGAACAGGGCGCTTTCGTCCAGATTTCCCACCGTATTGCCGTGCGCGCACTGCACGTCGTCGGCATAGATCTCCAGCTCCGGCTTGGCGTCGATCTCGGCGCGTTCGCCGAGGATCAGGGCATGGTGCCCCATCCGCGCGTCGGTGCCGTCGGCCCCGCGCTCGACGATGATCTTGCCCTGGAAGACGCCGCGCGCGGTGTCGCGCACCACGCCCTTGGTGAGTTGGGAGGTGAGGCCGTTCAGGCCGCCGTGCGACACCACGCTGGTCAGGTCAGCATGGCTTTGCGAGGACAGTATATAGACGCCGTCAATCCGGACTTCGGCGCCTTGTCCGGGGTGCTGGACCCGCGTTTCGTGCCTTTGAAGCTGAGCACCCGTCGTAAACACGCTCTGCTGAAAGCTGGCACCCTCCGCGAGATGGACCTCTGCCGAACAGATCGACAGCGCGTCGCTCGCATCGCTCGCCAGCACCAGACGCTCGCAGCGTCCACCGGGTTCGACGAATATCTCGAGGAGGTAGTTCGAGAAGTAGCCGCTTCCTTCGCCTTCGAGGCTCTCGAGAAGCGTGAACTCAGCGCCAGCCTTCACGATCACTCCCAACCTGGCGTGATGCATGGTGTTTTCGGCTCTGCTGAGCCAGCGAAGACGCGTTTCCCGAGGCGCACCCGGCAGGACCGTAATGACCGTCACAGGCTCGGTTGTCGCTTCGGAAGCGAGGAGCGCCATAGGCATCCGGTTCGCCAGATGAGGCACCTGGGGCGCCAGGACGGTCCGGACCTGCAATCCCTCTGGAAAAAGCTCCTCCGCATAGGGAACGTCCTCGCCGTTGGCGATCAGCACCTGATGCTCGCCGTAACCCCAAGGGCCATCCAACGGGAAGGTGCTGCCATCGGCCAAGGTCGGTGACCCTGCCGGGACAAACTTTAGATGGCGACGGACATCCGTGTATCTCCACTCTTCCCAACGCCTGGACGGGAAGCTGGAGACATCCTTCAGATCAATGCGAACCGGCGCGTTCAAGCCGCGGCCGGCAGGTATTTGTCATACCCTTCCGCCTCCAGCTGCAGCGCCAGTTCGGGCCCGCCCGAGGCCACGATCCGCCCGGCGGCCAGCACATGCACCCGGTCGGGTTTGATGTAGTCGAGCAGCCGCTGATAGTGGGTGATCACCAGCATGGCCCGGTCGGGCGAACGCAGGGCGTTGACGCCTTCCGACACGATCCGCAGGGCGTCGATATCGAGGCCGGAATCGGTCTCGTCGAGGATCAGCAGCGACGGCTCCAGCAGGGCCATCTGCAGGATCTCCATCCGCTTCTTCTCGCCGCCCGAGAAGCCGACGTTCAGCGGCCGCTTGAGCATGTCGAAATCCATCTTCAGCGCCGTCGACGCCGCCTTGACCAGCTTCAGGAAGGCGGGGGCCGAGACCTCCTCCTCGCCGCGCGCCCGCTTCTGGGCGTTCAGCGCCGTGCGCACAAACGTCAGGGCCGGAACGCCGGGAATCTCGATCGGATACTGGAACGACAGGAAGACGCCCTTGGCCGCGCGCTCGGCGGGTTCCAGACCCAGCAGGTCCTCGCCCTTCCAGGACAAACCGCCCTCGGTCGCCTCATAGCCGGGCCGCCCGGCCACGGCATAGCCGAGCGTCGACTTGCCGGCCCCGTTCGGCCCCATGATGGCGTGCACCTCTCCGGCCGGAACGTCGAGCGTCAGGCCCTTGAGGATCGGCTTGTCGCCGACGGAGACGTGGAGGTTGGAGATGGAGAGCATTATTTGATCTGAGACCAGAGGTAAAAGCCGCCGAGCGCGGCGAAGATGAGGATGGGGACGATCAGCTGCTTCAGCAGATCCTTCGTCCTCGCGTGCGGGTCGACCGGAATGGGCGGATAGTGTTTGGCGACGTAGCGCTCCATGGCCGCGGCGCGTTCGGCGGGCGTGCCCCGCATCGTCGCGGCGAAATCAGGGTCGAGGTCGGCGGGCGGTTCACCGGCCGCTGCAAGCGCCGTCGGCGGCACAAGTTCACCGTCGATCATCAGCGCCGCCTCGTACCGCCGGCCCAGAACTTCCTGGATCAGCGACACCGTCTGCGCCGACAATGCGCCGCGCGCTCCGAACCACAACACCGTGTCACCCCAGTCTGCCGCGCCCTCTGGCAGATCCTCCGACACGATGTCGGCCAGGGGCTGAACCCTGAAGTCGAAGTCCGTCCTGTCCCCGTCGACCGTGACCGCAAGCCGGTCGTCAGCCGTCCGGTCAGGACGAAAGCTGGCGGGAAAGTCGATCGAGACGCCCGTCTCGGCAATTGCAGCGATCAGGGCGGCGCGCGTCGGCAGCCTGTCCTTCCGGACGATCAGGGCGCTGTCGATGCTCACCCCACGCTCCCTTCCAGACTGATCGCCACCAGCTTCTGCGCCTCGACGGCGAACTCCATCGGCAGCTTCTGCATCACGTCGCGGACGAAGCCGTTGACCAGCAGAGCCACCGCCTCTTCCTGCGACAGGCCGCGCTGCTGGGCATAGAACAGCTGGTCGTCGGACAGGCGGGTCGTCGTCGCCTCATGCTCAAGCTGGGCCGAGCCGTTGCGGGCCTCGATATAGGGCACGGTGTGGGAGCCGCAGTCGCCGCCGATCAGCAGGCTGTCGCATTGGGTGAAATTGCGCACCCCCGTCGCCTTGGGATGCACCGACACCAGACCGCGATAGGTCGAGTCCGACTTGCCGGCCGAGACCGCCTTGGCGATGATCCGGCTCTTCGAATTCTTGCCCAGATGGATCATCTTGGTGCCGGTGTCGGCCTGCTGATGTCCGTTGGTGATGGCGATCGAATAGAATTCGCCTGAGCTCTCCTCGCCGCGCAGGACGCATGACGGGTATTTCCAGGTCACGGCCGAGCCGGTCTCGACCTGGGTCCAGCTAACCTTCGACCGGTCGCCCCGGCAGTCGGCGCGCTTGGTGACGAAGTTGTAGATGCCGCCCTTGCCCTCGGCGTCGCCGGGGTACCAGTTCTGCACCGTCGAATATTTGATCTCGGCGTCGTCCAGCGCGACCAGTTCGACCACCGCCGCATGCAGCTGGTTCTCGTCGCGCATCGGGGCCGTGCAGCCCTCCAGATAGGAGCAGTAGCTACCCTTGTCGGCGATGATCAGTGTGCGTTCGAACTGGCCGGTGTTCGAGGCATTGATGCGGAAATAGGTCGACAGCTCCATCGGACATTTCACGCCCGGCGGGATGTAGACGAACGATCCGTCCGAAAAGACCGCACTGTTCAGGGCCGCGAAATAGTTGTCCGAGACCGGCACCACCGAACCCAGATATTTGCGCACCAGCTCAGGATGTTCGCGCAAGGCCTCGGAAATCGGCATGAAAATCACGCCCACTTTCGCCAGCTCTGCCTTGAAGGTGGTGACCACGCTGACGCTGTCGAACACCGCGTCCACGGCATAGCGCGCGGCACCCTCGACGCCCGCCAGCACCTCCTGCTCCTTCAGCGGGATGCCCAGCTTCTTGTAGATCTCGAGGATTTCCGGATCGACCTCGTCCAGCGACTTCGGCCCGTCCTTTTTCTTCGGTGCGGCGTAATAGAACAGGTCCTGATAGTCGACCGGCGTGTATTTCACCGACGCCCAGGTCGGCTCCTCCATCGCCAGCCAGCGCTCATAGGCGGCCAGACGCCATTCCAGCATCCACGCCGGCTCGCCCTTCTTCTCGGAAATGAAGCGGACGATATCTGCGTTCAGCCCGCGCGGGGCGTATTCCGTCTCGATATCCGAGGTGAAGCCGTGCTCGTACTTCTCCAGTGCGGCGACGGCGTCGATGGTTTCCTTGACGGCGGCCATCAGGCGTCGACTTTCTGGCGCTCGGCGGTGCGGGCGCGATGTTTGGCATAGGCCTCGACCCAGGCGGCGGCGAACCGCTCCCAGTCCTCCTGCGTCGTGCCCCAGCCGCCCGAGACGCGCACGCCGCCGGTGGCCAGATGGTCCAGGCCCATGGCCATGATGGTCTTGGACGGCTTGGTCTTGCCCGAGGAACAGGCGCTGCCGGCCGACACCATCACGCCCTGCAGGTCCAGGGTGATCAGCTGCTGCGGGCTGTCCCAGCCCTCGACGGCCATGAACAGGGTATTGGGCAGGCGCTCGGCGGCCCCGCCGATGATGATCGCCCCGGCGGTCGTGACGGCGTCCGCGGCCGCGTCGCGCCAGGCCGCATGGGCCATGGCCTCGGACAGGTCACGCGCCGCGCAATCAGCCGAGACACCGAAGCCGGTGATGCCGGGCACATTCTCCGTGCCCGCGCGCAGCCCCCGCTCCTGCCCCGCCCCGTGCAGGGTCCGGATGATCGGCGCACCGTCCTTCGAGATCAGGGCACCCACGCCCTGCGGTCCGCCCAGCTTGTGCGCAGACAGGGTCAGGGTGTCGGCACCCAGCGCCCGCATGTCGACCGGGATCTTGCCGGCCGTCTGGATGGCGTCGACGTGCAGCCAGCCGCCCGACGCCCGCACCAGAGCCGCCGCCTCGGCGATCGGCTGGATCACGCCGCTCTCATTGTTCGCATGGTGGATGGCCACCAGCGCCCGGCCCGGACGCCCCAGGGCTCCCGCCAGCCAGGCCAGATCGACCACACCGTTCACATCGACCGGCAAGACCTCGACCGGCACGCCACTGGCGTTCGCCGCCTCGGCCACACAGGGATGTTCGGTGGCGCTGACGATCAGCCGCTCGCAGCCGGCGGCGATAGCGCTGGCCACGGCCTGGGCGTTCGATTCCGTCCCGCCACTGGAGAAGACCACCGCCGTCGGATCGGCCCCGACCAGATCGGCCACCCGCGCCCGCGCCGTCTCGACCCTCGCCCGCGCCCGCCGCCCGGCAGCGTGGACCGCATTGGGATTGCCGCCGTCGACCAGGGCCTCGGCCATCGCCGCCTGAACCTCGGGCCGGACCAGACCCGAGGCATTGTAGTCCAGATAAACGCCGCTCACGCCGCCACTCCGATGCCGGTTCCGGCGTCCGATACACTGGTCCGCCGTCGCGCACCCGTGCGGTTCATCACAACATCTTCCAGCGACACCCCGGCCAGATAGCGGTGGATCTCGTCGCCGAGATCCTCCCACAGATTGTGGGTGATGCAGCGCTCGCCGGCCATCATACAGCCCTTGGGCGAGGAATGGCCGATGCAGCGGGTCGCGCGGATGGGCTCGTCGACGGCCAGCACAATCTCGGCCACCACCGTCTCATGGGCCCCCTTGGCCAGCCGGTAGCCGCCCCCGGGTCCGCGCACACTCTGCACAAGACCGCTCTTTCGGAGGCGTGCGAACAGCTGTTCCAGATAGCTCAGGGAAATCTCCTGACGCGTCGCAATTTCGGCCAGCGACACGGCCCGGGCACCGCCCTCGCCCTGCCCGTTGCGGGCCAGATCGGCCATCGCCATCACCGCGTATCGTCCCTTGGTCGACAGGCGCATCGTCCACCTTCAAAAATCGCGCGCTTTTCAAGGGTCCTGTGCTAGAACCCGCGCCTTCACAAAGGCGTCGACGCGCATCGGGGACTTAGAAAGTCCTACCCCTGCAGTCAAGTATTACGCAGTTGCGAAAAGACAGTTGAACACGGAAATCCGTCGCCCATGCCCGAAGTCATCCTGCCCGGCGCCTCTGGCCGTATCGAAGGCCGCTATTCGCCGGGCAAACGCCCGAACGCACCGATCGCCCTGATCCTGCATCCGCACCCCAAGGCGGCCGGGCATATGAACAACCCGGTCACGGTGACCCTGTACCAGCTGTTCCAGAAGCGCGGCTTCGCGACATTGCGTTACAACAGCCGCGGTGTGGGCAAGTCGCAGGGCGAGTTCGATTCGGGCATCGGCGAGCTGGCCGACGCGGCCACCGCCCTCGACTGGCTCCAGTCCAACAATCCCGGGGCCTCCCAGACCTGGGTCGCCGGCTATCAATTCGGGGCCTATATCGGCATGCAGCTGCTGATGCGCCGCCCGGAGACGGACGGCTTCATCTCGGTCTCGCCGCCGTCGAACATGTACGACTTCAGCTTCCTGGCCCCCTGCCCGGCCTCGGGCCTGTTCCTGCACGGCACCAACGACACCGTCGTCCCGCCCGTCGAGGTCGAGCGTGTGGTCAACAAACTGCGCACCCAGAAGGGCATCATCATCGACTATGAGCTGGAAGAGGGCGCGACCCATTTCTGGCAGGACCACATCGGCGCCGTGGACACCCGCGTCGGGGCCTATCTGGACAAGCGGCTGACGGAAAAGCCGGCGTAAGGCTCCCCCGTTCCGCTCATCCCCGCGAAAGCGGGGACCCAGTTCTTGGGGTGATAAAGCGGGGCGCAGGATCCGCCTACCTTCAGTCCTGAAACACCGGCGTCACGCTGGACAGGACTAGGTCCCCGCTTTCGCGGGGATGAGCGGGGTTATGGGCTCAATACAGCAGGTATGGCTTCCGCAGCCCCACCCACGCCGCCTCATCCGGCCCGGCCAGTGCCTCCAGATCGGCCGGCGTCGCCGCCGGGTCGTCGACCCACTCCCGCAGCCCCGGCCCGCCGTTGATCACGTCGATGGCCAGTTTGTCGAAGACGTATTCGTACGGGAAATCCCGCCACAGGGCGTAGTCCGGATACAGCCGGCGGATGGCCTTGAAGCCCAGCGCCTGCAGCCGCCAGGGCCTGAACGCCCCATGGTCATAGGCCGGGTCATCGACGTGGATCTGCACGCCGTTGCACAGCTGGTGCACATGTTTGTGGAAGGTCGGCTCGAACCAGCAGTCGCGCAGGACGCAGCCCTCCAGCCACTGCGGCGCGAACGCCTGCATCTCCGCGATCACCGCCCGGGCGTCGATGTCCGGCGCGCCGAACAGCTCCAGCGGCCGGGTCGTGCCCCGGCCCTCGGACAGGGTCGTGCCCTCCAGCATCACCGTGCCGGCATAGGCGCGAGCCATGCTCAGGTTCGCGGCGTTGGGGCTGGGGTTGATCCAGCTGCGCTCTCCGATCGGCCACCCGAAGCCCGGTGCCTGATCCGGTTCCCAGCCCTGCATCTCGATGACCCGGTATTCCACATCCAGCTTGAAGTGGTCGATGAACCACCGGCCCATCTCGCCCAGGGTCATGCCGTGCCGCATCGGCATCGGCCCGGCCCCGACGAAGCTCTCCCAGCCCGGCAGCAGGGTCGTGCCCTCGACGGGTCGCCCGGCGGGGTTGGGCCGGTCCAGCACCCAGACCGCCTTGCCGTGTTTGGCCGACTCTTCCAGCACATAGAGGAGCGTCGTCACGAAGGTGTAGATGCGGCAGCCGAGGTCCTGCATGTCGACCAGCAGGACATCGAACGTGCTCATCGCCTGCTCGGTCGGGCGGCGCACCTCGCCATAGAGGCTGAACACCGGAATGCCGTGCCGCGGATCGGTGAAGTCCGGGCTCTCCATCATATTGTCCTGCAGGTCGCCGCGCATGCCGTGCTGCGGTCCGAACGCCGCCGTGACGTTCAGGTCGAGACAGGCCATCAGGGCGTCGAGCGAATGCGTCAGGTCCGCCGTCACCGAGGCCGGATGGCCCAGCAGGGCGACGCGCCGACCGTTCAGATCGGCCCCCAGCGCGGACTCGGTCAGCAGGCGGTCGATGCCGAATTTCATGGCAGGTCCAGAATAAAGGAGTCGGGGTGATGGAAGTCAGGTCGGGCGGACGGATGGGCCAGTGCCCAGTAACTCGTCTCGCCGTCGACGGTCTCTATCACGGCTGAAAGGCCAAGCCGCCGTGCACCATGCGGCAGTTCGATCCGCGCTTCGAGTGCAACCATGTCGAACGCCGCGTCGAGTCCTTCCACGGTCGCCACCTCTTCTGCCGTTCGCATACCGGCGCGAGGGCCATCAAAGCGATAGGATGCCCAACGGGTCGATGGCGACAGGTTGTATTCGACATAACCGTCTTCGGTGGCCACGAAGACTTCGAAACAGGTGTGCCGCCACAGATCGTCGGCCCGTCCCTGCCTCGCCTCAAGGGGCCAGGCGATCCGGTCGACGTCGCCCTCGACCACAAAGCGCAGCCAAAGCAGCAGGCCGTCCCGCTCGACATGAACCTCAACACCCTTTGCGGGCGTGTTGGTCGTGTCGGGATGCGGCTGCAAGATTGCCGTCGGAACCGGGGCTGTTCGCGCTTCCATACCCTCGTGCTACACGCCACTCCCCTCCCAAGCCAAGCCTGATCCCCAAGTCCGAGCCCCATGACCGAGCCCGCCTTCAAGTCCGACTTCCTGCAAACCCTCCAGGCGCGCGGCTACATCCATCAGATCACCCACCCGGCCGAGCTCGACGCCGCGGCCGCTGCCGGGGTGGTCACCGGCTACATCGGCTTCGACGCCACGGCGCCGTCGCTGCATGTCGGCAGCCTGATCCAGATCATGATGTTGCGCCGCCTCCAGCAGGCCGGCGGCAAGCCTATCGTCCTGATGGGCGGCGGCACCACCAAGGTCGGCGATCCGACGGGCAAGGACGCCTCGCGACCCCAGCTGACCGACGAAACCATCCAGTCGAACATCGCCTCCATCAAGACGGTGTTCGAGAAATTCCTGACCTTCGGCGACGGGCCGACCGATGCGGTCATGGTCGACAATGACGGCTGGCTGTCGACCTACGGCTACGTCGAATTCCTGCGCGAATACGGCACGCATTTCACCATCAACCGGATGCTGGCCTTCGACTCGGTCAAGCTGCGGCTGGAACGCGAGCAGCCGATGACCTTCCTCGAGTTCAACTACATGCTGATGCAGTCTGTGGACTTCCTGGAGCTGAACCGGGCCCGTGGCTGCACCCTGCAGATGGGCGGCTCGGACCAGTGGGGCAACATCGTCTCGGGCGTCGATCTGGTCCGCCGCGTTGACCAGAAGGCCGCCTTCGGCCTGACAACGCCGCTGCTGACGACGGCCTCGGGCGGCAAGATGGGCAAGACGGCCCAGGGCGCAGTGTGGCTGAACGCCGAACAGCTCAGCCCTTATGACTACTGGCAGTTCTGGCGCAACGCCGACGACGCCGACGTGGGCAGATTCCTGCGCCTGTTCACCGACCTGCCGCTGGACGAGGTCGCCCGGCTGGAGGCGCTGGAAGGGGCCGGAATCAACGACGCCAAGAAGACCCTGGCCGACGCCGCCACGACCATGCTGCACGGCGCTGACGCAGCCGCCACAGCCCGCGCCGCTGCAGAGGGGGCCTTCGAGCGCGGCACCCTGTCCGTCGACCTGCCCACCGTCGAACTGCCGCGTGACGAAGTGATCGGTGCCATGATCGCCGCCGTGACCACAAGGGCCGGGCTGACCGCCTCCAACGGCGAGGCCCGCCGTCTCGCCCAGGGCGGCGGCCTTCGCATGAACGACACGGCCATCGCCGACGGTGCCCGGCTGATCGAGGCGTCCGACGTCAATGCCGACGGTGTGCTGAAGCTTGCCGCCGGCAAGAAGAAGATCGTCCTGGTCAAACCCATCCAGTCCTAGAGAGACCTGAAATGCCCGACATTACAGAAGGTTCGAAAGCCCCCGCCTTCGACATGGCGACCGCCGATGGCGGCCGGGTCTCGCTGGATGCCCTGAAAGGCCGCAAGGTCGTGCTCTATTTCTACCCGAAGGCCGATACGCCGGGCTGTACGACCGAAAGCCAGGACTTCTCGGCGCTGGTTGCGGACTTCGAGCAGATCGGCACGACCGTCATCGGCGTGTCCCGTGATCCGGTGAAGAAGCTCGACCGCTTCAAGGCCAAACACGATCTCAAGGTCGTCCTCGCCTCTGATGAACCGGAGGACGTGACCGAGGCCTTCGGCGTCTGGGTCGAGAAAACGCTTTACGGTCGCGCCTATATGGGCATCGAGCGGGCCACATTCCTGATCGACGGTACGGGCGTCGTTCGGCAGGTCTGGCGCAAGGTGTCAGTCAAGAACCACGCTGCGGAAGTCTTGGCGGCCACAAGATCGCTCTGATCACGGAACGATCCGGGCCCCGGCAACGGGTTAACTGTCGTTAGGTAGATTCGCGGACTCGCCTCTCAAGCGAGTATCGGAGGCGAACACCCACGTTATTCGCGTTTGGGCAGTTCAAGTTGGTTAACAAGTTGTGAACAGACTTGTCCCGGGACTGCAGCATGGCGCATAACCCTCCGTCCTATGTTCTGGGGGCGTTGCGTAATGACCGTGCAAGAGCCGTCTGTCCGGCCGTCTCTGATCGGAACCTGGTTTCCGACCCGATATCTTTATCTGCGCGATGGCGACTCCGTCCGCGCCTGGGCACTCACACCCGGCAAGCAGGCGGTAGGGGCCGTGGCCGCTGTCCTGCTGGGTGGCTGGACCGTCCTGGCCTCGGGCAGCATGATCTTCGACCTGGTGGCGCAGAGCCGGGCGGACCACACCGTCGCCAGCGCTCGCGCCGCCTCTGAGCGGATGAACGCCGACCTGCAGGCCCGGCTGGACAGCGCCGTGGTGCGCATGACCGCCACGACCGGCTCGCTCGACGAAATGGCCCAGATGGTCGAACGCCGCCATGCGGCTCTGACCCAGGTGATGGGCATGTTCCGCGGCGTCGAGGGTGCCGAACAGGCCCTGCGGCCTGCGCCGGCCCTCAATCCCGACCGCTCGTCGCCGGTCCAGCGCATGATCGCCGTGCGGATGGATCAGGAGCGACTGATCGCCCGGGCCGAGACCGAGGCCCAGACCCGCGCTGAACGACTGCGTCTGGCTTTCCGACTGGCTGGACTGAACCCGGCTGCCTACACGCCTCATGATACGGCCCTTGGTGGACCGCTGGTCGAGGCCCGCGACCCACGGGCCCTGGCGGCTGTGCTGGACGTGGATGAAGCCTTCGCCGTGCGCATTCGCCACGCCGCTGACAACCTCTCCGACATGCGGTCCCTGGCCAGCGCAGCCGAGGGCATACCCTTCCACCGCCCGACCCAGGCCCGCACGACTTCGGGCTTCGGTGTTCGCTTCGACCCGTTCAACGGCCGCCCTGCCCTGCATCAGGGTCAGGACTTCGCCGCGCCGCTCAACACGCCGATCTACGCCCCGGCTCCGGGAACCGTGTCTTTTGTCGGAGTTCGTTCAGGGTATGGCAACACCGTTGAGATAGATCATGGTCGCGGTTTCAAGACGCGCTACGCCCACCTGAATGCCACTGCTGTCCGAGCCGGGCAGCGGATCAAACTCGGTCAGCCTGTCGGCGCCATGGGAACCACCGGACGCTCCACGGGCGTGCATCTGCATTACGAAGTGTGGATGAACGGCCGACCTCAAAACCCCGCCCGCTTCATGAGAGCCGGAGACCAACTTGTTCAACAAGACTAAATCCCCCGCCCCGTCACCCCAGCCCCGCGCTGACAACGGTTCCGCGATCCCGCCGCTCCCCGACCTGCCCTCGCCGGGCGGTTCGCCGTCTGCCCCGGTGCGCGCCGCAGCGTCCCCGGCACCCAGCGCACGCGGTCTGTCGACCCTGTCATCGGACCTCCAGTTCGACGGCAGTATCTCGGGCGGCGGCGATCTTCAGATTGACGGCGCGGTCAAGGGCGACGTCCGTGTCGGCCGGCTGATCGTCGGTGAGACCGGTGCGGTCGAGGGCAATGTCTCGGCCGACTATGTCGAGGTCCGCGGCCGCGTCGTCGGCGGCATCTCGGGCAAACAGGTCAAGCTGATCGCTACGGCCTATGTCGACGGCGACATCACCGCTGAACAGATGTCGATCGACATCGGTGCCTATTTCCAGGGCCGCGTCCTGCAGGGCCGCCGTGAAGCTCCGGCTCCCGCACCGGCCCCGCGCCCGGTTGCGCACGAACCCGCGCCGCAGATCATCGACATGAAGGGTCCCTCCTGATCGTTCAGGAGGTCCGAATGACAAAAGGCCCCGGAGCGATCCGGGGCCTTTTTTCTAGTCGACAGTAGAGCCGCGCGTTTCGCCGACCCGCGCCGCCAGCGCGGCCCCCATGAACAGGTCCAGATCGCCGTCCAGCACGCCCTGGGTATCCGAGGTCTCGACGTTGGTCCGCAGGTCCTTGACCATCTGGTACGGCTGCAGGACGTAGGACCGGATCTGATGGCCCCAGCCGATGTCGGTCTTGGCGTCGGCTACGGCCTGGGCTGCTGCCTCCCGCCGTTGCAGTTCCAGTTCATAAAGGCGCGCCCGCAGCATCTTCCACGCCTGTTCGCGGTTCTGGTGCTGGGACCGGCCCGCCTGACAGGCCACCACGGTATTGGTCGGAATATGCGTCAGGCGGACAGCCGAATCCGTCTTGTTGATGTGCTGACCGCCCGAGCCCGAGGCGCGGTAGGTGTCAGTGCGCACGTCCGACGGATTGATGTCGATCTCGATGGCATCATCCACCACCGGCGACACCCCGATCGACGCAAAGGAGGTGTGCCGCTTGGCTGCCGCGTCATAGGGGCTGATGCGCACCAGCCGGTGCACACCCGATTCCGACTTCAGCCAGCCATAGGCGTTGGGCCCGGTGATCAGGATGGTGGCCGACTTGATGCCGGCCTGATCGCCCGATTCCTCGGCCTCGAGCTCGACTTCATAGCCGTGCGCCCGGGCCCAGCGGCTGTACATCCGCAGCAGCATTCCGGCCCAGTCGCAGGACTCGGTGCCGCCGGCACCGGAGTTCACCTCAAGATAGGCGTCATTACCGTCAGCCTCGCCGGACAGCAGGGCCTCCAGCTCAGCTCGACCGGCGCGTTCCTTGATGGCCTTCAGCGAGGTGCGCGCCTCTTCCAGCGTCGCCTCGTCGCCTTCCTCGTCGGCCATGTCGGCGAGCATGACACCCTCCTCCAGACCCGTCTCCATCTCGCGGACGGTATCAATCTGGGCGGCCAGCCGCGACCGGTCGCGTGAGACGGCCTGGGCCGCCTCGGTATCGTTCCAGAGCGTCGGGTCCTCTACCCGTGCATTCAGCTCATCGAGTTTTCGAAGCGCGACATCCCAGTCAAAGACGCCTCCTGAGCAGAGCGATGCTCTGCTCGATGTCGGCCTTCATGGCCTCGACATCCGGTCTCATCGCGAACTCCTGCGATACGAAAGTGAGGCGCGGACATAGGACACGCCGGGGTGGGTGGCTAGTGGTTCGCCGCTAGTGATTGGTGATTGCGAGTTTACTGCCGGCGGAAGGTCGGCGCTGTCCGCGCGGCCCTGCAGGTGTCATCCAGCCACTGGCCACTCAATAGAGTCCGCTCAAATCTTCCGCCGGCTCCTTGCGGGTGACCTGAGGGGCTGTCGGCGGAGCAGCGGGCGCAGTGATCGGTCCCTGACCCGCCGCCTCTTCTTCCTCGCTACGGAGGATCTCATTGTAGTTCTGAGGTCCGATCGGGATCTCCTCCGTCGGAACCTCCTCGATCCGGCGCTCGGTGCCGGGGCGGAAGGCCTCCTCGATGCCGTTGACCGTGCGGAAGACCGCATTCCGGGGCCGGACAAAAGGCCGGGCCGGACGTTCGCGCAAGGCCACCTGCATGAACTCGGTAAAGACCGGAACCGGGCCGGTCGCGCCGGTCTCGCCCGATCCCAGCGGCCGGTTGTCGTCAAAGCCTATGAACACCCCGACCACGATGTCGGACGAGAAGCCGACGAACCAGGCCGAGCGGTACTCATTGGTGGTGCCCGTCTTGCCGCCGACCCAGCGACCGAGCCCGCGCGCGCTGGCCCCGGTGCCGCGCTGGATGACACCTTCCAGCATCGAACTGACCTGATAGGCGGTGATCGGATCGATCACCTGTGTCCCCCGCCCCTCGAGCCGTGGCGATTCCTGCCCGCTGAAGACCCGGCCGCAGTCTCGGCAGCGCCGACGGTCGGCACGGAAGATGGTCTCGCCGTCGCGGTCCTGGACCATCTCGATCAGATAGGGATCGACCCTGCGGCCACCGTTGACGAAGGCGGCATAGGCAGCCGTAAGACGATAGGGGGTGGTCTCGCCCGCCCCGAGTGAAACCGACAGGTTCGGCTGCAGATTGTCGGCCACACCCATCCGCCGGGCGAGATCCACAACGTTCCGCATGCCCACGTCCTCGGCCAGCCGCACGGTCATGACGTTGCGCGACAGCTCCAGCCCGCGCCTCAGGCTCTGCGGTCCGTAGAATTCGCGGCTATAGTTCTCGGGGGTCCACCGCGTGCCATTGGGTCCGCCGGCGAAGCTGATCGGGGCGTCCAGCACGATCGAGGCCGGTGTGAAGTCGCCCTCCAGCGCCGTTGCATAGACGAATGGCTTGAAGGCCGAGCCCGGCTGGCGGTTCGCCTGCGTCGCGCGATTGAAGCTGGACAGGGCATAGGAATAGCCCCCGACCATGGCCAGCACCCGCCCGGACTGGGGCTCGATCGCCACGAGGGCACCGTTGACGTTGGGCACCTGTTTCAGGGCGTATTGCCCGCTGCGCGCCTCGACAAAGATCAGGTCGCCCCGCCGCAGTGGCCGGTTGGCATTGGCCCAGGCCGCATCCGCGGTAATCAGGGAGCCCGAGCGGTTGTCGCGCGCGGTGCGGATACGGACCGTATTGCCGGAGACGGATTCCACGGCTGCGGCTTCCCAAGCGCGGCGCTCGGGGGGCCGCTGGCCCCGGACGGCGGTCTCGCGCCAGCCCTCGGCGAAATCGGTGCGGCCCCACGGCCCGCGCCAGCCGTGCCGCCGGTCATAGTTCTCCAGCCCCCTCATCAGGGCGTCACGGGCCGCGGACTGCAGTGTCGGGTCCAGCGTGGTTCGCAGGTAATAGCCGCCACGGTTGACCTGTTCCTGGCCGAAGCGGGCGATGGCCTGACGGCGGGCTTCCTCGACGAAGAAGTCAGCGTCGGCATACTGGGCCCGGCGCGGCGCATCCTGAGCGGCGAGCGGCCGGGCCAGCGCCGTTGCCAGCTGGCCGTCATCGATGAAGCCGTTCTGGTTCATTTCACCCAGCACCCAGTTGCGACGGCCCAGGGCGGCCTCGGGGTGGCGTTTGGGGTGATAGTTGTTCGGCCCCTTGGGCAGCGCGGCGAGGAAGGCCGCCTCATCCGGGGTCAGCTGGCTCAGCGACTTGCCGAAATAGTTATAGGCCGCCGCTGCGACACCATAGGAGCGGTAGCCGAGGAAAATCTCGTTGAGATACAGCTCCATGATCTGTTGTTTGGTCAGGGTCGCTTCCAGCCTGTTGGCGAGGATGGCTTCCTTGACCTTGCGGTTGATGCTGCTCTCATTGGTCAGCAGCACGTTCTTGGCCACCTGCTGGGTGATGGTCGAGCCGCCCTCGAGACGCCGGCCCGTGGCGGCGTTGAAGATGTTCTTGAACATGGCCCGGCCGAGGCCGCCCACATCAATGCCGCCGTGGTTGAAGAAATTGCGATCCTCAGCGGCGAGGAAGGCCTGGATCACCGGCAGCGGTATCTGCTCATACGGCACATAGATGCGCCGCTCGTCCGAGAATTCGCCGATCAGGGTGCCGTCGCCGGCATAGACGCGCGTCGCCGTCGCCGGCCGGTAGTCGGCCAGCTCGGATGCGTCGGGCAGGTCATGAAACAGCCAGGCCGCATAGATGGCCACGATCAGCCCGGCCAGGGCAATCGCCCCCAGCAGGGCCACGCCCGCCATCACGAACCAGCGTTCGGCAATCTTCACCTGATACTCCGAAAGACGGACTCGCCGGATTCGTTTAGCCCGCGTCGGAGGCCCCGGCTAGAGCCGTGACGCGACGGTCCAGCTCCTGTCGCGCGGCGGCCACGACATCGGCGTCCATATCGCCCTGCCCGGATCCTCCCTGGCCGACCATCCAGCGCAGATAGTCCTCCGGCGGCTCGGCCCATGGCCGTCCGCGATGTTTGCCGAACGGGATCCGGTCCAGCCGCCGCGGTTCGTTGGTCCAGGCCAGCATCTGTTCGACCGTGGCGACCTTCAGCATGTCGATCAGCAGATGCGCCGTCACCCAGGCATCCGGCCCAGCCCGATGCGCCGGATCGGCCAGGGCCGTGTCCAGCCGCAGACCGCGCCAGTACCGCAGCACCTGATTGGAATGCCCCGGCGCCTCGGGCCAGACGTTCTTCGCCGCCCGCACGGTGCATATCCACGGCAGGCCGCCATGGGCCGTATCGGCGATAAACCCCCGCTCGAACCGCGCCGAATGCGCCACCATCACATCGGCGGGCGTCGGCAGAAACATCTCGCGCAGCCGGTATTCGTCGCAGTGCGGATCGTCGTCGCAGAAATGGTCCGGCGTCAGGTGATGGACCGCCATGGCGTGGAACGAGATCTCGCCCCGCGGCCGGAACAGCTTTGTCACGGGCGGCAGGGCGACCCAGCCGCCCGCGCCATCGGGCAGCACATCAACGATCCCGACCTCAAGGATCTCGGCGGACCGGTCTCCGCCGGAGGTTTCCAGATCAACGACACGCAGGCGCATCGAAATCAGATAGCGCTTTCAGGCCCGGCGCGCACCCGGTTCCGTCCCGTAAACGATCAGGGCTGGCCCTGCGCTCCACCCACCGAGGCCATCTGCAGCGTCCCCGAGGGTTCGCGGAAATAGCGGTCGATGCCATCAGCCACCGCCCGCATCAGGCGGCGGCGCGCGCGGCTGTCATTCAGCAGTCGCTCGTCCTCGGGATTGGTGATGAATCCCATCTCCAGCAGGACAGCGGGCACATCAGGGGCCAGCAGCACGGCCAGGCCGGCGTCGCGGTGGCTGCGGCGCAGCATGGGATGGTCGACGCCCTCCAGCTCGCCCAGCAGGGTGCGGGCCAGCTGGGCCGACCGGTTCTGGGTGGCGCGCTGGGTCATGTCCAGCAGGATGCGGTCAACCGAGGGGTCGCGCCCCGGCAGGTTCAGGCTTCGGTGCCAGTTTTCGCTGCGCGTGAACTCGCGCACGGCCCGGCCCGCGCCCTGTTCGGACAGGGTGTAGACGCTGGCACCGCGCGTGGCCGGGTCGGCACCGGCGTCGGCATGCAGGCTGATGAACAGGTCTGCGTCGGCCTGGCGGGCGATGGCGACGCGGCGGTAGAGGGCGACATAGGAATCGCTGTCCCGCGTCAGGCGGACCCGGTAACGGCCGGTGCTTTCAAGCTCCCGCTTCAGATCGAGCGCTGCGGCGAGAGTGATGGCGCTCTCACGACTTTCCGCCCCGCTGGCACCCGGATCACGGCCACCGTGACCGGCGTCAATGAAAATGAGCGGACGGGTGGTCGGGCGATCGGCACGACGGGATGAGGTTGACGGGGCCCGGGGCGGACGTGCCGTCGGAGCGCGCCCGACCGCCTTCAGGTCGATCACATAGCGGAAATGGCCAATGCCGTCGCCGGGCGGCAGCAAAAAGCGGCGCTCGATCTCGGCGCTGGTCGCAAGGTCGAGCTCTACCCGCGAAGTCGCGCCTGCGCCGGTCACCCGCCAGCCACGAACCAGACCCGTGCCTGTGCCGTTCAGACCGCGACCGGGCGAGACTCCAGCCAGCGACAACACCACCCGGCCGTTATCACCGGGCTGGATCACCTGTCCGCGCGATGTCCGGTCGAGGTCGAGGACGATCCGGGTGTGTTCGGAATCGCCGCCGAGGCGGACGCGCAGCACCTCGCCCACGGCTCCGGAAGCCAGACCGCGACCGGCTGTCAGCAGGACAAAGCAGATGACGACGAAGGCCATCGCCGTCATCGCCCATTCGCGAACGCGCCACTGCGGCAGATTGATACGTGACCGGCCGTACATTTTGACGGAGACCCACCTTCTTGGTTGAGCCCATGATGCCGCAACGTCGTCGCCAATCGGTTAAAGCGCATTCGGCTTTTAATTCGCGATGGGCATGCCTATGCTTGTCCTGCTTGCGAACGATCGCGTCCCCTGAACCTTCAGGCTCGGGCGCGCCCTCTTCGCGGCATGACTTTCACTGATCCGAGAGCCGGCCGGTTACCCCCGCCGATTCGACGACCGGGTCCGGGACGCCCTTCGACGGCGCGTCCGGATCCAGGACCATACTGAACCCCCATGGGCCCTATCGCCTGCGCTCCCTTCCGGTTTGAAACAACCGACATCGCCCGCGGCCTTCGCCGCGGCGACGGGATGACGCCTGCGCCTGCCCGCAATCCCATTCGGCGAGCCGCCTTGCCCCTTCGCGGGGATGGCCGTGCGCGCCAGAGAGAACTGTCCCATGTCAAAAACCATGTTGATCGATGCGGCGCATCCCGAGGAGACCCGGGTCGCCATCGTCGAGGGCCGTCAGGTCGAGGAATTCGACTTTGAATCCCGTGCGAAGCGCCAGCTTCGCGGCAATATCTATCTTGCCAAGGTCGTTCGCGTAGAGCCCAGCCTGCAGGCGGCTTTCGTGGAGTACGGCGGTAACCGCCACGGCTTCCTCGCCTTCAGCGAAATCCACCCCGATTATTACCAGATCCCGGTCGCCGACCGCGAAGCCATCATGGCCGAAGCGCATTCGGACGACGACGATCACGAAGAGCACGCCCGGGAGGGTGACGACGAGTCCGAAGGCGGTATGGCTGAGGAAGAGCGGCTCAAGCGCCGCCTGATGCGCCGCTACAAGATCCAGGACGTCATCAAACGCCGCCAGGTCATGCTGGTCCAGGTCGTCAAGGACGAGCGCGGCGGTAAGGGCGCGGCCTTGACCACCTGGCTGTCGCTGGCCGGCCGCTACTGCGTGCTCATGCCCAACACCGGCAAGGGCGGCGGCATCTCGCGCAAGATCACCCAGGCCACCGACCGCAAGCGCCTGAAGGCCGCCGCAGCGGCCCTGCATGTGCCCCAGGGCATGGGACTCATCATCCGCACCGCCGGTGCCAAACGCACCAAGGCCGAGATCAAGCGCGACTACGAATATCTGCTCCGCCTGTGGGAAACGATCCGCGAAACCACGCTGAAGTCGAACGCGCCCTCGGTCATCTATGAGGAGGAAAACCTCGTCCGTCGCGCCGTGCGCGACATGTTCGACAAGGATTTCGACGGCATTCAGGTCGAGGGCGTGGAGGGCTTCAAGGAGGCCCGTGACTTTATGCGCGTGCTCATGCCTGCGCAGTCGAAGAAGGTGCATCTCTACCAGGGGGCCCGGCCGCTGTTCGCGACCAACGGTATCGAGGAGATGCTGACCCAGATCCATCAGCCGGTCGTGCCCCTGCACTCCGGCGGCTATCTGGTCATCAACCAGACTGAGGCGCTGGTCGCCATCGACGTGAACTCGGGTCGCTCCACCAAGGAACGCAACGTCGAGGCCACTGCGACCAAGACCAATATGGAGGCCGCCGTTGAGGCCGCCCGCCAGTTGCGTCTGCGCGACCTCGCCGGCCTGATCGTCATCGACTTCATCGACATGGATGAGTCGAAGAACAACCGCGCCGTCGAAAAGGCCCTGAAGGACGCGCTGGCCAAGGATCGCGCCCGCATTCAGATGGGCCGCATCTCGGGCTTCGGCCTGATGGAAATCAGCCGCCAGCGCCGTCGTCTCGGCGTCATCGAGGGGGCTACCGAGGTTTGCCCTCACTGCCAGGGTGCCGGGCGGGTCCGGTCCGCCGAGAGCGCTGCCCTGATGACCCTTCGGGCGGTCGACATCGAGGCCGGCAAGAACGGCGCGGGCTCGATCAATCTGCGCCTCTGCACCGCCGTGGCCCTCTACATCCTGAACCACAAGCGCGACTATCTCCAGCGCATGCTGGTCCAGCGCGGCCTGAACGTCGTCATTCTGATCGACGACAGTCTCGGTCAGGGCGAACACGCGGTCGAGCGCACAGAAACCAATGAGGATTTCGTCCCGCCCGAACGCCCCGAGGCCTTCGTCGATCTGGACGACGATTTCGACGACAGCGACTTCGCCGATGAAGACGACGATGGTGAAGAGTTCATCGCCGACGATGACGCCGACGAGGATCGGGAAGACGCAGATGACGACGGGCCGCGCGAGCGGGCCGAACGTGTCGAAGGCGAAGGTGGTCGCGGACGTGGCCGTCGTCGCCGGGGCGGACGTCGCGACAGTGCCGAAAACTCAACGGCCGAGGCCGGTGCCGGCCTTGCCGCGCCTGCCCTTGTGGCCGGAGACGATGATGACGACAGCGAAAGCGGCCGCCGCCGTCGCCGGGGCCGCCGCGGCGGACGGCGGGTGCGCGAGGAAGGCGGCGAACGGGACGGGTTCACCTGGGTTCGCGGTCGGACTCCTTCGCTGGACGACCCCTACGTCTGGTTCGACCCGATCAATCCGGAGCGGACGGAGACGGTCGGAAGCGGTCCGGTCGCTGCGCGCTCTGCAGCCGACGCCGATGAGCGTCCCGAGAACGAGACCGGCGGGGAACGCGGTCCCCGCTCGCGTCGCCGCAGGGGTCGCGGTCGCGGTCGCGACCGTGGCGTGGAACAGGGGCTGACCCAGGAGGCCAAGATCGAGGCCCGCGCCACCAATGAAGGCATGCCGACGGACGGCTCGCCCGACACGCCGATGGCCGTGGTTGTCGAGGAAACCATAGAGGTTGCACCCGTCACCCTCGCCGCGGAACCCAAGCGCCGTCGTGTGCGCCGCAAGGTCGCGACGGGAGACACAGCCGCAGAACCGATCCCGGACGTCATGCCCGACGAAGCCGAGCCGGTCGCCGAACCAGCTGTTCTGGACGTCACGCCGGAAGAAGCCGCGGCCGCACTCGAGGCACTGCCGGAGCCGATCGCCGCTGCCGTTGCTGAGCCAAAACCGGCCCCGCAGCCCGAAGTCGATGTGGCGGCCCTGATCGCCGAGGACCCGAACCAGATCGTGGCCCCGCCCGAGAAGCCCAAACGCGGATGGTGGCGCCGCTGAAAGGCCGTGATTAGATTGTGAGGATCGGTGCGGGGGGTGTTTTGGGTATGAGGAGTTCACTGTGAACTGGCTATCCCGCAACGTCTTCCGCGCGTCCGGCGCTATTGCCGCCGTCATGGTCGGGCTGGCGGCGGCCTCGCCTGCCTCGGCCCAGAGCGCGATCCGGGATACCGAGATCGAGGGCATCATTCACGAATGGTCCGCCCCGGTATTCACCGCCATGGGACTGGAACCGTCCGAGGTCGAGATCCTGCTCATCAACGATAATGACCTGAACGCCTTCGCGACCCGCGGCCGGATCATGGGCGTCAACACCGGCCTGATCCTCAGAACCCGTTCGCCGAATGAACTGCTCGGCGTGATTGCGCACGAGGCGGGCCACATCAAGAACCGCCATACCCTGCGTGACGGAGCCCAGGGTGCCGCCATGCAGCCCATGCTGATGACCATGGCGCTGGGTGCCCTGGCCCTCGCGGCAGGGTCACCCCAGGCCGGCGCCGTCCTGCTCGGCAACAGCCAGTATTTCGGCACCCTCAGCGCCCTGCGCTACATGACCCATCAGGAAGGCGAAGCCGACAATACGGGGGCCCGGGCCCTGGAGAATGCCGGCGAGTCGGGCCGCGGCCTGGTGAATTTCTTCGAGAATTTTCGCTCGCAGGAGGTATTCTCCGACGCCCGCCGCTTCCCCTATTTCCGCAGCCATCCGCTGTCATCTGACCGGATCGAGAACCTGCGCCGCTTTGTCTCCGAACAGTCCAACTACCATCGTACAGACAGTCCGGAACGGATCGCCCAGCACGCCCTGATTCTCGCCAAGATCCACGCCTTCATGGACGATCCGATCCAGACACTTCGCGACTATCCAGAGAGCGATGTGTCCCTGCCCGGCCGCTATGCCCGTTCGATCGCCTGGTATCGCGACGGCCAGACCGAGAAGGCGCTGAACGCGGTTGACGCTCTTCTGACCGAACAGCCGGACAATCCGTACTTCTGGGAGTTGCGGGGTCAGATCCTGTTCGAAGAGGGCCGGCCCGCTGAGGCCATCGGCGCGCACCGGCGGTCGGTCGAACTGCGGCCGGACGCCCCACTGCTGCGCATCAATCTGGCTCACGCCCTGATCGAAACCCATGATCCGGCGAACCTGGATCCCGCCATCGCCGAATTGAAGCGGGCCACGGCGCTGGAGAACGACAACACTATGGGCTGGCGGTTGTTGAGCCAGGCCTATGCCAGCCAGGGCAAGGAGGGTGAGGCGCGTCTCGCATCGGCAGAGATGTATTTCGCCGCCGGAGCCGAGGTTCAGGCCACGCAGTTCGCCCTGCGCGCCCGCGATATGCTGGACCCCGGGACGGCGGAATGGACCCGCGCCATGGACATTGTCTTCGCCTCGGGCGCAACACAGCAGGACATCGACGACGTCGACCGCCGCAACAGCCGTCGCGACCGCGGCGGCGTCATTCCCGCCAGTTGACCTTGAGAGACTGAATGAACGACGCGCCTGATCCGAGCCCCGTCGCACATGCCCGGGCCTTGTCGCCGAAATGGCTCAGCCTGACGGCCCTTTCGGTTTCGATCATCGCCTTGTTGCTCGCAGCCCTGCCCTATGCAAACGGGACCGGCGATTTCGGCGGAAGGGTTCGCAGCTATCTGCTGGCCCATCCGGAAGTGCTTGACGAGGTCGTGCGGGCTCGCGACTCGCGCGCCGCGACAGACCGCATAAGCGCGACGAATGCCGCCGCCAGCGCCAATCCGACCAGCCTGGCCGCCGGACCCGGCGAACCCGCCTTCGGCCCCGCAGATGCCAGGGTAACGGTGGTGCAGTTCTTCGACTACCGCTGCCCCTACTGCAAGAATGTGGCACCCGCTTACATCTCCCTGATGCGCGCGCATCCGGACGTCCGGTTCATATTCAAGGAATGGCCGATCCTTGATCAGGGAACCAGTGTGACGTCGCAGTATGCGGCGCGGGCTGCGCTCGCGGCCCATGCCCAGGGGCGCTACCTCGTGGTCCATGATGCCCTGATGGCTGAAGCGGCGCTGAGCCCTCAGACGATCGACCGAATCCTCGCTGCCAACGGGGTCGATATGGACCGGGCAAAGCCCGCCCTCCAGTCCCCTGCCATCTCACGCGTGCTTGCGGATGTGCATACGGGAGCCGCCACGCTCGGACTGGAAGGCACGCCGACCTTCTTCATCAATGGCCGCCTGACAGCCGGCAACAACCCGGCCGAGCTTGACCGCGCCATCCGGGCCGCCAAGGCCGGCTAGCCCCCGGATAGTCAGCCGATGGCGCCGACGCAGCCCTCGTCGCCGCCCACTGGAAGTCTCGCATCGGTGAGGGAGAGGGTCCATCCGTGGTGGGTGGCCAGGCCCCGTCGGCGGATACCACCGCCGTCACCGGCGTCTCCGCCGGCATCGACGATGACCCGCCGTCCGGTGGGCAGGGCTGCCGGGTCGATACGACCGACGGCCAGCGCCGTCGGGGTCTCACCGCCGAAGCCGTCGAACACGCTCAGCATCGACCACTCACGGCGCAGGCCCGTCCACCAGGCGTCGTCCCCGTTGACGGCGAGAACCGCAACGCCGTGCCCTTCGGCTGCCCAGGCCAGGGCGGCCTGGGGATCGCGGACGGCGCGCATGTCCGCTGCCGCGCCGAACCGCAGCCGCGCGCCGTCGAAGGCCCGGGTCGGCTCGACCGGCGACCAGACCTGGACCTTGATGCGGCCCTGACGGGCCAGACCCCAGCCGACGATCTGCCGCCAGAGGGATTCGACGGCCTCACGATTGTCGGGGCGGGCGCGGGCGAGCATGCGCGTCAGGACCGTCTGTTCCCGGTCTGGCCGCAGTTTCACATGCGGGCCGACGGGGGCATCCTTGGCCTGGCCGACGCGGGCCGCGATGGCGAGGCGGCGTTCGAACAGGGCCAGAAGTCCGTCGTCGATCTCATCGATCTCGTGCCGCAGGGCAGCGAGAGCCTGATGTTCGGGCGAGAGATCCTTGGCGGCGGGCCAGATTTGCTGGAGGCCGGGCTTGATACTGGAGTGGGGCACGGGAAGAGACTTTCGGTTTCGATAGACGGCAATGGGGATTTTGCGAGCCGCCGCCCCGTCCCGGGGCGGTCGCCGGCGAGGCCGTCAGGACGAAGTCCCGGACGCCTCAGCCGGCGTATCGAAAGCCGTAGAAATACAGGTCCGCCGCCGCGAAAACGCGGGCGAAGGCAGGCGCAGCGAGGGCTTGCGAGCGGACCATGGGTTCAGAAAACGCACGGATCATGCCGCGTCAAGCCGTTCTGGCGCTCAGCAGGACAAAACGTGTTCGATTACCTTCCGAATCCTGGATGTCGTTGCGCAAAATCGACAAGCCATAGACTTCGGCCGCTCCGGCCGGGGCCACGGCGGCCCGGGTGACATCCCCCGCCTCCGCCACGGCGCGCGCCGCGCCGGCCGTGTCAAAGGCCTCGACGGGCGTCAGCCCGAGCGCGGCGAGAGCCGCCGGACACTGCCGCAGGGCGATCGGATGGCTCTCGGCCGTCCTGACGGTTCGCAAGCTCGCGCCGGCCGGCGCCATGAGGGCCAGACGAATGGGCCGCCAGACCTCCGAAACAATGTTCAGATCCGCCGCCTCGACCAGGGTCGCCGCCGGCTCGACCCGGCCAATGGCGCTGTTTTCGACCGGGATCAAGGCGCAGCCGACCTCACCGGACTTCAAGGCCGCGAGGGCAGCCTCAAAGGAGTCATAGGCAACAGCCTCGTCCCAGGGGCGTAGCGCCATACAGGCCTCGTGACTGAAGGCACCGGGTGCCCCCTGATAGGCACAACGCCCGCCCCCCAGAGCCGCTTCGGCGTCCTCACCGGCTGGTTTTCCGACGCCCATCATCTCACGCCGCCTCCGCCTGGGCGCGTCGTCCGGCCTTCAGCCGCTCGGCGACCAGGAAGGCCAGTTCGAGCGCCTGATCCGCATTCAGGCGCGGGTCGCAATGGGTGTGGTAACGGCTGGACAGGTCATCCTCGGTCAGGGCCTGCGCCCCGCCCAGACACTCGGTCACATTCTGGCCGGTCATCTCCAGATGGACCCCGCCGGGATGGACGCCCTCGGCCTCGGCCACATCGATGAACCCCCTCACCTCGCCGAGAATCCGTTCGAAGGGGCGGGTCTTGTAGCCGTTGCCGGCCTTCAGCGTATTGCCGTGCATGGGGTCGATCGACCAGACCACCCGTCTGCCCTCGGCCTTCACCGCCTTCATCAGGCGCGGCAGTCGCTCGCCGACCTTGTCCACGCCGAAGCGACCGATCAGGGTCAGCCGGCCGGGTGTGTTGTCGGGATTGAGCACATCGATCAGACCCAGCAGGTCCTCGGGCTCCATGGTCGGACCGCATTTCAGACCGATCGGGTTTCTGATGCCGCGCGCGAACTCGACATGGGCCCCGTCCAGCTGGCGCGTGCGCTCACCGATCCAGACCATGTGGGCGGAGGTGTCGAACCATTCGCCGGTCCCCCCGTCGAGGCGGGTCAGGGCGCTCTCGAGGTTCAGCAGCAGGGCCTCGTGGCTGGTGAAGACCTCGACCCGGCTCAGGTCCGGATGGCTCTCGGGCGTGACCCCGACGGCCTCCATGAAGGCCAGGGCCTCGGTGATCTTGTCCGCCAGCTCGCGGTATTTGTGGCCATAGGCGCTGTCGGCCGCGAACCCCATGGTCCAGCGATGGATGTTGTAGAGGTCGGCATAGCCGCCGCCGGCGAAGGCCCGGAGCAGGTTCAGCGTCGAGGCCGACTGGTTGTAGGCGCGCAGCAGGCGCTGCGGGTCAGGGACGCGTTCCTCGGCCGTGAAAGGCATGCCGTTGATGATGTCGCCGCGATAGCTGGGCAGTTCGACGCCGTCGATCTGCTCAATCGCGGATGACCGCGGCTTGGCAAACTGGCCGGCGATACGACCGACCTTCACCACCGGCTTGCGACCGGCGAAAGTCAGGACCACCGCCATCTGCAGGATCAGGCGGAAGGTGTCGCGGATGTTGTCGGTCGAGAACTCCTTGAAGCTCTCGGCGCAGTCCCCGCCTTGAAGCAGGAAGGCGTTCCCCGCCTCGACCTCGGCCAATTTGGCCGTCAGCCGTCGAGCCTCTCCGGCAAACACGAGCGGCGGCAGGGCCCGCAGTTCGTCCTCGACCCGCGCCAGGGCGGCCATGTCCGGATAGTCCGTCGGCATCTGCACGACAGGCTTTTGTCTCCAGCTGTCGGGGGTCCAGCGTATACTCATGGAGTCAAGATAGGCCGCCGGGGGTTCCGGGACAATGAACAGAGGTGCCGCATTTGGCGGGTGCCGGGTGGTTGGTGGCTAGTGGCTAGTGGTTAGTGGTTAGTGGCTGGCCGGCGCCGGGGGCGAGGGGGTCGCCTGCGCCGCCCTTCCGCGGACAGATGAGCAGCAATCACTAACCACTGGCCACTGGCCACTAGCCACCAGCCACCTTCCATCCATGCGTCTTCGCCCCCCGGCATCACTGCCGGAAAGGTCGGGGAGGGCGCGGGGCGGCCGGGCCTCGCCCGGTGCTGTTGTAGAGTTACCGTTTCGACGAAGCAGACCTGCCCCGCGCGGCCGTTTTCCACGCGCCCTCCGGGTAGTGGCCCTGAGTTCGGACCTGACCGGATCGCGCCGCAGACATTGCTGCCGACGGCGCGCGGCGGACATGACTTTCGTCGGCGGCCCGC
>VYLK01000042.1_pt1 | contig 77729 bp, 82 predicted proteins | sample 5114321 | NCBI WGS metagenome assembly VYLK01 (sample SAMN12291792, study PRJNA351875) | freshwater metagenome | isolation source: freshwater lake | place: USA: Michigan, MSU2 Lake | collected 2011-08-16
TTTTTGTATTAAGCTCAACATATCTTTGAAAAGTTGGCGGTCACTTCTCATTTTACCTGATAGTGATCGCTTTTACTTTTGATATTCTGATGGGAGAATGAAACAGCCCTACCCCCAACGGGGGGTTTGGGGGGTAGAACCCCCCAAAAGCTTGGATTGAGTGATAAAACCGAAAGTAACGCCCAATTTTAGGAGAAAGTTTCCCCTTAAAAATCCCAAATTAGTAGATTTACAAAAATGAGATGCACCCCAAGCAAAACGATCAGACTTATAATATAATTGTATTGATTGTCGCTTGTTGCTAGAATCACCCCAAATTGACTCAATGGGTTTATAAACGATGACAACCCTAGATATTGCTACCGATATTGTCTGTCCTCCCACCGATTTATGGAGTGATGAACCACCCGTGGAAAGTGATCTGCATTTACAACAAATTATTTTATTATTATCTTGTCTTGATTGGCTCTGGCAAGATAGAAACGATTACTATGCCTCGGGTAATTTGACTATTTATTATAACGAAAGACAACTGAAACAGCGAGATTTTTGTGGACCAGATTTCTTCGTGGTTTTAGATACAGATAAACGTCCCCGGAAAAGTTGGGTTGTCTGGGGAGAAGGGGGTAAATATCCCAATCTAATCATCGAAATTCTCTCCGATTCCACCGCTAATGTGGACAGAAAAGCCAAAAAGGAACTATATCAGCATACTTTCCGGACTCCTGAATATTTTGGGTTTGATCCCAATACCTTAGAATGGCAAGGATTCACTTTAATCGAGGGACAATACCAACCGATTACCCCCAATGAAAACGGTTATTTATGGAGTAAACAACTAGGATTATATTTAGGAATTTTTGCCAATAAATTGCGCTATTTCACCGAATCAGGTGAATTGGTTCCCACCCCTCAAGAGTCGGCCCGACAGGAAAGATTAGCCAAAGAACAGGAAAGATTAGCCAAAGAAAGAGAACAACAACGGGCGGAAAAATTAGCCCAAAAGCTGCGAGAATTGGGCATTAATCCCGATGAAATTGCTTAAATATCCAGTTGGGGGTGTTAGGGTGGAAATCATGACGCAATTTTTCCTTAATTGCTGGGCATTAAAACGAGTAATCTGAAACTCTGATTCTAGCCTAGAAATCATGGCAAAATCTCCACACTGATGTTACAATAATGACCAAGGGCAACAATCTTCAAATATAATTAATGCCATGGTGCAAAAAATAGCTTTTTTTAATCATAAAGGTGGAGTGAGCAAAACTACAACCACTTTTAACCTTGGTTGGATGCTTGCTGAGAAGGGCAAAAGAGTAATTATTGTCGATACCGATCCCCAATGTAACTTAACCGGTATGGCTTTGACTAATGAAAGTGAAGATAGGGAGGAAAGACTACAAGCAATCTACAATACTTGCTCTAACATTAAAACAGCTTTAGCACCTGCTTTTGAGTCTCAACCGAGATTAATCGAAGCTGTGGACTGTATTCCTATTGATGGTCGTGATGACTTATTTTTACTGCCCGGTCATGTGGGGTTAGCTGAATATGAAGTTACCCTAGGTATTGCTCAAGAACTTAGTGGGTCAATTCAGGCTTTAAAAAATCTCCCCGGTGCGATTACATATTTATTAGACAAAACTGCCGAAAGATTTCAAGCTGACTATATTTTAATCGATATGAGTCCCAGTTTGGGGTCAATCAATCAAAATATACTGATGACCAGCAACTTTTTTATTGTGCCAACCACGCCAGATTTTTTCTCGGTTATGGCTATCGATTCTTTAGCTAACATCTTGCCTAAGTGGCACCAATGGGCCAAGGCAGCTAGTGCTTTACCAATTCTCAAAACCGCCAACTATCCCTTCCCCGAAGTTAACCTACATTTTTTGGGAACTATTGTTCAGAACTATCGAATCAGAGGTGGTCAAGAAACAAAAGCTTTTCAAAACTGGATTAACGAAATCGAGGAAAATATCGGCAATAAAATGATTCCAGCCCTAGAAAAAAATGGCATGATGCTACCGAAATTTATCTACGATCAGAATGGTGTACCAGACTGCTGTACTCTAGTAAAAATTCCTAATTTTAATAGTCTTATTGCCTTATCTCAAGAGCATCAAACGCCCGTTTTTGCGCTAACTGCTGAACAATTAGGATGGCAAGGTACAGTGTTAGATCAAACCCAAGAAAAACAACAAAAATTTAAAGATATTTTTTCTGACTTAGCAGACAAAGTTATCGGTCTTACCTCCGAGATTTATGCAGATAGCCATTGAACAATTTCGCCTTAGCATTGCCCGCGTTCGTGACTTGATCGCTATCCACAATTCCCTCAAATCTCAGACTACTTCCGCCCTAGATGTATCGGATATCCTCAGAGCCGCTTTAGTCCTGACTGTGAGCGCTTTAGATTATTATATTCACGAAGTGGTTACTCTAGGAATGCTAGAAATTTATCGAGGCCAACGTTCAGAACCTTCTCCCACTCCTAACAGTTCTCAATCTGCCTTTTCTCGTTTTCAAGTCTCCTTGGATGGCGCACGACAAGAACGATTGATAGCTATTAGTATTGGCTCTTGGTTAGAGAACGAAATTCAACAAAACTACGGTTCTTTTTTTGGTCAAGAATCTCGGTCAATTTCCGAGGTACTACCAATGATTGAAAATCTCCTCACCAACAAACTTAATAGTAATTATTGGCTAGAGGCTGAAATTAGAGAAAACCTCAGATATAAAAGCTTTCAACAACCGGACAAGATAGCGGAGGCCATTAGATTAATTTCAGCCAAGGAATTGTGGAAAGAAGTGGCCAGCAAACTAAATAAACCAGCCAAAGATATTAAAAGCCAACTTAGCATAATTGTTGAGCGAAGGAACAAAATCGCCCACGAAGCTGATATAGACCCGAGTTATGGCATTGGTAGTCGCTGGAATATCGATGAAAATATGATTAATGATGCCGTTACCTTTATAGAACAGCTTGTTGAAAATATCCATCAGGTACTTGAGGACATCCACTAGCCGAAAATTTCCCCGGCAGTCCATCCATAAATACTTATGATTTCTCTGGGAATTATAACAATTATTAAATAATGTGTAGTTTTGTATACTGATGTCAAGAACTTAGCTACAATATCAAGTGGCGTAAGATATATAGAGATTAGCTAGTGAGTCGGAATCAAGACAGTCAAACTGACCGGAAACGAGAAGAAACACAGTTCACTCCTTACAGTGCAGAAGCGATCGCTCAACAATACCGTTACAAACCTTGGCAATTGTTCGGTCGCGCTTTCGTGATTACTTGGTCTTTAGGATTATTTCTCCTCAGTCTCCTCTGGGACAAATGGACAAAGCAAGAAGAAGCCAATAAATACAGGCGTGCCAGCGAACTTAGGCAAATTCTCACCCGTTTGGGTCCCACCTTCATCAAAGTCGGTCAAGCTCTCTCTACCCGCCCCGACCTCGTTCGCAAAGACTTTTTAGACGAATTAGTTAAACTGCAAGACCAACTTCCCCCCTTCGATAACGACATCGCTTTTGCCCTTATCGAGACAGAATTGGGAATGCCTGTAGAAAAAGCCTATCGAGAAATATCCCCCACCCCTGTGGCTGCCGCTAGTTTAGGACAGGTTTACAAAGCGATTCTACCCACCGGCGAAGAAGTAGCCGTTAAAGTGCAAAGACCGGGGCTGCGGGCGCTTTTAAGCCTCGATTTATACCTAATGCGCTGGGCTGCTCAAAAATTCGGTCGTTTATTACCCCTCAATCTCGGCCACGACCTCACCCTGATTGTCGATGAATTCGGCACCAAACTCTTTGAGGAAATCGACTATCAAAACGAAGGTCGCAACGCTGAAAAATTCGCCACCAACTTCCAAAATAACCCCGAAGTTAAAGTTCCCAGTATCTACTGGCGTTATAGTGGTCGCCGCGTCCTCACCCTGGAATGGATTGATGGCTATAAACTCACCGATACCGAGAATATCAAAGCTTTAGGATTAGACCCCAATAGTATCGTTAAAATCGGCGTAACCTCCGGATTACAGCAACTCCTCGAACACGGCTTTTTCCACGCTGATCCCCATCCGGGTAATCTTTTCGCCACCTTTGATGGTCGCATGGCCTATATCGATTTTGGCATGATGGATCAGTTAGAGGAGGAAACTAAAGAAACCCTCGCTAGTTGCGTCGTTGATTTAATTAACAAAGACTACGAAAACCTGGCCGCCAACTTTGTCAAACTGGGATTTTTAACCCCAGAAACGGATATAAAACCCATTATTCCGGCTCTAGAACGAGTTTTAGGCAATGCCATCGGTCAAAGGGTCGGTGACTTCAATTTCCGCACTATTACCGATGATTTCTCCGAATTGATGTACCAATATCCCTTCCGGATTCCCGCCAAATTCGCCCTGATTATTCGTTCCCTCGTCACCCAAGAAGGGGTAGCCCTTACCCTCGATCCTAACTTCAAAATCGTCCAAGTGGCCTATCCCTACGTTGCTAAACGTCTCCTGACTGGGGAATCGCCCCAACTGCGGCGGCGTTTACTGGATGTGCTGTTCAAAAACGGTAAATTCCAGTGGCAACGCCTAGAAAACATGATTACAATGGCTCGTTCGGAAAGTAACTTCGATTTACTGCCCACAGCGCAATTAGGCATCACTTTTCTTCTCTCGGAAGAAGGTCGTTATCTGCGTCGTCAATTACTATTAGCTTTAACGGAAGATGACCGTCTCCATACTGCCGAAGTACAACGTCTCTGGGGTTTAATTCAAGGAGAATTGCAACCGCGGCGACTCTTGGATGTGGCCATGAGCGCTTTTCGGGAATTATCGTCCCAAGGTGTGGCCGCTGTCCTTCCGGGAGAAACCAGTTCGCGTTAAAGTGTTTAAGGTCATCATCGCTTAATCACTTTTTCTATGGATTATTATTTTCTGCCCCAACCGCCCTATTTTCTAGTTTTTGCCGGTTTATTTATCGGTATTACCTGCGGGGCTGCTTTTGAAGCTAGTCTCAAGCAAGTGGTTAACAATTGGTATAAAAATAAGGGTTCAGACGATCAAAATCTTTTAAAATCCAGTTCCTTACAAATTCCTTTTATTGGTATTTGTGTAGGAATCTGTCTTTTCCTGGCCTCGGGATTAGATATATTTATTCTCAATGGTTGGGTTGCCTACGCTATCTCTCTCCCGATGACTATCTTTATCGGTGGTTTGGTTTGGAGTCAGTTAGGGGAATTATTAGGCCAATTACAGCGCGGCGGTTCTAAAGAAATTGACCTCGATTATCGGGGATAATTAGGAGGCAGCAAACATTTAGGACTAAGATAATAGGTGTTAGCAGATAGGAAAGATCAACTCCCCCACAACTAACACCAAAACCCTAGTTATACCCAATTTCCCAGCTATTTTGGCCCGCGATTTTAGATGCAAAAACCTTTAGCATGGCATTGGCGATCGCTTCCTCTGCATCAGCGCACTGGTTCCGAGGTTTTTGCCTGCTTATTCTCCCAAGATGCGATCGCTACTTTACTAGAAAGTCCCTATCCGGGTAATTCCCTCTCCCGTTACTCTCTTTGTGCTGGTTCCCCGCGTCAGCTTTGGACCCCCGCACTAGGGGAGATTTTGCCCTTTTTAAGCAGTTTACTCCCCCAAACCCGATCGGATATTCTTCCCGATCATCTTCCCTTCCATGGCGGTTGGTTGGGGTGGTTAGGCTACGATTTAGCTTGGGAGATAGAAAAATTACCGGACAGGAAAGCTGATACTCTCCCTTTTCCCGTCGCTTATTGGTATGAACCGGATAGTTTTGCCATTCTCGATCACCAAGCACAAATTCTCTGGTTAGCTGCCACTAAACCCGAAGATTTAGATAAATACGAACAATCTTTAACCACTAACCCCGATTTTGAGTTGATCGATCCTGATCCCTCTCCCTTAATCTTTTATACCTCTCAACTCGACTACGAAAAAGCTGTAAAAAAAGCTCTAGATTATATCAGAAAAGGCGATATTTTTCAAGCAAATTTATCCCTAAGATTTCAAAGCACAACTAGGGCAAAAGGATGGCAAATTTATCGCAGTTTACAACAGATTAACCCTTCTCCTTTTGCCAGTTATTGGCGCACCCCTTGGGGAGAAATAATTAGTTGTTCTCCCGAAAGATTGGTAAAATTAGAAAGGGGAATAGCCAGCACTAGACCGATCGCTGGAACCCGTCCCCGGGGTAAAACCGAGGCACTCGATCGACAATTAGCTGAGGAACTATTAACTAATAAAAAAGAACGGGCCGAGCATATTATGCTAGTAGATCTAGAACGCAATGATCTGGGTAGAGTTTGTGAATGGGGATCGGTGGATGTGGATGAATTACTGACGATCGAGCGTTATAGTCACGTTATGCACTTGGTCAGTAATGTTCAAGGAAAATTAGATAAAAAGTATCATGCTATTGATTTAATTAAAGCTCTTTTCCCGGGGGGAACAATTACCGGTTGTCCGAAAGTTCGCTGTCTAGAAATTATCGAAGAATTGGAACCGATGCGACGCAATTTATTCTATGGTTCCTGTGGCTATATTGACCTACGGGGTCATTTAGATTTGAATATTCTCATCCGTACCCTATTAATGACTACTCAAGGGGATTTAAACACCGTTTGGGGACAGGTGGGAGCGGGAATAGTTGCCGATAGCGATCCCGAAAAAGAATGGTTAGAATCCCTTCATAAAGCTGAGGCACAATTAATCGCTTTACGTTCTTTTTAATTTTTGATTTCAACAAACTAACCTATTCTTGCATCTAAAACCGATCTTTTTACTTTTTACCTTATCTGCTATTTTGTAGGATAGCTTCCGATCTTGAACCCTATTCATGAATCAAATTTCTATCGCTGTTACTTTTTTTCTTAGTTTAGTCTTGACCTCCCTTCCCTTTTTACTTTTGGGGACAGCCGTTTCCAGTTTTTTGCTGGTTTTCGTCAATAAACAGCGATTAGCGGCGATATTTCCCCGCAATCGAGTCTTAGGAGCGATCGTTGGCAGTGCCATCGGATTAATCCTACCCGTCGGACAATACGGCACGATTCCCGTCGCTAGAAGATTCTTATTAGAGGGAGTACCCCCAGGGGTGGTGTTTAGCTTTCTCACCGCTGCACCTACCCTAAATATCGTCACTCTTTGGCTAACTTGGCAGACTTTCAGCTATTCTAGTGTTTTCTTCTATCGATCGCTTTCGGTCTGGTTAATGGCAATTGTTATCGGAACTCTCTTTAGTTTCTATCGGGAAAAACCCCGCACCGATAGCGAAATTCCCCTAGAATCAAGTTTAGTTCTTTCCGGTAGTTTTTTACCGGAGGAAGCAGCCAGTCAACCCCTACAAAGAGTCGGCAGTCTTGTTTATGAGTATAAAACTAGAGATAGGCAAGCTTGGCCAATTTCTGTGCAGTTATTTCTCGATAACTTTATCGATGAAGCGCTGGAATTAGGGGGATTATTAATTATTGGCTGTGCGATCGCTAGTGTCTTTCAGCTATTATTACCTCAGAGTCAATTAATTGCCTGGGGGAATACTCCCGTTACTCAAATTCTCGTGCAGTTGTTCTTTGGTTTCACCCTCGCTGTTAATGCTAGTCTTAGCACTTTTGTCCCCGGTTCTTTAATTACTAATCTGTCCGTGGGTTCCACTCTAGCTTTTTTACTGGTCGCTTCCCTCATTGATATTAAAGCTTTTATCCTCCTCCTATCAGCTTTCCGTCCTAAAATCGTCCTTTATTTCGGAATTTTATGCCTGTTAATGACTTTTTTAGTGGCTCTGATCCTCAGTTTTTATCTAGGTTGAATTTCTTCCGGGTCAGAAAATTTTTCTCTTGACAAAAGCCCCTTGACATGATACTATATTCATAATGGAAAATCCGTGCGCCTGCGAACCCTCTTTTCCTAAGCATTTAAACTCTAACTCCTCTTAATTCTGCTTGTCGGAGTTGCGACAACATAGTTTTATAGTTCTCCATAATTGTTTGGGTATGGGGATGATTTTCCCCTAATACTTGGGTAGCAATATTAATCGCTTCTCGATAGAGAGGTTCTGCTTCTGTGTACCTGCCTTGGGAATCGTACAATGCTGCTAAATTGTTGAGAGATACCAATTTTCATAACTAAGATTGGGAATATTTTGAAAATGCTTAATGTTAGCTGTAATCAGAGTATAATCGCAATAAATAGCAGTCGCAGCAATAAACAAATCAATCGGGGTAATTAGTTGTCCTTTTATTCTAAGATTAACGTATATTTGAGTAGCTATATCACTAATTTCACGATCATAAGCAATTACTTCACTGACTTCTGCAAGACGTTCAAATTGTTGTTGTTGATTTCGTGCATCTTTATACAATAAGCCACTTTTAATCTCGTAATAGGTAAAGATTGAAAACGATATATAGGTATATTGTTGTCGATAGATGCGGAATTGTTCAATTACTGCGGGATTACCTCGTAAAAAATAAGAGAGGATATTGGTATCAAGTAATGCTTGTTTCATAAGTCATTTATCTGTCTTAAATCGAGTTGACGATTAGCTTCTGCTTCTTCGACAATCTCTTGCATAATATTTTCTATATCTGCTGCCATACCAGCAAATTCCATAAAGTCAACGTCTGGATGTTTTGTTTTGATAGATTGGACAAAATGCAGGATTTCTGGTAGCAAAGAAATGGGAGTTGTTTCAATTTCTTTAATAAGTTCTTCTTTGAGTGTCATAGCTTTATCAGTAATCAGTTATCAGTAATTAATTCCATCATAGTCCATCATTCAATCATTCCAATCATAGTCGATGATTGGTGGTGGGTTACTGAACTAGGTAATAGGTGTAGGGGTAATTCATGAATTACCCCTACAATCGGCTAGGTTTTTCTGGATGTTGTTAAATTTTCTCTTGACAAAAGCCTCTTGACATGATATTATATTCATAATGGAAAATCCGTGCGCCTACGAACCCTATTTTCCTAAGCATTTAAACTCTAACTCATCTTAATTCTGCTTGCTGGAGTTGCGACAACATAGTTTTATAGTTCTCCATAATTGTTTGGGTATGGGGATGATTTTCCCCTAATACTTGGGTAGCAATATTAATCGCTTCTCGATAGAGAGGTTCCGCTTCTTTGTACCTGCCTTGGCAATCGTACAATAGTGCTAAACCATTGAGGGAAGTTGCCACAAGGGGATGATTGTCTCCTAAGAGTTGTTTATCCAAATCTAATGCTTCTAGATAGAGAGGTTCTGCTTCTGTGTACCTACCTTGGGAATAGTACAATCCTGCTAAATTGTTGAGGGAACTTGCCACAAGGGGATGATTGTCTCCTAAGAGTCGTTTTCTCAAATCTAATGCTTCTAGATAGAGAGGTTCTGCTTCTGTGTACCTGCCTTGGGAACGGTACAATCCTGCTAAATTGTTGAGGGAAAGTGCCACATCGGGATGATTATCTCCTAAGAGTTGTTTATGCAAATCTAATGCTTGTAGATAGAGAGGTTCCGCTTCTGTGTACCTGCCTTGGGAACGGTACAATCCTGCTAAATTGTTGAGGGAAGTTGCCACAAAGGGATGATTGTCTCCTAAGAGTTGTTTATGCAAATCTAATGCTTGTAGATAGAGAGGTTCCGCTTCTGTGTACCTGCCTTGGGAACGGTACAATACTGCTAAATTGTTGAGGGAAGTTGCCACATGGGGATGATTGTCTCCTAAGAGTCGTTTATACAAATCTAATGCTTCTAGAAGGAGAGGTTCCGCTTCTGTGTACCTGCCTTGGGAATTGTACAATGCTGCTAAATTGTTGAGGGAAGTTGCCACATCGAGATGATTTTCTCCTAAGCGAGTTCGAGTTGCGGTTAAACAATCTTGATAGTAAGGTTCAGCAATAGCATACAATCCTTGTCCTTCATAATAACGAGCTAAACCCGTATAGGACCATAATAAATCCTCATCAGCGATATATTCCGGATATTCCCTGACAGCTTGTTGAATATGGGGAATTAAGGGAGTCAGATTTTGAATAATATCTAGAGTAGGAGTTTGGGGGACTGTTCTCGATGTATCTGTCATCACCGTACAATAACGACTTTTTGCGGTATTGGCTATCTCGGAACCTTCTAATTTTTCCCGTAGATAAAGACGGATGAGGGGATGCAGTTGATACCATTCATTGCCTAAAGATTTCAGCAAATTAAGCTTAACCAAGCTATCGGTTAACCATTTTTCTATCTCGTCTTTAGCTTCATCAGAAAATAAACTGATGATTAAGTGCTTGGGAAAAGGTGCCGAAGCAAATAAACTGAGATAAAGAGCTAATTTTTGTTCTTCTTTTTCTAACAGTTGCCAACTGAGATCCAGAATTGTTTTAATACTGCGGACTTCCTCCTTATCAGAGTTGAGATATTTTAAGCCTTTCTTCGGGAATTTTTCCTTGATATTTGCTAAAGTTTCAGTGGTTTCTTGTCTCAGAAAACTGCCTAGTAATTGTAATCCTAGAGGCAAATATCCTAAACACTGACAAAGTTGCTTGGCTGCCTCTAACTCCGCGGTTAGACGTTCTTTTCCTAAGTAGGTTTGCAGTAAATCTAAAGCTTGCGCTGCTGTGAGAACATCTAAGTTTATCGTTGATAGCGATACCCCTAAGTAACTAAAGCGAGTGGTAATTAAAACCCGAAAACGAGATTCTTTTCCCGGTGGTAGATAAGATTTAATTTGGTCGTAGTCACGCACATCATCAAAAATAATTAAAGCATTTCCCTCGGGCCAATTTTGCCAACAGTAACGCACTCGTTCACTTAGGGTTCCCTGATTGGGGATGTTTAAACCCAGGTATTCTCTGGCAAAAAATAAAATAGCCAAACCGGGGTCACTGTTAAGGACATTTATCCAACAAATACCCGCAGGATAATCCCCTTTATGTTGCCAAGCATACTGTAAAGCTAATTCAGTTTTTCCCGAACCTCCCATCCCACTTAAAACCACTGGGGAAGATTGCTGAAAAGCTTGATGAATCCGGGATAATTCCTGTTCTCTACCAACAAAGTTAACTGCTGTTCCTGGTAAATTATAGGGATCATGAACGGTATTTTTATCGGTAAATAGCTGATTATAGTTGGTAGCTTTGGTTGAATTTTCTGTTAAAAATAATCGTAGGAAAAACCAAGAATTTAAATCTGGCATAAATCGAATAACTTTGTTAGTAAAATCATGATTCATCCACCAAATTTGTCGGACATTGAATCTAGCTAAATTTTCTCGATTAAAATTAATTAATTGCAAGGCATCCACTAGGTAAACATCAGAACTAAAAGCGGTTTCAAAACCAGTAATTGATACTACTCCCGACTCCAATTCTGCCAATTGTGTTAACAAGAAGTTCAAGACAAAAGAGGGTTTTTCCCATCTTGGTAAGACAATTTTATGAAAAATAATGCCTTGTTCTTGCAGTTTATTCTCTAATTCTCTAACTACTTGCTGACGGGAAAACTCATCATAAAATTCCACCCTAGCTAAACCTCTAGATGGTCTTCGTCCCCACAATAGCAAACGAGCTGCCGTATGGGAAATAGTACCCGGTTCCAACTCCGATTGATTAGTTTGATTAACTTGATGTACCACCGGGGACACCTCCATCGGGACCAGTAGGAATATGACCTTGAGCATTTAAAATATCAACCACAAGGGGATGCACCATAAAGCATCTTTCCCCGTCTCCATCTACTTCTTGAATCGCACGATCATTTAATAAAGCGTATAATATCTCATTGGGAATTTGTGCTTCTGGATTAGCATCATAAATTCGTTTTAACAATAATACCTTATCCCCATAACTAACATGATCGGTATCATAAGGATTTTGGCCTAAACGTCTTTCATATTCTGTTCTTAAACTGCGAATTGCCCTGCTAATATGACTAGACATGATCAAATTTTGTTGATTGAGAATTGCCTCATCAGAAGCTTCTCTAACTAAATAAAATAAATCTCTGATATTGCCACCAGAGGCAATAATAACCCGCTCTATTTGTCCATCTTCAAATAAATTAGATTTAACTCTTGCTTCTAAAACTTTTCTCACTGCTTCCCGTCCTTTTTGGTTAGGAGTATGATCTTTTTGGCAAAAAACTGGAGTATCGGGAATTAGGAGATTATGGCCAAAAGTGAGGTTAATCCCGGGAGATGAATTATATAATCCAATCGGAATATTAAAAATAATGTGAATGTCTAAATCTTTGAAAATGTTAGAATAGTTTAAAAATAAATCCCTGACCGCTTCTTGTGAAACACCAGCTTTATCGAAGTCCTCTCCAATAATTAACCAGCTTCTCTGCATAGTTTCCTGTAAGTTCTGATCACACTCTTTCAGGAGTTGATTAGCAATATTAATTAAATCTCTGGAACGGGAAAGACGGTATTCAACAACTTTTTTCTCTCGCGAGTAAGCAAACCGGAATTCTCCCTTGAGAGAGGCAAAAAGTCCGAGAATTTTATTCCAGAGAGAATCTTCTTTTACTCCCGCTCCTGCTTCCGTTTTGATTTGACTTTCTCTGGTTTCCTTGCGGGTAAATTCTTCAGAACTAAACCAATCCCAAAGCTTTTGTAAATTTTTACTACTAGGCTGCCGAGAAATTTTAGCGGTTTTCTCAACAATTTCTACCACCATAAAGAGAAACACATCAAGGGGACTGAAATTAATCGCATCGAGTTCACTTAAAACACTAAATCGCAGGGGTTCAAAATGCTGTTTAATCTCAGGATCATTAATTAAACGAGTTAATTCTGTCGATTTGCCTACCCCCGTGTGTCCCATTAAACAGGCTTTGTAATATTGTTGCGTATCTATGACCCGTTTTAACCCCAATTTTAGACGTTCGATTTTATCTTCCCCTCTCACCTTATTCATTTCTTCTCGATAAAAAGCATCTATTTCCTTCTGAGTTAATAGGGGTTCAGGAGATATAGTTAAATAGATTTCATCAAGAGTAGTCGCAGGTTCAAAGCGAGTCAGAGAGGGGTGTTGCATAGAGACAGGAAAAATCATTCTCTGGAGATACTTTTTATTATATAAGTAGCTGGTTATAATTAAATTAAAAATGGATTTTAGGTTCGATCCCCCCTAGCCCCCCTTGATAAGGGGGGAAGCCGAAGGCGGGGGGATCCCCCTTGATAAGGGGGGAAGCCGAAGGCCCTTAGTCCCCCCTTTAATCCCCCCTTAATAAGGGGGCATCTGAAAGTTTTTAATACCCACCTACTTTTTCAGCAAACCATATCTAAGCGGGAAAAATCACTTTTTTGTAGTCTCTGATACTGTTTTTCGGATTGAGATCGTCTAAGGTCAAGAAAATTGCTTCTAGGGTTCCGATTTAAACTTCCTTAAATGTCAGGTCCGAGAGAAGCAAGCTAGTCTTAAATGAGCGGATCAAAAATTTTTCCGTCTAAGCTGGCTACACGGCGGGATAAAAGCCCGGGAGACTTTAAGGATAACTGTTTTAAGGCAGTATCTTTGAAGACTCCCGGGTTATTGTATTTTGAGGTGAAATGATGTCCGAGGAATCTACTTTTCAACCCCCGCATTTAACCGAAGCTGAACAGGCCCTAGAAAAAGAACGCCATTTGCCCCTAACCGGTTGGCAACAGGAAGTTTCCCAGGGGTTAACCTACGGTTTAGAGGCGGCCGATAGTATTCGCGATCGCAGTATTCCCACCTTTTCCAGGGGTGAGTTACCCCACTATGCGGGAATTAATACCTTTATGAAGGCTCCTTATTTGGAAGATGTGCGGAATGTGGGCAATTATGACGTGGCAATCGTGGGTGTTCCCCATGATTCGGGGACAACTTACCGACCCGGAACTCGTTTTGGTCCCCAGGGAATTCGGCGGATTTCGGCTCTTTATACCCCCTACAATTTTGAATTAGGGGTAGATTTGCGCGAACAAATTACGCTCTGTGATTTGGGGGATATTTTCACCATTCCTGCTAATAATGAAAAGTCCTTTGATCAAATCTCTAAAGGGGTTGCCCATGTCTTTAGTTCCGGTGCCTTGCCGATTATTTTAGGGGGTGATCATTCTATTGGTTTTCCGACAGTGCGCGGTATTTGTCGGCATTTAGGGGATAAAAAAGTCGGTATTATTCACTTTGATCGCCATGTGGATACTCAGGAAACAGATTTAGATGAACGGATGCACACTTGCCCCTGGTTTCATGCCACCAATATGAAAAATGCTCCTGCTAAAAATCTCGTCCAATTAGGGATTGGTGGTTGGCAAGTTCCCCGTCAAGGTGTTAAAGTTTGCCGCGAGCGGGCTACTAATATTTTGACCGTCACCGACATTGTAGAACGAGGTATTGATGCTGCCGCTGAATTTGCCTTAGAACGAGCTTTAGATGGCACGGATTGCGTTTGGATTAGTTTCGATATTGATTGCATTGATGCCGGTTTTGTCCCCGGCACGGGTTGGCCAGAACCTGGCGGTTTATTACCCCGTGAAGCCCTAGCTTTATTAGGTAAAATTATCCAAAAAGCTCCCATTTGTGGTATGGAAGTAGTGGAAGTTTCCCCTCCCTACGATATTAGTGATATGACTTCTTTAATGGCTACCCGTGTTATTTGTGATGCCATAGCTCATCTGGTGATTTCAGGTCAATTACCGCGTAAAGAAAAGCCCTATTATATTCATCCTGAAGCCAATCTCGCCGTTGATGAACCTTGGATTTAAGGACAAAAGCATCAATAATTAGAGAGGTAACACATTTGCGAGGAAACACCGATGGCCAAAGGATTTGGAACTCCCATTAACAAAAGGTTAGGTTACGTTTTAACTCTAGTATCTGATCCTAAAATTTATGCTGCTGCTGAAAATGCTTTGCCCTATCTTGATCAAGAGGAATCAGATGAACCTTTCGCTGGTATTACTAATGACTTGTCAATGGCGCGTGTCTGGAAAAGTCGCAAACAAGCCGAAAAAAGTGTTCGGAATTATCTTGGATTTTTAATGGATTGGATGACTGATGAAAATTTAGACGGATTAACTATTTTAATTTGTTCTTTAAACGCTGACAACAAAGGAGAGTTAACGACCGAAATTGCCCAAAAAATGCACCTAGAGAGAGTAGAAAAGAAGTAGCCACTTCAGCACATTATGCACGAAACTGATATGACTAAGGCGTTAATTATGACAGTTCGAGATTGGTATGATAGCCAACCTGAAAAGCTCAAAATTGAAAAAATTCATCTCATGGTTGGTGAATTTACCTGTGTCGAACCGGTCAGTTTACAATTTGCCTTTGAAGTTCAAACTGCCAATACTTTTCTTGCTGGTGTGGAATTAGTAATTAAAAATATTCCCCTAATTGCTTATTGTCATTGCTGTCAAAAGGATTATCAACCCCAAATTGGCCAGCAATATTCCTGCCCAACTTGTCGATCACCGATGGAGGATATTCGTTCAGGTCGAGAGTTAAAAATTGACCACATTGAATATTCTTTATTTTCTTAAAAAAAGTTGGGCGATCGCTGATAAAAGTTCGATGATCAATTATTCATTCTCAATTAAAATGCACCAAACTTTTGACGCAGCCCTAGAAATTAATCTACTTCATGCCAATCAAACAGGAGCCGATCACAACCGGGAACATTTTGACGAGTGGGGCATCACCTGTTTAAACTTGATGAGTAGTCCTGGTGCGGGTAAAACTGTATTATTGGAAAAAACCCTCGCAGCCTTAAAAGATCAATTAAAAATGGCTGTTATTGAAGGCGATATGACCACAGAACTAGATGCAGAGCGCCTGAGACAATATGGAGTTCCCGTGATTGCCATTAATACAGGTCGCTCCTGTCACTTAGATTCCAAAATGGTAGCCGGGGGAATTCATCGTTTTAAAGAAGATTATAACCCCAAAGAGTTTGATTTATTGTTGGTGGAAAATGTGGGAAATTTAGTTTGTCCCGCCGAATTTGAGGTAGGGGAACACGCTAAAGTTGCTCTATTAAGTATTACGGAAGGAGAAGATAAACCCCTCAAATATCCAATTATGTTTCAAGAGGCGGATTGTCTGATTATTACTAAATTAGATCTGGCTCCTTATTTAGAGATTGATTTACAACGTTTAGAAGCAAATGTTCGTTCTATGAATCCTGATGTAACCATTATTGCTCTTTCTGCTCAAACAGGAGAAGGTTTAGAAGATTGGTTAAATTGGCTAAAAAGCCAAGTCAATAGGCAGAAGTTTTTGAATTGTTAATCAGTAACAGTTTTTGAGATTTATTTCTGTTTTACTAGCTGTCATCTCTTAAGGCTATTACCTATGAAACGGCGCAATTTTTTCTCCTTAACTCTCGTTTTTTTTAGTAGCTTACTCCTAACCATTAGTTGTAATCAAGCTCCTCAGCAAACCCCCAATGCAAGTAGTTCTCTAAGTAATACTGCCCCCATTGTCATTGGTTATAGTAACTGGGCCGGTTGGTGGCCATGGGCGATCGCTGAAGAAGAGGGATTATTTGCTAAAAATGGGGCTAATGTTCAAATGAAATGGTTTGATGGTTATCTTGAATCCTTGCAAGCTTTAGCTGCCGGACAATTAGATGGAAATAGTCAAACTCTCAACGATACCATTGCTTTTGCAGGAGATGCAGTCAATGGTCAAGTTGCTGTTTTAGTCAATGATAACTCGTCAGGAAATGATAAAATTATTGTCACAGAAGAGATTAAAACGATTCAAGATTTAAAAGGCAAAAAAGTTGCTGTTGAAGAAGGCGTTGTTGGTGATTTTCTCCTCAGTTTAGCCCTAGAAAAAGAGGGAATGAGCCGTAAAGATGTGCAAATTGTTCCCATGGAAACAGGGGCTGCTGCCGCCGCTTTTGCATCGGGAAAAGTGGATGCAGTGGCCGCTTTTCCACCCTTTTGGTCAACCGCCCTTAAACGAAAAGGTTCTCAAGAATTAATTAGTTCTAAAGCTTTTCCCGGTGCTATTCCTGATTTATTAGTTGTCAGTGCCAAATTAATCAAAGAAAAACCAGAACAGGTTCAGGCTCTTGTCAAAACCTGGTTTGATGTTCGAGAGTTTATGACTAAAAATCCCCAAAAAGCCGATGAGATTATGGCCAAGCGTGCGGGCATTAGTCCAGAAGAATTAGCCCTATATAAAGAGGGAACGAAGTTTTTTACCTTAGAAGAAAACCTAGAAGCGTTTAGTCCAGGGAAAACCATGAAAAATATGCCCTTTGCCGCTCAAAAAATGGCTGATTTTATGATGGAAGTTGGCTTTATTAAAAAAGTCCCCGATCTAACAACTATTCTAGATTCCCAATTTGTCAAGTCCTTGGCAAATCAAGACAAAAAACCTAATTAGTCCCTCGATCATTGACTGCAAGAATTGTTTGATAACTGGGTGATATTGGCTGTCAAAATTATTCTTTTCTTTTAAAAATCCCATGACCACAACACCTAAAACGCTTCCTAAAAGCAATTTTTGGCGGATTACCGAGGATATTCCCGAATCTCTCAAGTGGACTTTAATGGTTTTTTCTATTATTTTCCCGCTTATTTTCTGGTTACTAATCTCTAGTTTTGCAGGCATTGAATCCGTATTTTTGCCTTCTCCTTTAGCCGTTATTCAGGCCTTAGTAAAATTGGCAGAACAGGGCTTTTTAATTCAAGATACTATTACCAGTTTTTTACGAGTAGTTGGGGGCTTTTTTTTGGGAGGATTGTTTGCTATTCCCCTGGGGATTTTAATGGGAACTTTTCCGAGTATTCGTAGTTTAATGGAACCGATTATTGGCGTTGTCCGTTATATGCCCGCTCCTGCTTTTATTCCCCTATTGGTTATTTATTTGGGTATTGGAGAAACGTCAAAGATAATGCTGATTTTTATCGGGACAATTTTCTTTAATACTCTGATGATTATGGATGCAGTTAAGTTTATTCCCCGGGAATTAATCGAAGTAACTTATACCCTTGGCGGAAATCGAAAACAGGTTTTATTTAAAGTGATTACTCCCTATATTATTCCTAATATTATTGATACTTTTCGTGTTAATATGGCGGCGGCGTGGAATTTGGTAGTGGTAGCGGAATTGGTGGCGGCGGATAATGGATTAGGCAAACGCATTTTATTGGCTCAGAAATTTCTGAGAACCGATGAAATTTTTGCCTGTTTAATTGTTCTGGGAATTATTGGCTTTGCTCTAGATTTAAGTTTTCGTTTGTTTTTGCAGTGGACTTGTAAATGGTCAATTACTCGTTAACCTAAAAACTCAAGCACAGAGTTTATTATGTCACCAGTAAAGTTATTTTAATGATAAGAGAAGAACCTTAATGCACTTAGAAATTACTCAACTCAATAAAATTTTCACCACTAAACGAGGTGCTGTGGTCGCTCTGAAAGATATTAATTTACACGTTGACAGTGCTGAATTTGTCTGTGCAGTCGGGGCCTCTGGTTCGGGAAAATCGACTTTGTTGCGAATGATTGCGGGTTTAGAACTGCCCACTTCCGGCAAAATTACCGTTGATGGTGTTGAAGTTACAGGGCCAGGAGCCGATCGCGGCATGGTTTTTCAAAATTATACACTCTATCCCTGGATGACGATCCAAAAAAATGTTGAATTTGGCTTAAAACTACAGGGATTATCGACAAAAGAATGCTGGGAAGTGGCCTGTTATTATCTGGATATTGTCGGTTTAATCCAATTTGCTAATGCTTACCCCAGAGAACTATCGGGTGGGATGAAACAACGGGTAGCGATCGCCCGCTCTCTTGCCTGTCATCCCAAAGTCTTATTAATGGACGAACCTTTTGCCGCTTTAGATGTACAAACCAAAGAAAGAATGCACGAATATTTAATTGAAATTTGGCAAAAAATTAGGTGTAGTATTTTAATGATTACCCATGATGTGGATGAAGCGTTTTTTTTAGCTCAACGTATTTATGTTTTGAGTGCTAGGCCAGGGACTATACAACGGGAATTAACAATTAATTTACCCGCAGATCGTAATTATAAAATTAAACGACAATCTCAGTTTTATGACTATACGGATCAAATTTATGGCCTACTACGGGGTGAGAAATTCTAGAAAAAACTAGGAACCATCAAGAGTATTCCTGGGTTGAAAACGAGTTAGAGCAGCAAAAATCATCCTCAAACAGCGATCGCTGCTGCCGCAAACCCTAGACAAATGATAGAACATTTGTTCGACCATTAAGATTTTGTGATAATCCTGGGCAAGTGTGATCTAAAGTACAGCTTTTTTGGGAAATTTTCTCCATCGGTGCTGCCTTGGGTCGCCAATATGATAGAATGCCAGTAAATTGATACAAAACTTTACTTCAAGGTGAATCTATGCCGTTTACGATCGAATCAGCGCGGAGCATTTTCCCCAACACGCTATCAGCGGATGTGGTTCCTGCCACGATTGCGCGTTTCAATCAGCTGAATACCGAAGATCAACTAGCCTTGATTTGGTTTGCCTACCTAGAAATGGGCAAAACCATCACCGTTGCCGCCCCCGGTGCCGCTAGTATGGTGTTTGCCGAAAAAACCATGAATGAAATTCGGCAGATGTCACCCCTGCAACAATCGCAGGTGATGTGCGACTTAGCTAACCATGCTGACACCCCGGTTTGTCGTACCTACGGCACTTGGTCTGCTAATATCAAACTGGGATTCTGGTATCAATTAGGACAATGGATGGAAGATGGCAGTGTTGCCCCAATTCCCAAGGGTTATGAACTATCTGCTAATGCTAGTGCCGTTTTAGACGGGATTAAAAAATTAGAGTCGGGACAACAAATCACCGTTCTGCGGAATTGTGTGGTGGATATGGGCTATGATCCCAAGAAACTGGGCGATTATAACCGTATTTCCGAACCCGTGGTTCCTCCCCAAAATATTGCCGAACGGACCAAAGTTAGCATTGAAGGCGTTACCAATGCCACCGTCCTCAACTATATGGACAACCTCAACGCTAACGACTTTGATGTATTAATTGAATTATTCACCCCTGACGGCGCTCTGCAACCACCTTTCCAACGTCCCGTCGTCGGTAAAGAGGCAGTATATCGCTTTTTCCGCGAAGAATGCCAAAATTTGAAATTAATCCCCGAACGCGGTGTGGTGGAACCCGCCGATGACGGTTTTACTCAGATTAAAGTGACGGGAAAAGTACAAACTCCTTGGTTTGGTGCAGGTGTGGGTATGAATATGGCATGGCGCTTCCTCCTAACTCCTGATAATAAAATTTTCTTCGTAGCGATCGACTTATTAGCTTCTCCGAAAGAATTATTAAACTTTGCCCGTGGCTAAATAGCTACTGAGAGAAATCATTAAAAATTCTGATGAAATTTATTAGAGTTCCTTGTCAAGTGAACTCTTTTTTTTATACAATTAAAAGGCTGACTTAAAAAAATTGGTAAATACACTGGTTTCTTCTCCGATCTAGGTAAAAATAACTAAATAATTATTCTTACAGATGTCGGCGAAAAGAGTCGAGGTAGTTCAAAAATCCAAAATTATCATCCCTAAAACTAAAATCATGCCTATGAGTGAAATAATTTGGTCAGATACCGAACAAGAAATTGCTCAAACTGCTTTCCAAAAAGCCTATCAGCGAGAAACTAGCACTTTAATAGAACATATTAAAGAACAGTCTGGTCAGATCACGGTTTTAGATGATATATGGCAAATGCACGATTATCTAAGCGCCCGACGACATCAGATTGATGGTAAATATGACTATCGCTATACTTCCCTAATTTTTGTCTTTGCTCAACTATTAAAGGAAGGATGGTTAAAGCTAGAAGATCTCAACGGTTTGGGAAAAGATAAACTAGCGAAAATCGCTGCTCTCTCGCGAATGTAAATTAATGATTAGCATTAAGCTATCAGCTTTCTGCCCCTAGTTGGGTGACTAAAAAATTCATCTCTAGATAATCCACACCGTCTTAAGTTTTTCCTAAGCGGCAACCAATTCCGCTAGAATGAGTCAATCATCCCGATCGCTTTTCGCTTGTTTTGCACCTTTGGTTTATGTTCAAAAATCTTTTACTTCCCCTAGGAATATCTATCTTTCTCGGTGTTTGTCAGTCTTTGTCAGCCGCCGAATCAGCTATCATCAAATACTACATCTTCCAAGGGTCCGTATCGGTATCAGAATTAAAGCAATTGAGCGAAACAGGCGAATTAGCCCCCGCTTTAGCGTCACAATTAAAGATGGCTAACCAAAAACCCGAAGAATTCCGCAAAATCCTTAATCGTCGGGTAGCGGTGGATGCCATCTTTCTTTCCAAATTTCTTAATAGTTTTTTTGGCGAAAGTTTGCTAGATTACGCCGCCGAAATTGTCCACACCCCCAATCGGGCTGCTAGTCGGCAAGCTTTACGGGGTTCCCTAGTCACTTCTGCCATTAATGATAACGAGATTCAAATCATCGAAGTCCTCGCTAATTATCCCACCAGCGAGGTTCATGTGGATGGCAATCGTCTGCTGGATTTAATCAACCAAATTGAGTCAGTATTGAAAAAAATGCCCCGTTTACCTTTCTGATATCTAATAGATAAGTAGGTAGGTGTTAAAAATTGTCCGATACCCCCCTTATTAAGGGGGGTAGGGGGGATCAAACCCAAAATCTATCTTCAATTTAATTATAATCAGTTACTTATATTGGATATTCAGATGCGTTAGCCCAGCGTAACGCATTCTCTGATCAGGTTTTCTTGAATTGGGCTGTAAATTGAATAGATTAGGATAATCTAGTAATAATAATGACTACTTCTTTGTCTGAAAGGAAAACAGTTAGCGCCAAACCTTTTTTAAAGTGGGCGGGAGGTAAAACTCAACTGGTTCCTAATATTCTATCTTTGATTAATTCCCAGATTTCTCAGGATTGTCAGTTTAACTACATTGAACCTTTTGTCGGAGGTGGGGCAGTTTTATTCTCAGTCTTAAATAATTTTTCTTCTGTCCAAAAAGTCATTATTAATGACATCAATCCTGATTTAATCAGGGCTTATAATGTTATTAAAAATAATGTCAAAGAATTAATAGTCAAGCTTAAAAAAATTCAGCAGGATTTTTATGAACTTAAAAATCTAGAGGAACAACAAAAGTTTTTTTTAGATAAAAGAATAGAATTTAATTCTCGCAGCTGCGATGACTGTCTAGAAAAAACAGTTTTGTTATTATTTCTCAATAAAACTTGTTTTAATGGACTTTATAGAGTCAATAGCAAAGGACTTTTTAATGTCCCCTTTGGAAAATATGTCAAACCGTTGATCTGCAATGAAGAAAACCTATTAGCTGTCAATCATCATTTACAGAAAGTGACGATCCTACAAGGGGATTTTGTCCAAACCCTAAATTATGCCAATAACAAGACTTTATTTTATTTTGATCCTCCCTATAAACCGATTAAAAAAACATCAGCTTTTACCTCTTATACTAAAGAAGATTTTAACGATGAGGAGCAAATAAGATTAAAAGAATTTATCGATCGATTGGATCAGGCTGGTTATAAATTTATTTTAAGTAATTCCGACCTTAAAAACTTTGACTCTGACAATAATTTTTTTGATGATTTATATAAAAATTATAATATTCAAAGGGTAAAAGCACGACGAAATATTAATTCCCAGGGCAATAATAGGGGAGAAATCTGGGAATTACTGATCAATAATTAGGGTTTGCGGCAAAAAGTTTTTTCTGGGGGCAGGGTGTGGGGTGTGGGATTTTGTCGATTTTTAGGTGGCAAATTACCTAATTTTCAGGGGAAAAGTGCCTAAATTTTCCCCAATCCCTTTACTATTGCCTCTTGTCTCGTCTCAACAAGCAATTTATACTAAATCCGTTGAGTAACGCACAGAAAACGGGTTTCTCGGAGAAACCCGTTTTCTACTCATATAATTCTCTCAACCCCCTTATAGTACATATATAGTACATTTACCCAAAAAAATCGAACAAGGGTAAAAAGGGAAAAAAGAGAAAAAGGGTTACACAGTCCCCCCAGCACCGCACACCACCCGAAAACCATAAGTGATGTAGTGGTAGTCGCGGCGGATGTCGAGGAAGCGAATCGCGGAACGGCAGTAAGTAGGATTGAGGCCCCAGGAACCGCCCCGCAGTACTTTTGTAGTAGATTTGTTCTTGCTAATCCAAGCACTCCCATCAGTGGGTGCGCGTTGATAATTAGGGTGATAATCGTCCTCACACCATTCCCAAACGTTTCCGTGCATATCGTACAGACCAAAGGCATTAGCTACCTTAAAATAGCCTACTGGTGTCGTCTGTTTTCGATAGATGCCTTTTGGTCCCCTTCCATAATTCCCTGGATAAACTTTTTTGTCTTTTTCCCAATCAGTTCCTCTGTAATTAGCCAAATCTGTGGTAATCGTCTCCCCAAAATGAAAAGCGGTTGTTGTCCCCGCTCTACAGGCATATTCCCATTCTGCCTCACTCGGTAGCCGATACTCCCGTTTTGTTTCCCTTGATAATCGTTTACAGAATTCCCTTGCTTGCTCCCAGTTGACTCGTTCTACGGGTCTTGTCCATCTATCCTGCTCTTGATATGGCTTTTTGAAGTAGGAAGGCTCTAGTTCTAGATCGATGTCTATTTTAGCAGTTGCGGCGATCGCTCGCCACTGTGCTTGGGTGATGGGATAGCGTCCCATGAAAAAAGCTGAAATATTAACGGTGTGTTGAGGACTTTCTCTTTGGAAATAGTCTCGATCGTATTCTTTACAGAGTCTTTCTATTTCTTGATCTGGGGTTCCCATCTGGAAGGAACCGCTAGGGATAAGCATCATGTCGAGATTAATCCCTTCCCCTAAATTCTCGCTGTAATATTGTGCTTCTCGTTGCTGTAGTCGAGTGATTAATTTAGTCATTTTTAATGGAGTCAGGTAACGTCTCAAGTTGTCATTTCTGACCCTGACTATAGCATTTCCCAGTATGAGAATTGCTAAGTAGGGAGGCACAATTATTTGTAGGATGGGTTAGCGGTGGCTTAACATGAGCGGGCGTTGGGTTTCATGCTTCAACCCAACCTACGTTCTATAGCGTTTCTCAGTATGAGAATTGCTAGATCGTCGTCAGACCAAAGATTGACATTGACTGTATAATGTCAGAAAATAGGCACATGAAAACAATTCGGTGGAGTCAAGAAAAAAATAGGCAACTTCAAGCAGAACGAGGACTAAAGTTTGAGATGGTGCTGGCGGCAATAGAGCGAGGGGATGTACTTGACGATATTGTGCATCCCAATTTCACTAGATATCCTCATCAAAGAATAATGGTGGTGAGAATTGGTGAATATGCTTTTTTAGTTCCCTATGTCGATTCCTCCTCGGAACTCTTTCTTAAGACTATCATCCCTTCTAGAAAAGCAACTAAAAAATATCTCGGAGATAAAAATAATCATGACTAAGTTAACTCCTGAAGAAAAAGATATCCTCAAATCCTATAACAATGATGAGTGGGTTTCTGTGGCAACGCCGGCTAGAATGGCTGAGTTGAAGTCCTATGCTAAGGAGACGCTGACTCAAGATAAAAAAATTACTTTACTTCTGTCTTCCCTAGATTTGGAAGCGCTTCAAGCTAAGGCAATAGAGGAAGGTATTCCCTATCAAACACTTATCTCTAGCATCCTACACAAATATGTTACCGGTCGCCTCGTGGAAAGTTCGAGTTAGTTTTTGTTGTTGGTAAAATGAATCTTCCCAACTTGTGATCATCAGCTGTAGATGTCTCAAAAAATGTCTTAATTATCATCATAATGTAGGGGCAGGGGCGCATCGTGGTCAGTGAGTTTATCGAACTGCGTGCGCCCAAATAACCCAAAAACCGCCCCCAAAAAACCCAAATAACCCAAATCCCCCAAACCCGTAGGGGCGCATTGCGTGCGCCCAAATAACCCAAAAACGCCCCCAAAAAACCCAAATCCCCCAAAACCGCCCCCAAACCCGTAGGGGCGCATTGCGTGCGCCCAAATAACCCAAAAACCGCCCCAAATCCCCAAAAAACGGGCGGGCGAATTATTGCCGGTGGGCCGATTATTGCCGGTGGGCGAACACAGTTCGCCCCTACAAAATCGACCGGCCTTTGGGCGGGAAAAAAAGAGAAAAAGGGTTACAAAGTCCCCCCAGCACCCCACACCACCCGAAAACCGTAATCGTTGAAGAAGCTGTCGCGGCGGGCGTAGCTGCCGTAGCGGCAAGCGGAACGGCAGTAATACGGATGTATGCACCAAGAACCGCCCCGCAATGGAGAACGATTATCATCCCCATTTTCTATCCAAGCACTGCCATCCGTCGGTGCGCCATCATAATTATTGTGCCAGGTATCGGCACACCATTCCCAAACGTTTCCGTGCATATCGTACAACCCAAAGGCGTTAGCTACCTGAAAATAGCCCACTGGGGTTGTTTTACGTCGATATTTTCCTTCGGGTTCATCGGCATAGTAGGTTTCAGTACCTCGATAGTTAGCTAAATCTGCCGTTATCGTTTCCCCAAAGTGAAAGGCAGTTGTTGTCCCCGCTCTACAGGCATATTCCCATTCTGCCTCACTCGGTAGCCGATACTCCCGTTTTGTTTCCCTTGATAGTCGTTTACAGAATTCCGTTGCTTCATACCAGTTGACTTGTTCTACGGGTAGCTCATCCCCTTTGAAGTTAGAAGGGTTTGTCTTCAGGTCGATGTCTATTTTAGCGGTTGCGGCGATAGCTTGCCACTGAGCTTGGGTGATAGGATAACGCCCCATGTAGAAAGAGGAAACGGTTACTGGGTGTGGGGGTTTTTCTCGTCTAAATCCATCCCAACCAAATTTTTTCACCAGTCTTTCGATTTCCTCGTCTTCGGTTCCCATCATAAATGTGCCGCCGGGGATTTCCATCAATTCCAATTCGACTCCCTCGGCTAGTTTTTCGACAATGCCTTCTGCTTGTCTTTTTTCCTTTTTAATTACCCGTTTTTCTCGTTTAAAAGGATTTTGATACTGACGTTCTATGGTTGCCAGGGTAAATTCAAAGGTACGGGTTTCTAGGATTTCGATGGTGGCAACGTCAAAGATAGAGGTTTTTAAGGGAGGTTCCGAGGGTTGAGGGATTGGAAGGGGATTGGAGATATTAACGGCGATTTCTTCGGCAAATTCTGCGTATTCTCCCCCCAGATTGCGTAAGACTTCGATGCTGACTTGAGCGAAGGGAAGAATTTTTTCTCTTTGTTCTGGGGGATAGGTGGGTAATAGAGTTAATAAAGCGGCAAAACTGCGGATAGGACTTTTAATTTCCCCAGCAATATATTGGGAAATAGCATCGAGTACCTTGATAGTTTGTCGCCTACCGATAGCATCATTTAAGACCTGACGTACCCCGGGCAAAAAGTCATAGACTCGATACTGTCCTTCTTCATTTTCTACAATCGGTTTTAATAAACCTCCCATATAAAATTCTGCCACATGAACGGGACGCACTTCGTTTAAAAGAGTTTTACGAATAAGATTGACCACCTGCATACTTACCGGGGCAGCTGCCATCATTTTTGCTAATTTTTTGGCCGGTTCTGACGCGGTGGCAAAAAATCGCTCGACCATTGCCTCGGCCTTATTTTTAATGGTGTTTTTATCTTCGCTGTCTTGCTTATTTTCCTCTCTGGATATAGGGGGAATTTCAATAATTTGTTGTTTAATAAATTCTAAATCAAATAAAAAAGCGGAAATCTGAGCATTACCTGACCCAGCGACAACTTTTGCCCATTGTTTGAGGACTTCTGTTTCTAACGTGATTACGGGAATAAGAAGGGTATTTTGCCAGTTAATCGGTAGCCATTGGGGATAATTTTTTAAGATTAATTTCGGATTGGGAACACCAGCAGTTAAAGCAGTGGTAAAAAGTTTACGTCCCCGTCCTAGTTGGGTACTATTCCATAATCTTTCGGGGAAAAGTTGCAGAATAGCGGTGGGTTGTTTTTCTGACCAATCTTTTAACCAAGGATGAATTAAGGCTTTTTGCCAGAGAGGAGAAACACAATCACTGACTAACAAAACTAATCCCCGTCCCCTGGGATGAATAAGTTCTTTATGGGAGTGATAACGTTGTCCCGGTTTACCTTTTTTTCTGCGTCTTACTAACTGTAATTCTTGATTATTTGAGGTTGATAGTTGCCAAACTCTGACGGTTTTAAATGCTCCTTGGTTTTCTAAGAGATTTTGTAACTCATTAATTAATTCTCGCCAAATAAAAGAGGATCTAGATTCTTCTACTACTAATTCGAGGGTTAACCAGCGTTCTGGTTGGGGTTTAGTCACGGGTATCCAAATATCCCTTTCTGCAATAAAAGAAGCGGTTGCTTCTTCATCTAAAATCGTTTTAGTTGCTGAGGAAACTTTTCCCATGAAAGGACGCAAAGCGCGACTAATAAAGAGTGCTGTCTGTAGTGCCGCAGCAGCAGGAACTTGAAAAGGAAAGTCTTGGATTGGGGTGGTTTTTTCTATTTCTTTGGGGAGAGATTCTTCGGTAATAATATCGACAATTGGCTGAGATTTTGATAAATTATCTTCTGGAATCTCCCCTAAGTTTTCCTCTATTTGATTAGAAGTTGATGAATCTATTGGCCCTGTATTTTCTGGATTTTCTGGCGGTAGTTGGAAGTCTTCAACTCCCATTTGTAGGGCCAACCAGATACTATCAGCTACATCTTCATCACTGAGTTGCAACCGTTCTAGTAGTCCTGTTTGCTCTAGATAATCTAATAGTTTTTTAACTGATGAATTGGATGGGGATTCACTCATCTTCTACCCTCCCCAAATCTTTCAAAAGTTGATTAATCAGGTCATCTTCAGTTGATATAGCTCCTTTTTTGACCATAAAAATAGCATTAAGTAATTGATCCGTGGCTAGGGTTTGTGAATTGCGCTTTTGAATGAAGTTATCAATCAGTTTATCGATGTCTGGATTATTAGCAATTGTTTCTTCTAAATGGGCCTCAATTATTTTAATTAAGTCGGGTTTCTCTGGCTCTTTCATGGTTAAACGGAGACAACGACGCAAAAAAGGTGGGGGAAAGTCTCGTTCTCCATTGCTAGTTAAAATCACAAAAGGAAAAGCCTTACAGATAACTAAACCATCTTTTATAGTTGTTTTTATATCTTTCTGGGTGATGTCGGTTGTATCGGTATAAGCAGTGCGAACATTAACCTCATCCACTTCTCCTTTTAGCCTAACTAATTCGGGAATTTCAAAGCGTCCTTCTTCAAATAAGGTGAGTAAATCATTGGGTAAATCGATATCACTCTTATCAATTTCATCAATTAACAGTACTCTTGGCTTTTCCGACTCTAATAGTGCGGTTCCCAAGGGTCCAAGGGTAATATATTTTTCAATCTGTTTTAATTGGTCTTTTCGTTCTTCTGGGGTTAATTCTTTTTGCTCTCGTTCCAGTAATTTAACTTCCTGTAACCGACCGATCGCATCATAGTTATAAAGTCCATCTTTTAGGGTAGTATGGGTGGTAATCGGCCAGTATAATACCTCTCCTAATTTTAATTCCTGGGCGACTTTATAGGCAAGAGATGACTTTCCTGTCCCTGGTTTGCCAGTTACTAATAAAGGTCGCCGTAAATACAAGGCTGCATTGACCATTTTAATTTCTTCTTCGCGCACTAGAAAGGTTTCTCCCCGATGCTTACGACGACTTTCTCCCGGTTGCTTTTCTTTGCCAAAAGGTCGCCAGCTGGGGGGTTCTGGTAATGTCCAAGCGTCTGTGGGTTGTTGATTTCCTGTAAATTTTTTCCAGTCTGTCATAGTTCAATTTATGGCATCAAAAGTGGATAGTTGGGGGGAACAAGCTGGTAGTCATCCCAAAGTAATGATAGATGATTCCCAATATGATTAGGGTTTCCCCAGTCTGTGCGCCTTTTTTCTTTGAGATGTGCTGATAGGTTTTCTAGGTTACATTGATGACAGATATTCTCCAAGGTTTCCTGACATTCAAAATTTTCAGCTTCGCGTACCCAAACAGCGAGGGGAATTCCCGCATAGTAAAAGGCTTCCATGACATTTTCTCGATGGGATTCTCGAAGAATTTCTAATCTTGCTCCTATAATATTCTCTGGCATAATTTTCTTATATAATTCAAAGGGTTCACTATCACAAAAACCACAAATTTCTGTAATTCTGGCAACAATTTTGCCTTTTTTTTCTTTTAATTTCTTACACTTATTTTGCCAAAGCAAGCTTTCCTGATCCAGTGTAGTCTTTAGTCTTTCTGAAAATCTAACTATTACTTCATATTTTTTCCCCATAGGCGGAGGAGCAAAGGAAGGGTTTTTATCGATTGTTAGTAAATCAATTGGCTCAATTTCTTTTTCAATTAATTTATAGGGAAAAAATATCTGAATCTTATTAATAGAACATTGACAAAGATTGAATGCCTCTTGATAAACATCTTTCAAATACTGAACAAAAAACTGCTGCTCTAAATTCTTAATTATAATTCCTTCATTCGACTGTAAAGATTTACAATAATTTCGTTTTTGTGGAGATTCTTGGGTAGGATCATAGTTTTTTACATCTTCAATAATCCAACTCCTGAGTCTCAAACCGTTATTTTCTTTAGTGACACTAACTAGCAAACAAGGTTCTTTTTCTTGTTCCGTCCCCCCAGTTGAATTTGTTCTCTTTTGTTCACGTTTAAATTCTAATAGACGCACTAAACTTTTCCAATCGTTTTTTAGATATTTTTGTAGCCATTGTTCAAGTTCATTTCTGTAGCTTTTTCCCTGTTTAATTTCCAGAATAAGATAACCAATTAATATCTGTAACCAAGTAACTTTTAGTTCTGGTTCAGTCTTTATTTCTAAAACTTGTTGATCTAATATGTCAATAAGCTCAGTTAAATTAGATAATAATATTTCTGTGGGTAAACTACAACTAACTAACTGAAATCCTACGTCGGATAAAAGGCTTTGATAAGCTAATTTAAGCTGTTTTTCCAATTCAGTATAATTGTTTTTTAACAAGATTATAATTTCAGGAATATATCCATCAATTTTGATTGTAGGAGTATCTAATAACTCTGGAAAAGCTCTGAGCAACATATATACTGGAATAAAAAATGCAATTTTTGCTTCAGGATTATCATGCTCAATTGCAGCTATTCCCACCACTCCTTGTAATTCTTTATCCCAGATAGCTGTCCCGCTAAATCCAGATTGTAAACGTTCACCCGTGACTGTTTTTCCCTCTATTTGTATTTGATTATAAGCAATCCCTTTCTTGATTTCTCCATCAGCCCAAATTCCTAGATCATTTGGAAAACCAAAGGCTTCAAATTGATGCCCATCTATTCTAATATTTTGATGACTAATCAATCTTGATGGTTGAGCTTTTGGCGGTTTTAAATCCTTATTCTTGAGTTTTAAGACAGCAATATCTTGGGGATCGTCACTTTCAAATTCAACGGGTTTCCACATTTCTACCGTTGTTTCTAAAGATGTAACCGGTGAAATTAGAGGAAAATCACACTCGATAATTTCAGTGGGTGTCTTAGTAGATGTTACATTTTCTCCTATTGATTGATTAACAACATGAGCGCAGGTAATAATATAATCTTCTGAAACGAGAAACCCCGCTCCGACAATTATTATTTCATCATTTTTATTTTCCCTTAGTTTATAGATTCTTACAATCGAAAGTTCTATATCTTCAATCATTATTCCTCTGAAACTATTTTTTGATTATTTTTTTCCTTGTTATCCCATTTTAGGGTAATTTCATAATTAACATCGGCGCTGCCAGATGCAATAATAGCCCCTAGACCAACAGTCATTTTTATCCCAAACTTGACCTCTACCTGATCGGCTGGTTCATTCAAACTTTTAACCTTATTAATTATGGCATTTGCCACGGGTTTTATGCCATTTAATGCGTCTTCAAAAGATTGAGCGGCTTTAACAGCTATTTGGTCTGTTCGACTAATAAGTTTTTCTTCTGGTTTCGGTTTGGGTAAGGGTAACTTTTCATCCACCTCGATGTAAATAGTCCCCTCTTCTGAGGTAAATTCCACTAAACGAGTCATAAAAATTCTCCTGTTTATTTTATTGCGGTTGCCTAGACTTAATCTATCACAACTCCATCTTTTTGGCCTCCTGCCTAATTCTATCTCTTTACCAAGTGTTCGGTTGAAAGTTAGCATCATTAATAATTGCCACCGTATCCCCAGATGGTTTAATCACAAATAAACCTTTTTTATAAGCATAGCGATCTACACCTTCGTTGATTTCAATTCCTGCCACTGCACCGTAAGCTCGATAGTTTTGATAATGGGGAAAAGCGATTTTAAAACGGGTCAATTTTTCAATAAATTCATCCACATCATCTTGAGATAATCTCGATTTACATTCCACAACCACGAGATCGGTATCATCCACCCCTAGGATATCAATTTCCATGGCGATACCTTGACGCTTGACTCTGGCACGGGGATAAACTTCTTTAATATCAATACCTTTCTCCTGAAAAAGCCGTAAAACCGCCGGTTCTACCAATTCCTCCACAAATCGACCCCAGCGAGTGGTCAAACTATCTACCGCTTTGCTGGTTCGTTCAACCGTGCGTTTCAGTTCTGCCATCGAGCGCTCGGCTTCGGCAGCCCGGCGATCGCTTTCTAATTTCGCTTCGGCAGCTTGGCGCTCAAGTTCGGCAGCCCGGCGCTCGTTTTCTAATTTCGCTTCGGCAGCTTGGCGCTCAAGTTCGGCAGCCCGGCGATCGCTTTCTAATTTCGCTTCGGCGGCCCGGCGATCGCTTTCTAATTTCGCTTCGGCAGCTTGGCGCTCAAGTTCGGCAGCCCGGCGCTCGTTTTCTAATTTCGCTTCGGCGGCACGGCGCTCGTTTTCTAATTTCGCTTCGGCAAAGATACGTTCCATTTCCGCTCGACGAAGATCGCTTTCCCTTAAACGGCGATCAAACTCCTCGGCGGAAGCGCGGAATAGCTGGTAAATATCCTCAAGGGTAACGGGTTCACTCATGGACTGACATCGAAAATAAAACACCTGTAATTATTTTAGCGATTCGGTCGAGAAAACCGAGGAGGGAAAAAACGAGATGAATATTAAGAATTATGTAAAAAGCTTGACAAATATGTACAAGTATCAGGGGCGGTTTTTGTTTTTTCTAAAACTTCAAGCCCTTCTCGTCAAGGTGAAGTATAACCTAATGAGGTGTTCTATGACAGCAATCCTCATTTTGAAAAAAATCAGATAAAATTCTCTTATTTATAGCGGTTTTCACCCCTGTGTGGTACATTTAAACTTTTGCTGATTAAGCTTTTCAACATCGATAATGTACCTCTTGCGAACAGGAAATGCTATAAATAGAGAACTTGTGTCGAAGCATTATTTTTTAACAGATAATTATCATCCAATGCTGGAGATAGACAGGTTTTAAGAACTCTGTTCATGAAAAATCGATTTCAACTCATAAATTCAGATAAAATTCTAACAAAATTTTTAGTTTTTTTGATGAATAGCTTTATTTTTTTCTTAAAATATGTGAGATTTTCAACTAAAATTTACTTTTAAAAATGGGATATATTCGTTGAGAATAGATGAGAAAAACTTCCACCAATTCTTAAACAAAGTTAAACAAAATAAATTTTAATATGGTACGAATATCCTTAAAGAAAGAAGTCCGAGTTACTAATAGATCAAGAATCGTTTGATAGGTATGATTCACTAAATCCAAAACAGAGAGAGCCATTTGATACGACTACGTTTACCCTTCTGAGTATGAATTTTATCTACAATCACCCCTCGATCGAGCATTGTTTAAAACAACAATTAATTAATATTTTTCCAGAAAAAAAGCATAAATTAACTTTCTATCGTTGCTCAAAAACTGATAGTATTCTCTATCGTTCACCTCTGTTTTATTATTTTACACCCGCTCAATGTCAAACTATATTTAACTATTTAATCGTCCTTTTTCCACGAATTCAGCTTAGGGAAGGATGGCTAGAATTATTATTAGATCAGCAATTTTTGTACTTTTGGTTACTGAAACTAAACGATTTAATCGATAAATTTTTGTCCGATCAGCTTCCTTTCCATCCCAGAGGAGAATTTTTCTTTTTATTTCAATACACTCACGCTCGCTATTCTGGTTTGTTACAACTGCTCAAGCGGGAAAAAATTAGTTTAACCGAGCCAGAACTATTATCGTGGCATCATCCCGCCGAAATAGCCTTAATCCTGCAAATTTTAACCGTTTGTGATTGTTGGGAACGCCAGAAACTCTATCCCCTAACCGCGAATTTGTGCGAAGCGATGCTCAATTTTGAGCGTAACTGTCGCATTATCGGAGAATCGGCCCCAATTCAGCGATCGAGATTAGTCCTGATTAGCGTCAGTCAAAAACTACTTAACCGTCTTCTCCGTCAAAAATGGCAACTGCTGCCGATGACGGAACTATAAAAATATTAACTTTTATAAATTTAGTGGACAAAACCATCAGCTTATGATAGATTTTAATTAGTGTGAGGAGCGAACCAGAATAGAGAGCCGAGACGAAACATGGACAGTCGCCGGCTCTCTTTCTGTTGTTCAGGAATTATCTTTTTCTTGGCGATATTTAATAAAAGTGGGCAAATCAACCCGAAAAGAGGAATATTTCGGGGAAGGAGAGATGATAGGTGCTGGCCAATCCCTGTCTTTCTTCTTTAAGGATTCTACTGGCTCAATTGTTTCTAATTCCGCTACAAACTCATCCATGGTAGCCACTTCATCGCTTTCTTGATTCTCTGTCTGAGACCAAGGCTCGATCGCATCTGTCTTGGCAACAATGGCTAAATCTGGGGAAAAATTGCGATCGCTACCGCGTTGGAAATACTGGGCTAAGGCCGCTTTATACTGGAGGGTGTAGCGTTGCTGACGTTGGAGACGGGTGCGTAATTCTTGCAATTGCTGGTCATAGTTGCAGAGTTTTTGGCTTTTTTCCTGATAACTTTCCTGAATTAAGGCACATTCTCGCTCTAAACGGGCTAATTGTTGGCGCGTGCGGGTCAATTCTGCGGTCAAATTGGCAATAATCATCGGTTGCCGTTGTTCTGCTTGACGATACTGTTCGATTTCCCCTAAAGCTCGCTGTAATTGTTGCTTTTCGTATTGCAGTTCCTCGTTTTGCTGCTGGATTAGGGTATCGCAACTTTGCAAGCGACGATGTTGCTCGGCTAACCGCGATCGCAGTTCGGCGAGAGCTTGCTCCCGTCGCCAGATCTCCGCTTGTAATTCTTGATTTTGTTGACGTAAATGAGAGGATAGAGCTGCCCAATCTGTCTCATCTGTTGATTGACTCTCATGCTCGACAATTTCAGCAGTAATGACAGTATCCGCATGGGTGAGGTGATCGAGGTACAGGTCGGAATTATCGTTCATAAAAGCCAAAGGATGAGGAAACCTAGAAGTTTAGAGACGTTAAAAGCCTTCTATCGTTCCAAAAAAAATGGGAACCGCATTGTTAGAGACTGCCGCGCGGTTCCACTGCCGATCCTTGAGAGGAGAACACTATAAATAACTATAAGCTTATTAGGAATTTTTGTCAATACTTATTGAGAAGTTTTTTCATTAAGTTGGAGGGGAGAGGGGGATCGACTAATACCAAATCCGTTTTTAATAGTATGATTAACTCCCAATCCAACTTTAAAAACCCGCTCCCCACACCCTACGAAAAACTTTTTGCCGCAAACCCTAGATATCTATTGACACAAGCACTGGTCGAGCGGGTTAGCGGCTCGATGTGCTTCAATAATCCTATAGTTTTTATTTTCCTTGTCGTATCATGCCACGTCCCCCGAAGAAAACCCCTAGCACCCCTGAACCCCCCGAAGAGCCAATTAAATCCACTCCTCCCCTACAACCTCTACAAATTATTAAAAAGGGTTCTAGGGCTGCAGTACCCCCCAAACCTCCAGAAACTCCTCCAGAAATAATTGAGGAAAAACCAGCCGAGGAAACGGTAAAATCAGTCAGTAGTGAGATAAAATCTCCTCTCCGTCCCCGTTTCGATTCGGCTCCTCCATTCCGAAAACCGATTCCCAAAGCAGAAATTCCCGTCATCGAAAAAGCGACGGGAGCTAATGGCGAAGTATTTAATCTGACCGATTCTGTCCTGATTACTGAACCTTTTGGTACTCGTATTCCTGCTATTATCGATAGTTTTTATGCCGATGATCAAGGCGAAATCTGGGCGCGACTCAAACCAGTGGAAGTTAATCCCGATTGTCGCTGGGAACAGGCCTGTATTCGCTCTCAGGGTTTGGTAAAAGCCGAGTAAAACAGTTATCAGTTATCAGTTATCAGTTATCAGTTATCAGATTTGAGTTTTAAGTGTGCAGTATTAATTCTCCTGACTACTGACTTCTAATCCTAACAACAATTTTTGATTTTTACAAAAGGTCTGATGATTTGGTATTCTCAAAAGGTTTACTGGCTATGGTATGATTAAGGGGAGTTTGTTAGACTATAATATTTTCCATGATAAGTAGCTGGTTATAATTAAATTAAAAATAGATTTTAGGTTCGATCCCCCCTACCCCCTTCGCTGGTAGGGTTGATTCATTTAAATTAAGTACAGCTAATTTTGAGTCAATAAATTTGACTTAAGATTCTCAAGCTTATCTTGTTCTAATCAAAAGATTTAGTCACAATAACTAATCTTTAATCTTCTGCCAATATTTATTATGAATAAATTGATAAAGCTTGTTCCCAAGCCACTAAAAGCCTATCTCTCTTGAAATTGTCTGAGAGTACATCCTGTTAATTTAGCTAATTTTTCTGCTTCTTACGTCGATAAAACTATCAGTTTTTCCCAACGTTCAGCTAACCACCTCTGTTTCTCCGTTATTGAGAGAAAACCCAAACCTCTGAAAAGATTCAATCCTATAGTTGTGAAAATTGACCAATTGCTTGCCGCTTGAAAATCACTGATCTGGCTTTTATCTTCCTCAAAAATTACATCTTTTACCCAATGTAACTGATTTTCTATTTTCCAATATCCTCGAATAATTTTAGCAAATACTTGAGCGGATTCGGTTAAACTACTGATATATAGCGTTTCCTAAGCTAGTGAGGTACACCTGTTTTTCTTCCCTTTTGCCTCTTGCCTTTTGCCTTTTGCCTAAAACCCATAACTTTTGTACCTCAGCAGACTGAAAAACGCTATAGTAAGCTGTTTCTTCATAAATCTTTGAGCAGTTCCTCCCCCAGGGGTTGATAGACATAACCTCGGTCAGCGAAAACTTTGCCAAACAAGGATTGTAGCAATTTGTTCACGGGTTTACGGTCGTCCACATTGCCGGGGGTAAGGTGAACGTTGAGCAATTCTCCTTCCTCGTTCACCACTAAATGCAGTTTAAAGCCAAAAAACCAGTCCACAGAGGTTTTTGTTTTTCCCCGTGCGGCTAAATCGTCAAACACTCGATGACTACTGATGCGGCGATTATGGCGGACCTGAATTTTGGTGGCATCGACAAAGCTAATCCCCGTGCAACGACCAAAACAATGCTTCAAGTAAACGCATAAGGAGATGAGAGTCGAAGGTATCCATTCGATAAAACGTTGATAGCTAGGCGGTTGAGGGAACTCTTGTCGCCAGTAGACACAAACATGATCGAGGTAGAAATGTTTAAAATTACGGTAGTGGTTTTGATGGAAAGCGATCAGGATGGCCATAATTTCGCTTAAAGTCAAGATTTTGCCACGTTTACGAGCTTTATTATCGGCGTTTATATATTTTTCAGCTTACTAGCCCCCGACTTTTCTTTCCACCCTTATCCTGAACTGACGTTAAGTAAAAAATTAATTTTTTCAATCAACAATCTCGAATTCTATTAACTGCTCTTGGGCAAAATTATAGGTAAAATGATCGATAATATTAGTATTGCTCAATTCGAGATTATAAAAATCAATTGTCGGTTGATCAAAAAGTGGGCCAGCGTGCCAAGTTCCCACCTCTAATTTAATAAAACAGTCCCCGGGGATGCGAAAAACCTTTAATTTTTCTAAATCCGGTTGAGGATAAGGACTAGGGGGGGCCACTCCTAAAAACCACTCTTGTCCCCCCAAAGAACCAAGACATTGGGTACATTGACTATGACGAGTAATTCGCTTAAATTTACGTCCGCGAGTCTGTAAACGCATAATATAAAAGCGTGGCACACCGTTTTTTAAATGCAGTTGTGCATCGCTTTCATCAAACGGTTTTCCATCATGACTAGGGATTATTAATTGACCGTAGGGACGGAAACTCTCGGCGGTAATTAGTTGCGCTGACAGAGGACGAACGGTAATCGAATTACTCATAAAAATTACTGCTTACTAACAGTTATAGCTGTACCATCTCGGAGAGAAAGAATATTATTAATAGCAATTCTTTCCCCGGCATTTACCCCAGAAATAACCTGATAAGCTTGCCCTTGAATTGTGCCGACTTGAATTGGTTTTTGTCTGACAATTAAACGCTCCTCGGCATTTTCTTGACCTTCTTTAGCCTTTTCTTTTTCGGCCACAAAAACAAAATTCTGCGCCCCGATGCTAGTCACTGCCGTGGTGGGAATTAATACCCCCGGTTTTTGATCCCAAATTAACCGCGTCCGCACATATTGGTTATTGCGAAGACTGCCATCATTAGTAAAGGCAAATTTCACTAAAACCGATTGGGTAGCTTGGGAAACGGTGGGAGAAATAAAAGTTACTTGACCGCGAACCCCCGCACTGCCATCGGGATTAATAATTTCCACGGGCAACCCGACACGCAGACGTGGTTCTAATTCCACGGGAATCTGCACATTTAGTTCCAAAGTTTTATTATTAGTCAACGAGGTTAATTCTTCACCTAGGGAGATAATATCGCCGACTTTTCTTTGATTAAAATCGCCGACAAAACCATCAATCGGGGCGGTAATAGTGTTAAAAACTAAATTCTGACGGGTCGCCCCTAATTGCCCCTCAGCGCTGGACACTGCCGCTTGACGACTGTTCACTGTTGCCGCCGCCGCCGCCACCTGTTCCTGTGAGGCTAATTCGTTTTGAATGGCGATATTTAATGCTTCTTTGTTTGCCTGTAGGGTAGCTCTAGCCGCCGTCACCTGTTGACGGGCCGCATCACGATTTTTGGACTGGGCCTCTACTTCCGCCCTGGTGGCCTGAATGTCGCGCCGGCGATTATCTAAGTCCTGTTGGGGCTGTGCGCCTTGTTTGACCAGAAATTCGGCTCTTTTTAGGTCTTTTTCCGCTAAATCTAAATTAGCTCTCGCTCTCTGTAAATCAGCTTCGGCGGCGCTCAACGTGGCGATCTGACTTTTAACATTGGCTTCGGCATTAGCTACATTAGCCCGATTTTGAGCTATTTGGGCTTTATTTGCGGCCGCTTGCGCTTTTCTTTGCCTTAAATCCGCCTCAGACCCATTGAGGTTTGCTTTGGCCGAATTTACCTGGCCGATGCCAGCGTTTACCTGTTGCTGTTGTTGTTCGGGATCCAATTCGGCGATTTTTTGTCCCTGAGTTACCTGATCGCCAGATTTAACGAAAATAGAGCGAATCCGACCAGTAATCTGAGGGGAGACGCTTACACGCTCTTGGGCGAGCAAAGTCCCCACAAATTCGCTACTTTGCACTAATTTGTCGGTGCCGAGGGTTTGCAGTTTGACGGGAACAGCCGCAGGTCCAGTGGCCTGGGGGCCCTGGGGGGCGCAACCGGCGACAATTAGGGAAACGGCGATCGACGAACCGATCGCTCTCGATAGGTTAACGGATCGTTTAATCATTGTTAAATTTAGGGAGTTTTGGCAGAAAAAGTGCTAGTAAATCGGAAAAAAAGGGAAGATGAGGAGAGAAGCTTTTCCTTAAAATTTATTCTACAGAATTTATCGCCGTGATCGCTGTTTGTCTTTGATCCAAGCTAACAATATTACAGGTAACTAATCTTTGGGCGAGGGTGGTGTATTCTAGGCGACCACCGGCGATCTGATATTCGTCCCGGGGCGCCGGCAGATGACCGACGGGTGCATTGAGGGTATAGTTAAGATTTTCTTTAAAAATAATCCAATCACCACCTTTACGCCAACCGATGCGATCGCCAAAAGTTTGAAAATTTTCGATCGCCACTAAGCGCCCCGGTCGATTACCTGTCTCGATAAAAATGCGAAATTGGGTACTGAAACTAAAACGGCCTCCGGAAGCTTCTTTCCAGAGTTGATCCATCTTTTGCAGATCCCAACAGGCCAATTTTTGCAGGTCTTCCATAGTAAACCAGCCCTGTAATTCCCGTCCGGTCGCTTTCAGCATTAAATTACGGGTTTCGTCGTTAGCTTGTCGCCAATTTTGTTGAGCGAGGAAATTTTTCAGGCGAGTGTAATTAATGCCCGTGGTCGGTGATACCATTTCCCCAGAGGTGGCAGTCTGGGCAACGATCGCCGGCAAGGGATTGAGAAATAAAGCGATCGCGAGAGTGATCTGACACAAGGAAAAATTAATTCTCATAAACCCTATTTATTAACCTGATGCAAAGAAATCCTACAATAGCATAGACGAAATTTGCCGTTTTTACCGCCTCCTTAACTCCTATGGCTTTCACTTGGATCCGACACCACATTTTGGGATTGCAAGACTGGCAACCGGAAGAATACCAAACCCTGCTACAAACGGCCTCTAGTTTTCGTGAAGTTCTTTCCCGACGTACCAAGAAAGTGCCGGCCCTACAGGGACAAGTGGTGACAAATCTTTTTTTTGAACCTTCCACCCGCACCCGTAGTAGTTTTGAACTAGCGGCGAAACGTCTTTCGGCCGATGTTCTTAATTTTGCTCCGGGTAGTTCCAGTTTGACTAAGGGGGAAACGATTCTCGATACCGCTTTAACCTATGTGGCCATGGGTACGGATATTTTTGTGATCCGACATCAACAGTCGGGAGTTCCCGATTTAATTGCCGCAGAAATGGATCGTTTGCAGTCGGGGGTCAGTATTCTTAATGCTGGGGACGGTCAACACGAACACCCCTCCCAGGGACTTTTAGACCTGTTTACGATTTGTTGTCTATTAGATGACGAAAATCCCCGTTTAGAACTGTTAGAGGGCAAAAAAATCGCTATTGTCGGTGATATACTCCATTCTCGTGTGGCTCGTTCCAATATCTGGAGTTTAACTACGGCAGGGGCGGAAGTACATTTGTCCGCACCACCCACCCTACTGCCGAAATATTTTGGGGAACTGTGCGATCGCCTATTTCTCCACTGGGATTTAGAACCAGCTTTAGAAAAGGCCGATTTTGTCATGACCCTGCGACTGCAAAAAGAACGAATGACTGCCAATCTTTTGCCCAGTTTACGGGAATATCATCAAAGTTTTGGCATTACTCGTCCTCGTTTGCAATCCTGTCAACCGGGGGTGAAGGTACTTCATCCGGGTCCTGTGAATCGGGGAGTGGAAATTAGTTCCGATTTAATGGATGATCCCGATTTTAGTCTGATTTCCCAACAAGTTACCAGTGGTGTCGCTGTCAGAATGGCTTTATTATACTTGATCGGTAATCTTCGCGGCGATCGGTAAAAGCTTCCCAGGGATTTGCTCTTTTAGTCTGGTTTCATTGAAACAATCCTAAAGTTTTTATCAAGGTAAATATCATACTTTCTTCCTCCCTCACACACAGCATCTTCTGCTTCAAATAGGTTAGTCTCAACATCAAATTTCATCGCTTTAGGATTCCTACAACCCTGTTTTAACAAAGCATCGGTCAACCGTGATTTCTCTTCCGGGGTCAAAGCTCGATAATCACTACTATTAGCTTGACCTGCATAGATTGACATCCCCATAATACTAAGGGATAGTAAGCTTATGATCGATTTGGTCTTCATTTTTTCAATTTCCTGAATACAATAAAAACATCATGGCAAGGGTTTTAAACCCAAATTTTCGGTAATTAGTTCTGGACGATTACCAGTCAACTTTATCTTAGGGGAAGCATACTTGGATGGCAATAAGTATAAATACTCAAGCTATCCCTAGGGCTTTTCTAGAAACTTTGACCGGTAGCGGATTCCGTTCTCAAGGGACTAGATATGGCGACCTACTCCTCTCTTTTTTAACTAGGGTTAGCTGAATAAATCTAAAAACCTTGTTGGGTAAGAATTTTAGACTTTTTGTCAATCGAAAAGTACCAGATCTAGGAGTGAGCGGGGGGAAAATTACGGGACTTTTTCCCTGAAAATTAGGTATTGACCCCCTGAAAAACCCTACACCCCACACCCCACACCCTGTCCCCACGAAAAACTTTTTCAGCAGACCCTAAATAGCTGGGCAAAAAATCGAGAAAAACAGCAAAAAAGCGCAGTTACCCCCTTGACAAATAGCCAAAACTAGGAATTGGTTAAATTTAATTATTTTTTAATAAAAACCGCTTTCTATCACCAGAAAAAGCTATCGGTAGATTTTTATCAGAGTAATGTAATCATCTTTACAGCTATCGGGGATCAAAGGATGTTACGGTGAAGGAGCGATGACAAACCCACTTTAAGATCACCCCGATTGCTATGGCACAGATTCTCGATCCCCTCCCCAACGGCAAGAAAAATAGTATTCTTTGTTGCTATGTCAATGCGACCAGTCATATTCAAATTGTTCGCATCACCAATATTGCTAACTGGTATTTTGAAAGGGTGGTTTTCCCCGGGCAGCGTTTAGTATTTGAGACCCTAGCGGATGCTTTCTTAGAGATTCACACGGGGATGATGGCCAGTGCCATCCTTTCCGATAATATCCCCTGTGAGCGCCTTTATATCAGCGATGGGGATGACGATGACTCCGACGGTCAACTGGACGGGGAAGCATTCTACCCCCATTCCCTAGAGGAAAGTCAAGGAGCGAAAATTGACAATACCGTACCCTTCAGTTTAACTTTAGCTTCCGCCTAGCTAATAACCTAATCTGATAATTCCCCTCGCACGAGAATCACAGTGCAATTAACGGCACGGGCAATCGTCGAGGGGATATTGCCATTTAATAACTGATTGAGCAAACTTTCCCTAGATGCACCCAAAAGCACCAAAGAACAGTCTTCCGATTCTACCAGATTAATTATTGCCTCGGCTGGAGAGGCCGAACGAATCGGTAAAGGTACAATCGGCTGTGCGATCGCTTTTTGTAAAGATGCTTGTAAAACTTCCAAAATAGACAGATCTGGCAGTAACTCCGTCGGAGAATAGATTTTACATAACCAAAGTTTGGGATAATCCGAAGACTCGGACAAAGACAACAAACTAGGCAATAATGCTAAAGCGCGTTGGGCATTGGGACCGCCGGCGGTGGGAATTAGCCAAATCCTTTCCCGATTAGGATCATTAGGAAAACAATCCTTTGTCCCCAATTTTACCAAGATAGTTTCACAGGGGGCCTGAGCAATCAAAGTATCGACTAAAAACCCAAAAATCGCCCCAGTAGTCGATTTTTCCCCCGTCCAACCCATAATTAATAAATTGCTGTGTCGTTCGCGAACCGTGGCCAAAATCCCGTCGGCGATATCCTGAGCCACAGAAATTTGTGTATGAACAGAGATATTCTGCTGTCGGGCTAATCTTTCCAGACGATGAAGTAATTTGCGTCCTTCCCGCGTATCTACCCGGACTTCCGCCGGAGAACTAAGACGAGGCACAGTAATCACATAGAGACAATCTATCTCATAATTGCGTTCACGGGCGATCGCAACAGCAATTTTAAACAAAGCGGTAGCGGTGTCAGGATTGGCAATAGGTAACAAAATTCGGCCTATTCCCACAGCCGGGGAACGAGTTTGATAAACCACATAGGAAGGGGTACTGGGTTGGGGCAGTTGACAAACCCCCCCCAATTGATCAGCTTCCACCCGGATAATATCAGTGCGGGTGATGATCCCCACCAGTTTTTGACCATCGGTAACGGGTAAACGGGAAAGCTGATAGCGATTTAAGAGAAATAAAACATCGCTTAAAGCTGCCTGGGGGGCCACAGTAATCGGATTGGGAGTCATGATCTCCCGCAGGACGGTTTGACTGTTTTTTGATCGCCATTTATCCAGATCACTTTGGGTAAAAATCCCCAATAGTCGCCCCTGTTCCACCACGGGAAAACCGCGATGATGGGAACGGGACATAATTTTCACCACTTCCCCCAAGGGTAAATCCGCCGGCAGAATTTCCACCTGGGATTGCATCACATCTATAGCCGACAGATGGGCCAGCACATCATTAGCAGGGGTTTCCTCGTTGAGAATAATACCACTAGCGGAAAGTAAATGCTGATAGAGAGAACCGGGTAGAATACTTTCGGCAGTGATATAAGAAACGGCACAGGTCAACATCAGGGGCAGCACAACATTAAAATTGTGATGCAGTTCAAAGACAATCACGATCGCCGTTACCGGAACCCTGACTACTCCCGTAAAAAAGGCCCCCATACCAGCTAAAGCATAACTAGGTTCGCTGCCGAAACCCATTATTTTCGTCTCGATTCCCCCCACCAGAAACCCCAAACAGGATCCCAACACCAAAGCGGGGGCGAGCAGTCCTCCCGGAGCGCCGGAACTATAGGAGATCATCGTCAGGAAAAAATAGACCACAAAAGCGAGGGCGGTATTCTGCCAACTTAATTCCCCTGCCAGCAAAAATTCGCGTAAACCCGTATTATCTCGAAAAAAGTCGGGTAAAAAAGCCACTACCGTTCCCGATAACCAACTGACCAGACCGATGCGCCAAGCCAGAGATAACCGCCAACGCCGCTGCAGCTGACTACAAAAAAGGATGCCTTGATTGAATAAAGCCCCCAATAAGCCCGCTAAAACCCCCAAAAGGCAATAAATGGGTATTTCTTGGGCAGAGAAGCTAATATTGGCATATTCAGTGATAATCGAGGGGGTATTCTGCAGCATCATCGAAACCACGGCCCCGGTAAAGGAAGCCACGATCGCCGTTTCTAGGGTCATACTGGAAACATCGCGCATTAATTCCTCGATCACAAAGAGGACTCCAGCGATGGGAGTAGTAAAACCGGCCGCTAACCCGGCAGCTGCCCCGGCTGCGATCATCTGACGACGGTGATCGGGACTGGTGGGCAGCCAGACGCTTAATTGGGCTGCTAGGGCTGCCCCGATGTGTACCGTCGGGGCCCGACGACCAAGGGTTAAACCACCACCAAGGATCAGGATCGCCCCGATCATTTTTACTAGGGCGACGCGCCAAGATAGGGGCAAAGGATATTTAGCTAGGGCCGCTTTTACTTGGGGAATACCCCCCCCGGCGGCTGCGGGGGAGAAGTGTTCCACAATCCAACCGGCGCTGTAACCAAGCAGAAAACCGCCGAGGGGCAAAACTAGGAAAGGAGAGGAATTGGCTACTAGATGCACCCGCCAACCACCTAACCAACCGATGCCCAATTTCAGGATAATAGCGGCAAAGGCGGAGAGAATTCCGATGAAACAGGCAACCAGTAAAGCATAACGACTATCGGTCGCGCTACGTCCGAAGTGTTGGGATTTAAACCACTGACGGAGGTTTTGGTGACGGGCAAAAAGTCCCATAATTATCAGGGAGAATCAAGGCAATGGCGGAGCGAGGATTTATTTCGGGTTCTGATTCCTCGTCTCTTTAATCATAGGCCGTTAAGTTCTTTGACTGTTCACCTTGTTTCTACCAGTGCATCCCATAGTAGTTTTTCGATCGATGGGCTAGGATCAAAGGTTGTTCCTATCTTTGAGCGGAGGATATAAAACTTGTCATTGATTGACCATATCTCTACAGTGGATCTATTTTGTGGGGCTGGGGGGCTAACCCATGGTTTTGAGAAAGCTAGACTAATCGTTAAAGCGGGTTATGATATCGACCCAGCTTGTCAATTTCCCTACGAACATAATAACAACGCCCAGTTTATTTTAAAAAATATCGAGGATGTTAGCGGCGATGATTTAGCAAGTCATTTTTACGGCAGCAAAGTGAAAATTTTAGCTGGTTGCGCCCCTTGTCAACCTTTTTCTACTTATTCAAGACGTTACCAGCAGCGTGATATGAAATGGAAACTTCTCCAAGATTTTGCTCGTTTGGTGCAAGATTGTCAACCGGATATTGTTTCCATGGAAAATGTTCCACAATTACAGAATACTTCAGTTTTTGAGGAGTTTATTCAGAAATTAATTAGCTTAAATTATACTATTGAATCCTCTAGGGTCAATTGTCTGGATTATGGCATACCTCAAACTCGAAAACGCTTGGTTTTATTGGCTTCACGCTTTGGTAGCATTAATCTACTTCCTGCCACTCATAGTCCAGAAATGTATGCAACAGTCCGCAAGACTATCGCTCATCTTCAACCATTGCAAGCAGGACAAAAATCTGATTTTGATCCTCTGCACCAATGCAGTAATTTATCTGAACTAAATTTACGTCGTATTCGAGTTTCCAAACCGGGGGGTACTTGGAGTGATTGGCCAGAAGAATTAATTGCCAGTTGTCATTTAAAAAATAGTGGTAAAACCTATCCTAGTGTCTATGGTCGTATGGAATGGGAGCAACCAAGTCCAACAATTACAACGCAATTTTTCGGCTATGGTAATGGTCGATTTGGACATCCAGAGCAAGATCGAGCTATTTCTTTAAGGGAAGCGGCTTTATTACAAACTTTTCCTCAAAATTATCAATTTTTATCTCCTAATGAACCGGTAGTTTTTGACCGGATTGGTCGCTTGATTGGTAATGCTGTCCCCGTTAAGTTAGCTGAAGTTATTGCCTTGAGTATCTTAAATCATATCCAGATATTTATCGATCATTAATCTGAGATCTATCTAAATAATCTTGTCCAGTAATATATTGGTTAATATTGTTTAATATTTGTTCCAGATAAGCAATTACTTCCTCCTTAATTGTTAGCAACTCTTCCACAGTAATATCTCTACCAATTTCAGCAAAGGATTTGTTTCCATGAGCTAAATCATTACGTTTGTTCTTGATCATATCCAAGCTTTCCCCATGTTTGGTCCTGTTATATTCAGTATCACAAGAGAATCCAAAATTTCTCGCAGTTTTCCTAACTTCTCTTTTATCAATATTACCAGAGAATAATTCCTGACTTTGAAATCCAGCCGCAATAATATCAGTAGAAATATCTCTGATGTTAGAGTGAATATTCTCTGGGGAGCGTTTTTTGAAATTTTCAATAACAATTTTTTTAATTTCGGTACTTACCAAATTATAGGAAACTCTTCTATTTTTGAGTTCATCAAAAATTGCGGTAACTGCATTCCTCATACTTGATTCAACCAGATTATAGAGTAGTAAAAAACTATTGGCTTTAAGGGTTTTAATTAATTGGTAGTCTAGGGGGATATTTTCCCTTTGTCCATCATCTTTTAATACCGATAATTGTGTGGTTTCCTGTCCTAATTTTTCTAAAAATGCGAAATATATATTAATTTCTTCTACCCGTTCTCGAAAATCTATCAAAACTGTTTGCATAGTTAATTCAAAAGATGATCACGAACGTATTCTATACGACGAATTACTTTAGGTCGAGAATTACTGGCATCAGAAGTAGTATATTCCTTAAATTCTTTTGAGTCTAACCAATCGATTGAATTGGGAACCAATTGGGGATTTTCTTTTAAGGCTAAGGCAACCCCCACGGAAATGGCTTCAAAGCGAATTCTGGGAGTCCTAACATGGCCTTTTGCTTTAGAAAATCCATTGGGAAAATATTTCTCCACAAAATCTAACATGATTAAAAATTGCTCACGAAACTTCTCTTGATCAAGATTATTTGTATTATGTTCCTCCAGATATTTATCTAAAAATTCATTGACCCTTTTACCAAAATTTTTATAATTGTCCAAATAGGCAAAGAAACGTAAGATAAATTCTTCTGGTTCTCTTTGGCGACGAGACGCTTCCGATAAGGGACAAAGTTTGATAAATTTTTCTTCTTGAGCAAGTTCTGCTACTAAATTAACTAGGGGGCCAGGAGATATACCTCTCCGTTTTTCCATATCATTTAAGGGAATACTACCTGTATTGATACGTTCAAACAGGTCTCTGCGTACTTCTTCATCGGCTTTTTCTGTAAGCACTATCATGCGAATAGTAGAACGATTGAAGCGCCTTTGTCTCCCTAATGGTAAATCACTAAACTTAAACCCATTTAATGTTTTTAACTTTTTTAATTCACATAATTCTAGCTCATCATTGAGAAATCTACTTAAAGTCCGAATGCGTTGAGTTCCGTCAATAACTTCCAACCTCCCTAAATCTTCTTCCTCGTCCTTGCGTAAATCTGCCACAAAAATATAGGGTATGGGTAGTCCTAAAAAAATTGATTCAATAAACTTCGACTGGTGAGCTTCTGGCCAGATCATCTCTCTTTGGTAATCTGGTATATAAAGTTCATTGATGTCTTCCTCTAAACCATCTTTATATTTTTGAACTAAAACCTCCACAGGATATTCCTTTGTGTCGTAATCAACTATTTTCTGTTTTTCGCGGATTTCTTGCTCTGCTTCGTCTTTCAGACTATCGCTGATTTCTGTTCTGGCAAATTCATCGGGTTTGTTAGCCATCTCGAAGTTACTTGCAACTATCAATTTATCTAATCAATCATACAATGTCTTTGCGGAAAAAAGCCGCTCCACTCCCCTTGACAGCAGCTTTTCTAAATGATTAACTATATAGTGATATAATTATATTAATTTGGCTCAAGTGCCGAATCTCTTACCATATTTTTTAGCTAATGTCAATAAAGTTATGAAACGATTTCTATTATTATTTTGTGTTCTCGTCAGTTTTTTGATATTTATCAGCCTTCAAATCGATTTTTCCTTGTCCGCACTAGCTCTAACTCGACAACAGCTAGAAGGACCCGGGCAGCTGTTGTATCAATCCCGTCATAGTTTGCGCGATGATACCGGTAGTCCTTGGCAGGTGGTGTTATTCAAACGGGTTAAAGATGGGGAAACGGTAGAAATTAGTTTGCGCTTGGTGGGATTTCCAGAGGGGATTGAGTTTCTTCACCCGGAAAGATTAACGATAACCACTGCTAAAGGTCAAATTTTAGCGGCTGAGGATGCTTTTGCCCAAGAATCACCCGCAGCTAACGTTGGTCAATACAATATGCAGGATATCTTAGCGCAGCTACCCGTTACCGAAGCGATCGAGCTTTCCCTCCCCCTGGACAATCCCCGCTCTCTCAGTATCCCGACTCCTGTACTTTTGGAATGGCAAAGTCTGCTTTTTTCCGTAAATGGGGGAAATCCCAATCACCCAGCTACAATAAAATCACCACCATCAGGATTTACTCTCGGACAATTTCAATTGTCTGACTACAGTTCTAAAGCTTCGTAGATGTATAATTTATTCAAAAAACCGACGCTGCTGAATTGATAACTAGGTAAAGGGGAAGGGAACGATAATTCCGTTTGATAAACGCTGAAAATGAGAAAATTCTTTCTAGATGTGTTAGTGGCGATCGCTTCTTGTAAAAAAGGATGACCCGTATCCACCAACATTTTACAGTAACCCCGTAAGAGAGCTTGCACTTCGGGGGAAGCTTGCGCCCGAGAGCAGACATTATCCTTAAGATAGCTAGTTAACCTCTGGGAAGCGTATTGTTCGTAATCTTGACGATTAGGGTTAGTTGTCAGCAATATCCCCGCAATTCCCCCTAAAACCACTCCTAACACCATTCCCCCTAACCGCGCCAATTTCATAAGCTCTCAAATCATCACTCACTTACCCTAACCATAGCCCGAATTAGGATAAAAAACCTCTTGTCAACCATTCGTCTTGTGCTATACTTAAAAAGGTGTACGGCGAGCGTAGCCAAGTGGTTAAGGCAGTGGATTGTGGTTCCACCACTCGCGGGTTCGAGTCCCGTCGTTCGCCCTCTTTTTAAGACCCTCGATTTCAGGCTAGGCTAAAATTCGCGCTAAATCAACGTCCTTTTGGTAGTAGTTCTGATCGTGGTTGCTGACAACGTTTAACAGCAAAATAATGTCTGGGGAGTTTAGCACCTAACTGATCAAATAGTGATGCCATTCAGACTTAAATTGACCTTTTAAATACAGCAACTTTTTCTGGAATGTAGTGATTAGGAAAAATTTAAGAATACTTTCTCACCTAGCCCGAGCTTTTATATTAACTAATTCCGAGGATAATTACCGTGAAAACAGCGAAATATCCCGAAAAAATTGCCGCTCTCTGGACAACATTCCTCTTGGGAACCCTATTTCACACCCAACTGGGGTTAATGCCGCTCTTCCATGGTCAATCGATCGTCGAGAGTCATCAAACCAGCAATCTCGATCCGATTTTCTGGGGAATGTTACTCTTTTTTTTGCTGCCAATGTTAGCGATTATCGGGGTCAATTTTAGCGAAAGTCGCTCCTTGAGAAAAACCCATTTCTGGCTAACAATTGTCTATTCTGTCTTGAATTTAGCCCATCTGATCGCCGATCTTCTGGTCAGACCGATCGCCTGGTATCAAATCGCTCTCATGGCAATTTTATTAATCATCGGACTGATTTTAAATCTAGTTTCCTATCAATGGCTGCGGTTAGCGATCGCAGATCCGCGCCATCTCTCGGAAAATCATTAGTGGTGCCAAGATCAAAAGGTGGCCTGTTGACTAACTGATTCACACAAGAGGATGCCTTTTGAGCTTAAGTTGGTGCTTATGAAAGCAAAAGCAAGCTTAAGGGAACTTAAACCGTAGATGGAGCCATTTTTTAGGAAAATATGCCTTAAAAACTCTAATTAATCCCTATTATTCTCTAGATCAGCGCGTAAATTGATCCTGTTTCCTCGCTGCTGCGACCAGATCTCACCAAGTACGGATCTTTTTAGCTATGATGGTTCAGAACCAAGCCAATAAAGGGAACTTTCGGGGCTGGTTATTCATCGAAAAACTCCTGATCAGAGGAGTCAAATAGGCTATATAGTTCAGATTAACGGCAAATATTGGTTAATAGTAATAACGAGGTAATTATTTTGATGAAATCTCTCATTCGTTGGACGGCAACCCTTGGTTTAGTAGGAACGACAATGTTGACTTCGCTGCTGGGCAGCTATTCTAAAGCACTCGCTTTACCGGAAGAACAAATCGTCAAAACCTTGCAGTCTGTACCTGTCTTCGCTATTGCTGATGATCAAGGAGTCCCCTTAATTGCCGTGGGAGAAAAAGAACAGAAATTCACGGGGGTTTTTATTAGTAAGCAGGACGCACAAAACTTTTTTGAACGACTGAAAAAAGAGAATCCTGAAGTGGCCAGCAAAGTTAAAGTTCAGCCCGTTTCTTTGGCACAAGTCTATAAAATGCAAACCAGTCAAACCGAACAAAATCGTTTAATTGTCGATTTTGTTCCCAAAGAGTCGGAAGTAGAATCGGCGAAAAAACTGCTCAGTGAAAGAGGTCAACAATATCAAGGTGGTGTACCTTTATTTGTGCCGAAAGCGGGAAAAGAGAGTAATTTTCTGGTAATCACTCGCAATAATCAGGATTATATTCCTTTCTTCTTTGAAAAAGCCGCCGCTTTGCAAATGGTAGAACAATATAAAAAAGCTAATCCCGCCGAAGCAGCCACGGTGAAAATTGATGTTATTCCCTTAGAAAGTGTCATCGCCACCCTACAACAAAGTAACGATGAAGCTTTAACTAAAATTCTCCTCTATCCTAGCCAAGAAACGATTGATTTTATCCGAGCAAATAGTAACCAAAATGCTCCCAACCAACCCCCAGCAAATCAGCCACGCCCTAATAATAATACCAGTAATCCCCCCGCCCCCAATCGTTAAGCCTTGTGACTGCTAGTATTTCCGGTCAAGAATTAAGTCAATGGCGCCAACAGGCGATCGCTGATTTAGCGCAAGCGCAACTATCTGCCAAGGAAGTGGATATCTTTCTGCAAGCAGTGACAGATTTAGATACTCTTTCCCTGCGCTTACAATCCTTTCGCGAACGAGAAAAAATCCCCTTGAGTTATTCTTGGTCGGAAATTACTAAACGCTGGCAAAAACGCCTGCAAGCAAGGGTTCCCTTGCAGTATTTGCTCGAATCGGTGGTCTGGCGTAATTTTACCCTGAAAGTCTCCCCGGGGGTCTTAATTCCTCGTCCCGAAACCGAGTTATTAATCGATATCGTTGGCGAAACCGTCAGAGGAGACGACGGGGGAATCTGGGTAGATCTGGGAACCGGTAGCGGTGCGATCGCTATTGGTTTAGCTAGTATCTTGACAAAAGCAGCAATATATGCTACTGATTACAGTCCAACGGCTTTAGCGATCGCCAAAGAAAATATCATCAATACCGGTTTTGCCGACAGAATTATCTTAAAACAGGGTTCTTGGTGGACACCCCTAGAGAAGTGGAAAGGACAGATTAGCGGTATGGTGTCCAATCCTCCCTATATTCCCAGTGCAGAAATCCTTGACTTACAAATTGAAGTGCGGGAACATGAACCCCGTTTGGCCCTCGATGGAGGTGAAGACGGATTACAGTCAATTCAATATCTAGTGGCCACTGCTCCCGATTATCTGCGATCGGGAGGCCTTTGGCTAGTGGAAATGAGAGCCGGTCAAGGGGAAAAAGTAGCGCAAATGCTGGAAAATCAGGGCAATTATCGACAAATTCAGATTATTAACGACCTAGCAGGTTTCGATCGCTTTGTTTTGGCCGAGCGAATTTAGCGCAATGCACCCGCTTCGCAGTCCCGCAGCCAGAGACGCACCGCTTGGCCGATAGTCCCTTGACTGGTTTCTAGGGGAGGTAAGGGGACTTGAGCGGGTTCAAGGGCAGCTAATTGACTGTAAATCGTCACTAAGCGCCATCCTTCCCCAGTTTTAGTTAAAAATAACCAGTGATAATTCTGGAGAGTGACAGAGCGATTTTTGCTATACTGACGCTCTAAAGTCGTAAAAAAAACCTGTTGAGTGTCATCGGCAATTTGACCAGAATATTGATTAGCACTTAAAGGTAGGGGTGCAAATTCGGGACGACCGGCAATAATCACAAAAACCGGTGTAGATAATTTTTGGTCGATTTGGGAGCGGGTAATCACTCGGTTAGCATAACCGGGTAAATCTGACAAGAGGCGATCGACTAAAAGATTTAAATCCTCTGGACAGCTAGAAAGAGGACGACTAACTGCTGGCGAGTTAATCCCGAAAATAACCAGTAATACCCCTAAATATCGGCTAATTCGTGACAAATTTTTGTCCATGCTACCTTTGGCTCCTCCGCACCAGTGATCGGTCGTCCAATTACTAGATAATCAGCCCCAGCTTTAAGCGCTTGGGCCGGAGTCATCACCCGACTTTGATCCCCTTTGCTTGACCAGGAGGGACGAACTCCGGGGCAAACTAAGAGAAAATCCTCTCCACAGACGCGACGCAATTGCGCCACTTCTTGGGGAGAACAAACCGCCCCATCAATTCCCGATTCCTTGCCCAATAATGCCAGATTTAAGGCATATTCCGATAGTTCTAGGGGAATTTTGAGGTCGAGGGCTAATTCCCTGGCGTTAAGGCTAGTTAAAACGGTGATAGCGAGAAGTTTTGGCGGCGATAGCAGGTCAGAGATTGCCCCTTTCGCCGCCGTCAGTGCTTGCCGTCCGGCCGTTGCGTGCAGGGTGAGTAAATCCACTTGATAGCGACTAGCGGAACGACAGGCCCCAGCGACCGTATTGGGAATATCATGAAATTTGAGATCGAGAAAGATCTTTTTTTGTCTTTCTTGCAGAAGCGCCAGAATTTCTGCACCGCTACTGACAAATAATTCTAGTCCCACTTTCCAAAAATTGACTTCTGGCAACAGATCAAGGAGTGCGATCGCTTGTTCTAAATCCGGCACATCGAGAGGAACAATAATTCGGTCTGAGTTGGTCATATTTGGGCGATACAGTGGGGTGTGGGGAAGTGGGGAAGTGGGGAAGTGGGGAAGTGGGATGTGGGGAAGTGGGGACGGAGTTTAAAGGCAGTACAGCTTAAATCAGAGAAAAATCCAATCGGCAAAAGTGGCAGCCTGTCCGCAGTAAATGCCATCATGATCGATGATATTCCAAACGATCGCTTTTTCAATGCGAAATAGTTGACCGTTTTTCGTGATCCTTACGCCGTGATAATCGTTGATGTAGCCTTGTTTTTTGACTAAATCTAGCATTTTTTGTCTTTCCTCAATTTTTATTTCCTCTCCCTCTACCGTTGCTCGCGAAGGAGTTGCTAATAATTCTGGCCAGGTTAAACCCCAGAGATCGAGGGCGCTGCGATTACCATAGTTAAAGATCGGATTAGTTTGTGTACCGTGGGAAACTAGGACAAAAGGGGCATAAAAGAGCATTTTACTCTGTTCTTTGCTAGTACCGATCCGGGGTAAAAGCGATCGCCCGATTAATTGTTCAAAACTATCCAGTAGCAATTCTGTCCAGGCTATGATAGCTAAATCTTCCCAAATTTCCATAAAATTACTGTTAAAAACCGGTTTAATCTTCCCTTTGCCAATATTTATAGGCTGCGTAGGCTAAAGTAATCACTCCCGTGAGAATTGCCGACTCATCCACTAAAAATTCCGGATGGTGAAGGGGGGGATTGAGGAGATTAGTCGAACCCACTCCCAGACGGAACATTGTACCGGGGGCCTGTTGCAAATAAAGGGAAAAATCCTCGGCCCCCATGGAGGGTTCCGAGAGAATTAAAACCCGATCCTGTCCCCAAGCTTCTAAACCGGCTTCTTCCACCAAACGGGTTAAAAACTGGTCATTTTGCACCGATGGCACACCGCGACGATAATTTACTTGACATTTAGCGTTATATGTGCTACAGACATTCGTGACCAAACTCTCGATCCATTCCGGGAGATGGGCGTGGGTTTCTGGGTGCAGCGATCGCACAGTTCCCGCCATGCGTACCTGATCGGCGATGATGTTGGGGGCGCGACCACCGCTAATCTGGCCGATGGTGAGGACAATGGGACGCAAAGGGTTTTGAGTCCGACTAATTGCCTGTTGCAAAGTGGTGATTACTTGGGAAGCGATCCAGATAGCATCGATCGCCTCGTGGGGCCGGGCCCCGTGGCCCGATTCCCCTTGAATAAAAATCTCCAGATCGTCGGCAGCCGCAGTTAGGGCCCCGTAACGAACCCCGATCGATCGGGCCGGAATCGAGGGGAAAACGTGCAGCCCGAAAATGGCGCTGACATCCCGCATCACCCCTTCCCGGATCATCCAACTGGCCCCCTGGACGATTTCCTCTGCTGGTTGAAAGAGAAAGCGTATTTTTCCCCCCAAAGGTTCCGAGAGACGGGAAAGCACCATCGCCACCCCTAAACCGACGGTAGCATGAACATCGTGACCGCAGGCGTGCATAATCCCCGGTTTACGGGAAGCAAAGTCTAAATCGGTCTTTTCTTGGATCGGTAGGGCATCCATATCGGCCCGGATGGCTAAAATCCTTCGATCACTGCCTTTTCCCGCCAATTCTCCCTTAACTCCCGTTTTTCCCACCGCTTCCTGCACCGATAGACCACAGGAAGACAAAACCCCAGCAATATAGGCGGCAGTTTGATATTCTTGCCCGCTTAACTCTGGATTCGCGTGAATGTGGCGGCGAATCTCCACTAATCGGGGTGCGAGACTCTCGGCTATGTTTTTAATCTCGGAGAGCATGAAACCAGTTTTACAGTATCTTTAGGGTTAATCATAGAGCATTTTTTACCTGAAAAGTTGGGTCTGGCTGATTTTCAGTCTGAATTGTCTTCTCGGCACTCTTTCAACCTAGGACTAAGCTAATTTGTCAAGAGGATACGGGAGTTACTATTCATCTCTTGATTCGTTAACGCCTCTTGAGAGATTATTCCAGCTATGATAGAAAACATTGTCTAGTTAGGAAAAAACATGGTTCAGTCTTCCGAAAAAATTGAAGTTAAGTACGGGGAAAGAGAAATTGCCGAAGGAACATTAATTACTTTCCCCAATCCACGTCCTGGCAGAAATTATGATATTCATATTACTCTGCCGGAATATACCTGTAAATGTCCCTTTTCCGGTTATCCCGATTTTGCCACTATTTATCTTAGCTATGTTCCCGATCAAAAGGTGATGGAATTAAAGGCGATTAAACTTTATATTAATAGTTATCGCGATCGTTATATTTCCCACGAAGAAGCAATTAACCAAATTTTAGATGATTTGGTGGCGGCTTGCGAACCCTTGCAAATGAAAGTTAAGGGGGATTTTCATCCCAGAGGTAACGTACATACCGTGGTGGAGGTGATGTATAAAAAAGAATAGCATAATTGTCTAGTTTGGGGATGGGGGCTAACCCATCCCTTGCTGTTCTAGTTTTTGTTGTTCAAGTTTTTTGCTGTCCTTGTTTTCAATACTTATTTTAAAATTGTCCTCTATACTTAGAGCTTGAATCTTATCGTTAAGAGTTGGTTGATTGCCTTTGACTGCTGCTAGGTAAACTGCCCGCGCATTTAAATTGCTTATTGAGATGAGGCAAGAGGCTTCGGCCGTGAGATCAGGAAAAACTTTTTCAGCCAACCCTAATTAGAATTTAAAACCATCCCCAATGAGGAACTAGCCATGAAATCCTTTGCCCTTCTTACCACCGTTAGCCTAATCAGCCTTTCCAGCCTCGCGACTGTTCGCCCCGTCATGGCGCTAGAGAGCCGACAACCAGCCGAAACCCGGATCGCTCAAGGGAACAATCAAGACGCGATCGGCCACTATAACCGGGGAGTTGGCTACATCCAACAAGAAAAATACGATCTCGCCCTCGCTGAATTCACCAAAGCGATCAACATTAATCCCCGATACGCCGAGGCTTACCTCAATCGGGGGGTTCTTTACGAACAAGAGGAGAAACCCGACCTCGCCCTGTCCGATTTCAATCAGGCGATCAACATTAATCCCCGATTGGCCGAGGCTTACAACAATCGGGGGCTTCTCTACTACGAACAGGGGAAATCCGACCTCGCCCTGTCCGATTTCAATCAGGCGCTCAACATTAATCCCCGAAACGCAACGGCTTACTACAATCGCGGGAATCTTTACAAAGAACAGGGGAAACCAGACCTCGCCCTGTTCGATTACAATCAGGCGCTTAACATTAATCCCCGAGATGCCGAAGCTTATCTCAATCGGGGGTTTCTTTACCACGAACAGGGGAAACCCGACCTCGCCCTGTTCGATTACAATCAGGCGCTCAACATTAATCCCCTATACGCCCTGGCTTACCTCAATCGCGGGAATCTTTACCACGAACAGGGGAAACCCGACCTCGCCCTGTCCGATTTCAATCAGGCGATCGAGATTAATCCCCGAGACGCAATCGCTTACCTCAATCGCGGGAATCTTTACCACGAACAGGGGAAACTCAACCTCGCCCTGTTCGATTACAATCAGGCGATCAATATTAATCCCCGAGATGCCGACGCTTACTACAATCGGGGGGTTATTTACGCCGGACAGGGGAAACCCGACCTCGCCCTGTCTGATTACAACAAAGCGATCGAGCTTAATCCCCGAGATGCCGAGGCTTACGTCAGTCGGGGGTTTCTTTACCACGAACAGGGGAAACCCGACCTCGCCTTGTCCGATTTCAATCAGGCGCTCAACATTAATCCCCGATACGCAATGGCTTACAACAATCGGGGGATTCTTTACGGCGAACAAGGGAAACCCGACCTCGCCCTGTCCGATTTCAATCAGGCGCTCAATATTAATCCCCGATACGCAAAGGCTTACAACAATCGGGGGCTTCTTTACGCCGTACAGGGGAAACCAGACCTCGCCCTGTCCGATTTCAATCAGGCGCTCAATATTAATCCCCTATACGCCCTGGCTTACCTCAATCGCGGGGTTCTTTATTACTCTCGACAAGAAAGGGAAAAAGCGATCAGAGATTTGCGACAAGCCGCCGAACTGTTCCGCCAGCAAGGAAACGCGGCGGCCTATGAAAAGGTTATGGAAGTCCTACGGGAATTAGGCGCGGTCTAGTCCTTTTTGTTGGGTTGAGTCCGTCGGTTGGGTTGAGCGAATCAATAGGTTAAAGAAAACCTCTCAATTTTAGGGGAAAGGGAAACCCAACATTTCAGTTATCAAGTAGCCAGTGGTATTGATTCTGTGGGAGGACTCTCCTGGGGTACTATAAATGTAGAGGGAGAAACATTACCTCTCCAGACGCGAATCGCGGAGTGTCATCAATTCCCAGATTAGATTACAAGGTAGCAAGCCCTAACTTAAAAAATTCGCTAAGATATATATAATCAACTTAAAAGGAGCAATTTATCAGACTATGACTATTACTGACGTTCAAGTAAATCTCTCGACCTCAGAAGATTTTTTAGATTCTGAAACATTAGCACAGATTGATTTAATGCAGCAAAAAATTCAACAATATCTCCAAACCTTATCATTAGAAAATTTAAAGACTATTCTAGAATTTGCTGCTTATTTATCAGATAAAGAGAGTGAGCAAGCAACCCAAGAAATTAGAGAAATTCCCAATATCATAGAAAAATTAAAAGAAGCTGAAATGGATTTACAATCAGGTCGCATCATTGATTGGAAAAACTTAGATGATTTATAAAGTCTGTTTAACAGCTAAAGCTAATAAAGTTTATTCTGAAGCTGATTCAGTCTTGAGAAAGAAGATTGCTAAGTGTTTAAAGATTCTTCAAGAAACGCCCAAAGATCACCCTCAAATTAAAGCATTAAAGGGAGAATTTGCTGGGAAGTATCGCTTGCGAGTCGGAGACTATCGGGTTATTTATATCGTTGATGATAGTCAATCTCAAGTTATTGTCTTACTCATTGAACATCGCAGTCAAGCTTACCGCTAATAAAACGCGATGAATACAACAGAGGTCTAGTCCTTTTTCTTGGGTTGAGCGAATCAATTTTAGGGGAAAGGGAAACCCAACAGCCAACACCTAAATCTGTCTGAATCGGCGATCGCTTCTCATGGCTTTTTGTGGGGTTTCCTTGGGTCTATAGTTGGGTTTCCTTACGTCAACCCAACCGACGATAATTGTTATCAGTATTTAGTTTTTTCTAGTCTAGTCTGTTAATTGTTCATTAAAAATCTTCGGGATGGATGTTATTTTATGACCCTAAAACAACTCATACAAGACAAACGAGAGGATATCCTAAAAATCGCCACCAAACATGGTGCTTTTAATGTGCGTGTATTTGGTTCCGTTGCTAGAGGTGAGGAAACCGAAAATAGTGATATTGATTTTTTAATTGATTATGATTTAGCTAAAACATCCCCTTGGTTTCCAGGTGGATTATTAGTTGATTTAGAGGATCTCTTAGGGTGTAAAGTGGATGTAGTAACTGAAAAAAGCCTTCATCATCTAATTAAACAGCGAATCTTAAAGGAGGCAATTAAGTTATGAATGAAGATCAAGTTTATCTTGGATACATTTTAGACTGTATTGATAAAATTAAGGAGTATTCCCAAGGAGGAAAACAGGAGTTTTTTGCTAATTCAATGATCAGCGATGCTATCATTAGACGCTTACAAACTTTGGCAGAATCAACTCAACGGCTTTCGGAGGAATTAAAGGCAAATATTCCCGATGTTGACTGGCGTAATATTTCTGGTTTTAGGAATATTTTAGTACATGATTATTTAGGAGGAATTGACCTTAATACAGTTTGGGATGTGGTAGAGAATTATTTGGATAATTTAAGAGAACAGATTTTAAGGCATCTAGAATCAGTCAATACTTAATCAAAGTCTAATTTTGTAGGTTGGGTTGAGCGAATCAATAGGTTAAAGAAAACCTCTCAATTTTAGGGGAAAGGGAAACCCAACAGTCAACAACTAAATCCGTCTGAATAGGCGATCGCAAATTTTGTCGGCTGCATTAACGAAGTCTAAGGCGGCAATCTCGCTGCCAACCCTGATAATAAAGCTGATCGTGGCTTGGGAGCAATTCCGTTATAATAGGGGTCAACTTAATATCGTTAGCAACGCAGAATGAGGATTTCACCATGAGGATTCCATATACATATTGGAAAGAATCAGATGGGATGTTCTTGGGTTATTTGAATGAATTCCCAGATCATTGGACCCAGGGTGTTGACTTAGAAGAATTAATCGAAAACTTGGTCGATCTCTACAAAACATTTACTACGGAAGAAATCCCCGGAATCAAGAGAGTTGCAGAGTTTGAACTCGCATGAAAAGACATGATTTAATTGCACAATTAGAGCAAGCTGGCTGCTATTTGATTAGACGTGGAGGGAAACACGATATTTACCATAATCCAGATACTGGAAAAACAGAACCAATTCCCAGACATCGAGAAATTAATCAGCGATTGGCTAAAAAGATTATCAAAAGTCTTACTGGTGACAGATAAATTCACAGTGCAAATCAAACAAGGCTACAAGGAAGCAAAGGAGCTATGGAAAAATGATTACTGTAGGATTTTAAAAAGCGCGATCGCTATTTCGATCCTCTTATTTTTTTGTGGGGTTTCCTTGGGTTAACCCAACCTAGGATAATTGCTATGATTGCTAGGTTCGGTAGGTTTGTTTAAGCATTTAAAATTTAAGCACCCAATCTTCCTTCTAAAATGCCAATGATAGACAAATCCTCATCTAAGGTTTCCCAATGTAATCCCGTCCCATCACAAATTAACTCAACCTCTGCTAATTGTTCAGAAGTTGCTTTTGATAACCGTTTATTTTTATAGGCAGGAAAACGAATTTCTCTATCGTCTTCTAAACGAATACAAATCATTTCCTCCGTATTGTTTCTAAGTTTTCTGTGATGATAATTTCAGCCCGAACAATTTCTTGAGTTTTCAAACCTTTAGCATAATCCAATTCTAGCGGCTCTAGCCAAAATTTAGCATATCCCCCGCCGCGCCGAACGTGAACGTGCATGGGTTCATTGCCTTCATTAGCATAGAAAAAGAAAACATAGCCTTCCAGTCTGAAAATTTCTGGCATGAGGTTAAAGCTTATTTTGCTGAATTTGACGAAGTGCGATCGCATCGTTTCATAGATTGGAACCTCGGAACGAAACCCAACACCCAACACCTAAATCCGTCTGAATGAGCGATCGCTATTTCGATCCTCTTATTTTTTTGTTGGGTTTCCTTCTTGATCTTGAGAATCGCAATATCAACTGATTTTGGTAGATAATTGAGATGAGATTTAATCATTATTCTTCACTTAAATTAAAATCAATTCGTTGGTAAATATCCAGCAGTGAAATTTGGAAATCTACAGAATAAAACCTTAAAGCATCCTTGTCTGATTCATAAACTTTAAACAACCATTCTCCATTATTTTGTTGATAAAATTGTTCAACATAATAACGGTATTGATCGATTAAAATATATTCCTTAAAGTCAGGAATGGAGCGATAAAATTTAAACTTATCAGTGCGGTCATAATCTCTGGTTGATTTCGATAAAACCTCGACAATGATTAACGCATTAGTTACAGTATTTGTGCCTTTTCCTTCATATAATGGTTTGCCTTTAATCACCATTACATCAGGATAAGTATAAAAGCGATATGTCGGCATCCATAACCGGACATCACTCATAAAAGCCCAATAATCTTCATTGTTAATCTTAGTCGGAAAATTTTTACAGAAATTCAAAGCAATCAGATTATGATTAGTAGTTGCTCCTACCATTGGAATAATTTCTCCATCTAGATATTCATTTTTGTATTCTGCTGTTTCTTCTAGCTGACAATATTCTTCGGGTGTATAATACCGTTTTTCGACTTGAACTTGCATACTAACCTCCCTTATCCTGGTTAAATTCCCATTCAATAGCAACTTTAATATTAGCTTATGCTGAACCTTTTGTCACTAAATAAATCCCCGTTTTACCGCCAACTTGTAACCCAAATCCTCAAGTAACCTGACTGGGTGGACTTACTTGGGAAACTCCCTGTTTAATCGAATTTAATAATAATTATACATAGTCATTGACAATATTAGTAACTCCTGTTTGAAAAATTTTTGTTCTTTCTTCTATATTCTCGAACTGAATATAAATTTTTACACCATCGGAGGCTTGTATTTCCGTGATTTTTATTGAGATTTTATCCTAACCTCAATTCGTACATACCTACTAATGCTAACCGTTCAGGAGGTGGTTGTCAAGCCGCCATTAGTATTGATTCTGTGGGAGGACTCTCCTGGGGTAGTATAAATGTAGAGGGAGAAACATTACCTCTCCAGATGCGAATCGCCAAGCGCCATCAATTCCAGGATTAGATTCCAGGGTAGCAGGCCCTAGCTCTTGAAAAATTCGCTAAAATATATATAATTAACTTGATCAGATTATTTATAAAGTCTGTTTAACAGCTAAAGCTAATAAAGTTGATTTTGAAGCCGATGACTAAAGAGCTACTCATAGAAATCAATCGAGAAGGAAACATCGAACTTCCTCCTGAAGTTCAAACCCGCCTCAACCCAGGAGATAAATACATGATTTCCCTGACGGAAGACTCCATCATTCTCAAAAAAGTTCATCAAGATAAAGTCAATTTAGAGCAATTCTTTGAGCGACTAGAAGCAATGGAACCAGATGCCAATCAACCGACTCTAGCTGAGATTAGCCAGATGATTAAAGAAGCTCGCCAAATTAGACGCGCCAACTCATGAAAGTTGTTCTAGATGTCAATGTTTGGATTTCAGGATTGTTGTGGGGAGGAGTTCTGGGTAAAATCCTTAAATTAGCTAAAAATCAAAGAATTACAATCTTTGCCTCCCAAAAGATCTTAGCTGATATAGAAGATACATTAGAACGACCCAAACTCCAATCTCGAAAACAATATTGTGGATATACAACAGCATACCTGATGACTATCGTTCAAGAACTTATACAACCTTGTGTTGACAGACTACTAGAAGTTCCTCAACTTAGAGATCCAGATGATGCTGTTATTTTAGCGAGCGCTATAGTTATTCAAGCAGAAGTTATTATTACAGGAGATTTAGATTTACTAACATTACATGACTTTGAAAATATCCCCATCATTACTCCCCAGGAATTTCTTAGTCGCTACTTTAATGAGTAGAGAAGAGGAGTAAGGTAATTAATTGACGATTTAAACCGGGAGAAAAGAGAAGTTTGACCGACAATAATTGCTAGGATTACTGTAGGATTTTAAAAAAGCGATCGCTATTTCGATGCTCTTATTTTTTTGTTGGGTTTCCTTACGTCAACCCAACCTACAAGAGAGTCCTTTTTCTTGGGTTGAGCGAATCAATGGGTTAAAGAAAACCTCTCAATTTTAGGGGAAAGCGAAACCCAACAGCCAACACCTAAATCCGTCTGAATTAGCGATCGCTTCTGATGACTCATTGTTCGCTTAATTTTTTAGGGGAAGGGTTTTAAAGTTGCTGTTACCTTTATCCTGTATGCTTTTTAGCGGGTAAGGTAAGCAGAACATTGCCAAGAGTGCGATCGCTAATTGGCTCCCTCAAACCCCAATCAATTCGTTAACCTCAAAATGGTCTTTTTGTACTAATAAATATTCGAGTAGAACGCTCAATGCTTTTGCTAGACCACATTTGAGACAATTTATCAAATTTTCGGTTCGAGAAATGAGCGAACGGTGAGTTGTTTCATCCCCTCATTAATAATCAACAGATGAGGATTTTGAGGAAGATACAGGAATTTATGGGCGATTTTCGGGGCATCGAACCCCTCAAAGCCGAACGGTAGGGACTCACGCGGTTTCGCTGAGAAAATTGTCTCAAAAGAGATATTAACTCAGAAAGCGATTATACTCAATAATCGAAGACTATTGGCTGGTGATCGATGAACCAAGACAACGAGATTAGTCATTTACTAGACCTTATGCCTGCTTCGGGACGGATGATGACGCGCATTGTCAGTAAACCCGAAAGCAGCAAGGTAATCGAAACTGATTTTCCCCTACCCTGGCAAAGAGGAGTCAGACCGATTCAAATTAATTTTGACCTCTGGCGGCAATTATCAAGATCCCAACGGGATTTAGTCTTGTTAAGGGCTGTCTGTGTTTTAACGGCAGTAAAATGGTTTAAACCCGATCTCGATCGAGTAATTGCTCTGGCTGGTATGATCGGTTTAACCGTGGAAACCCTGCAAACCGATGCTGTCGGGATGGCAGTAGCGGGGGGTTTAACTGCCTTGGCAATTAACCGGATTTGGCGAGAAAAACGCAGCCCCCAACGGGAATTGGACGCGGATGAAGCAGCCATAAAAGTGGCCGTTAGACGCGGTTACACGGAAACCGAGGCCGCTAAGGGTTTATTATCAGCTATTGAGACTATAGCTGAAATTGAAGGGCGATCCAGTCTCAATTTTAACGAGTTATTGCGCTGTCAAAATCTGAAAAAATTAGCCAATCTCTCCTTTGTTGGTGTTCCCGATCAGGTGAGACAATCTTAAGGTCAGTTGTTTTGGCTATCAGCTTTCTTTTTACTGATTACCGATCACTGACTACTTAAATCCCTAACCCTAAAATAACTACTATAAAAATATTTTTCCTCTTGCTCAATGGCTGCAATTGACTCTTTAGAAAAAGTCTTAAAATATCACTTTGGCTACGATCAATTTCGACCGAATCAACGCCAAATAATTGAGGCTGCTTTAAATAATCAGGATTTATTAGTAATTATGCCCACCGGAGGCGGTAAATCTCTCTGTTTTCAGCTACCTGCTTTAATCAAAAAAGGGGTGACGGTGGTGGTTTCTCCCTTAATTGCCTTAATGCAGGATCAGGTAACTGCTTTAGCTGATAATGGCATCGGGGCAACATTTCTCAATAGCACTTTAAACGCGAAACAAGTCAGAGACAGAGAATCTTTAATCCTGCAAGGAAAAATTAAACTTTTATATGTCGCCCCAGAAAGATTGTTATCGCCTAGTTTTTTAGACTTTTTAGCTGTTATTGATAATTACCTCGGTTTAGCCTGTTTAGCAGTGGATGAAGCTCACTGTGTCTCCGATTGGGGTCATGATTTTCGCCCTGAATATCGACAAATTAAACAAGTTCGTCAACGCTTTCCCTCCGTGCCAATTCTGGCTTTAACTGCCACCGCTACTCAACAAGTTAGGGAAGATATTATCCAACAATTAGGATTGCGAGATACTTCCATTCATATTGCTAGTTTTAATCGTCCTAATCTTTATTATGAAGTTCAACCTAAAACCAGTAAATCCTATCAGCAATTGTATCAATATATTAAAGGACAAAAAGGGTCTGGCATTGTTTATTGTATCAGCCGGAAAACCGTCGATCAAGTTGCCGAACAGTTACAAAAAGATGGTATTAATGCCCTACCCTATCATGCTGGTATGAACGATCAGGAAAGAAGCGAAAATCAAACCCGTTTTATTCGGGATGATGTGCAGATTATGGTGGCGACAATTGCCTTCGGTATGGGGATTAATAAACCGGATGTGCGCTTTGTCGTTCATTATGATTTACCCCGCAATTTAGAGGGATATTATCAAGAATCGGGCCGTGCGGGTAGGGACGGAGAACCGGCTAAATGTACCCTCTTTTTTAGCTTTGCCGATGCCAGAAAAATTGAGTATTTTATTAACCAAAAAACCGAGCAAAATGAACAACAGAAAGCTCGTCAACAATTGCGACAGGTGTTAGATTATGCTGAAGGGACTGAATGCAGAAGATCGAGTGTACTAGGCTACTTTGGAGAAAGTTTTGCGGGTAACTGTGGTAATTGTGATAACTGTCGGAATGGGAACAATTCTGAGGATTGGACAATCGAGGCACAAAAATTTTTATCCTGTGTGGCGCGGACGGGACAAAAATTCGGTATGATGCACATAATCAACGTACTCAGGGGAGGAAAAGGTGAAAGAATCACCCAATATCAACATCATTTATTATCCACTTATGGCATCGGTAAGGATAAAACTCTCGGGGAGTGGAAACGTTTAAGTCGTTCCCTCGTCCAACAAAATCTGCTGGTAGAAACAGAAGACAATTTTAGAATCTTGAAACTTAATCAACACAGTTGGGAAGTAATGCGGAAAGAACGTTCTGTGTTTATTGCCGTCCCCCAAAAAGCTAACGGTCCAATCTTGGGAGACGACAATCCCAATACGATGGAAAGTGATTTATTATTTGATCGCTTGCGGCAATTGCGGAAGAAAATTGCCGATAGTCAAGGAATTCCTCCCTACGTTATTTTCCATGATTCTAGTCTGCGTTTGATGGCCCAATCAAAACCCCGAAGTTTAGAGCAGTTTCGTCAAATTTCTGGAGTAGTACATAACAAAGTTCAACAGTATGGGGATATATTTATAGCGGCAATTAATGATTTTTGTCAGGATAGTCTTCCCTCTACTCAATTCCTCACTCTCCAATACTATCAGGATGGTTTGAATGCGGAAGAAATCGCTCGCAAAAGAAGCTTAAAAGTCTCAACCATCTATGAACATTTAGCTAAATTGCTGGAAGCTGGTTACGAAATTGATATTAATCAGTTAGTTCCTAAGAATAAACAGGAATATATTCGTTTAGCGATTAAAAAAGTGGGAGATCGATCCCTGAAAACTCTCAAAGAAAATCTGGGAGATAATTATAGTTATGAGGAAATTAAATTAGTTGTTGCTTGGCAAAGACGACTTTAAAAGCTATAGGAGAGCGGGGAAGTGGGGAAGTAGGGGAGTTTTTTCAGTAAACAGTGAACTGATAACTGATAACTGATAACTGATAACTGATAACTGATAACTGAAAACTGATAACTGATAACTGAAAACTGATAACTGAAAACTGATAACTGACAACTGATAACTGATAACTGATAACTGATAACTGATAACTGATAACTGATAACTGATAACTGATAACTGAATTAAGCAAACCCTATTTAGGGGACAAGCGTTCTTGAATTTTATTAATTGCCCAGCTTAAAATCGCCCCCGCAATTAAAATACTAATAGCAGGATTGAATAAGGGCAGCCAAAGACGCTGAAAAAGCTTAAATCCTAGGGGAATTCCTGTGGATTCACCAATAACAGCCACGGCAAACCAGAGAAAACCCGCTATCACTAAAAACACATCAAATATTAAGATTCTATTCAACCACTTGACAAATTGCTCTTTCATTGCGGCAAAAACTTAGGTTATTTAACAGTTCATTCACGAAAAAGTATAGCACTGTCACCTTAATCCCAAGCTCTCCAGAGCCAAGCTAGTCCGGCAGTAATAATTAAAACTTTAGTTAACCAATCTCCCCAGCGCACATATAAAGTCCTCGTCTCCCGTCGATAAATTGTTTCGCTATGGATTTGATATTTATCCAAATCCGATAGCCAAAGGTGATTACCGTGGGGATCGACAAAAGCAGAATAACCTGTATTGGTGGCCCGGGCCATCCATCGATCGGTTTCGATCGCTCGCATGGTATCCTGAGCGTGGTGTTGAGCGGGCATGGCGTGGCTATAATGGGCGTTATTAGAAGCAGTAATAATAAATTCGCCTCCCCTAGCAGTTTGACGGCGAAAATGTTCGGAAAAAGCCGATTCGTAACAAATGCCCACAATTATTTTACCGAAAGGACTGTTAATAATTTGATCGGGATCTCCCGGGATTAAGTGCGCTTGCAAGGGAGAAAGGCGATCAACAATTCCGCCCAAAATTTCCTGAAAAGGAACGTATTCGCCTAAAGGCACGAGAATTACTTTATCATACCGACTAATCACCTGTCCTTCGCCATCAATGGTTAAGAGACTATTGTTATAACCCTTGTCCACCTTGCCAAATGCACCCAACCAGATCGGCGTTTTTTTGGCTAAAATTGCCGAATAAATCGAGCTATTATTGACTAAGTTCTCCCAATAGTAGGGTAAGGCGGTTTCAGGAGTTAAGACGGCATCTACTCCTTGATCGGCGAGAATTTGATAACCAGAGGTGTAACCTTCGAGCGCCTTTTGAAATCCTAGGGGCGAAAGTTTAATCGTGTTGGGAATATTGCCCTGAATTACGCCAATTTTTATCCCTAAATCCCTTGACTTTTCGATCGGTTTATGGTATGTGTTCCATCCCCAGAGATGGAGACTCAAACAAATGAGCAGGGGTAAAGAGAGAAAAGCGAGATTTTGCCGCGATTGACGGATTAGGAGCAAGCTTTCGGCGATTAAACCGTTAACTGCCACAATTGCCGCCGTTACCGTCGTAAAACCCGATAATTTGCCCAATTGCAGAATCAATAAATTATGGGGACTTTGACTATAAGCAAGGGTAGTCCACCAGAGGGGGGATTGACTCCAGAGAGATTCTAACCCACACCAGAGAGCAGTGCCGATGAAAACCCGTAGGAGAGCATCGCGAAAAGATGACTGATTAACACTTTTGTTGACATAAAACATAACTAACGTCCAAGTTAGCACGATCGCAGTTCCCCAAAAAGTGATAAACAACCAACAAAATAGGGCAATTAACAAACTCGCTAACCAGGGGACACCCATCCACGTCATCGGGTGAATTCCCGTGATCCAGAATAAAGCCAGACCATGGTAGGCAAAACCCCAGCCAAAACCGTATAAAAGCTGTTTTTTTAGGGATTTTTCCCCTAATCTCACAATAATCCACAGGGGAACGAGAGAAATCCAAGCGAGTAACCACCAAGAAACCGGCGCCACTGTTAACCCCATCCCCACACCGGCCAAAATTGCCCAGAGAAAACGCACCATCTTTCACTCCATTCAGGTTGAACTCCTCTGACCTACTAGATCTCAGAGTAGCTAGAGGGAAGACAAAAAACAAGAGACAGACAGAAGTTTTGGCTACATCTACAATAGATCAGTTAGTGAGTAAAAAAGCCCCTCGATCGGATGCTAAGTAGGGAAGCACAATTATTTGTAGGATGGGTTAGCGATAGCGTAACATGAGCGGGCGTTGGGTTTCATGCTTCAACCCAACCTACGTTCATCTAGAGGGAAGACAAAAAACAAGAGACAGACAGAAGTTTTGGCTACATCTACAATAGATCAGTTAGTGAGTAAAAAAGCCCTTCCATGAGATGCTATGGCACGCTATAGACTCAGACAAACAAGGAGATGGCAAATGTCACCCGCACCCTAAAAGTCTAAACTCGGACTGAATAAATGATTGAATACATGGATAATTTTAACCCCAAATTAACGGCTCTGGCTCTTGTCTTGAATGTTGAGGAAAATCTCGAAGATATTTTTCGGAAAATAGCTAGTATGAGCGCTCATCAATTGCGAGCGCGGCGCTGTTTAATCCTGTTAAGCTCTCCACAGGAATTAAAAGGGGAAATTACCGATGATCTAGAAGTTTTTGCCCATTACGATGAGCTATCATCTTTAGCTGATCAAGAAATAATTAAACTTGATCAAGATATTGCCGACAATGTAGCAGCCACAGGGAAACCTTTACTAATTAAGGATATCACTCGATCATCATTTGCCAGTGCAGCCAGTTATCCCAAAAAATCAAATAATAATAGTTTTATAGCCGCACCGATTATCCTCAATCAGCAGATAATTGGAGTAATTAATCTCAGTTTTCCCCTAGACAAAAAACATTTTGAACCATTAGATTTAGAAATCTTGCAGTTATTCGCTCAACAGGCAGCCCAATCCCTGCAAATTTTTCATTTGCAAGGGATGTTAAAATCTCGTTTTGTGACTATGGCAGTGACTAGAGAAATAGCAGAAATTCAGTCCGAACATTCGATCGCTGTCCATCCTTATCCCCCGAAATTAGCCAAAATTGTCGCTAAGGCTTTTTTTAAAGAATTAACTCAGGCCGGTTTTGGCACTCATCAAGTTATTGAGATTGCCAATGAGGTTTTGAATTTACTACAAAAGACTCTTAATAAACATAAAAATCGTCTGGAAGGAAAAGATTGAGCGCTAGTCAAGGGTTAAAATCGACTCACTTGCCACTCCCGTGCAGTGCCAAGAAGTAATTGAGATATTTAACAGCTTAATTTACTGATTACCGCTGCCATCCTGTCTTCCTAATTCATAGATACCAGAGGCAACACAAGCGAGAATACCGACACTAATCGGCCAACTTTTTCCTAAACTAATCTCAATTAACCAATCGGAGAAACCGCCGAGAATGAGAAAGGGAATAATACTAAAGATAGAGGCATAAAAAGCATTTTGGGATTCCCTGGCGATGCGAGTTTTTTCAAACTCCTCTAGGGAAGTATAGAGGAAACGCTCGGCAAAATTAAACCAGCGATAGAAAATTTCTATAAACCAATTTCGTACCCCAGCTAACCCCAAATATAATGCTAAAGACCAGAGACAGCTACCAGCAATAAAGGCCGGAGAAATATTGATAGTGAAGGGCAGAAAGTCGATTACCATAAATGAGAGCCACAGAAGTGGTAAATTTGAGCGAACGGCTTGATCGATCTTAACAAGTCTTGACCCTTGCACCAAAGAGATGAAAATTCTTCAGATTGTTCCTTCGATTTCCCTTGTTTACGGTGGTCCCAGTCAAATGGTACTCGGTTTGTCAGCAGCCTTAGCAAAACTAGGCCAAGATGTGACTATTATTACCACCGATTCCAATGGTGACACGGGACAAGCACCCCTAGATGTGCCTTTAGGGGTCCCTGTTAGTCAAAATGGCTATCAAATCTATTATTTTCCCTGTTCTCCCTTTCGGCGCTATAAATTTTCCCTTGATCTGTTTACTTGGTTGGCTAATAGGGCAAAAAATTACGATATCGCCCACATTCATGCTTTATTCTCCCCGGTGAGCAGTATATCGGCTTTGATCGCTCGTTATCATCAACTGCCCTATATTCTCCGTCCCCTAGGCACTCTCGATCCGGCAGATTTGCAAAAAAAACGGCAACTTAAACAAATATATGCCAATTTTCTGGAAAAACCCAATTTAGCGGCGGCGGCGGCAGTTCATTTTACCAGTCAGCAGGAGTGTCAAACTGCCGAAAGATTTAATATAAAAACTAAGGATATTATCATCCCCCTAGGGGTAGATTTTTTTAACCCACAAGCTTTACCAGTAACGGGTTTTGATCTTCCCGAAAATAAACCGATCATTCTCTATATGTCCCGTCTTGATCCGAAAAAAGGTCTAGATTTACTGCTGCCCAGTTTAGAAAGGTTGTTAGAAAAAGGCCTAGATTTTCATTTTGTCCTAGCAGGAGGTAATCCCCAGGATCGAGAGTACGAAAATCGCATTAAAAATCAGATCGAGCGGTCAATATTGGGCAAAAATACGACAATTACCGGATTTGTCACCGGAGAAGTCAAAAATAGCCTCCTCGCTAGGGCCGATTTATTTGTTTTACCTTCCTACTATGAAAATTTTGGCATCGCGGTTGCCGAAGCTATGGCTGCCGGAATTCCTGTGGTGATCTCGGACCGGGTGGATCTGCATCCTGCGGTGACGGCAGCGGCTGCGGGATGGGTGACAGCTTGTCAGCTTGAGGATTTAACTAATACTTTGGCAACGGCTATCACTAATCCTGAAATTCGCCAACAAAGGGGGAAAAATGCCAAGGATTTAGTCTTAAATCAATATAGTTGGTCTGCGATCGCTGACCAACTGTTAACCGTCTATCAAAATCTAGTCTGATCTATCGATCGTCCCCTGCTCGATCGAAGTCACAGACGGATTAAGATTTAAGCCATCAGGATAATCAGAACTAAAAATGCTAGTAGGGTTAAACCTGATTGCAGAAAGACGGGGAGTGCAAAAGAATTCATAACAGTAGCTCACTTTTCTAGGGATGGCTCTATTTCCAATATACGCTTTCATCTCCGCTAATTCCTCATATTTTCCTCCCCAATGTCATCATCTCATCATTTATTCATCCCATAGGAGAATTTGAGGTAAATTGTACTGCATTTAAAAGCATTCTAATACAAATGTACAGAACTTGGTTACTCCCCACCCTGTTCACTTAAGTTTCAGCGTCGTGATTATAATTAGGGAATGATAGAAATTCTTAGGCAATAGGATCACATCAGTGTTGATAAATCATCTTTTCTTCGGCGCTTTTCTACCCCTTGATACTCTCCTGTCCACCCAGGGGATTATGGTTATGCTTCTGGCCGCTTATGCCTTAGCCATGTGGATGTTTCTAACTAGCGCCCCAAAAGTTCATACAATCATGGTGACAGATTTGGAGACAGCCCGACAGTTTTATGAAGGACTTTTAAATTTACCCACGGCCGATGTCCCCCTCCATTACTATTACAATTATGAGCAGACGATGGGCAATAATATGATTGACCCATTTTATATGTCTAGTAATCCGGCTGTGACTACTGCCAACCCTTCTTTGGGAGATCAACCCCAGGGTTTATGGTATCAGTTGAAGAAAAATACCCAACTGCACATCGTTGCTGGAGCAACCACAGGTTATAAGGATCGTCATCGTCACGTTTGCTTTGATCACGATTGTTTAGAACAAATTCTGATGCGGGTGGAATCACGACGCTTAAAGTATAAAGTTCGTCGCAATAAACCTTTAAATTTTTTGGTCAAAGATAATGCTGATCGCGTGATTGAAATGGCCGAAGTCTCGAATTAGTTAACGGTAATTAGATTGGGGGCAACTATAACGGTAAATAACTAAACTATGAATGATCAACTGCTCACAATCGTTTTAATTTCTTTAGGGGTAGGTATTGGTTTGGCTATTCTACTCCTAATTTTAGTCAAGTTGAGACGCTTCAACCAACAGGTAAATAGTATTGTCGATTATCACTCTCTCATCGGTTTAATCGGAGTTGTTCAAATCCCCTTCGATAAAAATAGCAAGGGGAAAGTACGAGTTAATGTCGGAGATAGTCTGATCGATGTAGTAGCGATAACGGAAGGGGAAGAACAATTTAATGTCGGTGATCAAGCATTTATTCTCAGTTGCACAGACAACAAAGTTTTAGTCATTCCGGAAAAGTATATCAGAGGCGATTTGTAATTTCTTCTAAACCACAGGGTAACTAACTATGAATAGTCAAAATAATTCCTATCTTATCCAAATCAATCCCAATCAATACGACAACAACAATAATAACAACAGTGCTGGCAGTTTATTATTGAATAGTGTTCCCATTGCTTTATTGATATTTCTGGGGATCGGTGCGATTTGGTTTATCAATGCTTTTTTGTGTATTTGTAAACCCAATGAAGTAGTCATCCTGAGTGGGATGAAACGCAAATCAAAAGATAGACAAGATATGGGATATCGAGTGGTATCGGGGGGTCGAGCGATTCGTATTCCAATTTTAGAAACCGTTAAACGCATGGATGTCACCACAACCCCGATCAGAATTGAGATTAAAAATGCCTATTCTAAGGGCAATATTCCCCTGAATATAGTGGCCATTGCTAACGTGAAAGTTAGTTCTAAACCTGAAATAGTCGGCAATGCGATCGAACGTTTTTTAGACCGAGATCGAGAAGAAATTATTCGCGTAGCTAAGGAAACTTTAGAAGGAAACTTGCGTGGTGTAGTCGCAACAATGACCCCCGAACAAGTGAACGAAGATCGCTTACAATTTGCCGAAAGTATTACCAGTAACGTCAGTCAAGACCTGTTTAAACTTGGTTTAGAAATTGATACTCTCAAAATTCAAAATGTTGCCGATGACGTGGATTATCTTAACTCTCTCGGACGGGAAAGAATCGCTTTAGTCATGCGTGATGCTGAAATTGCTGAATCAAATGCCCTCAATGAAGCTGAACAAATAGTCGCGGAATGTGAGGAACAGGCAACCGTCGCTAAAACCCGCGATCAAATTATCATTTTAGAACAAGAAAACGAGTTGAGAAAGTTAAAGGCAAAACTGGAACAACAGGCAAAATCGGAAGAAGAAATAACTATTGCTGCCGCTAAGGAAAAACGTGCTATAGTTGAGGAAAAATTGCAACAGGTTAGGGCAGAATTGGAAAGATTACGTCTCCAAGCAGATCAAGTTTTACCCGCAGAAGCGCAGCAGGAAGCCGAAACTTTCCGCGCTAGAGGAGAAGCGGCAATTTTTGAAGAAAATGCCAAAGCTGAAGCCTTGGTTAACGAATTATTTGCAGAAGTCTGGCAAAACACCGGCAGTGAAGCAGAGGCAATTTTCTTGATTCAACAGTTAGAAACTATCCTGGAGGAGGCGATTAAAATTCCTAGACGCTTACACCTCGATCGAGTTAATATCGTTGATAATGGTGATGGTAAATCCCTGGCTGCCCTGATCAAAGTCTATCCCGAAATCGTCAATCAATTCCTCGCCAGTGTCCATCAAACCCTCGGTATTGATGTAGTGGGAACTCTCACCAATAAAATTGAAAAATAGCAGTCAGAAAACCTACTAGACAGGCCTCCTAAAATAGATTGTTACCGAGATCGAGCAAGGTTAAAACCGCCCTCGATCTCACCGATAAGAATCCCCGTCTTTTGCAAGCGGGGAGATGTCAACTCATCAATACTTGGGACTCTATCAATCGATTTTCCCAGTCGAAGCGGCATTAACTATAAACTTGCTAAAACCTCTTTAGCGGCGGCCAAAGTCCGTTCGATATCGGCCTCTGTGTGAGCTAAAGAAGTAAAACCAGCTTCAAACTGGGAAGGAGCTAGATAAACGCCTCTTTCCAACATTCCCCGGTGAAAACGACCAAATTTAGCCACATCGGCCTTTTTGGCATCTTCATAGTTATGCACGGGGGAGCCAGTGAAAAACATTCCGAACATGGCGCTAATATAACCCCCAGAAACGCTATGACCAGCATCTCTAGCCACTTTCAGCAGCCCTTCAGTTAAGGATTTGGTGACTTTATCGAGATATTGGTAGGTGCCGGGGCGCTGGAGTAACTCGAGGGTTTTAATTCCCGCCGTCATGGCCAAAGGGTTGCCGGATAAGGTTCCCGCTTGGTACATCGGGCCGGCTGGAGCGACCATAGCCATAATATCGGCCCGACCGCCGTAGGCCCCCACCGGCAGCCCACCGCCGATAACTTTGCCGAGGGTGGTTAAATCGGGGGTAATACCGAATTTTTCCTGAGCGCCACCGTAGGCGATGCGGAATCCGGTCATTACCTCATCAAACATTAATAAGGCCCCGTATTCCTTGGTTAATTCCCGCAATCCTTCTAAAAAGCCGGCATCTGGCACGATAAAGCCGGCATTACCCACCACTGGCTCTAAAATTACCCCAGCAATCGAGTCGGGATTTTCGACAAAGAGGGCTTTTACCGCTTCCAGGTCATTGTAGGGGGCAGTTAAAGTGTTGTTAGTGGTGGTTTTGGGAACCCCCGGCGAGTCGGGTAGGCCCAGGGTGGCTACACCAGAGCCGGCTTTAACCAGGAACATATCGGCATGACCGTGGTAACAGCCCTCGAATTTGATGATTTTATCCCGGCCGGTAAAAGCCCGCATTAAGCGCAGGACGGACATACAGGCTTCGGTGCCGGAATTGACAAAACGCACCATTTCAATGCTGGGAACGGCATCAATCACCATTTCAGCGAGAATATTTTCCTGGACACAGGGAGCGCCAAAACTGGTCCCTTTGTCTAGGGCCTGGTGCAGGGCGGCAATCACTTCGGGATGGGCATGACCACAGATAGCCGGCCCCCAAGTTCCCACATAGTCGATGTATTCGTTACCGTCCACGTCGCGAATATAGGCCCCTTTGACGCTTTCAAAAACGATGGGTTGACCACCGACGGATTTAAAGGCCCGCACGGGGGAACTTACACCCCCCGGCATTAATTTTTGAGCGGCTGTAAAGATTTCTTTCGATTTTGTTGTTTGATACGAAGATGTGCTAACCAATCCTGTCTCCTTGTCTATTTGAGTCTATCGATTCCGGGGAATGCCCGGAGTTTTGTTTTGTTAACTTCCTGCTGCTTGTTCCATTTTAAAGATCACCAGCCTACATTTTACGCAATTTTTTCCCTAAGAAAGATGCTGGTCGGCTTAAGTCTCGCTATTGTTAACTTGTAGCCTGATGCTTAACAACTTATGTAATCGGGTGAGAAGGGGCGAAAATTTCACTTTTGACAATTTTTCCACAATCTTTTCAGAATTGCCAGAAAAACCTAGCAATGGGCGAAGTTATTGCTATTGATAGATTTTAGCCCGGAAAGAGCGATCGAAAAAAGCTCCGGTTTTCCACAGATTTTCCACAGGGGAATTCTTGCTATTATTTCTTAGCGTACAAAAAAACTATTCCTGCTATGAAATTTACCAGTAGTCAAAGCGAACTCAACAGCAATTTATCCCTAGTTAGTCGGGCCGTTGCCAGTCGTCCTACCCATCCAGTGTTGGGAAATGTTCTCTTTTGTGCCGATGAGGAAAAGGGCGAAATTAGCCTGACTGCCTTTGATTTGAGTTTAGGGATTCGCACCAGTTTTCGGGCCGAGGTGGTGGAAGGGGGTAAGATTACCCTGCCGGCAAAATTGCTGAACGATATTGTCTCTCGTTTAGGAGAAGGGGAAATCACCATCTCTGTGGAAGAAAACGAGAATGATGAGGAGCATAGTCTCGCTTTCCTGAAAACTGCCTCGGCACAGTTCCAAATTCGCGGCATGAAGGCCGATGAGTTCCCAGAATTGCCCACGGTGGCTGATGGAGAAATTGTTAATTTACCTATAGTTGCCTTGACAGAAGGGCTAAAAGGTGCTTTGTTTGCCGCTAGTGGCGATGAAACTAAACAGGTGTTGACGGGAGTACATTTAACTAAAACCGTCGATTGTCTAGAATTTGCCGCTACAGACGGTCATCGTTTAGCGGTGGTACAAACTCCCCTAGAAGAGGTCGAAAGTGCCTCTGGTGGCTTTAATGTCACCATTCCGGCCCGGGCCCTGCGAGAATTGGAAAGAATGATGGCAACAAAACAAAATATCGAGACTATTACTCTGCACGTGGATGATTCTCAAGTCATCTTTGAAATGGGGGAACAGAGGTTAACCAGTCGTAAGTTAGAAGGGGCCTATCCCACTTATAATCAGTTAATTCCTAAATCCTTCGAGCGTTCTTTGGTTTTAGACCGCAAACAGTTAATCCGTTGTTTGGAATTAGTGGCGGTTTTATCAGACCAAAAGAATAATTTAGTTAAGTTTAGTCTCGATAGCGAAAATGACCGTTTATCCCTAGCGGTGGAATCTCCCGATTTAGGTAGCGCTAAAGAGTCCATGGCCGCGGAAATTCAGGGAGAAAGTGGCGATATTGCCTTTAATGTTAAATACTTGATGGACGGTTTGAAGGCTTTACCCAATAATGATATCCAAATGCAGTTAAATGCTAGTACCCAACCGGTTATTTTTACCCCCTTGGGAGGTTTAAAGATGACCTATTTGGTGATGCCGGTACAAATTCGTCAGTAATTCTGACTTAATCGGAACCGTGGGATCTGTTTTTAACCTATCCCATTTTTGATTGTAAGTAGCTGGTTATAATTAAATTGAAGATAGATTTTGGGTTCGATCCCCCCTTAATCTCCCCTTCATAAGGGGGGTGTCGATCCCCCCTTAATCCCCCCTTGATAAGGGGGGTGTCGATCCCCCCTTAATCCCCCCTTGATAAGGGGGGTGTCGATCCCCCCTTAATCCCCCCTTGATAAGGGGGGTGTCTGACAGTTTTTAACACCTAACTACTTATTGAATCCTATTTTCTCGCCAAAGGATTGGGTTTATTTTCTCTATTTTGGCGATATACTGTTGATCATTGAACAAGTTAACGGATTGAATTGATATGTTATTATCTACTCCTGAAACAATTCAGCATATTCTTTGGCAAGGGCAACTAGAATTGGATAGCGAAGAAGAGGAAGAAAATTTTAGATTTATGTCACCTCCCTCACGGACCAGCTATGCACCAACTGTTAGCATCGGACAACCAGAAGTTTGGCCATTAGCTGAACTTTATTCTGGTGCAATTCCCTCTTGGTTAGAGGTAAAACAGAATGAGGCACAGTTTTTTTTAGTCCGTTTTGTCTGTTCTCTTCGTAATAGTGGAGAAGATAAATTTCAAATTACTCAAGCTAAGTTTTCTGTTGATTTACTGCCCGATAATCAACAAAACCGGGCTATTGCTTTTGATCTATATCCGTTGGAAATCAATCAGGAAATCAAGCGTAACTGTAAAGTTAGTCTGTCCCCCAATATCAAGTTTAAGGAAGCTCAGGCAAGTTTAGGAGGAACAGATTTTGCCCTAGAATACCCCGAATTACAACCAACAATTATAGCCACAGGAGTTGGCGAATATAAGGCTGATTGGGAATATCGAAAAGCACAGGGAAAAGGAGTTCAAGGAAGTAAATTTATGCACATGATTGTCAAAGTCCCTAATAATATGCAATTGGTGAGGACTAAGTTAAATTTAACTGCCCGCTTGGAACAAAATGGTAATCCCTTAGTTAAATGGCTTTTTAAAACTGACATTAAAAAAGTGCCAAGCGATTGCTTAACAGTCAATTTAGTTAGCTAATATTTCCTCAATTCCCACATCAATAAATGCTTGAGAAATAGCATCTAATTGAACCTCTATGTGAGGAGAGGGTGCTAGTAATTCTTCGGCTTGTTCTTTAAATAGGGTTTGCTGAATAAATCTAAAAACCTTACAGGAAAGGGCTTTTAGCTTGATTGAGAGCTTCCCAAATGCACTTAAATCTGCTAGAATCTCTTAAAACCCTTGCATCACCCT